>Ga0164242_10004650_pt1 | contig 15380 bp, 13 predicted proteins | sample OricomgcompostMG_FD_108783 | JGI IMG/M metagenome (GOLD analysis project Ga0164242, IMG submission 108783) | Miracle-Growth compost microbial communities from Emeryville, California, USA - Original compost - Miracle growth compost (MG) ... | reverse complement strand
GGGCCTTGGCAGCCTCGACCTCGCGGTCCTTGGGCGGGGCCGTCGTCACGAGGGCGTCGATCAGCTCCTGGGTGATGCGGGCGACCTCGTCGACCGCGTGGTCGATGGCGTCCTGGTTGGCCTTCGAGGGCTTCTGCATGCCGCTGATCTTGCGGACGTACTGCAGCGCCGAGGCGTGGACCTCGTCCTCGGTGGCCGGCGGCTCGAAGTTGTAGAGGGTGCGGATGTTGCGACACATGAGTCGAGCCTGGCACATTCGAGCCGTGCGCGGAACGGCTCGGAGTCGCCGACGTCGCGTTATTCGGCCCTTCCCGCGATCTTAGGGCCGAATCGTGCTCCGTCAGCATCGGATAGGACCAGATCATGCGACGTCGGCGCGGGATACGACCGGATACTGCTCCGTCGCCGGTGGCTGGTCGAGAAGATGCGCCGTCGACGGATGATTGAACCGTCGAGGACTCGCGGTGATGCTGTGGTGGGGCGGCTGGGGCTTGAACCCAGGACCGACGGATTATGAGTCCGCTGCTCTAACCGGCTGAGCTACCGCCCCTAGTCGCCGATGACTTTATCCGAGACCCGAGACGATGCGTGCACGGGTCGGCTCTCAGTCGTCCGTCTTCGGCTCGAAGAGCTCGACCGGGTTGCCGGACGGGTCCTCGGCGAGGATCTGCCGCCCGCCGACGCCGTTGACGATGTTGTTGCGAAACGGCACACCGCTCTCGGTCAGCCGAGCCACCATCGCATCCAGGTCGTCCACCTCGAGCGAGAAGCGGTTCCACCCGCCGGGCGTCGGCACGCGCCCGTCTGGCATCGCCTGGCCCCCGCCTGGTCCGCCACCGGGCGCGCTGAGGACCAGACGCAGCTCGCCGCGCAGCAGCATCGCGAAGGTGGGCGCGGGATGCATCAACTCCTCGAACCCAAGATGGGCGCAATAGAACGTGATGGCGGCGTCGACGTCGTCGACGATGTATCGGACCGTGATCATCAGCAGCCTCCGACCGATTGCGGCCCCTGAATTCTAGCCGCGGAGCAGGCCGATCAGTCAGGTCGCGCGGGCCCGCTGGTATCGCTCCAGGGCCTCGTGGCGCTCGGCGGCGTGGTCGACGATCCGTGCGGGATACCCGTGTGCGTAACCGTCGTCGGCCTTCCACGGCTCGTGCACATCGGCGCCGTCCAGATGCGCCAGCTCCGGCACCCAGCGACGCACGTAGTCGCCGTCCGGGTCGAAGCGCTTGCCCTGCGTCACCGGGTTGAAAACTCGGAAGTATGGCGCCGCGTCGGTGCCGGTGCCGGCGACCCACTGCCAGCCGTGCGAGTTGGCGGCGAGGTCGCCGTCGATCAGGTGCTCCATGAAGTGGCGAGCTCCGATCGGCCACCATACGTGCAGGTCCTTGGTGAGGAAGCTCGCCGTCAGCATCCGCACGCGGTTGTGCATCCACCCGGTCGCCAGCAGCTGCCGCATGCCCGCGTCGACGATCGGATACCCGGTCCGACCCTCGCGCCAGGCTGCGATCGCATCCTCCGGCTCGTCGTATGCCAGCCGGCGCAGCTCGGGTCGTAGGTCGCCCCAGGCGCTGCCCGGGTTGTGGTGCAGGACATCGGCATAGAACTCCCGCCAGGCGAGCTCCGAGACGAACCGTTCGGCTCCCTCACCCGTGCGACCTGCAAGGTCGGCAAGGAGGGTGCGAGGGTGAATGGCTCCCAGCTTCAACCACGGGGACAGCTGGGACGTGCCGGCCAGGTCGGGACGGTCGCGATCACCGGAGTAGGCCTGCAGCCCGTCGCGCAGGAAGGTCCGCCAGCGGCGACAGGCGGCGGCGTCTCCGGCATCCGGCAGCGACACCGGACACTTCTCCATCGCTGTGGTGATCGCCTGCTGCGCCGCTGGATCGTTGTGCAGCGACGCGAATTCGACCGATTCGGAGCCGGACTCAGTCGCCACCAGGTGCTCCCGCCACGCACGAGCGAACGGCGTGAAGACCTTGTAGGGGTCTCCGGCCCGGTTGCGCACGGTGCCCGGTGGCACGGCATACGGGGTGCCGGTCTCGACCCACTGCACCTCGTGCCTGGCCAGGGCCCTCTGCACGCGCCGATCCCTGCGCCGGCCGAAGGGGCTCGACTCTGCCGTGACGTGCACCTGGTCGGCGCCCAGCTCGCTCGCGACGTCGACGAGCACCTGCGCGGGCCTCCCGATCCGGATGCACAGCCGACCGTCATACGACTCCTGGATCGCCTGCACGGAGGCGGCGAGCCAGCCGCGACGCACCGGACCGCACGACTCCCAGAGCGCCGGGTCGACGACGAACAGCGGCAGCACGGGGCCGTTCTCGCCGGCGGCGGTGAGGGCGGGCAGGTCGTGTCTGCGCAGGTCGCGTCGCAGCCACAGAATCGAGGTCACGAGGCACCCCGACTGGTCTCGTGCGCGCGCGGCTGCCGCGGCAGGAAGAACGACACGCGCCGCTGGTATGCGGCGTAGTCGGGGTCGTCAGCCCGCATCCGCTCGGCCCGTCGTGCCCCGGTACCCTCGACCAGGGTCCAGCTCATCAGTGCCGGCGACCAGATCGTCCACCGAGCCGGCCCCGACGCCGCGCACACCAGGTAGACGCCCCACCAGAAGCACGCGTCGCCGAAGTAGTTTGGATGTCGTGACCACGCCCAGAGGCCGCGATCCATCACGGGGCCGTGGTCCGGTTCGGAGCGCCACCGGCTCTTCTGACGGTCCGCAACCGCCTCGAATGCGCCTCCGGTGAGCAGCATGCCCCAGCCGACCGCTTCGAGGGCACGACCGGCCCGTCCGCGCGGCGCGCGCCCGGTGGCGGCGGCCACCTGCATCGGGCACGAGACCACCCATTGAGCCACCCCTTGGGTGACGAAGACCTTGAAGACCCGGACAACCGGTCCGTCACCGTCGAGCATCTCGGCATACCGCGGATCCTCGCCGCGATCCGCGGACGCACGGTGGACGTGGAGCGCGAGCCGGGCACCCCATCCGCCGACGGCCCCGGCGAGCATCAGTGCTCGGCGGAGCCCGCCCGGCCCGGTGAGCAGAGCCGACACTGTGGCTGTGGCGGCCAGCCCCGGCCCCCAGGCGACGTCGGCAACGTTCGCCCGTCCGGCTCGTCGGGAGGCTGTCCAGGCCGCGGCCTGGACAGCGGCAGTGCCGACCGCCGACATCGAGCTGATGTGCAGTAGGCGAGAGTTCATGGACGTTCTCCTTCTAGTCGGCCCGGCCACCAGACCCGGTCGCCGATGTCGTGCACGAGTGCGGGAACGAGGACGGACCGCACCACGAGCGTGTCGAGCAGCACGCCGAACGGGACGATGAACGCGATCTGTGCGAGAAACAGCAACGGGATGACCGACAATGCCGAGAACGTCGCTGCGAGCACGACGCCCGCCGAAGTGATCACGCCACCGGTCGAGACCAGTCCGCACAGGACGCCCTGCCTGGTGCCTCGCGGTGCGCTCTCCTCGCGCACGCGACTGATCAAGAAGATGTTGTAGTCGATCCCGAGAGCTACCAGGAAGACGAATCCGAACAGCGGCACGGACGGATCGGCAGGCGGGAAGTCCAGCAGGTGGTTGAAGACGAGTGCCGAGACGCCCAGGGCGGCTGCGAAGCTCGCAACCACGGTCAGCAGCAGGAGGAAGGGGGCGAGGATCGCCCGCAGCAAGAGCATGAGGAGCACGAAGATCACCGCCAGGACGATGGGGATGATGACCAACCGGTCGTGCTCGGCGGTCATCTGGGTATCGAGGGTGGTCGCCGTCTGACCGCCGACCAGGGCGCCCGGCACCGCGTCATGCACCCTCGTGCGCAGCTGTCGGACGGTGGCGATCGCCCCATCACTGTCGGCCGGTGCCTGCAGGATGGCCTGCACCTCGACCAGCCCGTCCACCGTGGTGGGGTCCGACCCGTGCGCTGCCGGCCTGCCGTGCGGGCCGACGGTGTATACCCGACCGATGCCGGGCACATCGGCGGCCGCTCTCATCATCGCCGCCGTGCGGTCGGCGCGGCCAATGATCACCGCGGGGCTGCCGTTCCCAGCCGGGAAGTGCCGATCGGCCACCTGCTGCCCGACCGTGGACGGCACCTGCTGCAGGAAGAGATCGGCTTGGGAGCTGCCACCCGCCTTCAGCGTCGGCAAGAACGCGGCCAGCACCACCAGGCAGCACCCGGTCGTGACCCACAGCAGACGTGGATGTCGGCCGATCACTCGTGCCAGACGATCCCACGCTCCGGTGTGCTCGGGGTGTGCTGAACGGTGCCGAGGAGGCTTCGGCCAGAAGGCAGCCCGTCCGAGCAGCACCAGCACCGCCGGCAGGAAGGTGAGCGCCGACAGCAGCGCACCGACGATGCCGAGGGCTCCGATAGGCCCCAGGCTGCTGGTGGAGTTGAGCCCGGACAACAGCAGGCACAGGAGGGCGAGCATCACCGTCATGCCCGACGCGAGGATCGGTGGCAGTGCGCGCCGCCACGCGATCCGCATCGCGGCGTATCGGCACTCCTCCTTGCGCAGCTCCTCGCGATAGCGGGCGACGAGCAGCAGCGCGTAGTCGGTGGCGGCACCGACGACGAGGATGAACAGGATGCCCTGGCTTTGCCCGTTGAGAGCGAGGACTCCGTTCGCGGTCAGCTCGTAGACCATGCCGCTGGCCACCGCGAGCGCAAACAGTGCGCTGATGAGCACGGCGAACGGCAGCAGCGGGCTGCGGTAGACCAGCACCAGGATGACCAGCACGACCAGGACCGCGACGAGCAGCAGGATCCCGTCGATCCCAGTGAAGGTCGCGCTCAGGTCGGCGGCGAATCCGGCGGGGCCGGTCACGTATGCCTGAGTGCCAGGCGGCAGACCGGCGTTCACATGCTCGCGCACGCGCGACACGACGTCCGCGACCTCGGCCTGGGAAGCGACGGGGACGAGCAGCTCGAGAGCCTTGCGGTCCCGCGCCGGGATCGGACCCGCGACCGGGCCGGCCACCCCGTCGAGCTGAGCGAGGGCTCGGGCGTCGGCGCGGACCTTCTCGGTCAGAGCAGCGCCGACGACGTTGCGCTGGGCGTAGACCACGACGGCCGGAATCGTCTGCTGCGCATCGAACTTCTTCTGCAGCGCCGCCACCTCGGTCGCCTCGGCGCTGGAGGGCAGGAACGCAGCCTGATCGTTGGTCTGCACGGTGGACAGCTTGCCCGCCAGCGGGCCGGTCGTGCCGGCGACTGCAAGCCAGACCAGCACCAGGATCGTCGGAAGCACCCATCGGAGGCGGTGGGCTCTCGTGGCGGGCTCAGCGGACATTGGCGGACAGTCCGGAGCGCTGGGAGGTGGGGAGTGACCACATCTCGGCCCGACGCTCGGTCTGCCACGAGGCGTCGGGGGCGGGCGGGGTCGGTTCGTGCCCGCGCCGTCTCACCGGTCGCGGCACGGCCAGGATCTGGTCGACTCCCATGCGCCCCTGCTCGAAGGCCAGGAGGCCGCCGGCGAGATAGAGCTCCCACACACGGGTGACCTCGGGCCCCACGAGAGCGGTGAGCTCGTCGCGATGCGCATCGAAGCGGTCCTGCCACGCTCGCACCGTCCATGCGTAGTGCTCGCGCAGAGACCGCACACTCTGCACTTCGAGGCCGCCGGCCTCGAAGAGGTCGAGGGTGCGGCCGATGGGCCGCATCGTCATGTCGGGGGCGATGAACGCCTCGATGAACGGCCCCCCGCCCGGGTGCTTGTCGTGGCGGCTCATCTGCTGCACCAGGATCCGGGCGCCGGGAGCCGCGTTGCGCCGCAGCGTCGACACGTATGCGGGGTAGCCGCGTTCGCCGGCATGCTCACCCATCTCGAGGGATGCGATCGCGTCGTAGGGCCCGTCATCGACATCGCGGTAGTCCTGCAGCCGGATCGTGACCCGGGCCTGCAGGCCGCGCTCGGCGGCCCGCTGCTCGATGAAGGACCGCTGCTCTGTGGAGATCGTCACGCCGGTGACTCGCGCGTCGAAGTGCTCGGCGGCATACAGGCTGAGCGCTCCCCACCCGCATCCCACGTCGAGCAGTGTCATGCCCGGGCGCTCGTCGAGACCGATGTTGCGACAGACCAGCTCGAGCTTTTCCGCCTGCGCGTCATCCAGGCTGTATGCCGGCGACTCATGGCCGTCGAGCGGGGCACCGGTGACGTAGGCGCACGAGTAGGCCATGTGGCGATCGAGGATCAGCCCGTAGAACGCGTTGGACAGGTCGTAGTGGTGATGGATCACCGCCCGGTCCCGCAGCCGGGAGTGCAGCCTCCCGCGAACCGCGATCTGCGTGTCGGGCGCGGAGGGCGGGCGCCAGCCTCCACCGAGGCGTAGGAGGTGGCGGGAAGCGTTCAGCAGGGCACGGGGCGACGGCCGATGGTGTCCCAGGTCACGGGCGGCCACGACCTCCCAGGCGTGGCGGAGCGCATCGGCGACGGGCCCGTCGACGGCGAGCTCACCTGATACGAAGGCCTGAGCAGCGCCGAGCTCGCCCGGATGCCAGAGCAGTCGGCGCAGGGCATGAGGACTCTCGAGACGCACATGGGGTGCGTCCGGGGGACCTGCCGCGCTCCCGTCCCAGGCCGTCAGGTGCACGGGCAGCGGTCCACGCAACAGGGGTGCGAGCGCCTGCTCGAGAGCGGTGGCCACGGGCTCGGCGATCATGCGGCGCCCTCGAAGGTCAGCTGGTGGACGTCGAGATAGCCGGAGCGGAAGCCACCCTCGGAGTAGCGAAGGTAGAACGACCACATCCGCCGGAACGTCTCGTCGAACCCCAGCATCTCCAGCGCCTGGTCGGCGGCCGCGAAGCGCTCGGCCCAGAGCCGCAGGGTGGTCGCGTAGCTGTCACCCATCGCCAGGTCGTCCGCGAGCCGCAGCCCGCAGCGCTGCGCCTGATCGACCAGTATCCGCACCGATGGCAGTGCCCCACCCGGGAAGATGTACTTCTGGATCCAGGTGTAGGTGTGGCGAGTCTCCAGGGCGCGGCGGTGCGGCATGGTGATCGCCTGGAGCGCCAGGCGGCCGCCCGGAGCCAGCCGATGGGTGAGCGAGTCGAAGTAGGTCGGCAGGAAGTCGAGTCCGACGGCCTCGACCATCTCGACCGACACGACGGCGTCGTAGGTGCCGGACACCTCGCGATAGTCCTGCAGCGACAGCGTGACTCGATCGTCCAGCCCCGCACGGTGAACGCGATCCCGAGCGAGCTCCAGCTGCTCCACCGACAGGGTCACCGAATGGACGGTCGCTCCGCGACGCGCAGCCCGTATGGCCAGCCCGCCCCAGCCGGTGCCGACCTCCAGCAGGCGCGTGCCGCGCTCGACGCGGGCCTCGTCGAGGATGCGGTCGATCTTGCGGATCTGTGCCGCGGCGAGGTCCTGGTCCATCGGGCCGGTGAAGAGACCACTCGAGTAGGTCAGCGTGTCGTCGAGGAAGGTGGCGAACAGGTTGTTGGACAGGTCGTAGTGACGGGCGACGTTCCGCCGTGAGTGCTTCAGCGTCGGGGCGTCCGAACCGGGCTGTGCCGCGAGGTAGGCCCGTCGCAGAGTCTGCAGGGGCCTGGGCACGAGGCTGTCGACGGAGGCACCGAAGACGGCGATGACGGCGGCGAGATCATCGGCGTCCCACTCGCCGGCCAGATAGGACTCGCCGAAGCCGATGAGCCCGGATGCGGCGATGCGGCGCATCATTCGATCGTGGTGATGAATCGTCAGTGTGGGAGCGCCGGCCTCGCCGCCACCGATCTGCTCGCCGGAGGGCAGCAGCACTCGGATCGCCAGTCGCGACACCGCGTGCCGGAAGATCCTGGCGGCGACTGGGCGACCCATGACCGCGCGCGAACCGGAGGGGATCCGAGCCACGTCGGGCCATCGTGCTGCAATGGCCCGGGTGGTCGAGGGTGTGCAGGTGGTCATCCGAGCTCCTGTGGCTGATGGGTGGGTCGGGGGACGGCGGGAAGACGGCGCCACAGACGGATACCCTGTGATCGAATTCGTAGTGACACCAACCAGGTCGACAGCGGCAGACGGGCAGCAGCCGCCAGCTGATCGCGCCGGGTGGTGACCGGATACCCGGTCCAGGAGGTCACGAACGGCTCCTGGTCCGGCCGGTGCAGCGTGACGGTGACTTGCAACCGCTCGTCCGGCTCCGGGACGGACAGGCGGTACCACCCGTCGACATCGTTGAAGGGCGACACGTAGAGCTGCTTGTCGGTCGCGGCACGCCCCCGATCATCGGGGTGGAGCAGGTAGGCGTGGCGCTCACCGTAGGTGTTGTGCACCTCCGCGATCACGCACGCCGGTGCGCCGCCCGGCTTCCGGCACCAGTAGATGGTCAAGGGGTTGAACACGTGACCCAGCAGGCGCCCACTCGTCAGCGCCCGGATGGAGCCGCCCTCGAGGTCGACGCCGTTGTCGGCGGCGAAGGCGACCACGTTGTCACGCCACGCCATTCGCGCGTCCCCGAGATGGTCACGCGACCGGAATCGCAGGAGCGTGGTCAGCCATCGCGGGAGATCGTCCGGCCGTCCGTGTTCATCGACCCGGTCGAGGTCGACCAGCCAGCTGCACGACTCGTGGGTGAAGCGGTGTCGGATCGGGCTCGATCGCACGTGCTTGATGGTGGTCAGATACAACCTGGTCATGTCCACACACCGCCGAGAGACTCGGCCGCGCGCAGACCCGACAGTGCGCCGTCCTCGTGGAAGCCCCACCCGTGGTAGGCGCCGGCATACGCCAGGACGCCGTCGGACAGCTCGGGCAGGAGCCGCTGCGCCTCGAGCGCGTCGGTGGTGTAGAGCGGATGCTCATAGGTCATCCGGGCGAGGATGGTGGTCGGGTCGATGTGGCCGGCAGGGTTGAGCGTCACCAGGACTCGCTGTCCCTGGGGGGAGGGCAGGCGGTGCAGGCGGGTGAGGTCGTAGGTGACCAGCACGCCGTCGTCGCTGCTCCGGCGGTAGTTCCATGATGCTCGTGCGCCGGCTCTGCGAGGCAGCACGGTGACGTCTGTGTGCAGCACGGCGGGGTTCACGGAGTAGGTGATGGCGCCCAGAGTCTTGCGGGTGGCAGGGTCGACATCCGGCTGCATGGCGAGCGCCTGGTGCGGGTGGGTGGCGATCACTGCGCCATCGACCTCGGTCCGGTCACCACGACTGTCGTGCACCGCCAGGCCCGAGCGCGTCCGCTCGATCGTGTTGACAGCGGTACCGATTCGCACATCGTTGATGGGGTCGAGAACCCGGTCGACGTAGGCGCGAGACCCGCCCACGACCGTGCGCCACCGGGGTGAACCGGCGACACCGAGCATGCCGTGATGATCGAGAAAGGTCAGCAGACTTCGGGCCGGATAGTCCATGGCATCCTGCGGGTCACAGGACCAGACGGCGGCGATGACCGGTCGCATGAAGTGCTCGACGAACTGGGCGGAGCAGCCCTGGGTCTCCAGCCAGTCGCCGATGGTCGGCACGCGCCCGCTCGGTTCGGGCTGGGCGAGGAATGCCCGCGCGGACCGATGAAATCGAGCCACGTCACGCAGCATTCGCAGGTATGCCGTGCTGGTGGCGGTGCGTGGATCGGCGAGCAGGCCGCGCAGACCCTTGCCCCCGGCATACTCCCACCCGGGAGAACCACTGATCGACATGCTCATGTCGGTCTCCTGAGTGGAGACGTCCAGCTCGCGAAACAGCCGCTGCAGCGTCGGATAGGTGCGGTCGTTGTGCACGATGAACCCGGTGTCGACGGTGACCGGCGTGCCGTCGGTCAGCGTGATGTCGTGCGAGTGTGCATGACCGCCCGGACGCTCGTCGGCCTCGAAGACCGTCACGTCGGCGGATCTGCGCAGGACGTGGGCCGCCATCAGCCCGGCGACACCGGTGCCGATCACGGCAAGTCTTCTGTGCGGCATACGAAACCTCCTTGCGGTCGGTACTGCACACCAGTGGTTCGGTGCCTGGTATGTGGGTGGATTGGTGCGGCCTGTCAAAGATCACGTGTCATGGCCGGCGCGGGGTGGGAAACGACCAGTGGTGGTCCAGGATGGCCGGTCGAGATCGGCAAGGACGGCGCGCGCCGCGCGTCGACCGGAAGCCAGAGCGCCCTGGATCGAGCTGGTGTCACGGTGGTCACCGCACACGTAGCAGTCCGCCCACCGCACTGGACGGTGCAGTGGATGCGGCGCCGGCATCGAGGGCAGGGCGTGCGGCACGTCGTAGCGTGCGATCTGGGTCCAGCTGGTCGCATCGGCGCCGTAGAGGTCGGTGAGCCGGTGCCGGATGTCCGAGTCATCTGGACTGGTCGTGCCGTCATGGACCCATGAGGTCGCGATCAAGGCGCGGTCGTCCGGTGAGTAGGTCGGTGCAGCGTTGGTCATGACGACCGTGTTGTCCACGGGCGAGCGATCCGGGTCGATGATCAAGGCTGCAGCCTCCACTGGCGGTGTGGGCGCCACGTGATACCAGGTAGTGACGCCCCGCCAATCCGGTGCCGGCAGACCCGGCAGCAGCCGTGCGGCCTGCGCGGCACCCGTCGCGACCACCACAGCACGGGCAGCCACGGGTCCGGCGGTGGTCTGCACCGTCGAGCCCGAGATGCGCTGGACAGGAGTGTCGACGGTGACGTGCAGGTCGGCTGCGAGCAGCTCGGGGAGCCGCTGCATACCTTGCGCGGGCACACCGGAGTGTCCTCGCACGAACATCCTGGTCATGAGGTCTGTGAAACGGCTCGAAGTCGTCAGGTTGCGGTCCAGCAGGAGCCCGGTGAAGAACGGGCTCAGAACGCGGTCGATCACGCGGTCCGACAGCCCGATCTGCTGCCAGTGAGTCCTGACGGCGGTGTCGGGACCGTGCTTGATGCCGGCGGGCCGGCCGTACCCGCATCGCGCGAGGTGCGCAGCGGTGCGCATCAGGTCGGTCACGCCCACCTCCGGCGCGCGCAGAGCCTGGATCACGGAGGCTGGTCGCCGTCGTGGATCCGCCAGTGGCCACAGCCGGCCCCGGCTAGCGACCAGTAGGGACTGGTCGAAGTAGCGTGCGTCGATGTTGGCGTGCGTCAGCCAGTCCTTCAGCTGTGGGTAGGCCGAGTTGAACACCTGGAAGCCCCGGTCAAGACGGAAACCATCCACCACGTCGGTGCGGATCCGACCGCCGACGCCGTCCGAGGACTCGAAGAGCTGCACCCGCAGCCCGTGACGATGGAGGACGCGCGCACAACTGATTCCTGCGAGTCCGGCGCCTATCACTGCGACGTCCAGGTCGTGCATCGTCACCACTTCCTTCCGGCGGAGCGACAGCGACTTCTCGCGATGTGCACTGCATGCGCCACGGGTAGGGCGAGCAGCCCGGCGACGGATGCCGAGGCCTCGGCGCGCACGGCCACACGGTCGCGTGGCACGTCGTCCAGCGCAGCCGACACGGCGTCGTCGAAGCGTGTGCGGCCACCTTCCGGGAGGGGCAGCACCTGGACCAGGTCGTCCTCCTGGGCGACGACGTCGTGCACGAGGCTGGCCATCAGCGGACGTGCGACGCCGGAAGGAACGGGCGTGACGGCGCCCACCCAGTGGCTGGCGAGGCCCGGCGTCAGGACCGGAGCCGTCCAGATGTGGCGCGGCCGCAGCCCCGCGACGGCGGCATAACGCTGCATCATCTCCTCGTAGGTGAGCACCTGCGGTCCCGCCAGGTCGTAGGTGCGATCGACGGGGATGTCGGCGGTACCCACGGCGACGAGGTAGTGCAACGCATCCCGAATCGCCACGGGCTGAACTCTGTTGTGCACCCAGCGCGGCGTGATCATCACCGGAAGGCGCCCGCTCAGATAACGCAGCATGTCGAATGATGCCGAGCCGGCACCCAGGACGATGCCGGCCTGCAGCACGATGGTGGGCACATCGCAGCCCAGGAGGATCCGCCCGACCTCGGCACGGGAGGCCAAGTGGTCGGAGGGCTCGCGGTGATCGGTCGGACGCAGGCCGCCGAGATAGACGACACGGCTGATGCGGGCAGTCTCCGCAGCCGTCGCGAATCCTTGCGCCAGCTCACGATCCCTTCGCACGAAGTCACCGTCGCCGCCCATGGAGTGGAGCAGGTAGTACGCGGTGTCGATGCCTTGCAGGGCTCGGTGCAGGTCCCGGGGTGAGCGCGCATCACCCACGATGACGTCGACAGCGTCGCACCATGGCTTGCTGTCCACGGCCTCCTGGTGCCGGACGAGCACGCGCACATCGACACCGGCCTCCAGGAGAGCAGGCACGAGCAGGCCACCGATGTATCCGGTGGAGCCGGTGACCAGCACGCGGGCCCGGTCCGAGGGCAACAGCTTCTTCACTCTCGTCATCTCCCGATCTCGAGCATCGGTGGTAGGAGGAACAACATGCCGAGCGTCCAGGTGAGGTGGGTGATGATGGGCGCCAGCACCCCGTGGGTGACACGGCGTTGCAGCGCGGTGACCGCACCGAGAACCAGTCCCGCGAATGCCAGCAACGGAATTCCGCCGGCCGCCGTGACCAGGGTGTAGAGGATGGTGGTGACGACGACCGGCTGGGTGTCCCGAACCGCCGTGTACAACGCGCCGCGAAAGTAGAGCTCCTCGGCGATGCAGTTGACGGTCACTAGCAGGACGACGAGTGGAGCCGATCCCGCCCGTGCGTGATCCAGAAGGGTGGCCACCGGGTCTCGTAGGAGGGGGACTCGCGCGATGACCACGGCCCCGGCACAGAAGACAGCAAGCAGGAGGGCGCCGAGCACAAGTGGCTGGACGACCGGCCGCACCAGATGCGTGCCGGCCCTGGTCTCGGCCCAGCCGAGGTGCAACGGACCGGAGAGCAGGGCCCCGACCGTCCAGACGGACGCCAGCACAAGGGTTGCCAGGTAGAACCGGGGGTCTCCGGGCCGGATGCGCAAGGAGACCGCAAGGACGGCGGCCCCGCAGATCAGTGTCGCTCCCGCAACGATCCGCCGCCGCAGCAGGTGCTGCGTCCGGTCGCCGGGGCGACGGGGTACCGGCGTGGCCAGGCTGACCGTGACGAACGCCCTGAGCTCGTGAATCCACGCCATCACGCCGGACTCGACTCCAGAGTCGAGGCGACCAGCCGTGCGGCGTCGGAGAGTGGCGCCGGCAGAGTGATGCCGTGCGTCACCCGGTCGGACGCCCGCCCGCCGACGTAGACGAGTGCGACACCGGCGGACCTGACGGCGGCGATCGCCGCGTTCGCCGTCTGGACGTCGTCGGCGGTCAGGACACCGAGGACTGCAGCCCTCGGACGCCACGTGTGAACGACGCGAGTCCAGGAGTCGGTGGGCACGTCGGCCCCGACATAGAGCACGTCGGCTCCGGCACGCTGCAGCAGGATGGAGAACGCCAGGGCGGGCAGCTCGTGTGTGGCCGCCGCGGGCAGACCGACCACGACGCGTGGACCGTGGGGAGGGACGGCCTCGAAGATGGCCGCGAGCTTGCGCATGACGGCGGCGCTGATGAAGTGTTCACTCGCCACATCGAGGGTGCCGTCGGCCCACGCATCGCCGACGTTGCGCATGCTGGGCATGAGCCAGGAGTCGATGACTGTCTCGGGTGAGGCGAGGGCGAATGCTTCATCGAGGAGCCGGCGCACGGCATCGCGGTCCAGCCGCGAGGCGGCCCGGGTGATGGCGTCATGGTCGTCCAGGCCGACCAGCCCCTGCGTGTCGACCGGATCGCCGCCTCCCTGACGAGCCAGAGTCGCGGCTCGCCGCGCGGGGACGCCGGAGGCGATCAGGCTGCTCATGCGCAGCAGCAGCGCGACGTCGGCGTCGGTGTACTGCCGGTAGGACGACTGCGTCCGGGTTGGCCGCACCAGGTGATACCGGTTCTCCCAAGCGCGCAGAGTCACGGGCTTCAGCCCGGTGCGCGCGGCCACCTCGCCAATCGAATACGTCACGACGCGACCATAACCCTATACATAGCCTTATACAAGTCGGTCTATTTGTATAAGGTATCGGGGTAAGGGCGCCGGTAGGACTCCGGATGGGTCGAGTCAGGTGCTGAAGCTGAAGAGCGCAATCGGCTTGGTCGTGGGCTGCTTCGAGCCGCCCGCGGGCTCGACCGTGATGCCGACGGCGGTGGCCGACCTCGCGTTGCCGCGCAGCAGCACCGTCTGCCTGCTGCCGGAGGGGTTCTTCGGCATCAGTCCTGCGCTCTTCATGTGCCCCGACGGGGTCTGGTACCACAGCTGGTACACGTGACCGGCGGGTGCCGGTGCCATGTCCTTGGCGACCAGGACGGACTCGTCGAGGGACTTGGAGCGCACGACCGTCGCAGTGGTCGGACCCAGGTGCTTCACGAAGCGCTGTGCGTCCGGCGCGTGCAGCACCTGCTGCGTCGCGCTCACCGTTTGCTGCGTGGAAGTCCACGGGTGCCAGGCGAGTCCGCCGATGACCAGTGCTGCTGCCGCAGCGGCCGCGGCAACCCACCTCCGCACCGTATGCCGTGCACGCGCCGACGCGATGGGCGTCGCCGTGGCGGGGGAGTCACCTTCGATGTCGCGTCCACCGGTCGACTCCCCGGCGTCCGCCTCCTGCTCGGGCACCACCGGCGGCAGCGGGCGCACGGCATCGATCTGCTGCAGGATGTCGGCGCGAAGGGCCGCCGGTGGTGTCGCCGTGCTTGCGGCACCGAGCTCCGAGGCTGCCGCCTGCAGGCCGATCAGCTCGGTGCGGCAGTGCTCGCACGCCGACAGGTGCTGCTCGAAACGGGTGCGCTCGGTCTCGGTCAGGGCGTCCACGGCATACGCGCCGATGAGGCTGTGGATGTCGTCGTTCACTGCTCCACTCCCATCGAGTCACGCAGACGGATCAGTCCGTCGCGAATGCGGGTCTTGGCGGTGCCTTCCGGCAGGTCCAGCAGGGCGGCCACCTCACGGTGGGTGTAGCCGCCGAAGTAGGCGAGGTCCACGGCCTCCCGCTGGGTCGGGGTGAGCGCATCGAGGGCCTTGCGCACCCGCTGTGCGTCGAGCTCGCGGTGCGCGCTCTCCGCCGTGCTGTCGAAGGGGACGGACTGCTGCCGCAGGTCGTAGGTGGTGTCGCGGCGGGTCTGCGCCTCGGCCGAGCGCACCCGGTCGACCGACTTGCGGTGCGCGATGGTGAGCATCCAGGAGAGGGCACTGCCGCGGTCGGGGTCGAACCTGGCCGACATCCGCCAGATGTCGAGGTAGGCCTCCTGGGTGACCTCTTCGGCCTGCGCGCGGTCGCGGACGACTCGCAGGACGAGGCCGAACAGCCGGGGAGCCGTCTGGTCGTAGAGGACCGCGAACTGCTCCTGGTCACCTCGTGCGCAGGCCGACAGCAGGCGTGCCAGGCCGTCGGTCGCGGGCGGCTCGTCGGGGGCGCTGCTACGCAGGGGGCGCATCGCACCTGCCCGGCT
>Ga0164242_10004649_pt1 | contig 15380 bp, 10 predicted proteins | sample OricomgcompostMG_FD_108783 | JGI IMG/M metagenome (GOLD analysis project Ga0164242, IMG submission 108783) | Miracle-Growth compost microbial communities from Emeryville, California, USA - Original compost - Miracle growth compost (MG) ... | reverse complement strand
GAACGAGCGCGAGTAGAGGAAGTCGCCCACCAGCACGCTGGCGGCGTTGCCCCACAGCGCGTTGGCGGTCTTGCGGCCGCGGCGCAGGTCCGATTCGTCCACCACGTCGTCGTGCAGCAGGGTGGAGGTGTGGATGAACTCGATCACCGCGGCCAGCTTGACGTGCTGTTCGCCGGTGTAGCCGGCCGCGCCGGCGGCCAGCACGTGCAGCATCGGGCGCAGCCGCTTGCCGCCGCCGGCGATGATGTGGTCAGCGATCTGGTTGATCAGCACCACGTCGGAGGAGAGTCGCTGGCGGATCAGCGCATCGACGTCGCGCATGTCGGCGGCGGCGAGTTCGCGTACATCGGCGAAATCGCGCATGGATCCGGGAACGTGTTCGGCGGACGAGCTCATGGACGGCCTGCATGGGGTTGAAGCGCGATTATAGGGGGTTCAGCCGTGGCTGTACTGGGTTCAGGGAGCCTGTGGGGCGTGCTGCGAATCCGGTCGTGCTTTCGCGGAACGAGGGTCCGCGAAAGCACCATGGACGGTGAATCGCCGAGAAGCTGCTCTCTCGGAGCCCGTTCACGATCTCTTGGCGCCCCCCCATGAAACGTCATCCCAGCGAAAGCTGGGATCCAGCGTCGTTGGCTTTTGGGGGAAAAGTCACTGGATGACCAGACATGCGTCTGTTGAAAAGCGCCTCCAGCTTTCGCTGGGATGACGAAAGGTAAGGGGGGGGAGATAACGCTGAAACATGAGCCCCATGCAAGCTCAACGGCTGCAGAGCTGCGCTACCAGGTGTTTTCCAGACGTCTCACATTTTATTCCGGACAACAGTGGGCTTTCGCCGGAAGGAATGGACGAACGATCCGGGGCCGATGGATAGATCGCGAACAGGCCCCATGGCCGGGTTCTCGCCTTGATCATCCAGGCCCGGCAGATCCCCGGGCATCGTCGCGCAAACCATGACGCGGTGCGCCGGCATCGTGGCGTTGTGCCGCAGGAAGGCGCCGGGGCAGGTACCTATAATCGGATTCCCAGCCGCCATCGGACACCTGTCAACGTGAGCAAGCTCAGCAAGCGCGTACTGAATACCTCCCTGGCCTTGTCCAGCGTGGTCGGGCTGCGCATGTTCGGGCTGTTCCTGATCATGCCGGTGTTCACGGCCTACGCGCTGCACCTGCCGGGAGCCACGCCGCTGCTGGTGGGGCTGGCGATCGGCATCTATGGCTTCGCGCAGGCGCTGCTGCAGGTGCCGGTAGGGCTGATGTCCGATCGCATCGGCCGGCACCTGACGATCACCGCAGGCCTGCTGGTGTTCATCGTGGGCAGCACCGTGGCGGCGCTGGCGCACGGCATCGGCGGGATCATCGCCGGTCGCGTGCTGCAGGGCATGGGCGCGGTGTCCGGCGCCAGCCAGGCGCTGGCGGCCGACCATTCGCGCGACGACAACCGCAGCAAGGTGATGGGCATCATCGGCATCAGCATCGGGCTGGCCTTCGTGCTGGCGATCATCCTCAGCGCACCGCTGGCGGCGGTCGCCGGACTGCCCGGGTTGTTCTGGCTGACCGCGCTGCTGGCGCTGGGCGCCATCGTGCTGCTGTGGGTGGTGGTGCCGCGCCCCGAGCAGCGCCGCGCACCGGCGGCGGCGCATGGGGCGGCGGTGCTGCGCATGCTGGTGAAGCCCCAGTTGCTGGTGCTCAACGCCTCGGTATTCATGATGCACACCATGCTGACAGCCGCCTTCGTGGCGCTGCCGCTGATGCTGGCGCGACAGACCGGCATCGCGCTGGATCGCCAGTGGGAGCTGTACCTGCCGGTGATGCTGGTGTCCGCGGTGGTGATGGGGGGCGTGCTGCGCCGGGTGACCTCGGTGGCCGGCAGCATGCGGCTGATCCTGCTGTGCGCGCTGGGCCTGGGGCTGGCGCTGGCCGGTTTCAGTGCCGCCGAAAGCGGGCATGTGTTGCTGTGGACGGCCGCGATCGTGTTCTTCAGCGCCTTCAACCTGCTCGAAGCCAGCCTGCCCAGCCTGGTCTCGCGACTGGCGCCGCAGCACATGCGTGGCGCGGCAATGGGCGCCTATGCCACCTGCCAGTTCCTCGGTGCCGGCGTGGGTGGGGTGATGGGCGGCGTGGTGCTGCAGCATCTTGGCCTCTCGGCCGTGTTCGCCGTTGCCGCCGTGCTGGTGGTGGTCTGGTTGCCGCTGCTGTGGTGGGGGCGAGGCCGGGTGGTCGCCGCCGACGTTCCGGCCGCCGCCTGAAAACGTTCACCTGTAGGAACCTGTTCACGACCTATCCTATCCGTCAGCCCCGGATCGTTCGTCCATTCCCGCCCGTCATTCCGGCGAAAGCCGGAGTCCAGTGACTTTTCCCCGAAAGCCGAACGACGCTGGATGACCAGACATGCGTCTGTTGAAAAGCGCTTCCAGCTTGACCAGCCCTTCGGCTGTTGAAATGCGCCTCGCTGGGATGACGCTTCCTGGGGTGTAGCTGGAGATCGTGAACAGATTCTCAGGAAGATAGGGAGGGGGGGGGGCTGCGGGGAACGCTGGGCGGGACCGTGAACAGGTTCTGGCGGGCGCATTCGGTCGGTGTTCGCCTACGCCATCCGGGGGCTGGGCCGCGCGCGTCGGCGGGCGGAGCCGTGCTAGCATCTCCCTCCGTATTTCAGGCATTCACGAAGGGCGATTCCATGGCACGTGGCATCAACAAGGTCATCCTCGTCGGCAACCTCGGCGCCGACCCCGAAACCCGCTACAGCGCCGGCGGCACCGCCATCACCAGCCTGCGCATCGCGACCTCCGAGTCGTGGATGGACAAGCAGAGCGGCGAGCGCCAGGAGCGCACCGAATGGCACCGGGTGAAGCTGTTCGGCAAGCTCGCCGAGATCGCCGGCGAGTACCTGAAGAAGGGCCGACAGGTCTATATCGAAGGCTCGCTGCGCACCGACAAGTACACCGACAAGGATGGCGTGGAAAAGTATTCCACCGACATCGTGGCCAACGAGATGCAGATGCTTGGCGGCGCCGGTGGTGGTGAAGGTGGCGGCGGCGGTTTCCAGCGCGAGCGCCCGCAGGGTGGTTCATCGCGCCAGGGCGGCGGCGGTGGCAACTATGGCGGCGGCGCCCCGCAGCGCCAGTCCGCGCCGCCTGCGGCCGACAACGGCGGCTTCGAGGACGACGACATCCCGTTCTGACCCTGCTAAAAATCAAAGTGTAAATTTATACTCCGTGATCTCGTTAAAATAGTTAGTAAGATCAATCATCTGTAAAAATCTGACCCGTAGTGAAAATGTAAATTTTCACTACGGGTCTTTCTTTGTGTGAATGGAGAACTTGAGCTTGCTAATTTTCAATTCGTTAGGTTAAAAGAGGTGCTATCCACTCGATGTGAAGTTAGGCCATGCAGATCGAGAATCTCAGGCACCCTTCGGGCCAGATCATTCCGATGCTCGTGGATGAGGCCGGACTTCCCATCGTGGGACCCAATGAGTGGTCCCTTTCACGCTATCAGCGATCCGAAAACACTCTTCGGCGAAATTTAAGCGAGTTGTCGATCCTCTACGGATGGGCAACAAACATGGGAATCGACATTGAGGATCGAATCACCTCAGGTCGCGGATTTTCGGAAGCGGAGATTTCGGGATCCCTTGTGCCGGAGCTCAGGCGGGATCAGAGCCATCGACGGGTGGTGAAAGCTGCGGTTTCCCCGCACGTGCAGGCTCAACGGATCGCTACTTGCGCCACCTACTTGAGGTGGATGTCTGACGCAGTCATTGCGTTAACGCCACACATAGGTCAGCGCGAAGCACTCAAGGGATCAAAAGATCGCCTGCTCAAGTTCCTCGGCGATGCCATGCCCTCGAATCTGAGAAGACCAAAGCCTGCACAGGATCGCCTTCTAAGTGAGGCGCAAAGAAATTTCCTGATAGCAGAGCTGGTAAAGACCGATGAGCAATCCGGGTCTGCCCTCAAGCTCGCGATCCGCAAACGAGACAGGGTGGCAATCATACTCATGCTCATCTGCGGCCTTCGCATAGGTGAGCTTCTTGGCATGAAGGTGGAAGACATTCGGTTTGGATCGCTGACGACGGTGTTGGTACAGCGCCGACCGATGGATGCCGACGACCCACGAATTCATCGGCCGTTGGTGAAGCGCCAATCCCGTACCCTTTGGCTCGATGCAAAGTTTGCAGCAATCGTCGGTGATTACATTCTGCAGAGCCGAGAGGTTCTCCTGGCTAAGGTGCGGGAAGACACCGAGTATTTGATAGTAAGCGACGAAGGTGCGCCGCTGTCGATCAGTCGCATGTTTCGCATCTGCACGGGATTGGTACTGAAGTTCCCAGACAAGCTTCCGCCAAAACTCTCACCACATTCGTTGCGGCACTCCTTCTCGTCGGACCTTGAGCGATCCCTTCGCGAAAGCGGAGTTGAAGAAGATCGGCGTCGTCGACATCTTGCTCTGCTACGAGGGGATAGCAGTCTTGAGTCTCAGAACGTCTATGTAGCGGCAGAGATTGACGAAGAGGCAAAGCGTGCGCTGTTGGCAAACCAGCGGAAGGCCATCGAGCACGCCGAGGTTCTAAACGAAAAGCTGCCATTCTGATGCAGCGGGCAAAAGTCAGAGGAGCCATATGGAGAGCCTGGATAACATCTCGACAAACGCCAAGCTCCCCTCACTCGTGAAGCAGGTATCAATATACAAATGGCGCACGATACCGAAAGACTTTGTGACGCGGGAGGGCGCTCTGGTCGACTGCAGTGGCGACATTTGGACTTTGGCAACTACTAGGGATTTGATCCGTTGCAATTTTGGCAAGATTGCCAACCTCCGGTTGCGCTGGAGTCTGATGCGTCGCGTTATACATTGTGCTGAGACTATCTCGTCAGGCGCTGCCACGCTGATCTTCTTTGATTTTCAGAGCGAAATTCTTAGTCGTGTGACCGAATTTGAGCTTGATGGGGCTTGCCCAGACGAGTTATTTCCAGGTCGCTTGGTGGCATTGATCAAGAGCGCAATACGCGACGCAAAGTCAAAGAAGAGGTTATGGTCGCTGAATCGCCTGATCAGATGGTACGTGTGGTGCGCTGCAAACTTTCCAGAAATGGGTTTCCTGATTAGTTATGCCGCAACATTGGATGGAATGGTCATCCCAGGTAACCCAAAGGGGCAGGCAGTTCGCGATGAAGATCCGGATGCCGGTCCACTTGATCTGTCGCTTGAGCTGCCGCTGATCGTTAGGGCATTGCAAAACGATTTGAGTGATGAGTATGAACACATCCAAGAGCGAGCAGCGGTTGCGCTATGTGTTGCGCTAGGTCGCAATCCAGCAAACTTCATCTTCCTCGACGAAGGTGATCTAAGAGATTTAACGCAGGGCATCGATGGCGTCGATTCGTGCTATCAGCTTGCCGTGCCACGAATCAAAAAGCGACAGATTGACCCTAGGCAAGACTTTCAGATCGAAACGATTGAGGCTTCATTTGCGAAGCATCTGGTAAATTTGATCAACGCCAATCGAGGTCGCCCAGTCGAGGCACTTACAGACCAGGGTCTCGTGCAAAGTGATGTCAGACCTCTGTTTCGCAGACGACAATGCAACCAAAAACCGGTTCCCGCCTCTGCAGTGCATCGAGCGATTCGGCCGAGCACTACGTTCATTAGCGCGCTGCTGAAATACTTCGTTAAGAGGCACAACATCTTATCGCCGGTGACTATGACATCCCTTGTCGTGTGTGCACGCCGGTTTCGCTACACATTGGCGACGTCTCTTGTAGATCAGGGGGTCAGTCGTCGAGAGCTTGCGCGAATCCTTGATCACACGGACACGCAGCACGTCGAAGTCTACTTCGAGATGAGAAGTCGGATCATTCGGCACCTGGAGGTGGCGCAGGCAAAGCTGTTTGGAGCCTACCTTCGATACTTCAAAGGACGATTCATCGATTCTCCTGAGGAGGCAGAGACTGCCGATCGATCAGACAAGGACTTGTTCTTTGCGAGCGCTTCAGGTGCGTCTGTTCAGATTGAAATTGGAAAGTGTGGAGAGCAAAAGCTTTGCGGTCTGGATCCTCCTTTCAGCTGCTACCTGTGTCCGAAATTTCGGCCGTATGTGCATGCAGATCACTTCAAGGTGCTGACTGTGCTTTTGTCGGACCGTGAAAGTCGCCTGAAGAGATATGAAAGTGTCCGCATGGGGATCCAGATCGACGACGTGATCTTCGCGGTCGGCGAGGTCGTTGCTGAGGCCGAAAGGATTGCGCATGCGGAAGCGTAACTTCACCGATGGAAGATCGAACAGAAGAGCTAAGTCATCACCCTTCATTCAGCCAGTGCCGGGGGATCAGAATGCGAACTTCGATCTGTTAGTGGAGACAGCAAAGCTAGTTCTTAGTCAAATTGAGGGTGCGGTTTGGCAGGCGGATGCGTGGGACATATCTGGAGGTAGGCTGCTTGAGCAGCCGGGAAAGAACATCCTGAGTGCGCAACTCTTCTTTCGGATGTCACATAAAAGGGGGGCGACCAATTTGGTTGGGCAATTTGGAGACCTAGCCAAGGCACTCGTCGCACTACGTTTCGACCGTTCGGGCCAAGCGCTGAGTAACCAACGCAACTTTGTCACAGCGGTAGCCTATGTGGCCGAGGAGGCCAACGATGTAGGTGTGTCGGGGTTGCGTCGCACACACTTCGATTCAGCCTGCGAGAAGATCACTAAGGACTACCATGAGAGTACGGCGTACAACCTTCACAAAGCGCTGGGGGAACTGGCGAGTCACTGTGATTCGAACGAGCTTTGCCGAGCAAGGTTGGACTACAGATTTTCGAGAATGAGTCGCCCCGAGGGCACTGGCGGTTTGATCGCACGTCGCCTCGACAACCCTGATTTAGCTGCCCGTGATGACGGCAGGATGGCGACCAGAGCCCTATATCGCATGCTAGGGGCACTTTACCAGCGTGTGCCTATCGGCCATGAGGCGCGATTGCCTCTGGCAATTTTGACGATCCTGGCGTGTACCGGATTTCGGTTTGCCGAATGTGTGTCGTTGCCGGTCGACTGTCTAAGGATCGGCGAAGGCGGCAGTGTTGGATTGAAGTATTTCAAAGGCAAGGCCTCCCCGGGTCGTCTAGGTACACCACTTGAGACGAGATGGTTGACGGACGACATGGCGGGCATCGTAGGCCCCGTTGTTCGGGAGATGATGGCGTATTGCCTGGCACCGCGGGACGTTGCACATGAAATGCGACGTATGGATGGTCCCGCCGTGCGCTTTCTGGCGGAACTCCCGAAGGAAGGCGGATTCGGTATCAGTGAGCTGGGAGCTTTGGGCGTGCCAGTTGGAGGCCTTGCCACGTCGCTGCGAAGGGAAGGTCGGTGGAATGGTGGAACAACCACGTACGATGATTTGGTCGAATACTGTCGTAGGCTTTATAACGCCCGTCTCATCGAACTTAGATATGTCGACCAACATCGGAAGGAGTACTACCTGGACGACATGCTCTTTTGTGTCCCGGTCTACCTCTCACAGTTGACCTCGCCGGCCAAGTGGTTGAGTACGGGATACAGCCACGCCATGTTGGCGGGGTGGATCAAGCGTAGGCTGGAACGGCTGGTACGGGAGTTTGTGCCGGAATTATTGACGTCTGTCGATTTCAGTTCGCATGCCTTTCGCCACACGGTCAATACGGTGTTGGACGAAGGGGGGCTCCCTGAACTTCTTCAGACTAATTGGTTTGGACGCACCAACTCGCGGGATACCAAGGCGTATCAGCATACAAGTCGAGAGCAACGGGTGCTGGAGGTGCGTGCAGACTTGCTAAGCGGTAAGGCACACGGTCGTCTAGCTGACGACGTGAAGAAAATTCCCATCACTCTGCGAGAAAGTTTCGTGGAGGCCAAGGTGCAGGCTGTTCATGATGTAGGGCCCGGCGCCTGTACCCACGACTTCTCACAACTTCCTTGTCCTCGGCACCTAGAATGTACAGGTGATTGTGACGACTACGTGTGGAACGAAGACGACAAGGGGCGCGATGAGGAGGTGAAGCGCCAATGGGCAATCACTAAGATCGCGCACAGAACAGCAGAGCAGCGATCACTGGGTGATCGGCCCCGTAAAAGCGTCGATTGGATGGCGCACAATGAGAAGAAACTCCGCACGCTTGAAGAGCAGCTCCGTCTCAGGGGGATCGAGCTCTTCGATCCCGACGCCTACCTGGAGGAACTAGTCGCATGAAACTTACACGGTACGGACGAATGGGGCAGGTGCAGGAGCAACAAATCGTCGAGGAGCTTGCCCGGTGGGCACGGGGCGAGCTCGGATCCGCGCTCACATGGGAGAATCTGGTAACACGGTATGGGTTTAGCCGGCAGACGTTGAATCAGAAGGCCTCGATCAAAGCTGCGTACAAACTGGCCAAGGAGGCGCTACAGGGAGGGCTGGTTCGTACAAGGGAAGAGGCGGATAGAGAAATTGACGCGCTGACGAAGGAGGTAGCCCGGCTTCGTTTGGAAATTGAGGAGTACAGGAATCGAGAAAAGCAGTGGAAACTTCGCTGGCAACGAATCGCCTTCAACATCCGCAAAGCTGGCGTGCAAATGTTTCAAGTCGATCGGCCAGTCCAAGAGGGGAGGCTGCCGTCCGCAACAGAATCGGCAAAGGTGGTTCAACTTTTTGATGGCGAAATTCCGTCCAGTGGTCGCATGTAACCGATCGACCGCAGTAGGATGCGCATGCGACCAGAGCCGGATCTGGATCGTTCGCTTCACCTGAGACCTCGGAACCGAGCTGGAAAAGCGATGGATAGTGCGACAGATCAGCAACTATCTGAGACTCACTGGGCGCTATAACCGAGCCTCTTCTGAACGTGATGCCAGCGCGAGCATGCGTCGACGTGACGCCGCAGACATGCGATGGAACGCAACGATGAGCATGGCTAAATCATCATCGTCGGCAAAGAAGTAAGGAACGGGGACCCCCAGCACTTGGCCAAGTCGGAGGAGCGTGCCGGTATCAGGAGTGTGCTTGCCTCGCTCGTACTGGTTGACTCGCGGCGATGCCACGGATGGATCCATGCCGGCTTGCACGCCCAGCTCCCGCTGGGACAGGCCCGCTTCCAGTCTGGCTGCCCGCAGGCGCGCCGCGACGACCGCTTCTTTTTTGCCTCCGCGTGCCACCTGCCGACCCGTTTCTGCCGCGACTTGTGGCAGCTTCGACGGCAGCGGTTTGCCTGCATACTAAGAGTTCCTTAATATTACTGGCTGGCATCCCGATGGCGTGGACGGCCATACCTCACCCTGCAGAAGGTGCGCCGTGAATTCGAGTGACCTGACCGCCAACCTCTATTTCTCGGCGGCCGTGCGCGTGGCCGCCGACGTTTCATTAACCCGGCTCCTTCCGCTGGATGCGTTGCACCTACCGCTGGCACCGCACGATCACTATTCGCAGCGCGTTCTTCTTGCCTTACAAGCCCTGGGAGTCATCGAGCCGGAGTTGTCGCCATCACACGCCGACGACTGGCTGTTGGCACGTGACTGGATGCGCTACAGCTTCGACAGCGTGGCATGGCGGATCCGTTGTGCACCTCGAAACTGCACGCGTCCGCAGGACTTCGTGAAGACGCTGTTCAAGGACATTGAGCCGACTGAAGACGCTATGCAGACTTTGCTGGCTCTTTGGGAAGACCTCGCATTAGCCGAAGCAATCCAGTATGCGCAATGGGCCTTGGCCAAGTCGGGGTACAACCCGACATGGGCAAGCCTAGCGATGGATGGTTTGCGTCAGGCGCTGACGCGGCACAGCGTGAACCAGGTGATGTATGTGACGCACTTGGCGATGCGTTCGCTGGCGATCACCCACCAACAGGGTGGTACGGAGGCGACGCGGCTGGGAAATGTGTTCGCCTGTGCAGTGACTAGCTTTGCGCAGCGCGCAGCGGTTGAGCGCTGGACAATCCGCGGAATGACGCGACCGAACGAACTTCCTATGAGCACGCTGGCGACCATCTTCGCGCACGAAGTCACGCGGCTGGACGACGAGTATCTGACGTTCCCCCCTTCGTTATCAACGCTCTCTGCGGCGATTACCCGCCACCGGACTTTCCATTGAGTGATGACTAGGTGAGCGTCAAGGTAGAGGGTATTCCAATGAATAAGGTGGCAACGAGAGACCTCGGGAAGCTGCTTGCGGCAGCGCGCTCGACACCACAAGGCCCTGAAGCAGCGCGAGCACAAGAGGCGGTCTTCAAGGCTCTCTTGGACGCGACCGTCTATGCCCATGTCCCGATCGAGGGGGCACCGCCAGGGCGCATGCGGTTCATCCAGTTCGTGCGCCCAGACAACGGACAGACTGTCCTACCGTTCTTCAGCGACCGAGCCCAAGCCGAACAACCACAAAGACCGGATGCGTCGATTGTCGCAATGTCGGGTCGGCGGCTATTCGAGCTAACGCGAGGCGCGACGCTGATGCTCAACCCAAACCTCGATCAAGTGACGTTGTATCCACCTGAAATCGTCGCGCTTTTGGATGGTAGAGAGTTGGGCTACTTCGCGAAGCATTCGGTGGAGGCGGGGACATCAGTAGGTGCATGCCCGCCATCTGTGCCGACGGCCAGCCTCGACATTGCGCTTAGGGTTCTCTTCGAAAAAGAGCAGACGGTCAGAGCGGCGTATCTCGTCGAAATCCACCGAACAGATGAGAGTGCTCAAGTCTCCCTTTTACTCGCCGTGGTAGCAGCGCCTGCTTATCACGAGCGATTGCTCCAGCTCGCCACGCTTGCTTTAAGGGCCAATTCGATCGATCTGGATCTCCCACTCGACATGCTGTTCGTGGAGCCAGACGTGCCTCTTCCAGAGGTTTGCAACGCTGGTATTCAGTTCTTCGGAAGGTGATGCTTTGCACTCATGGCGTAGGCGGCTGATTCCGCGGCTATTTGGAGGTCGACGATGGTGACGCCCGATGAAAGAACCAGGGCAATGTGGGCAGGCGGCTTCCTAGTTGAGCGGGCCTTGGATCGCCGGCTGATCTTTTGCTGGGCGCGCACTTGATGGCATGCATACCGTTCGAGATCCGAAGAGGGTGCTGTTGTTATCGCGTGGCATATCCCGGCCGTTGAAGGCATCTCGGCCATGGTGCTGTTGCGATATCCAATCGGACACTGCGCCACGTTAGCGTCTCCCGATAAGATCGATGGAGAAAGTGAAGGTGGACGCTTTGGTCCGCTTGGTCGCTCCACGAGCTTTGGCCGAAGGAACGTTAAGTTGTCGGCACCCCTGCCCAGCTCCAATTCGCGCGTAGGGCGACCAAGTGAAGCCCGGCGTTTGTTAAGCTCTTGCAACCGCCTCGTTCCGTGAGGGGTATTCAGGGGCTCGGCAGTGGATGCAGGGACGAAACTGAGCGAACGCGACGTTTGCACCAAGTTCATCACGCCGGCGCTTATTGCAGCCGGCTGGGACGTGCAAGCACAGATTCGCGAAGAAGTCAGCTTCACCAAGGGCCGCATCATCGTGCGGGGCCGGCTGGTTACCCGCGGCAAGGCCAAGCGGGCCGATTACGTCCTCTACTACAAACACCTGCCGCTCGCGCTTATTGACGCCAAGGACCACGTTCATACGGTCGGTGACGGCATGCAGCAGGCCTTGGACTATGCCGAAACCCTCGACATCCCGTATGTGTTCTCGTCCAACGGCAAGGGTTTCCAGTTCCACGACCGCACTGGCGCCTCGGCGCAGTTGGAGCAGTCGCTGGCCTTGGGGGACTTCCCCACGCCCACTGAGCTGTGGAACCGCTACCGGACCTGGAAGGGGCTCGCGCCCGACCAGGAGAGCACCGTCCTTCAGGCGTATTACGAGGATGGTAGCGGCAAGGGGCCGCGCTACTACCAGCGCAATGCCATCAACGCCGCAGTCGAGGCCATCGCCAAGGGGCAGAACCGCATCCTGCTGGTGATGGCCACCGGCACCGGCAAGACCTACACCGCCTTCCAGATCATCTGGCGACTGTGGAAGGTCGGACAAAAGAAACGCATCCTGTTTCTCGCCGACCGCAACGTGCTGATCGACCAGACCATGGTCAACGACTTTCGCCCGTTCGGCCCGGCCATGGCCAAGCTCAGCACCGCCAGCAAGACCATCGAGCGCGCCGATGGCAGCGAGGTCGAGCTGACCTTGGCGCTGGACAGGAAGCGCCGTATCGACACCGCCTACGAGATCTATCTGGGGCTGTATCAGGCCATCACCGGGCCGGAAGAGCGCCAGAAACTGTTCCGCGAATTCTCGCCGGACTTTTTCGACCTGATCGTCATCGACGAGTGCCACCGCGGCAGCGCCGCCGAGGACTCCGCCTGGCGCGAGATTCTGGAGTACTTCGGCAACGCCACCCAGATCGGTCTGACGGCCACACCCAAGGAGACCGAGTACGTCTCCAACATCCACTACTTCGGCGAGCCGGTGTACACCTACTCGCTCAAGCAAGGCATCAGCGACGGCTTCCTGGCACCGTACAAGGTCATCAAGGTGCATCTGGATGTCGACGTGCAGGGCTACCGGCCCAAGGCGGGCGAGACCGACAAGCACGGCCACCTCATCGATGACCGGCTCTACAACGAGAAGGACTTCGACCGCACCCTGGTGATCGACGACCGTACCCAGCGGGTGGCGAAATGGATCTCCGACTACCTCAAGCAGAGCGGCGACCGCTTCCAGAAGACCATCGTGTTCTGCGTCGATACCGAACACGCTGCGCGCATGCGCCAGGCGCTGGTCAACGAAAATGCTGATCTGGTGCAGCAGAACGCCCGCTATGTCATGCGCATCACCGGCGACGACAGCGAAGGCACGGCCCAGCTCGGCAATTTCATCGACCCGGAATCCACCTACCCGGTCATCGTCACCACCTCGCGCCTGCTCTCCACGGGCGTGGATGCGCAGACCTGCCGTCTGATCGTGCTGGACCGCGAAGTCGGCTCGATGACCGAGTTCAAGCAGATCGTCGGCCGCGGCACGCGGGTGCACGAGGACACCCACAAGTACTACTTCACGCTGGTGGATTTCCGAAAGGCGACCAACCACTTCGCCGATCCGGACTTCGATGGTGAGCCGGTGCAGATCTATCAGCCCGACGAATACGACTCACCGGTACCACCGGACGATGTTCCTCTCGATGAGGAAGGGGCGCCGCTCGCGCCCACGCCCACCGACGAGGAAACCATCGTCGATCAGCCGCCCCCAGAGATCCCGCCGCCTGGCGTAGGCAGCGATCAGCCCCGCAAGTTCTACGTTAGGCAGCGCCCGGTGTCCGTCGTGCTGGAACGCGTAGAATACCTCGACGAGTCGGGCAAGCTGGTCACCGAGTCCCTGCGCGACTACAGTCGTAATGCGATCCGCCGCCACTTCACCAGTCTCGATGCCTTCTTGCGCCGCTGGCGCGAGGCCGAGCGCAAGGAATCGGTGATCGCCGAGCTCGCCGAGGAAGGCCTGTTGCTAGAGCCCCTGCAAGATGAAGTGGGCAAGGACCTCGACCCATTCGACCTGATCTGCCACATCGCCTTCGACCAGCCGCCGCTCAGCCGCCGCGAACGCGCCGACAACGTGACCAAGCGCGACGTGTTCACCAAGTACGGCCCACAGGCCCGTGCCGTACTGGAGGCGTTGCTGGCCAAATACCGCGATGAAGGCGTGGTCGCGGATCTGGATAATGTGCGGGTACTGGAGATTCCGCCGTTCAACACGATGGGCACGCCCATCCAGCTGATCAAACCCTTTGGCAGCAAGGCAGGTTTCGAGCAAGCCGTGCACGAGCTGCAGAACGCGCTTTACGACGAGACGGCCTAACTATGGAAGAAGTCGGAAGGACCAAGGTCGTCTCCTACTTTGACGACGCCAAGAAGGTGAGGCAGGCAACAAACAGCGAAGTTCGAGCAGGTGATGGCCATCCAGTCTCATCCTACTTTGAGCTGGCGAAAAAAATCGCCGAGCTCCAGTTTTATAACCAGGAGCACGTGCTTTTTTTTCGAGGGCAATCCAGAGATTTCAAGAACAGCGCGCATAACACCACGTTGAAGCCGAGCATTCTTCGCTCTGATTCAACAAGTCCTCTTAGCCCGCCAAATCCAGAGGAGCTGAGATCAAGGTTCGAGAAGCTCAAACACTATGAACGGCGCTTGGTGCAGCTCCTTGAATTCAACGAAATGCTAGGAAGGCAACGGGTTACGAGGCACCGCATCCTTCGATGGTCGATTCTCCAGCACTATGAAAAATTCGGCACACCGCTTCTCGATGTATCGCAATCCATTCGAATTGCTGCCTCTTTTGCATCTATGGGAAGAGGGCCAACTGCGTTCGTCTACGTGCTTGCCGTGCCAAATGTCAGCGGCGTGATCAGCGCGAGCGCTGAAGCAGGCCTGCAGACCGTCAAGCTGGCGGGCATCTGTCCACCTAATGCTGTTCGCCCCTATATCCAGGAGGGCTACTTACTCGGCGAATACCCAGAGATGCCTGACTTCGATCAAAAGCAGCACTACCGACATTATGAGATCGACTTTGGCCGAAGACTGATCGCAAAATTTCGTCTCGATCTTCACTCATTCTGGGCCGATATCGCCTTCCCAAAGGTCGCGCGCGGTGCTCTCTACCCGAACTCTCGTGATCCGCTCTTCAAGCTCCTCAAAGAATTAGGCAAGTAACCCATGTCAGCCCGCACCACCGTCAAATCCATCCAGGACCTCATGCGCCAGGATGTCGGCGTCGATGGCGACGCCCAGCGTCTCTCGCAACTTTGCTGGATGTTTTTTCTCAAGATCATCGACGACCAGGATCAGCAGTTGGAATTGATGCAGGACGGTTTTACCTCGCCGATCCCGCCGCGCCTGCAATGGCGCAGATGGGCTGCCAATCCCGAGGGCGACACCGGCGACACGCTGATGGCCTTCGTCAACGACGACCTGTTTCCCACGCTCAAGGAGCTTCCCGCGCTGGGCAAGCAGGCCAACCGCGCCCGCGTCATCCGCAGCCTGTTCGGCGACGCCTACAACTATATGAAGTCCGGTCACCTGATGCGTCAGGTGATCAACAAGATCAACACGGTGGACTTCAACGACCTGGCCGAGCGCAAGCACTTCGGTGAGGTCTACGAGCAGTTACTCAACGACCTGCAGAACGCGGGCAACGCCGGCGAGTACTACACACCGCGCGCGGTCACCACTTTCATGGTCGACCGCATCGACCCGCACCCGGGCGAAAAGCTGTTCGATCCCGCCTGCGGCACCGGCGGCTTTCTCACCTGCGCCATCCGCCACATGCGCGACCGCTACGTAAAATCCGTGGCCGACGAGAAGGCGCTGCAATCCGGCCTGCGCGCCGTGGAGAAAAAGCCGCTTCCGCACATGTTGTGCGTCACCAACATG
>Ga0164242_10004648_pt1 | contig 15385 bp, 12 predicted proteins | sample OricomgcompostMG_FD_108783 | JGI IMG/M metagenome (GOLD analysis project Ga0164242, IMG submission 108783) | Miracle-Growth compost microbial communities from Emeryville, California, USA - Original compost - Miracle growth compost (MG) ... | reverse complement strand
TAGGGCGACATCGACGGTGTATGAATCGCGCCGGTGGGCGCGCAGGTGATGATGACCTTTCGTTTTGCTGCTGCCATATCTGTCTCCTGATTGATCGAGTCGTCAAGCACGACGAGCATTGCGACGCCTGCCTACAGCACCTCCACGTTGCCGCATACCGAGATCGCCTGCCCGGAGATACCGCCGCCGCCCGGCGAGCACAGGAACAGGGCGAGCGCGGCCACCTCCTCCGGCGCAGTCATGCGTCGCAGCGAAATCTTCGCGAGGTACTCCTTCTCCATTTCTTCGTACGGGAGGCCCAGCTTCTCCGCGCGCGCCGCAATCACTCGCTCGATCCGCGGGCCTTTTACGATGCCAGGCTGAATCGCATTGACGCGGATGCCCGAGGGCCCGAGTTCGATTGCCAGACTCTTCACGAGTCCGACGATCGCCCACTTGGTGGCGGCATACGGCGTGCGATACGCATAGCCGAGCCGGCCGGCAACCGACGACAGCGCGATGATGGCGCCGCCATCCGGCGATTCGCGCAACAACGGCACCGCGCGGCGCGCGAAGTAGAATTGCGCGTTGAGGTTGATATCGACCGTTTGCTCCCATTGCGCAACGTCGAGCTCGTCGATACCGCCGGTCGGTCCGGCAATGCCCGCGTTGTTCACGAGCACATCGAGTCCGCCCAGTTCGCTGCGAACGTCCGCGAATACGCGTTCGACGGCGTCCTTGTCGGCGACGTCCGCGACGGTTGCCGTGATCGGCGCGCCGCTCTCGCGCAGCGCGGCGATCGCGGACTCGCTGACGTCACAGACATGCACGCGCGCGCCGGCCTCCGCGAAGGCGTTCGCGATGACGAGGCCGATTCCCGAAGCGCCGGCCGTCACAAGCACCCGCAATCCCGCACGCGGCGTCAATGTCGGCAAAATCGTCATATCTTTCTCCTTCTTGGTAATTAGTTATCCTTTTTATTAAAAGGATTAAATACCTGTACCGGCGGCTCGGCCAGCACGATGTGTCTGCTACGCGCGCCTTTCCCGCAACTGATCGAGACGCTCGGCGAGATCGTCGGCGGCCTCGCGGATGTCCTGCTCGATCCCGGCTCGCGCCTGGGCGCCGTCATGCCGGCGAAGCGCATCGACGATGATCCGGTGAGCCACCATCGAGCGTTTCATGTGGCCGACGTCCGGCGCCACCAGGTTCAGAAACGGGCCGATCCGCATCCACAGGTTCTGGATCGTGCCGAGCGTCAGTGCGCTCGCGCCGTGCGAATAGATGGCAATGTGAAAATCGAAGTTGCTTTGCAGATAGCCCGCCGACCTGCCGGCCTCCGCGTGGGCGTCCATCGCATCGCAGATGCGCTCTACAGGGCCGATCTGCTCGTCCGGAATGCGTCGGGCCGCGCGCTCGGCGACACAGCCCTCGAGTGCAATCCGCACGTCACGCAGTTCCTCGAGAAGTTCGAGCGTCATCGGCGGCACCATCAATGCGCGGCCGGGGCCGTCGATCAGTGCGCCTTCAGCCTGCAGGCGCGTGAGTGCGGCGCGGACCGGCATCGTCGAAGAGCCGACGGCGTCGGCCACGCTGCGCAGGCTGAGTAGCTGACCGGGCGCGAAATGCCCGGTCATGATCGCCTCCCGCAGTTGGGCGTAGAGACGCTCAGCCATCGTTTCCCGCTCGACCAGTTCGAGCGGCGGCAGACTGGATCCGGCGGAAGGTGTCAACGAAAAACTCCTGACAGTCAGATGTATCGGCGTGGCCCATCTGTGACCTGTGATCACAGTTAGGACAGTTTGGTGGCCAGTCAGGGGCGTGTCAATTGCGGGAAAACGCCAGGCAAGCGCGGTAGCGTCATCGGCTCCCGAGGGAAGCGATGGGGCTCGCACGCTCGATGCAGGTCTCGACGGGGCTAACTTCGGGCGAAAGCCCGGGCGCCGGCGCGGGGCCAGGCGGTCGCCGGCGCATGCCGGTACATTACCATGCGCGCTGGAGTCGACTTGGCATGACGGAGCCGGCGCCTCGACGCCCGCACGCAGCGCGTACCTCAGCCACCGCCGATGCCTTGATGGATCTTGCCGGTCCCGCCGCAGATCGAACACCGGTGCCCTTCCACCAGCCCCGTTCCGTGACACGCACTACAGATGTCTTCGCCGACACCCGGCGCATCCGGCGGTCCCTCGTCGCCGGGACTCAACGGCTCGTCATGCTGTGCGGATAAACGCGTTGCGATCTGCATGGAACACCTCCGGTCGTCTGAGCCCACAAACCGAAGACGCAGCAGTGTACGTGCCCGGGCGAGCGGAGCTACATGTCCACCCGGCGCAACCGCATGGGGATCGCACGGTCGATCGGCCATTCCACGCCGATTTCAGCTATGCGGGCACGACTTCCAACGGGGAAACCAAGCTTCGCTACCGGGACGACTGTCGTGTTTCTTCGCGGTGAACAGGCAGCCCGTCAGAGCCGGAACCGGGCCACTGCGGCAACCAGCTGTGCCGCCTGCTCTCTGAGGCTCCCCGCCGCCGCGGCGGCCTGCTCGACCAGCGCCGCGTTGCGCTGCGTCAGTTGATCCATCTGGCCTACCGCCAGGCCCACCCGTTCGACACCGGTGCTCTGTTCGGCGCTCGCGCTGCTGATCTCACCGACGATCGCGGTCACACGCCTCGTGGCACCCACGATTTGCGTCATCGTCGAACCCGCCTCGTCGACGAGCGCGGCACCTCGATCGACGCGGCCGACACTGTCCGAAATCAGCGTCCGGATCTCGCCCGCAGCCTTTGTCGTGCGCTGGGCCAGGTTGCGAACTTCATTGGCGACGACGGCGAAGCCCCGGCCCTGCTCCCCCGCGCGCGCCGCCTCCACGGCTGCGTTCAGCGCGAGGATATTGGTCTGCGCCGCGATATCGTTGACGATGCCGATGATCTCGGCGATCTTGCGTGCGCTGTCGTTAATGGCCTTCATCGTCTCGACCACCTCGCTCACCACTTTTTCTCCCGACAGGGCTATCACGGAGGCGCCAGTGGCCAGTTCACTGGCAGCCCGTGCATTCCCCGCGTTCTGCTTTACGGTGGCGCTCAGCTGTTCCATCGACGCGGCCGTTTCCTGCAGCGCACTCGCCTGCTCCTCCGTTCGCTGGCTGAGGTAAGCATTTCCCGACGCGATCTGTGCCGAGCCGGTGGCGATCGAATCGCTGCCGCTGCGCACCTGCCGCACGATGTCCGCGAGCGACAGGCTCATCGCTTTCATGGCCGCCATCAGGCTGTCCGAGTCTCGTTCGCGCACGGGCAGCGCCACGTCGAGACTGCCCGTCGCGATCTGGCGCGCCGCGTCGCGTGCGTCGTCGGGCTCCCCGCCGAGTTTGCGCGTGATCGAGCGGGAAAACATCACGCCGCCGGCAATGCCTGTGAGCAGGGTCAGCGCCATCGCCACGACGCTCAAAAACTTCGCATTCCTCTGCTTTTGCTTCGCCTCCCCGACGGCGTCGGCCGTCTGCCTGATGATCGTGGTGTCCGACTCGCGCAACAGGATGACCGATTCCCGGTCGATCCCATCCATCGCCCGGTCCCCGACGGCGATATCGAATCCGGAGACCTTGAACTGCTCGAGCGCGCGGCGATAGGAGACGCCCATCTCCTTGTGCAGGACATTGAAACGTTCGAGCTTCGATCGAACTTCGCCGGGCGGCAGCTCCGCGGCAAGCTTTTCCGTGGTGCTCTGGCATTCCCGCTCGTACTTCTGGAACGCGCTCCAATACCTGCCGAGCTGCGCGGGGTTGCTGCCGCGTAACAGCACGTCCTTCCCGTTCTGCACCTGGTTCTTGAAGGCCACTAATGCTTGCGCAACCTGGCGTTCCTGCCTGCCATCCACTTCGAGCAACCGCTTGTAGGTATTCGCGGCGTTATTGGTCTCGAATATCCCGAACATTCCCGCCGCCGATGCGACCAGCAGCGCGGCCCCCAACGCCAGGGGGAGTTGATGGACCAGTTTCATGATTACCCCGTCAGTGCATACGGCGTTCGTCTCCATGCCGTTTCTTCTGCCTGTATGGAATCCGGCGGGAGCCTCGCCAGCGACGTCAAGAGTAATCGTTTCGCGATCGGGCGTCCCTGTACAAAAGTCCGTTTCGCTTGGCTTTTTGACCGGGTAACGCAAACGCCTTCCGGGCAAGATCACCTTCTGCATTCCCGACTTGACTTAGGAAACCCGTAAGTGTTCAAATTCGTCCGCACCGTTGGGACGATGAGACGCGTTCCGGGTCGCAAGTCCTCCGCCATGCTTCGAAAGCGGAACCATTTCATCTGACGTACAGGACCACCGAGATGACCAACTCCCAGGAACGTGCCACTCGGATCGAATCCGTCGTAGGCGGAAAGCCGATGCTGATTTCGCTGATCGTGTCGATCGCGTTCTTCATGGAAACGCTCGATTCGACCATCATCGTCACCGCATTGCCGCTCATGGCTCACAGCTTCGGTATCGAGGTGGCTCGCCTCGGCATCGGCGTGACTGCCTACCTGATGGCCGCCGCCGTGTGCGTGACAGCCTCGGGATGGATGGCCGACCGGATCGGCTCACGCACGCTGTTCGCCAGCGCGATCGGCGTATTTACGCTGGCCTCGGCCATTTGCGGACTGGCGCATGGTTTTCCGCTGTTCATTGCCGGTCGCGTACTGCAGGGCATGGCGGCCGCGATGATGAGCCCCGTGGGACGACTGGTCGTGCTGCGCACGTCCCAGAAGAAGAATCTCGGCCGCGCGCTGTCGGCACTGATCTGGCCAGGTTTGATCGCGCCGGTCATCGGGCCGCCGCTGGGCGGCTTCATCACTGGCATCGCGAACTGGCGCTGGATTTTCTATGTCAATCTTCCGGTTGGGCTCATCGGTATCGCGATGGTGCTGGCCTTCGTACCTAACGAGCGTCAGTCGTCCAGGCCCTTTGATTTCCGCGGCTTCGTACTCATGGCGCTGGCGCTGGGCGCACTGACGTATGGGCTCGACATAATGGGCCTGCGCCAGACCCACACGCTCGCCCTGGGCGGTGGTCTGGTGGTACTGGCCGCCGTGCTCGGTCTCGTCGTGCTGCGGCATCTGCGCGGTGCGCCTCACCCCCTCGTCAATCCGGCTATCTTCAAGATTCGCTCGTTCTTCATCAGCAGCGTGACCGGCGGCGTGATCTCGCGCGCGGCCATCAGCGCCACGCCGTTCCTTCTGCCGCTGATGTTCCAGCTCGCCTACGGGCTGACTCCGCTCCAGTCGGGCAGCCTGCTACTCGTGTACATGCTGGCCAACCTTCTGACCAAGACCGTGACGAACCAAATCCTGGCGGTCGTCGGTATCCGCAATGCGCTGATCTGGAGCAGTCTGGTCTCGGGTCTCGGCATCGCGCTGTGCGGGTTTGTTTCTCCTTCGGCCCAGTTGCTGTTCAACGGCGTGATCCTGGCCTTCGCGGGCGCGGGGCGCTCAATGCAGCTCACGGCGATCACGATGGTCAACTTCGCCGACATTTCGCCGCCGCAGCGCCAGCCGGCCTCGGGCCTGTCGTCACTGACGCAGCAGATCGGCATGGGCGCGGGCGTCGCGGTCGGTGCGCTGCTGCTCACGCTCAGCCAGACCACGCGCGGCGGTACGGCGCTGGCACTCCCCGATTTCCGCCTGGCACTGGTGCTGGCCGGTGTGCTGAGTGCCTCGGCAGCGCTGTTCTACTTGAGGCTGGCGCCGGACGTCGGTGACGAAATCAGCGGACGCGCGCGCCGCTCCGGTTCCGCCACCTGACGTCGCGCTTCCCGGCTTGCTTTGCGCTCCAGAATCGCCGGTCACCGGCGTTAAGCTCTAACGACAACCTACATGGGAGATGGTGGTGAAAACACAGAACGTACTGATCATCGGCGGCGGCATCGGCGGCATTTCCGCTGCCATTGCGCTGCGCAACAAGGGCTTCTCGGTCAAGGTGGTTGAACTGCGCCCGGACATGCATTCATCCGTCTACGGTGTCGGCATCATCCAGCCGGTCAACGCACTGCGAGCCCTCGACGCGATCGGATGCGCCGAAGCCTGCATGGAGGCCGGCTATGCGACGCGCGCGTGGGGCAAGATGCTCGACGCCGAGGGCAAGGAAATCCGCGAAATTCCTGGCGCGATGATTCCCGGCTGCGACCTGCCACCGATGAACGGCGTCACCCGGCCCAGGCTGCACGAGATCCTGACCCGCAAGGCCAATGAAGTCGGCGTGGTCATCGAATACAGCAAGACGTTCACCGATATCCAAGACCGTGGCTCGGACGTGCAGGTTGATTTCACGGACGGCAGCACCGGCAGCTTCGATTTCGTCGTAGGCGCCGACGGCACCTATTCGAAGGTACGGGTCCATGTACTCGACACAGAACTGAAACCCAACTACAACGGCCAATCCGCATTCCGTGTCAACATCCCGAGGCGCATCCCCGGGCAAATGGAAATCGACCGCATCATCCTGCAGCGAGGTCCCGAAGGCATGGCCGGTTATGTGCCGATCGGCCCCGAACTGGCCTACATGTTCTACAACAGCGAATGGGACGAGGGCACCTGGCTCGATCAGGACACCATGGCCGACGTCCTGCGCGAGAAGCTGCAAGGCTTCGGCGGACTCACGGGGGCCGTGCGCGATCACCATATCAACGACTCGAGCGGCATCGTGTTCCGTCCGATCGACTGGATGATCGCTCCCCCGCCGTGGCACAAGAACCGCGTAGTGCTGCTCGGCGATGCCGTGCATGCCTTCCTGCCGCATCTGGGCCAGGGGGCGGCGCAGGCAATCGAGGACGGCGTGGTGCTGGCCGAATGTCTCGCTGCCTCGTCCGATCCCGACGTCGCCTTCGTCGAATACACCGACCGTCGCTACGAGCGTTGCCGCCTCGTGATCCAGTGCTGCGTGGATATCGGCGAGTGGGAAAAAGGACGCAAGCCCGGCTTCGACAACATAGCGGCAACGCAGACGGTGATCGAGACCATGATCCAGCCGATCTGAACCGGACCGCCGCCGCGGGTGATCGCTGCGCGGCGGCGCGGTTCTAGCTGGCCGGATGAAACATGGCCGCCACGATGGTATCGATCGTGCGGTAGACCTCGCGCAGATCCGGCTCCGTGGTTCCGAGCAGGGCACTGGTCAATCTCAGCCCGCAGGTGGCGCCGTACAGCATACCGGCGATAATGGCCGGCGGCAGTTGGAGCACGCGACGCTTGAGCGGAATGCGGCGGATCGACTGGATCAGCTGTTCCCGACTCTTGCCGATGCCCCTCTCGACGAATTCATCGGCCAGGCCGTGATTGGTCGGGCTTTCGCTGATGGCGAGGCGACACAGGCCAATGTGACGGGGCGACAGCACATGGTCGACCATCACGCGTAAACACAATCTAAGCCGCTCCACGGGATCCGCGCTCGTCGTCTCGAAGGCGCCCTCAGGCCAGATATATGACGAGCTGATCAACTCGCGCAGCAGTTCGCCCTTGTCCGAAAACAGCTGATAAACGGTCCGCTTAGACATCCCCGCGGCAACCGCTATCTCGTCCATCGTGACCTTTTCATACCCGCGCGCGCAGAACAGCGTCTCTGCTGCGGCAAACACCGCGGCCTTGCGCTCCTGCGTGCTCATTTCCGGTGGACGGCCCACTCTTGCCATGATCGTTCTTTTGCCTCAGACGTGATCGGTCCGGGCAAGCACGGCAGGCATGCCCGTGGGTCCGGCCCATAGGTCACATGCTACCGGCGCGCTCCGGATGGTCGCGCGGCCACACAATCGAACGCCAGCGGGAAACGAACGTGGACCGCGGGCGGAACCGACAGCGATTCCGCGCGTGTCACGCAATATACACAAGCATGGAGGCCGCGGTTCAGTTCACGAACGCCACGCTCACTGCCGTCGGCACCTGCGCCGTCGCTCCGGTGGCGGCCAGCTTGCCCGAGGCCGGATCGACGCTGAACACGGCGACATTCCCGCTGTGCTGATTCGCCACGAACAGCCACCGTCCGGATGGATCGAGCGCCATGCCCCACGGTTTCTCGCCGCCGCAAGCGATGCGCTGCAGTTCGGACAACTCGCCCGATGCGGGATCGACACGATAGACGACCAGCATGTTCTCGCCGCGGTCCTCCGCATAGACAAAGCGGCCGTCGGCGCTCATGTCGATCTCCGCGCCACTCTTCACGCCTTTGAATTGTGGAGTGCTTAACGATACCGTCTGCACCGGTGCCAGACGTCCCTGCGTCGCATCCCATCGCAGCACGAAGATCTCGCCGCTCAATTCGGTAATCACGTAGGCAAAGCGCCCATCGGCACCGAACACCAGATGCCGGGGCCCGCTGCCCGGCGGCGTTGCAAATGCACGGGGCGGCTCGCCGTTATCCGGCAGCAGTGCATGCGTCGCGCCGTCGAACCCATAGACGAACACGCGGTCGGCGCCGAGATCCGGGACGAGTACATAGTGACCGGACGGGTCCACTACCGCGTTATGGGCATGCGCACTCGCCTGGCGATGCTGGTTGGGCCCCGAGCCGGTCTCCTGCATCGTGGATGCCCGCGCGCCGAGGCGGCCGTCCGGTTCGAGCGCGATGGTCGAGACGGTCCCGCTGTCGTAACTCGCCGCCAACAGGGTCTTCGAGCGCAGATCGAGCGACAGATTGGTGGTGCCGCGTCCGTTGGAATCCACCCGGTCCAGTTCGGCAAGCGCACCCGTCGCACGGTCGACGGTGTAGGCCGTCACGCTGCCCTCGCGGACCTTGTCGTCATCGACCGCATAGATGACCGGCCGCTGCGGATCGCTCTCTACCCAGGTGGCGTTGAGCCCCTTGGCCACGGGGCCAATCGTGCTCAACCTGCCAGTCGCCGGATCGAAGCGCAGCGCCTCTATCCGGGCCTGCTGCGTTCCCACATAGACGAGTTGCGACTCACCGTATCCCGCCGCGGCGTGCGCCTGCTCGTACATCCCGATTATTCCCACGGACAAACCCAATACCGCAACTGCCACTCGTTTCGCGAAAGTGTCCAAAAAAAGCCCCTGAATCATCTCGATCACGCTCCTCGGGCCGGCCCTTGACTGACCCGATTCAGTCTGTCTGCCGGAACGCTTCGAGACTATTCGCTGGAGCCGCGCCTGTCCTTGTACAAAGCGCGGATTCGCCTGGACTTTCAGCCTGGTTCGCGGAGCGTGGAACGTGGAGTAACCCGCTTACGGAGAAAGTGCGCCTTGCTCCGCCTGCTGGCGGGCGGTGACACGAAACTGGCTGGGCGTCTGTCCGACTTCCCGACGGAAGAAGCGCGTGAAGTAGGCAGCATCGGCGAAGCCCAGATCGAACGCAATCTGCTCCACCGACATATCGCCGAAAATCAGGTTGCGCCTCGCTTCCGTGACAATGCGCGCGTGAATCATCTTGGTCGGACTCTGAGCCGCCGCCGACGCGCAGGCCGCCCGCAATTGAACCGGCGATATGGCCATCATCGACGCATAGTCCTGCAGCGACAGATTCTCTTGATAGTGCTGATCGATGAGCTTGCGAAAACGGTCGACGAGCCGGAAGTCATTACGTGTCTCGCTGTTGTCGATCACCTGGTGATCAAGACTCGCCTCGCGCACCAGCAACAACAGCAGCGTCGTGAGCAATGCCCTGGTTCCCGCAATGTGGCCGACCGCATGCGATTCGGCTTCCCGCTTGAGGTCGCCGATCAGACGATAAAGCTCGATCCCGGTTTGAGCGGAACCCTCGAGAGGAATCAGCCGGGGCGCCGACCACAGCGCACTGAACTCGCGCAGTTCGGCATTGATCTGCCGGAGATAGACCTCGTCGATCGTCACGACCCAGCGGTCGACATCGACCTCATAGTCGAGACCATGCACGCATTCCGTCGGCAGCAGCAATGCACAGGGTCCCTCGAAGGGCACGCTGCTTCCTTCGAGGTTCATGACACCCTGCCCGCGCAGAACGAAGATCACCTGGCCATAGGCCGGATGCGCATGCGGCTCGGTACGCCAGCGGCCTCGTTCGGTCACATGCCCCACATGCACGAACCAGTTCTCATCCTCGGGGCGTTCGACGTAGAGCCGCACCTTCGGCACGGTTGTCAGCTTCACGGCACCGCTCGGCTTGCGGTGAGCGTCCTTCAGGGTGACAAGCGTCATGGACCTTCCTTTGCGACCGATACATTCGTTGTCGCCATTCCCGTTGCACTAATTCAGGTAGTCAACCGTAAAACGGGAATCCTTCCATACAATCGCACCCTTTGCGACCTGAGACTTACCCGAACTACCGACCCCGCTTATTGAAAAGTGCCAGCGAATCTCATTTTTGTGTAAAGGCTTTCAAGCGGGCTTCGCATACATTCCATCCCACCGCTGCACGCTTCGCCGTGTTTATTTCCGCAACGCGTTGTCGGCGGTACAAGAAATCGAGAGTCGTGGAACGACCGCATTTCGGATATCAACAAAATGGAAGGAGACATGAAAAAAACCAACGCTATCCGCGTCCCGCTGCTGGGTATCGCCCTCTTCGGCTGCCTCAACGGTCTCGCGCACGCAGCGGATACGCCGGGCACGGACGGAGATGCCCAAGCCGCGCAGCATCCCCGGACGGACAGCAAGGCGTCCGCCACCAAACAGGCTTCGACCACCGTGCCCGTCACGCTGGCGCAGGAAAGCACCGTAACCTCGCCGCCGGTGAAGCTGTCGCAGGCCAGCACCGTGACCGCACCGCTCACCCCGCCGCCACAATTTGCGGCGCCGGCTTCGTGGAATGACACGTATATCGGCTACCGGGTGGGCTCCGAGTTTCACTATCCCGGCGTGCGTACCCAGGCGGGCGCACCGGCGAAGATCACGCAGAACATCGGCTTTCTGACGACCACCGGCGGCTTCCGGTACGGCAGTTATGCATTCAACGTCGATTACCTGGTATCCAGCATGGCGAACCCGGAAGCGGGTCCGACCAACTCATATGGTTACCCCACGCCCGGATCGGGCGGGGCGCAGGAAATCTACAGCGTTGGCCGCGTCACGCTCAGCGCAAGCAAGATCTTCGGCAGACCGCTTTCCTACGGCTTCATTCGCGACTTCGGCCTGACCGGCGGTTACGAATTCGGTACCAAGAACGATGCCTATGCCGAACGCGCTCGCATGCTCGTTTTCGGTCCCACCGTCGAGTTCGCCATCCCGCGCGGCTTCTGGAACGTCACACTCGGCGTTCGCACGGAAAGCAACCACAATGGCATCACGAACGTGGACGTGCATTTCAACCCGGCCGTGCACCTCGAGAGTTCCTGGCTCTATCCGTTCCGGATCGGCCCGGTTCCGCTCGTCTTCAAGGGCTTCGCGAGCCTCACCGGACCGAAGGGTAAGGACGGGTTCGGGGTCCAGACCACCACCGAGTTCCTGGCCCGTGCGTACCTGATGGCGGACATCGGATCGTTCGCTGGCCATCCGCGCACCATGTATGCGGGCATCGGTTACGAATACTGGCGCAACATGTACGGCACGCCGTATTCCGAGCAACCCGGAACGACCAATACATCGGTCCCGATGTTAGTGGCCGAACTCCACTTCTAACCGGCCAATCGCATGAAGACGGCCACCGGCCAGGCGTAATCCACGCTGCCGGTGGCCTTCGTTTTGGCCGACTTCGATATGCGGACGAATCCCCGAAGCTGATAAGCATTACCAATTAACACAAAAAGCACCATCGAATCTCATTTTTGTATAGGGACTCGTCCACTGCGGACGAATACGCTTCCTACGCGCCACATCTGGCGCGCGCCCCGGGTATCCGTTCGGGCGTATAAGAAATATGGAGATGCGATGCGCAAGCCACTTATCCTGTCCGTCGGCGTAATATCTGCCGCCCTCTTACAGCCCGCCCACGCCCAGTCCTCGATCACGCTTTATGGCGTCGTGGACAACGCAATCGAATACCAGAACGGCGGCGCAGGCGCGGTTACCCGCATGACGTCCGGCGGATTCTACGCGAGCCGCTATGGTTTAAAAGGCAGCGAAGATGTCGGTGGCGGTCTTCGAGTCAACTTTCAGCTGGAAGAGGGTTTTTCCGGCGCCAATGGGGCTGCCGCCAACCCCGCCGACGCATTCAACCGCCAGGCGTGGGTCGGACTATCCGGCGCTTTCGGCGAAGTCCGGTTCGGCCTGCAAAACACGCCTCAATACATCTTTCTCAACCCGGAGCTAGATCCGGTTGCGGTCATGAGCATGGGTTCTCCGATGCTCAACTTCAACAGCCTGACGATTCGCGAAAGCAATGCGATCGCGTATTTCACGCCGCAGCTTTATGGTTTCACCGCGCAATTCATGGTCGCGATGCGCGACTCGACCACCACGCCAACCAACGGGCTTCAGTTCTACAATGCCGCCGTGCGTTATGAAAACGGACCGTTCCGCGCCGCGGCCGGCTTCGAGCAGGCGCAGAACGCGACCGACTCGTCGATACTCAGGGTGTTGAACGTCGGGGCGTCGTACGGCCTCGGCAAGGCCCGCTTCTTTCTCGCGTACCACGACGAAAATCAATCGAATAACAGCATAAGACGCGACACGTACGAGGCATCGGGTTCCTACCTCTTCGCCCCCTCCGATGAACTCGTTCTGATGTACGGCTACGCGCATGACCGCACGGGAGCCGGGGACAATGCCCAGCAAATCGGGCTGACCTATGAGCACTATCTGTCGGTGAGAACCACGCTATACGCGTCCGCCGGGTTCATCAACAATCGCAACAAGGCGGCGTTCACGCTGAACGGCACCTCTTATGCCGGCGTGACGGTCGCACCGGGATCCAATACGCGCGGCGCCATTCTCGGCATCGTTCACAAGTTCTGATAGCGGCGGGCCGGCTTCGCAGGTAGCCGGCCCGTGCTGCATGACGAAGGCGGCAACCGCCCATAAAAAAAGGCACCGCGCTCAACGCGCGGTGCCTTCGTCATTCCAGCTTGCGGAACCGGTTAGTCCTGCTTCGGAACGTAAAGCGGCATCGAATCTTCCCACAGCGAGTCGGTAATCGCACGCCGGTGGCTACCGTCCTCATTCATCACCCAGTTCTGGCCATCCGGCTGGAACGTGTCGTCATACAGCGAGAGCTCGTCGCGGAAACCGTACTCACCCGAGCTGTACACAATGCGGTTATCCCAGGTCCACGTTGCGTGCGCCTGGTTCGCGCCCGGCGTCGTTAAACGCTTCACGTCCGTACCGTCCGGATTGATCGTGTACACGTCGAAGTGGAACTTGTTCGGGTCCGTCGGATTGACCTCCTTGCGCGTGAACACGATCTTCTTGCCGTCCGGCGACCAGCCCGGCAGATTGTCCGGCTCGGTGGTCAGCACCGTGGTCTTGCGCGTCGACAGGTCGAGAATCCGCAGCCCCATATCCTTCGGGCTCCACACACGGTAGACGATCCTGGTGCCGTCCGGCGAATAGCTCGGGAAGCCTGCATTCTCCTTGCCGTCGGTCAGCACTTCCGGCTTGCCGTTCATGCTGCCGTCGGCCTTGATGCGGGCGATGCGGCCCGGCATGTAGGCGCGCGTGAAGAACCAGCCGCCCACGCCGAACGCCACCCACTGCTTGTCCGGCGACCAGGTGGGCTGGAACGCGCCACCCAGCCCCGACGCGAGCATCTTGTGCGGATCGAGACCACTTTCGACCGGATCATAGATATGACGGGCGTCGCTGAAGTCCGTATTCGACACCACGATCGACGAGTCGCCCGCCTTTTCCGTGTACACCAGCGATTTGCCGTCGCGCGAGAGCTGCGGGAACACATCGACGAAGCGGTAGTTCCACTGCGGATCGAAGCTGTAGAGCGGTGTGCCGTTCGGATGGATCGGCTTGCCGTACACGACCTTCTCATACACCACCTGCTTGCCGTCCGCCGAGTAATGCGGCGAGCGGATGCCGCTGCCCGCCGTCGCGCGCAACTGGCCATCGGTCGTGTAGATGCCTTCCCCGGCGCCGTTCTTGATGTGATACGCGACGTTCTCCGTCTTACCCATGTACTGCGGGAAGACCTTGATGCCCGGCGTGTTGGTCAATTCCTTGCGTGCGCCCGTGGCCACATCGACCTGCACGAGCTGCGTGCTGACCTTGCCGATCGCTTCGGGACGGTGCGCGCCCCACGTCGATTCGACCGTCGTTTCGTAGAACACCACATGCTTGCCGTCCGCCGACCACGACGGCGAACCCTCGGCGTAGCCAGGGCGCGTCGCGATCTGTTTGAAGCCCTTGCCGTCTGGATGGATCTCGTAGATGCTGGTTTCCTGCGTGCGCTCCCAGCCGACCGGCAGGTTGTGGCCACGCCAGTCCGTGCCGAGATCGGACGACAGGGCGATCCACTTGCCGTCCGGCGACCACGACGGCCGGAAGAAGCTATGCGGCTTGCTCGGGTCGAACCTGATATTGCCGGTCACGTTGTGCAGCGCGCCCGTCTTGATGTTGAGCGTCCAGATGTTGGTGGTTCCCCACGTATCCTTGCCGCGGCGCGACGACACGAACGCGATCAGATTCGGATCGGCCGGGTCGTAGACCGCGGCGTCGCTGATGCCGGTCCAGTTGGTCAAACGTTGCAGACCCGTGCCGTCTACCCGCACGCGGTAGAGGCTCGCGTGACCCAGACCCTCGCGCTCCGACGTGAACACGACCCATTTGCCGTCCGGCGAAAACGAACCGTGATAGTCGAAACCGTCGGACGGAATCAGCCGGTGCTCGCCGCTGCCGTCGGCATTGGCGATAAAGAGCTCCGAGGTCGTCGGGCCGATGCGGTACATCAGCAGATCGCCCTTGGTCGCGGTCGCGGCACCCGCTGCCGGCACGAACGCCGCGGCGGCGGCGATGACCAGGCCGGACAGGATTTTCTTTTTCAATTGAAGCGATTGCACAGTGCTAGTCTCCATCTTTTATCAGTATTAGCGCCAACTCCAAACAGCCGGCCGAACATCCCGGCCGGCGAATGATCATCAGGCGAGGCTGCCGGTTACGTCGTCGAACAACTCGTCGACCGACAGTCGGCGTGGAATGATTTTCTGGTCGAGTGCCCAGTCGATCGCGAGCTGGATGCCCCGGCGATTGGCCTCGAGCCCGATCGGCGGAAACACGGCGGGCACGCCTTGCGCTGCCGCGCGGCTTTCGCAGATCATCCGGTAGATTTCGCGCACGATGTCCGGACGCTGCTTCGACACGTTCTCGTGCACCACGAACATGTGGTTGATCGGCACCACGTTCTCGCGCGCGAACCACGCCTTCGCCGCGTTCTGCGCATCCGGCACCAGCGTGCGCACGCGCTCGTCCTTCGGCATGTCCTCGCCGAGCAGCGCGGCAGCGAGCTCGCCCTTGAGCATCATGTCGGGGATCGACGAGCCCTTCGGCAGGCGCCCGCAATTCTGCGG
>Ga0164242_10004647_pt1 | contig 15386 bp, 12 predicted proteins | sample OricomgcompostMG_FD_108783 | JGI IMG/M metagenome (GOLD analysis project Ga0164242, IMG submission 108783) | Miracle-Growth compost microbial communities from Emeryville, California, USA - Original compost - Miracle growth compost (MG) ... | reverse complement strand
CGAGGGCGAGGGCGCGCCGTCCGCCGTGAGCAGGTGCCCGTAGAGCCCGGGGAAGCGCACCTTCACGTCCGTGGAGCTCAGGGCGGCCGGGATGTTCACGCCGCGCTTCCAGAGCTTGCCCACACCGAAGACCACCACGACGAGGACGTAGGGGAACAGGGCCATCCAGACCTTGGCGCCCGTCAGCTTGGCCGCCTCGGGGGCAGCGTGACCCGGGGTCACGAGGCGCTCGCGGGCGGCCTCGGCGTTCTTGGGCCGGTAGAAGCGCAGCAGCACCACGGCGGCGGCCAGCGCCACGAGGGAGGCGACCACGTCGGTGAGCTCGTAGGAGAAGTAGTTGGAGGAGAGGAACTGGGCCACGCCGAAGACCACGCCGATCACCACGGTGACCACCCAGCAGTCCTTCAGCCCGCGCACGCCGTCCAGCAGGAACACGAGCAGGGTCGGCACGAACAGCGCCAGGATGGGCGACTGGTGCCCCACGATCGCGCCGATGCGCGCGGCGGCGTCGGCCGCGTTCTCGGGGTCGATGATGGCGCCGGCCGTGGTGATCGGGATGCCGACGGCGCCGAAGGCCACGGGGGCCGTGTTGGCCACGAGGACGGCGACGGCCGACTTCAGCGGGGGCAGCCCGAGCGCCAGCAGCATGGTGGCGGTGATGGCCACCGGGGCACCGAAGCCGGCCAGGGCCTCCAGCAGGCCACCGAAGCAGAAGGCGATCAGCACGCCCTGGATGCGCAGGTCACCGCCGCCGATCACGTCGAACACCGCGCGCAGATCGTCGAAGCGACCGGAGCGGACCGTGACCTGGTAGAGCCAGATGGCCATGACGATGATCCACACGATGGGGACCAGGCCGTAGACGGCGCCCATCACGCCGGCCAGGCCCGCCATGCCCACGGGCATGTGGTAGCCGAGGATCGCCACGGCGAGCGCCACCACCACGGAGCCGGCAGCGGCGATCCAGGCCTTGGTGCGCACCCCGGCCAGCAGGATGAAGAAGGTGGCCAGCGGGAGCAGGGCCACGAGCGCCGAGAGCGCCACGGAGGATCCGATCGGATCGGTCCGCGCCACGAACGTGTCCGCAGCCACCAGGGGCAGGGACGAGGGTGCAAGGAAGGAGTCCACGGCGGGGTCCTTTCGGGTGGGTGCGGGTGCCGGAGCGATGCGCCGCCCCGGCGTGAGGGCTGCGGTAACGTGTGGTCCGACAACAGTGGTCGGACCACAGAAGAGTAGCGCACGTCACACGATGTGCAACACTCATCTCGAGGCCTCGGCCTCATCACCGGCACCCCCGGCACCCACCGGCGCACCCGCACCGTCACGGAGAGAGGGACACATGCGCATCGCCCTGTTCGCCACCTGCATCGTGGACGCGATGTACCCAGACACGGCCATCGCCACCGTCAAGATCCTGGAGCGCCTCGGACATCAGGTGATCTTCCCGCCGGGCCAGGCCTGCTGCGGGCAGATGCACATGAACTCCGGCTACCTCGAGCAGGCCCACACCGTGGTCTCCAACCACGTGCGTGCCTTCGAGGAACAGGACTGGGACGTGGCCGTGGCCCCGTCCGGCTCCTGCGTCGCCTCGGTCAAGGACCAGCACCCGCTCGTGGCCACGCGCTGTGGCGACGACTCGCTCGCGAGCCGGGCGACCGCCGTCGGGCAGCGCACCTACGAACTCTCGCAGCTGCTCACCGACGTCCTCGGCGTCACCGACGCCGCCGCACAGCTGGGGTCCTACTTCCCGCACGAGGTGACCTACCACCCCTCCTGCCACGGCATGCGGCTGCTGGGCCTCGGCACGCGGCAGTCCGACCTGCTGCGCAGCGTCGAGGGGCTGAGCTACCGCGAACTGCCGGACGCGGAGTCCTGCTGCGGCTTCGGCGGCACGTTCTCCATGAAGGTCCCGGACGTCTCCGGCGCCATGCTCGAGGACAAGGCCCGCAACATCGATTCCACCGGCGCCGAGCTGTGCACCGGCGGCGACGCATCCTGCCTGCTGCACATCGGCGGCGGGCTCTCCCGGCTCAAGCTCGGCGCCCGCACCGTGCACCTGGCCGAGATCCTCGCCTCCACCCGCGAGGAGCCCCTGGTGATCAACCACGAGAAGGAGGCCACGCGATGAGCACCGTGAACCTCGGGATGCCGCGCGTGCGCGCCGAGGGCAACCTCTTCGAGGAGACGCCCTTCGCCGACTACGCCCGCGAGGAACTGAAGAACACCCAGCTGCGCGCCAACCTGGCGCACGCCACGCACTCCATCCGCGACAAGCGCCTGCGCGTGGTCTCCGAGCTGCCGGACTGGGAGCAGCTGCGCGATGCCGGCTCCGCGGTCAAGGAGTCCGTCATGGCGGACCTGCCGGCGCTGCTGGAGGAGTTCGAGGCGAACTTCACCGCCCGCGGCGGCGTGATCCACTGGGCCAGGGACGCGGACGAGGCCAACCGCATCGTCACCGACCTGATCCGCGAGCAGGGCGCGGACGAGGTGGTCAAGGTCAAGTCCATGGCCACCCAGGAGATCGGGCTCAACGAGCACCTCGCCGAGCAGGGCATCTCCGCGTTCGAGACCGACCTCGCCGAGCTGATCGTCCAACTGGGCCACGACACGCCCAGCCACATCCTGGTGCCCGCCATCCACAAGAACCGCGAGGAGATCCGCGACATCTTCCTCAAGGAGATGGGGGACGTGGACCCCAACCTGGACTCGGAGCCCGCACACCTGGCCGAGGCGGCCAGGAAGCACCTGCGCGCCAAGTTCCTCTCCGCCAAGGTCGCCATCTCCGGCGCCAACTTCGGCATCGCCGAGACCGGCACGCTCGCCGTGGTGGAGTCCGAGGGCAACGGCCGCATGTGCCTGACCCTGCCGGAGACCCTCATCACCGTCATGGGGATCGAGAAGCTGCTGCCCAAGGCCAGTGACCTCGAGGCGTTCATGCAGCTGCTCCCCCGTTCCTCCACCGGCGAGCGGATGAACCCCTACACCTCCATGTGGACCGGAGCAGCGCACGACGACGGCCCGCAGAACGTGCACCTGGTGCTGCTGGACAACGGCCGCACCAACGCCCTCGCCGACGTGCACGGGCGCTCCGCCCTGCACTGCATCCGCTGCAGCGCGTGCATGAACGTGTGCCCCGTGTACGAGCGGGCGGGCGGGCACGCCTACGGCTCCACCTACCCCGGCCCCATCGGCGCCATCCTCTCCCCGCTGCTCACGGGCGTGGACAAGGCCGAGAACGGGACGCTGCCGTACGCCTCCAGCCTCTGCGGCGCCTGCTACGTGGCGTGCCCCGTGAAGATCAACATCCCCGAGATCCTGGTGCACCTACGCGGCGAGGACGTCGAGGCGCGGCGCAAGCGCTCCAAGCGCCCCACCGAGATGGACCTGGTCATGAAGGGCGCGGAGTGGGCCTTCTCCAAGGGCTCACACCTCGGCCTGGCCGAGAAGGGGCTGCCGCTGGGCCGCGTCGCGGCCGGGCGCGACGGCAAGATCAAGAAGCTGCCGGGGCACCTGCTCGGCGGCTGGACCCAGTTCAGGGACGTGCCCGCCCCGCCCAAGCGCTCCTTCCGCGATTGGTGGGCCAAGGAGCACAAGGACAGTTCGGGGCCCGGTCCTTCGGGGCCCGACGCCGCGGGGCAGGAAGGCGGCCAGGCATGAGTACCGCACGTGAGGAGATCCTGGGGCGCATCCGCGACGCCCTCGCCGATGCCCCCGTGGCACCCGAGGTCCCGCGCGAGTACCGCCGCGCCGGCACCCTGGACGAGGCCGGGCGCGTGGAGCAGCTCGTGGACCGGCTCGAGGACTACAAGGCCGGCGTGCAGGTGGTCACCGCGGACCGGGTCCCGGCCGCGATCGCCGCCCACCTGCGCGGGGCCGAGAGCTTCGTGACCCCCGAGGGGCTCGGTGCAGAGTGGCTGGGCGAGCTGGAGCAGGACGAGCGCCGCCGGGTGGACAAGCCGGGTCAGCGCCTCAGCGTGACCGAACTGGACGCCACCTCCGCCGTGGTGACGGCCTCCAAGGTCACCGTCTCCGAGTCCGGGACGATCATCCTCGATGCCTCCCCGGATCAGGGACGCCGCGCCATCACGCTGGTGCCGGACCACCACGTGTGCATCGTGCCGGCCTCCACCGTGGTGCAGCTGCTGCCGGAGGCCATGGAGCGCCTGGACATCACGCATCCGCTGACGTGGATCTCCGGGCCGAGCGCCACGAGCGACATCGAGCTGGAACGCGTCGAGGGCGTCCACGGCCCGCGCACGCTGGACGTGCTCATCGTCTCCGACCGCTGAGCCGCACCCCGTCGACGCACCCCCGCGAGATTCCCCCTGTGCCGCGCCAATGGCGTGGCACAGGGGGAATCTCGCGTGTGGGGCGATGCGCGGCAGGGATCTACTCACCGTGATTTCTCAAACGCGCGTCCATTGGACGCGCACGTGAGAAGTTGCGGTGCGCTGCGGGACGTGAGGCGCGGCAGGACACGGGACGCAGCACAGGGGGCGCGGGCGCGAACCCGGCCGAGCGCCGTCGGACACCGCCCTCTACTCACCGTGATTTCTCAAACGCGCGTCCATTGGACGCGCACGTGAGAAGTTGCGGGGAGGGGTGGGAGCGAAGCGCGCTCAGCGCTTCCCGTCGGCGCTGAAGTAGCCGCCGGACTCGTGCTCCAGGTGGGCGTCCGCCTCGTCCTGCAGGGCGGCCAGCTCGGCGTCCAGCGAGGCAAGGTCGGCGCGGTGATCCGCGTCCTCCACCCCGGCGGCCATGGCGTTGGCCAGCGCGGCGGCGGCATCGGCGCGGCGCAGCTGCAGCTCGCGGTAGTAGTCCTCGTCCGCCTTGGCCTGGGCCGCCTCGGCACGCTGCTTCTCCTGGATGACCTCCGCGCGCTTCTGGTACATGTGCACCGTGAGGTGGGTGATCGCCAGCAGCACCACGGGAGGCATGGCGGCCACGAGCGCGGAGACCACGGGCGGGATGGTGGAGTCCATGCGGCCCACCGAGAGGATCGCGTGCGTGGCGTTGGCCGCCGTGGAGACGATGGCACCGAAGAAGAGCAGCGTCCACGGGTAGACCATGGCTCGGCGGTCGTGCCCGTTCAGTGCCACGATCGCCACGGTGGCGGCCACGATCATGCCGTCCACGATGATGGGCCAGATCCAGGCCAGGTTCGCGTCGATCCCGGAGCGCGCCGCGAGGTCCGTCAGCGCGTTGAAGGAGAGGACGAACGCCCCGACGGCGATGACGACGGTGGCGCCGACGGCGGTCCAGAGGACGCCGCGGGCCGGCTCGTTGCGGGGTGCGGTGGTGCTCACGATGCTCCAGGGTTTCTGTGGGTAGGCCGTTGGCCATCGTAGTGGGCGGGCGGCGCCGGCGCCCACGCGGGACGACGTCGGCAGCCACGCGGGGCGACGTCGCCTCCCCCGGCGGAGCGCACCCCGCGCCGAGGCGCGGTGCCAGGCGCGGCGCCAGGCGCGCCGCCACGGTGCGCCGCCACGGTGCGCCACCGACGTTCCGCACCGCGAAGGCGACCCAGCAGCGGGCGCCGGCCACGCGTCGTCGGGCACCGAGGGCGGGACGGTGAGAGTGATGTCACGTTAGTTGTCTTACCTCAACCATCGGCGTATGGTTGTCGCAGATCAACCAACGGTGCCGGGCCCAGAGCCCGGCACTTCGCGTTGAACCACGCACCTCCCCCACGCGAAAGGACGTCATGACGTCTGCTCCCGCTCAGGCCGCCCCCGGCGGCCTGAAGATGACCCACGGTCAGGTGCTCCGCGCCCTGACCGGCCTGCTCCTGGGCATGTTCGTGACCATGCTGGCGAACACCCTGGTGTCCACCTCCATGCCGCGGATCATCGCCGACCTGGACGGCACCCTGAACCAGACCCACTACACGTGGGTCCTCACGGCCACGCTGCTGGCCACCACCATCTCCACCCCCATCTGGGGCAAGCTGGCGGACCTGACGAACCGCAAGGTGCTCCTGCAGATCTCGCTGGTGCTCTTCGTGGTCGCCACGGCCGCGGCCGGCTTCTCGCAGTCCTCCGAGATGCTCATCGCCTGCCGTGTCTTCCAGGGCATGGGCGCCGGTGGCATGCAGGCCCTGTCCCAGATCGTCATGGCGGACATTCTCTCCCCGCGTGAGCGCGGCAAGTACATGGGCCTCTTCGGTGGCGTCATGGCGCTGGCGACCGTGGGCGGCCCGCTCATCGGCGGCTGGGTCACCGACACGTTCTCGTGGCACTGGAACTTCTTCCTGTCCCTGCCGTTCGCCGCTCTGGCGCTGATCATGCTGCAGAAGACGCTGCACCTGCCGGATCTGAAGCACCAGGGCAAGACCAAGATCGACTACCTGGGCATCGTCCTGCTCTCCGCCGGCGTCTCCCTGCTGCTCATCTGGGTCTCCCTGGCCGGTAACGACACCGCCGTGGCCGCCGGGCAGAAGCAGTTCGCCTGGGCCTCCGCCCAGACCGTGTGGATGCTGGCCGGCTCCGCCGTGCTGCTCATCGCCTTCGTCATCACCGAGCTGCGCGTCGCCGATCCGCTGATCCGCCTCGCACTGTTCAAGAACCGCACGTTCACGCTCTCCACCATCGGCTCCGTGGCCGTGGGTGTGGCGATGTTCGGCTGCACCGTGTACCTCTCGCAGCTGTTCATCATGTCCCGCGGTGCCACCCCATCCGAGGCGGGCCTGATGACCATCCCGATGATGGCCGGCATGCTGGTCATCTCCACCCTGGTGGGCGCCATCATCACGCGCACCGGCGTGTGGAAGCCGTACATGATCTTCGGTGGCGTGCTGCTCATCGGCGCCATGTACCTGATCGGCACCACGCACTACGACACCGCGTACTGGATCCTCGGCTCCTACATGTTCCTCATGGGCGCGGGCGTCGGCATGATCATGCAGAACCTGGTGCTCGTGGTCCAGAACGCGGTGAACCCGCAGGACCTGGGCGTGGCCACCTCCACGGTGTCCTTCTTCCGCACCATGGGCGGCACCCTCGGCGTGTCCTGGCTGGGCGCGCTGCTGGCCAACAAGGTCCCGGAGCTGCTGCAGGACCGCACGAGCGACCTGAAGGCCGCCCTGATGCAGCTGGCCCAGCAGGACCCGGCCGCCGCCAAGGGCTTCCAGGACGCCATGACCTCCGGCAAGATCCCCAACCCGGGTGACATGCCGGGCGCCATCCGCCCCATCTTCGAGTCCATCTACGGCGACGGGATCGCGCACCTGTTCACCATGGCCGCGCCGATCGCCATCATCACGCTGATCTGCATCATCTTCCTGCCGAACCTCTCGCTGTCGCAGAAGACGCGCTCCGAGCGCCAGGCCACGGAGGATCTGGGCACCGGTTCGATGCCGGTGTTCGCGCAGACCGCCACCGGCGCCGTCCCGGTGGTGACGGTTGCCGAGGGTTCCTCGCAGCCGGGGACGTCTTCCGTGGCCACGGCGGTCGCGGAGCGCCCCGCGGACGGTTCTCCGGTGCCCGACGACGCGGCCTCCTCGGGTGCCGACGCCTCCGGTGAGGCGTCTTCCGAGGGTTCCGCCGAGGCTTCTGTCGACGCTTCTGTCGGGGCGGCCTCCCTGGAGGACTCCGCCCATGAGGGCGAGCACGCTGCGGCGGTCCCGACGGATGCGGCGCTGAGCGGGTCCCACCTCTCCGGTGATCACGGCAAGCACGAGGCCGGCGAGGAGCACGGCAAGCACGCGGCGCCCGTCGACCCGGTGACGGGCGAGCCGGCTGCCGCCGAGCCCATCGCCTCCGAGGCCTCCGCGGAGTCCGTCGAGTCCCCCGAGGGGGACGGGACCGAGGGCGACGAGCAGCATGGTCGCCACCTCTGAGCTGAACATGGATCCCTCCGCCGAGGACGCGTCACCTGAGCACGAGCGTGCTCAGGTGGCCGTCGAGGAGGAGTTCGCGCGGATGGTGGTGCAGGTGCGGCAGAGCGTGCGCGAGCGCGCCGCCGCCCTTGACCCCTCACTGGTGCCGTTCGACTTCAAGGTCTTCACCGCTCTGTGGCACACGCAGGCGAAGCCCGAGGGGCGCCTTGGGCTGACCTCCACGGAGCTGACGGCCCTGCTGGAGTCGGACAAGTCCATGGTCTCCCGCTCGCTGAAGCGACTGGAGGCCCTGGAACTGCTCCAGCGCACCGCGGACCCCACGGACGCCAGGGCGCAGCGGATCACGCTGACCGAGCTGGGCTGCAAGCGCTATCGCGAGGCCGGCCCGGCCGGCAAGCACGACCTGCGCTCCAAGCTCGTCACCTTCAGCATCGAGGACCTCACCGAGCTGGCGCGGTTGCTGCACCTGCTCAACGAGCGCTCCTTCTCCTCCTGAGGCCCGGTCCCGGCTCCGGCCGGGCAGGCCCCACGCAACACCCACCGACGCCCGGTGCACCCCGTGTGCACCGGGCGTCGCTGTGTCCACAGGGCTGCGGCGACGCTTGTCCACAGGCGGGAGCTGGGAGCCTCGCGCGGTGTCGGTCCCTGCTGGGAGACTCGGGGGATGACGAGCACCACGGAGGGACCCATCAGGACCTGGGGCAGCGGCGATGCGCTGCTGGAGTCGTACTACGACGATGAATGGGGCAGACCGGTCACGTCCGAGTCCGGCCTCTACGAGCGGCTGAGCCTGGAGGCGTTCCAGTCCGGGCTGGCCTGGGTGACGATCCTGCGCAAGCGCCCGGCGTTCCGCGAGGCGTTCGCGGGCTTCGAGCCGGACGCGGTCGCTCTCTTCACCGCGGCGGACGTGGAGCGGCTCATGCAGGACGCGGGGATCGTGCGGAACCGACGCAAGATCGAGGCCACCGTCCAGAACGCGCGCGCCACCGTGGCGCTGCGTGAGGACGGCGGCCTCCCCCGCTTGTTGTGGTCCTACCGGCCGGAGGTCACGCCGCAGCCGCGCACGCCCGAGGAGGTGCCGTCCACCTCGCCGGAGTCGGTGGCGCTGTCCAAGGACCTCAAGAAGCGCGGCTTCGCGTTCGTCGGCCCCACCACGGTGCACGCCATGATGGAGGCCGTGGGGATCGTGGACACGCACGTGCTCGGCTCCCATCGGCGCGGGGTGTCCGGGCTGTGGCACCCGGACGGCACCCGTGCGGCGGATCCGGTGTTCTGAACCGGGGCGCCCGCTGTGGCGCCTGGCGGTGCCGGGCCGTCCGGTGTGGCTCGGCCGGGAGCTGTGCCGCCCGCGGCGCGGCACCGGACGGCAGGGCTCAGAGGTGGGCCAGCGGGACCTCGGGATCGGCCAGTGCCTCGCGGTCCACGGGCTTGCACTCCGTGATGAGGGGCTTCATGGCGTCCGGGACGTCCCAGATGTTCACGTTCATGCTGGCCTTGACGCTGCCGTCCTCCGCCACCCAGAACGCGACGAACTCACGGTCCTCGAGGCTGCCGCGGATCACCACGTCGACCCGCTCGTGCGGGGCCACCCACCCGATGTACTCCATGCCCAGGTCGAACTGGTCGGAGAAGAAGTACGGCAGCTCGGTGTACCTGGCGTTCTTGCCCACGATCGCCTTGGCCACCACGGCCGGCTGGTTCAGCGCCGTGGCCCAGTGCTCCACGCGAAGGCGGCGTCCGAGGACGGGATGCGCCACGGAGGCGATGTCACCCACCGCGTAGACGTGCGGATCGGAGCTGCGCAGCGCGGCGTCCACCGCGACGCCGCCCGTCTCTGCATCGATCTCCAGCCCGGCGGAGCGCGCCGTCTCCAGCCGCGGGGTGGCGCCGAGGCCGAGCAGCACCAGGTCCGCCTCGATCTCATTGCCGTCCTGCAACCGCACGCCCGTGGCCCTGCCGTCCTTCACCAGGATGCGTTCCACCGAGGTCTCGGTGCGCAGATCCACCCCGTTGTCGCGATGCAGCTGGGCGAAGACGCCGGCCACCCGGTCCCCCAGGATCTTCCCCAGCGGCACGGCGGAGCGCTCGAGCACCGTCACGTCGAGCCCGGCCTGCCGCGCGGAGGCGGCGGCCTCGAGGCCGATCCACCCGCCGCCCACGCAGACGAGCCGGCGCGCGGGACCGGAGCCGGCGGCGTCGGGCCCTGCACCGAAGGCCTCACGCAGCGCCTCGGCATCCGCGTGCGTGCGCAGCACGTGCACGCCGGCCGCCTCGACGCCGGGCCAGTCCGGCCTGCGCGGCTCGGAGCCCGTGGCCAGCACCAGGTCCGTGTACGGAAGGCTCTCCCCCGTGGACAGCGCCACCGTCCCGGCCGCGGCATCCACGGACTCGGCCCGCACGCCCCTCCGCAGCTGCACGTGCTGCTCCTCGTACCAGGACGCAGGGTGCACCTGCGCGTCCTCGATCTCCTGCTTGCCCTGCAAGTATTCCTTGGACAGCGGCGGGCGCTCGTAGGGGATCTCGTCCTCGGCGGCCAGCAGGGTGATCGCCCCGTCGAAGCCCTCCTCACGCAGGGCCTCGGCGGTCTTGGCCCCGGCCAGCCCGCCTCCCACGATCACCACATGTGCTTCTGCCACGGGACGCCTCCTCGAAGATCGCCCTCCCCCGGACGGTGAGGACCTCTTCCATCGTGCGCCCTCGCGGCGGCGACCTCAACGGGTGGCGTCACCCAGGAGCCGACGCGGCCTCAGTTCTCGGAGATGAAGCCTTCCTTGACCATCCAGTCATAGGCCACATCGCCCGGGTCCTGGCCGTCCACGTCCACCTTGCGGTTCAGCTCGATGAAGACGTCGTTGGTCATCTTGGCGCTGACCTGCGCGAAGTCGTCCTGCAGCTGCGGGTAACGCTGCAGCAGCTCGGTGCGGAAGAGCGGGGCCACGTTGTAGGACGGGAAGAACTTCTTGTCGTCATCCAGCACGGTCAGGTTCAGCGACTTGATGCGCCCGTCCGTGGTGAAGACCTCGCCGAAGGAGCAGGTGCCCTGCGCCGTGGCCTCGTACACCGCGCCCGTGTCCAGCACGGAGACGTTGGACTTGGGCACGCCGTCGGAGGCACCCAGCGTGATGCCGTAGCGCTTGAGCATCGGGGCGAAGCCGTCCTGGCGGGAGTTGAACTCCGACTCGACGCAGAAGGTGCGGTCCTTGACCGGCAGGTCCTTGATCTGCGAAAGCTTGGTGATGCCGCCGAGCTTCTTCTGGTCCGCCGCACGGATCGCGAACGCGTAGGTGTTGTCCAGCGGTGCCGGCTTGCCCCACGTGATGCCGTTCTTCAGGTCGGCATCGTGGACCACCTGCCACTGCTTCTTCTGGTCCGGATAGCCGGTCTCGTGACCCAGGTAGGTCAGCCAGGCCGTGCCGGTGTAGTCGAAGAGGACGTCGGCGCGGCCCGAGGCGATCAGGTCGCGCGCCGGCTGCGAGCCCGGGACATTGGTCATGTCCTCCACCTTGAAGCCGGCCGCCTTGGCCGTGAGCACGGCGATCTTGCCCATGATCTGCTGCTCGGTGAAGTTCTTGCTGGTCACGGTCACGGTGGTGTCCGCCGCGCCGTCGATCTTGGCCAGGGAGCCCTGCCCCGGGTCCGGGACGTAGGCGGCGGCGGACTGCAGCCCGCACCCGGTCAGGGTCAGCGAACCGGCCGCCAGCACGGCGGCGGCACCGGCCAGCACCCGCGTGCGCGGCGTCCTGCGCCGTCCCTCGGCGCGCTGAGCAGCATTGCGTCGTGTGATGCGCATGCGGATCACAGTCCCTTCGGCCGGGCGACGTACTCCACGACGCGCCCGATCCAGTCGATGACGAGGGCGAGCAGGGCCACGAGCAGCGACCCGACCACCAGCACGTTGGTCTGTGCCAGGTTCACTCCCGTGGTGATGAGCAGTCCGAGCCCGCCACCGTCGATGAACGTGCCGAGGGCTGCCGTGCCGACCAGCAGCACCAGGGCCGTGCGGATGCCGGCCAGCATGACGGGGACGGCCAGGGGCAGCTCCACCTTGAACAGCACAGCGGCGGCGCTCATGCCCATGCCGCGTCCGGCCTCCACGAGCCGCTTGTCCACGCCGTCCAGGCCCACCATGGTGTTACGCAGCACGGGCAGGATCGCGTAGAGGACCAGCGCCACGGCCGCCGTCCAGAAGCCGAAGCCCAACCAGAACGCCAGCAGCACCACGAGGCCGACGGCCGGGGCCGCCTGGCCGATGTTGGCGATGGCCAGCACGGGGCCGGTGGCCTTGCGCAGCGGACCGCGCGTGAGCAGTACGCCGAGCGGGATGGCGATCGCCAGCACGATCACGGCGGAGACCACCGTGAGCTCCAGGTGCTGCACCGTCATGGTCCACAGCTCGCTCGGGGCCAGCGTGGCCCGCTCGGTGGCGGTCAGCGGGGCCTGGGAGAGCCAGATGAACAGGGCAGCGATGAGGGCCAGCAGCACGAGGATCTGCCACAGCAGCGGCAGCCACGGGTGGCGCCGGTGCAGGCCGATCCGCTTCACTGCCGGCGAGGCCGTCTCGGTGATCGCAGCGGCACTCATGCTTCGCGCCCGTCCATCGGCAGGGCGTCGTCGGGCTCCTGCTCCTGTGTGGCAGCGACGGCGACCGCGGACATGGCACCCGAGTTCAGGCCGACCGGCGCCTCCGACTCGCCCGAGGCGGAGCGGGCATCCGTGATGGCCTGCGTGACCGTCTCCACGTCGATGATGCCGATGAACGCGCCGCGCGGGCCGGTGACCAGCGCGTTGCCGGTCGTGGCCACGAGCATCTCGTCCAGGGCGTCGTTCAGCGTGGCCTGGTCGCCGACGATCGGCAGCTCCTGGTCCACCTGATCGGAGATGAACTGCATGCGGGAGAGCTGGCGCGCCGTGAGCCACTGGATGGGGCGGCGCCGCGAGTCCAGCACCACGGCGTAGCGGCCGCCGTCGCCCTGCAGCCGCGAGAGCACGTCGGAGGCGGCGTCGCCGGGGCTCGCCGTGACCGGCTGGGAGAGCTCGGCCTCCTTCACGCGGGTGAGGGAGAGCTGCTTGAGGCCGGCGCCGGAGCCGATGAAGGACTCGACGAACTCGTTGGCCGGCTGGGCCAGGATCCGCTCCGGGGAGTCGTACTGCACCAGCTGGGCGCCCTCGTCGAAGATGGCGATCCAGTCGCCCAACTTCATGGCCTCCTCGAAGTCGTGCGTCACGCAGACGATCGTCTTGTGCAGCTCGTCCTGGATGGCCAGCAGCTCGTCCTGCAGGCGCTGCCGGGTGATGGGGTCCACGGCGCCGAACGGCTCGTCCATGAGCAGGACGGGCGGATCCGCGGCCAAGGCCCTGGCCACGCCGACGCGCTGCTGCTGGCCGCCGGAGAGCTCCTTGGGGTAGCGGTCCCGGTACACGGCCGGGTCGAGGGAGACGAGCTCCAGCAGCTCGTCCACGCGGGCCGCGATGCGCTTCTTGTCCCAGCCGAGCATCTTGGGCACCAGGGCGATGTTCGCGGCGACGGTCATGTGCGGGAAGAGCCCGCCGGCCTGGATGACGTAACCGATCTGGCGGCGCAGCTTGTCGCCGTCCATGTCGGTGACGTCCTTGCCGTTGATGATGATCTCGCCCTCCGTGGGCTCGATCAGCCGGTTGATCATCTTCAGCGTGGTCGTCTTGCCGCAGCCGGAGGGGCCCACGAACATGACGACGCTGCCGGAGGGGATCTCCAGGGTCAGGCCGCCCACGGCCGGCTTGGCCTGGCCCGGGTAGCGCTTGGTGACCTCCTGCAGCAGGATCGCGGCACCGTGCTCGGTACCCCCGGCGGACTGGGAGTTGCCGGCGCTCTCGGCGCTCTGGGCGCTCTCGGCGTCGAGTTCGGCGTTGTGTGCGGCGTGTTCAGGCACGGATACCCCTCCGGATGGTCAGGCGCGAGACGCCGATGAGTAGCAGGTCGAGGATGAGGGCCAGGATCACGACGCCGACGACGCCGACGACCACCTGGTTCAGGGCATTGGCCCCGCCCAGGCGGGAGAGGCCGTTGAAGATGAAGGTGCCGAGGCCGGGACCGAGGACGTAGGCGGCCACGGCGGCGATGCCCATGACCATCTGGCCTGAGACCCGGATGCCGGACATGATGACGGGCCAGGCCATGGGCAGTTCCACGGTCAGCAGGCGCCGCAGCCGTCCCATGCCGATGCCCTTGGCCGCCTCCACGGTCTCCGCGGGGACGCCGGACAGGCCAACCAGGGCGTTGCGCAGGATGGGCAGGGCGGCGAAGAAGGTCACGACGACCACGGCCGGCAACGGGCCGAAGCCGAACGGACCGATCATGAGGCCGATCATGGCGAAGGACGGGATCGTCAGGCCCACGGCGGAGACACCGTTGGCGAGGCCGGCGAGCCACGGGATGCGGACCGTGAGGACCGCGATCAGGATGGCGATGACCGTGGCGAGGATGAGGCACTGCACCACGAGGGAGAAATGTTGGTATGAGGCAAAAAGGATTTGTTGCCATCTATCAGAGATGAATTCCCACACACCGAACCTTCTTCACATCATGTATCGACCTATTTCGAGAAGGCCTTGGTAGCCCGTTGGGGATCGAGCCTAACAGGTGGGGAAAATTCACACAGCTGTGGCACGAGGATCGGTGACACGGGTACGGCATGATGGAAGCAGTGCACATGCGGCCCGCGAGGCCGCCGGATCGCCGTCATCACGCGGCCACACGGAGGGAGAGCCATGACACAGCCACCCGAGGAACACGGCGGCCAGCAGGGCTGGGGACCGAGCGGTTCCGGGTACGGGCAGACACCGTCTTACGGGCAGCCGGGCCAGGGCGGCCAGGGCCAGCCGGGTCAGGGCCCGTACCAGGGCGCGGGACAGGGCAGCCCCCAGCAGGGCTACGGCCAAGGCAGCTATGGCCAGGGCCCCTACGGACAGGGCGCGGGACAGCCGGGAGGCTACGGCCAGGGCCCGTACGGTCAGCCCGGCCCCTACGGCGCGGGCAGCCAGTACAACGGCGGTCAGTACAACCTGGGTCAGATGCCGCTGGGCACCCGGGACCCCGAGGACATGTCGCTGCCGCTCTACGGCGCCACGTTCACGCAGGCCATCCGTCGCTTCTTCAAGGGGTACGTGAAGTTCACGGGCCGTGCCTCGCGCAGCGAGTTCTGGTTCGCCTTCCTCTTCCAGAGTCTGGTGAACCTGGTTGTCCTGGTCCCGTTCGCCATCGCGATGATCGTCTTCTTCACCACGGCGACGTATGCGAGCAGCGACTACAGCTCGCCGAACACCTACAACAGCTACGACAGCTACGGCAGCAGCTCCGACATCGTGGGCTACAGCGCCGGGGCGCTGGGCTTCCTGGTCACCATGGGCATCCTGATGACACTGGTGAACCTCGCGCTGATCCTGCCGTACATCGCACTGTGCTGGCGGCGGCTGCACGATTCCAACATGGCCGGGCCGTTCTTCTTCCTCACGCTGATCCCGTTCCTGTACGTCGGCACCATCCTGACCATCGTCTTCATGGTCCGGCAGT
>Ga0164242_10004646_pt1 | contig 15389 bp, 15 predicted proteins | sample OricomgcompostMG_FD_108783 | JGI IMG/M metagenome (GOLD analysis project Ga0164242, IMG submission 108783) | Miracle-Growth compost microbial communities from Emeryville, California, USA - Original compost - Miracle growth compost (MG) ... | reverse complement strand
GTCACACTGAGGAGCCGAACACGCCTTCGGCTTGAAAAGGTCAGAGAATGACATTGATCTTGTCAGCCTGAGCGAAGTCGAAGGCCCTAAGCCTGTATTGTCCCATTTCGACTCCGCTCAATGTGACAATCCAGGCGATGTCATGAGCGGCGAAGCGAGGAACGAGCGTAGTCGAAGGATCCCCCGAAGTTTCAACGCAGTAGTTCGTTGAAATTATGGGAGATCCTTCAGGTCGCGGAGCTCCCATCAGGATGACGTCGTGTTCAGTTCTGACATTTGCCGTAATCCCTCAGATGGAGTAAATTTCCATGCGCATATTAAGGAGCAAGAATGAGTTATCAAATTGGCGTCATTCCCGGCGATGGCGTGGGACCGGAAGTAATTAATTGGGGACAGAAAGTGTTGGAAGCCGCAGCCAAACGCGGCAGCTTGGATTTGAAGTTCGTGGAAGCGCCCGTTGGCGGCACGGCGTTTCTGGAAACCGGAAAAGTACTTCCACAAGATTCGCTGCAAAAATTATCTGATTCTCAGGCGATTCTCAAAGGACCGATGGGCCGTCCCGATATTGAAGCAGGCATCGTGGAACGCGATGGCATTTTGACGCTGCGCCAGCATTTTGGCCAATATGTCAATTTGCGCCCGGTGAAATCATTCCGCGGTCTGGAAGCGGCTTCTCCATTAAAAGATAATTTGCTGAAAGATGGCGTGGATTTCATTATCGTGCGCGAAAATTCCGAAGGTTTATATTCGCGAATGGGCGGCATTTCTGCCAACAGCGGTACCGATATCAACTTGTTCACCGAAAAAGGCGTGACGCGAATTTTGGAATTTGCTTTTGATTTGGCATCCAAACGCGGCAAAGATTTGATCAGCGTGGATAAGGCAAACGTACTTTCCGCATCGCTTTTCTGGCGCCGCCATTTTGAGCGAATGGCAGCGGAACATAGCGATATTAAATGTTCCTCGCAATTGGTCGATTCGTTTTGCTTGTTGGTATTGCAAGATCCGTCTCCGGCCAAATGGGATGTCATTGTTACCGACAACATGTTCGGCGACATCATCGCCGACGAAGCCGCCGCCATCGTGGGCAGCCTCGGAATGAGTCCGTCCGCAAATCTAAATCCGCAAGGCGTCAGCATGTATGAACCTGTGCACGGCTCCGCGCCGAATATCGCCGGAAAAGGAATCGTCAATCCGCTGGCAACGATTCTCAGCTGCGCGCTGTTATTGCGCCATAGTTTGGGACAAGACGAATTAGCCAACGATGTGGAAAACGCCGTGCAAGCTGCGTTGGATCAAGGTTTGCGCACAGTTGACATCGCAGCGGGCGGCGCATCTTGCAAGACGGATGAATTAGGCGCAGCAGTGCTGGCGCATTTGGCGTAAAAGTACTTTTACATCGATAAACAGGATGGACAGGATGAAAATCTTGCTCATCCTGTTTTTGCGTGTGGAATTAATGATTAAACTATCGTCATGCAACGTCCTTGGTGGAAACATCCAAAATGGATTCACGTATATGCGATATTCGGTGCAATTGTTGGAGCGTTCTTGTTTGCGCTTGTCAATTGTGTACTTACTGATGATATTGTAGTCAGACTCTTGTCTGCACAATCTGGCATGCAAAATATTAATAGTGGGCTGAGCGGAGCATTTTTTGGTGCATGGATGATGGTTTATACTCTCGCGCTTGGTGGATTGAGTAGTTTCTTTCTAATCTATTTATTCGGAAAATACCGCTCCTTTGTTGCATCGATTGGTTTAATAATCACTGGAATAGTGTCAATTCTATTTGCAATCTGGTCTGCGAAAGAGACGATGAGTTTGATGGGAAATAGAGCAACTTTAGCGAATTATGGTGGCTGTTTTATTTACTCGTTGATTTTAATTATCTGTGGTATTTTAATTCTTCGGAGAAAAGCTCAAAGTGGATAAAAGTATTTTTACCCTTTCTTCGCTTCTTCCGCCTCACTCTCTTCCCGTTCCCGCTGCGCGCGCAACACCGATGCAATAAGACGTTCCATCGTATCGCGCATTTCTTCGTCTTCAATTGGCGCGGCCAATTCGTGGGCGCGGCGTTTGGCGAAATCGTTTTGGGCGGCGACTCTTTTGGCGGGCATTGGCGGCTTTTCGGGAAACGTGGGATCTTCCCAGTTGGGTTTCAATGCACCGACTTTGATGCCGCGCGGCGGTGTGACGCGGCAACTGATTTTTTGCACCATCTCCCGGCCAATGCGGCCATTGATGCGCGTGATGATGCGCGGCACGTGGAAATGTAATTCCTGCGTCCATTGCGGAGAACGGGCGCGCACATACAATGTGCCGTTTTTGAAACGCACAGCCACGGTGTGTTGCGCCAAATGTTCGCCGACAACCTCCGGCCACAATTCCACTGCCATCTGCTCCAGAATGCGCACGCGCCAGCCTCTGGAATCGAGCATTGAATTGACGATATTACGAACATCTTCCATGATGAAATTTACTTATCCATTACTATGAAAAACCCTATGGAAAACTTTATTAACTTTGGGAAAAGTACTTTTGCACACTGCCATTTTCCACTTTCCATAATGTCGCCGGAACACCTTCTAAAAATTCCGCATCCGTTGCAGTGATAAATGTTTGGGGAAACTCCAGCGCGAATTCCAATAATTTCCGGCGGCGTTTTTGATCTAATTCGCTGAAAGCATCATCCAGCAATAAAATCGGCGCTTCGCCATTAATCTGCCAATTCCACCGCGCCAATGCGAGTTTTAAGGATAACACAGCAAGCCGTTGCTGCCCTTGCGAACCGAATTTGCGCAATTCAATTCCATCCAACGACAACGCCAAATCGTCACGATGCGGTCCGCTCAAAGTACTTCCACGCCGCAATTCTCTTTCGTGAAAATGATCCAAGGATTGCATGAACGATTTCTTCCATTGAATCTCTTTTTCCGGATCTATTTCTATGCCGAGGCCTGGTAAATAGCGGATTTCAAAATTAGATTCATAACCTGCCAGGGAGCGATGCGCGGCGTGTGCCAACGGCGCCAGTTCATTGATAAATTGTGCACGATGCGTGAAAACGCGCGCGCCGTAACCCACCAATTGATGATTCCATTCGCGCTGCGTTTCGGTAAAAGTACTTTTAGAGATCTTGTGTTCAGCAAACTGACGCAGCCAGGAATTGCGTTGTTGCAAAACGCGGCGATAACGCAACGTATCATGAAAATGAGCCTGATTATTTTTGCCCAATTCCATGTTGATAAAACGCCGCCGTTCCGCCGGCTCGCCGTGCACGATCACTAGATCATGCGGAAAAAACGCCACTACTTGCAATTGCCCCAGCCAATACATCAGCGCATCCTGCGGAATTCCCTGCAAGCGCATCTGGCGCGTCACGCCATTGCCTTTGATGCGCCAGATATATTCCAGGCTGCGTTCCTGCGGATAGGGAACCACCGTTTGCACTTTCGCACCCAGCCGCGCTTCGCGGCGTTCCCAGCGGATTAATTCGCGATCACGATCCACTAACGGAGATTTAGTGGTGGCCAGCACACAAATGGCTTCCAGAAGATTTGTTTTTCCCTGGCCGTTGTCGCCGATGAATGCTGAAATACCTTCGGGAATCTCGATCTCTAACGCTGTATAATTCCGAAAATCCTGGACACGCAAAGACCGAACAATCATGGGGAAAATTGGAAGAACCGCGCATGTAAGCAAGCGGAAATGATTATTACCTTACGGATAACTCCGCTTGCTTACGCGCGCGGTTCTTCGACAGCACTCGCTAAATCTGCATCGGCATGACGACATAGGAAAAGTCGTCGCGCACCGTGGTTCCTTCGGCGGATTTGATGAGGCCGGGATTGAGCGGGCCGGTCAGTTCCAGCACCGCGTTATCGCTGGTAAGATGATCTAAAACTTCCATCACGTAACGCGCATTGAACGCAATCGTAATATCTTCACCGTCCATGGAAATCGGCACATATTCGCGGCCGCTGCCCACGTCAGCGCTTTCGGCGGTGAGTTCCAATGCGTCAGATTGCGTGGCGATGCGGATTTTTTCAGCGCTGTGAAACGCCACAATTTCCAATCGTTTCAACGCATCTAACATTTCGGAACGGCTAAATCGCACTTTGCGCTCGGTGCTGGACGGAAGTACTTTTTCGTAATTGGGAAATTGACCATCCAGTAATCGCGAAACCAACGTTACGTTATTCACGCTAACTTGCACTTGTCCGCTGCCAATGTGAATCTTCACGGTTTCTTCCGCGCTGTCTTTGAGCAATCGTTCAATTTCTCCCAATGGGCGCGCCGGAATGACTGCGGAAAGTGGCTTGGAAACGGGCTTTGGCAGATTTAATTTCTTGAGCGCCAGACGGTGCGTATCCGTTGCGACCAAAATGAATTCGGTTTCTTTGGCTTCAAACAAAACGCCCATCAAAATGGATCGATTTTCTTCGCGACTGGCGGCGAAAGCGGTTAATCGCAAGGCTTCTTTCAATTCACACTGCGGAAATTCCAGTTCTTCGCCTTCGCTCACCTGGCGCGTGGCGGGGAAATCTTCGGCGGGCAGCGACAAAATCACGTAGGAACTTTTGCCGCATTGCACTTTCACTTTGCCGTCCTGTAATTCCAACGTGATAGGCGCATCCGGCATTCGAGAAACAACATCGCCCAACACACGTCCCGGCACGGCCAGCGCGCCGCTTTCGTCCACCTGCGCTGTGATGACATTGCTGATGGAAGTATCCAAATCGGTCGCGGTGAGCTTGAGTTCTTCGCCTTCCGCTTCGATGAGCACATTATTTAAAATCTGGATGGTGTTGCGATTCGCGACGGCGCGATTAACCACGCCCAAAGCGGCGGTTAGCTGGTTTCGTTCACAAGTGACGCGCATGAAAATTCTCCTCTGTTCCGGCCTATTAAAAGTACTTTTACCACTCACTGCACGTGACGCGATAGCCGCAGCCCGGCCTCGTGCAGATGAGTTTACATTTTTGTGATTCTAACAACGCTCCGCAATTGGGACAAATCTGATCTTTAGTGGGCGTTGTCGCTTTTTTATGTTGTGCCTTAGTGTCGCAAAAATTGGCGTCCTGTGACAGGGCATTTGACGTTGTTTTTTTGTTTTCCATAAAAGTGCCTCGCGTGTAAAAAAGACATTTATTTTTGCAAAACGTACTAATTATTATTAGGCCTGGGGAAACAGGGATAACCTCTTCTTAAAGTGGATTTAACCCGTGCTGAATATAGATATTGTGCACTTTAATTTTATCCCCAAGGCTAAGGATAAAGTGGGTGGCTTTTCCCCGCTTTCCCTAACGCGGCATGTTTTCCTTGTTTTATGCGGGTTTTCCTCATGTTGTTAAAGAGTTGTGCCCAGTGTGAATTTGTAAGTTTTGGTGGTAAAAGTACTTTTCTCCAAGGTGTTTTAACATTAACCCTGTTAAAAATTTGCTAACAACGAAGAATGAGGATTAAAGAATTCATCTACTACCCAGAGAATTATTTGCCCAAACAAGCCAATATCACGATTCATGGTCATCCCTGTCCAATAAGTTATTGCAAAATGAGTTTGTGAATTTTCAATTTGTGGAATTTTAAATCCAATAAAATCACCATATTCCAAGTTACATGTTTCAGGTTCCATTACAAAAGTAAGCGACAAACCATGACCTGTAAGATGGCTTGCATCTGCATTCACTTCCACTAAATTCTCATCTGTGAACATTGCTAATTTTTGAGAATGTAATGCTTGAAAAAGAACTTGATTAATGTTTAGTAAAGACAGACGTAAAGTTAGCAAAGCAATAGCTCGACGAATCATAATTCGCCGAGGATCATTAAATGGTGTTGTGATAAAAAACTCATTGAGTTCATGCGGAGCATCAAGAGGGCTAACTACTTGTAGTCGCCTGAAAATTGGAGCCATTTGACTTCTGTAAAATTCGTCATTTAATGAGGTAAGAATTTCAACTCCATCAAGTTCGAGATATTTGAAGGCTATGTGTTTGCTGAAGGCTTGTGTAATCATCTTCAAATTTTCCGACGGCAAGATTTCTTGTTGTACATTATTGGAGGGGTTTTCAAATATATAACCGCCCAATGGATTAGTCATTGGCCAAAGGTTGGGATATTTTTCGATTAATGGTGCTAAACACGCTTGATTAAAGCCAGAGATCTGATGTTGATAGACCAAGAGTAAATTACGTTCCTCATTTGATAATGGAGCAGACAGTGAAGGTGATACTGGCTCATCGAATGGACCTTGGCGCAAGTTGTTATGTTCTTGGTCTACCAATAAGTAAGCCAAAACTTGCGCACGGGGTGCAAGTTTAGCTGCAGCATTTCCAACCCACGACCGATCTTTGGCAGTACGTTTATCCTCATCTCTGACAGAATGAAGACTTCGTACTAAAGTATGAAGCTGTGACCATTCAGAAGAGCGCCATAATGCCTTACAGGTTGAGAAGACGGCTGCTTGAACTGAAGAGTTCGAACTGAAAGTAGACATAGTATTAAAAAATGGGCGATGCTCCAGAATCAAAATGTTGCCTCTTCCAAGCTTCAACCTGTTTTTTAACTTCTGATGCAATTTTTGACTCAATCTCTTGAGTAGTGAGTATAGGAGAACGAGAATCAGCACCTGGAGCAATGAAGTGAATGCGACATTGTTGAATATAATCTAAAGCAAAGTTGGGAACATTCCGCGCAGCACTACTCAAGAATCTTTCAATGACAAGACGTTCGCCTGTTTTATCCTGCAAAACAAAAGGGTTCCATGTTTGCGGTTTATATCGAGATAAAAATCCTAGTGCGTAAAGGCCTATCAGATAAAACATTAACAAGTGTGGCATGAATAATTGCTTGTTTTTTTGATGGCCTAATTGAAGATATTTTCGCCCATCCAATCCCACCCAACCAGCACTAAGTACTTCTTTCCACTGTCCCAATTTAGGAGATAACGAAAGATAATTCTCTGTCCACTGTGGTAAGTAGAGTTCTTCGGCTCTGTGAATAAGAGGAAAAACCTTTTTTTCATCACCGTGCGCTTGGCGTAAATCCTCAATGCTTAATCGTTCAACTACGATTTTTCCCATTCGAATTGGCTCAACAGCATGACAAAAAATAGGAGTATTCGGATAACATAATTTAAAATCAGCTTTAAGATCAGGGAGTGAACCAAAAATCTCCATTAATGACCATGAACCGGAATGTGCCAGTTTGGATTCAGGTGAGAAGCAAGTAGTAAAATGTGACAAAGCACCGTTTGGCTCCGGCAAAATCTTAATCTGGAAATTTGACAATTTGGTGGCACTACTATCGTCATTTAATTTCATGCCATGTCCTTTTATTGGTGGCTCTTGTGCTTGCATTAGTGCTGAAAGGCCAGCGAGAAGAGTGGTTGTACCATAATAATAGAGAAGAGGACGAATATCTAGAGGCGACACATTCCCAGCGGAAAAGTATGCACGTGCTTGGCGAAAACAACCGGCAATCCAATCCGTGACAGCACCCTCATTACAACAGACTAACCCTTTTTCGTCCCAATACCTTTTTATATTAGGTTCGTAGGTATAAGTGGAAAGTCGTTGCCATACTTCGTTTTCAGCATCTTCGCTAACAATATCGCGCTCATCCCAATCCCACCACTTGGGAGAAGCAATCGTCGATACTGATGTTTCAGATAACTTTGACATTGTCAGAATTAATGGAGACTTTGGATAATATGAGATTTCTCTTTATAGTCGTCAAAGGCTGGAACGACATATCAACACGTTTACGACCGCGCATGTGCCTTACTGCGCAAATCACTAATCGTCTGTTTCAACGTCGAATCTTTCCCAATCTCCGCTTTGATCTTTTCAAAGGAATGAATCACCGTCGTATAATCGCGGCCAAATTCGCGGCCGATGTCGGGATAGCTGAGTTGCCCCATTTCGCGTGTGAGATACATAGCGATTTGGCGCGGCACCACGATTTCTTTATTACGTTTCTTGCCCAGAATATTATCGACGGGAATATCAAAATGTTCTGCCACCACATCGATGATGGTTTTCGCTTCCACTTTTACTGGTTCAGCGGCAGAGGTGGAATAATAACGCACCGTTTCTGCTGCCAGATCAAGATTGATTCTGCGACCATCCAATGATGACATCGCCAAAAGCCGCGTTAATGCGCCTTCCAAACTGCGGATATTCGAACGGATTTTTTCGGCCAGATATTGCAACACTTCCTTATCCACTTCCACACCTTCGGCCTCGGCGCGGCGTTGCAAAATGGCGATGCGATGTTCCAAATCCGGCGAATCGATATACGTAATCAAACCCCATTCAAAACGGCTGGTGAGGCGGCGTTCGGTGAGATCCAATTCTTTGGGCGGTTTATCAGAACAGATGACAATCTGCTTGCCCTGATCGTAAAGCGTATTGAAAATATGGAAAAACTCCACTTCAGTGCGCTCGGCGTTGCAGATATATTGAATATCATCCACCAGCCATACATCAACATTGCGATACATGCGGCGGAAGGCCGTCATGCGATCTTCGCGGATGCAGCGCACCACTTGATAGAGAAAGTTTTCGCCCGAAACATAGACAATCTCCAGCGGTGAATCGCATTGAGCATTAATGTGATGGCCAATGGCCTGCATTAAATGTGTTTTTCCCAATCCTACGCCGCCATAGATGAAAAGCGGATTATATTGGCCTTTGGCGGGCGCTTTGGCTACGGCCAGCGAAGCGGCGTGGCTGATGTAGTTGCTACGTCCCACGATGAAATTATCGAAGGTATATTTGCGGTTAAGCGGCGAGGAGGAAAAATCTTCCAGATCGGCAATATCACGGATGGCGCGCGCGCCGCGTTTGGGTGGAATTGGATCTTGAGCCGGCGGCGCGGTGGCTTCTTCCGGTTCCGGCGTTACTTCGGCGGTGGTTTTCACCGGATGCACTTCAAACTGCAACGCCACGCGACGCCCCAGCAATTCAGCCATCGAAGTTTCGATGCGCTGCCCAAAACGTCGCACCAGCCAATCTTTGACGAAGTCCGATGGCGCCGACAGAATCAACTTGTCCTCATCCAAACGCAACGGCAACACATGCTGCAAATAATTGGAATAAGCAGGCGCGGACAGTTCTTGTTGCAACACTTCCATCATTTCTTGCCAGGCCGCTTGCATGTGCGAATCGCCTGAAGAATAATTCTCCAGAGCGTCCGTTAAGGTATTTTCGTGAGGCGCGGAATTTGTCGGTATGTTCATTACAGGTAGCGTTAAAAGATAACTCAAAAACGACAATAAGACAAGTTATCCCTATAGTTATCCTTGAGTGTTGATAACTATTGACAAAGGTGGCTTTATCGTGTTATGAAGACGTCATCTGTCAGATTCCAATGGAGGTTGCAGTGAAGCTGCGATGTAGAGTGACAGATGATTAAAAGTACTTTTGTGCGGTGATTCACAGATCACGGAAACAACTTGCTTCATTATAGCATGAAATGAGGGAGATGCAAAAAAGTACTTTTGCGTCTGTGTTTGGATAGCGGTTATAATGATCATTAATGATTTGGAGGTTTTGCTATGAAGTTCAAAGGTACTTTTGTTGCAACTTTATTTCTGATAGGCATGTTATTTTCAGTGGCGCATGCTGATGTAAAATATACTATCGTAACCAAATTTTCCTTCACAAAAAGTTCGACCGAGAGTTCAACTGAAGCCGATCAAACAATCGATACTAAAATTTATTTTGTGAAGTCGAATAAAACGCGCCGCGAAGATATAACGGATTATGCGATTGCTCCATCCAAAGAAGTTTTTATTCTTCGATGTGACCTTAAAAAGCAATTTCGTATTGATGATGCTCTCAAGATTTATACCGTTTCTGATTGGGCACCAAGTGGTTTCAACTCGCCAGCTTCGGAGAGTGAATTAAGAGAAGATATACCTGAAATGAAAACGGTCATACATTATTCGATCCAAAAATTGGCGCCTGAAAAAATGAATGGTTTTGATACGGAATGTTATCAGGTGACGGAAACTGATAAATACAGTGGAGATAGTGGAAATCGGGAATCCACTAACAAAATGAAAATATGGGTGGCGAACGTTCAAGGATGGCAACCTTGCGATCAAGAAAAAATAGCGTTGCCGGCATCTTTTACGCATGTCGTCACTTTTCCCGAGGGAAGACGCAGGTTCATTGAAGAATATACCGGCGATGTGGATATAATGAACAAAATTAGTAATGAATTGTCGGTGCGTACAGAATCAATTATTGACTCTGGCGAAAATGCGTCCAACGATAGCACCGCGGATCAAAATCTAATTTTGTATTCGCCAAACGAAAAATTCGACAATAGCCTTTTTGAAATTCCCGCCGGTTATCGCGAAGTGACATCCGAAGAATATAAAAAGCTGCGTTCAGAAGCGGAAGTTAAAGCTATTCGGGAAAGTAAAAAGTTGAAGCAGTAAAAGTACTTTTAATTATTGTAAAAAGCGTGGGTGGATAATTTTGTTTACCATCGTAAGATACGTATCATACTATGACTAGAAATATTAAAAAATTTGTTCTCATTATTCTCTTTGTGATATTGTTGATTGCTACTTTCGGTTGTTTTCAATATGCTATTAAAGATTTCACTTTTATCAATTGGAACATGCATCAGCCGAACGGGTATACAGGATTTAAAACAGAACAACTATACAAATTCGCTATTGTTGCAGTGCCAGTCTGTGTACTGATTCTTTGCTTTATAATGCTTCAGGATATCTGGCACGATCAAGAAGAAGTCGAGAAAAATAACGATAAAAAGAGGGAAAAGATAGAGGATCAACTGCGATGCGTGGAGAGTATGTATCGAGCAAAAGTCATTGATGATGTTGAATATAAGCAGAAAAAGGCTGAGTTATTATTGCAGCTTGATTCGATTCCTACGAAAGAACAATTGTCTTAATATCTTCTCGTCAACCCTATCTTTATTTTTCCTCTTTTATCAAGTGCAACGTCTTTTCCCGTTCATAAGTCACCGCGCCGGGCGCGGCTTTGCGGGGTTTGCGGACGTATTTTCCCAGGGTATAATCCACCGCTGTGTAACCGGCGTGTTTGGTGGCGCTGCGTTGGGTGACTTGTTTGGCGGCGAAAAGCAACGTATTTTGTGGCACTTTTTGCGGCGCGCCATTGGTTTGAATCACCGCGTGCGCGCTGGTGTTGCCGCGCACATGCAGCCACCAATCGTTGGGTCTCATAACTCGCTTCACTAAGAAATCATTCGATGTGGCGTTTTCGCCAACTAAGATTTCATAACCATCCGGCGATTGAAATATCTTAATACGATGGCCTTCAAAGCGGGATTGTTTTTCTTGCTGCTTTTGATTTTTACCAGAAGGCAAATTGGTTTCGTTCAAACTGGCTTGATTTATTGTTTCCAATTCTTCCATCGAAGCGACATTTTGAATCCGTTGCAAAAGTACTTTATCCTGTTGTAATTCTGTTTCAATTTGATTCTGGCGCGCTTCCAAAACCGCGCGTCCGGCTTCACTGCGCTTGGCGCGTTCAAAATAATGTGCCGCGTTTTCAGCGGGAGCAAGGTCCTTATCCAACGGAATACGTACTTCTTTGTCGTCGTAAAAATCCTGCACTGTCACTGATTCCGCGCCAGCGCGAACAGCGCCCAAATGCGTGAATAGTAATTCACCAAAACGACGATGCTTTGCAGCGCGCCCAGATTCTCCGAGGCCTTGCTGTACCTGACGCAATGCATATTCACGTTGCTGAATTAATTTTTTGAGGATACCTTCAAAAGTACTTTTACGCTGCGCTAAAAGTACTTTTGGCGCGGCTTCGCGATAGACCGTTTCCTGCGCTTCGTGAATGGATTTTGCGGGTTGCCAGGTAAAAGGACTTTTCAGGTGTTGCAATTCAAAAGGATATGCGAGCACGGCATTTTCTGCGTCGTCCACATAAACGCCAGGATTCCAATGATTGGTTTTGTCGAATGTTTTTTCTAAGCCTTGCTGCAAATCATTTTGCGCAAGATATAAAATTTCATTTTCAAGTAATGGGCTGATGCCTTCAAAAGTACTTTTGAGCCAGGCGCTGAAAAGTGCTTTTTCGTGAGGAATCTCCATCTTCGCGACGTCATCCTGAGCGGAGCGAGGAACGAGCGGAGTCGAAGGATCCCCCTGAATTCCGAAGGAGTACGTTGAAGCTTTGGGAGATTCTTCGGTCGCTGTCGCTCTCTCAGAATGACGTCGAAGAGTTGCAGATTGGCTTCGCAAATAATCGCGTGGATCAACACCTTGTCTCGCTAATTCCTGATAAACGCGTCCTGGCGAAATCTCTCGTTGACGGCTTTGTTTGGGAGTTGCCAATTTGGCAGCATGCAGAATAATTTTTTCGCCATTTTCATCTGTTCGGCACAAAATCAAATTACTGCGAGGTCCCATGAATGCACCGATCAATTGCACCGCGCCATGTTCGCCATCAATCTCAATTTCCAGAACGCGATCAAACCCACGTTGCGCGATGCGGCGAATTGTTCCATCCAACACATATTTGCGCAAAGCCTGTTCAAAGGGAAGCGGATTGGCATTCTTTTTTGGCGGCGCGCTGCGCGTCAAATGCGTTCTGGCCCAGGACGGTGAAACATCGAATAGCCAATGTTTTTCGCCGATCGATTCATCATATGCGGAGAGAATAATTTGCAAATCGGGACGCACCGTGAGCCGTTGCACTTGCGCGCCGATTAGTGATTGCACGCCGTCAGTGACGCAAGCCAGCGTCATGCTGTCAAAGCTGGGTTTCATCGGAAAGATTATCGGAGAGGTTTTTTTGATGCTGCATTTCTTCGTAATACGGCTCGGCGTGCACGATTACATCGGTGCCCGGCAAGGCGTTGCGAATCGATTTTTCGACATCCTCGGCGATGGCGTGCGATTGCGAAAAGGACAACGCATCGTCCAGCAAAATATGCACATCCATGTGTCGCAACGAACCGGCGCTGCGCGTGCGCAGACGATGATATTGCAGCACGCGTTTGTCGGCATCCAGCACTTTGCGAATGGCTTCTTCTTCTTCGGGCGGCAATTTTTCATCCATCAGCGGGCGCACCGTATCGCGCATCAATTTGATCGCTGATCCGATAATCACCAACGCCATCAGAGCTGCGATTGCCGGATCGAGCCACGGCCAATGTGTGATCCAGGCCAGCACCAATCCGCCCAAAACGCCGGCGCAGGAATACATGTCGCTGCGCAGATGCACAGCTTCGGCATGCAACGCCGCCGAGCCATTCTTTTTAGCGACTTTTGCCACGCGATGTGACACGCCCCAATCCACTAATAATGAAATCGACAATGCCGCAATTCCCCAATCAAAATGCGGCACATACGGGTTTCCCAAGCGATGCCAGGCAGCGAATAAAATTCCGCTCGCGCCAGCCAAAATCAATGCGATTTGTCCCAACGAAACCAGATTTTCCAGCTTGCCATGTCCCCACGGATGGTCATCATCGGGCGGTTCATAGGCTTTGCGCAATGTCCATAAAATAGCCGCCGACGCCAAAATGTCGAGGAACGATTGCACGCCTTCTGAAATCACGCTGAGCGAGCCAGAGGCAATTCCAGCCGAGACTTTGATGAGCACCAAAAACATATTGGAGAACAAACTGAGACGCGCTGCAGCTAATTGTTCGGTAGTATTCACTGCGGGTAATCGTGTCATAAAGACAGGTATTTTACAAAGAAACGTTGAGGTGGCGTAAAAGTACTTTTACTGAAACCGCAACGCCTCAATTGGATCAAGCTGCGCGGCTTTATAGGCGGGATAAATACCGAAGAAGATACCAATGATGGCCGACGAACCGAACGCCACTCCCACCCAAAACATCGACACAATTGTTGTCATGCCCAGGACTTTGCTCATCATGGCCGAAGCCGCAAATCCGCCCGCGATCCCCACCAATCCGCCGAGAATGCTAAGCGTCATCGATTCGATGAGAAATTGAATCAGGATGTTGCTATTTTTGGCGCCCACGGCTTTGCGAATACCGATTTCGCGGGTGCGTTCTGTGACCGAAACCAGCATAATATTCATGATGCCAATGCCGCCAACCAGCAGCGCCACACCGGCAATTCCTGACAATAATAACGTCAAAGTCTGGCTGGATTGTTCCTGCATTTGCATAAATTCCTGCTGCGCGCTGACGCGGAAATCGTCTGGCTCGCCGGTTCGCAGACGGTGCGTTTTGCGCAGCGCGGCTTCGATTTCGCCGGTGGCTTGATCGGCTTCATCCGCTTCGGCGGTTTGCGCATAAATATTAGAAAGATAATCAATTCCGAACACCTGCTTCATTCCTGTGGTGATGGGAATCATGATAAGATCGTCGGGATCGCCAAAAAGCGCGCTGCCTTTGGAGGCAAGCAGTCCCACGATTTCAAACGAAATACCTTGAATCCGCAAACTTTTGCCGATGGGAGTAGAATCGCCGAACAGCGTGCTGGCGGTGGTTTTTCCAACGATACATACTTTGCGCATTCCGTGTACTTCTTGATCCGTAAAAATACGACCATCTTCTATAGTGTAATTCCGAATTTTTAGAAAATCAGGCGTGGTGCAATTGATGCTGGTATTAGTATTTTTATTGCTGAATTTCACTTGCGCGTTTTTCTGAATTTGCGGCGCCACGGCAATCACGGTGGGACATGTTTTTTGGATTTCTTCTACGTCGGCCATGGTCATTCTCTCACTGGAGCCCTGACCGCCGGAAACTCTGCCTTGCCTGCCCGCGCCGGCGCGAACCGTGATGACGTTACTCCCTAAGGATTGAATGCGCTCCAGAATTTCCTGGCGAGAACCCTGACCGATGGCAGTTCCCACAATCACCGCCAACACGCCGATAATGATGCCCAGCATGGTGAGGATAGATCGCATTTTATTAGCGATGAGGCCTTGTAAAGCGACTGTGATATTTTCCCAGATATTCATGTGATTTAAAAGTACTTTTTGCGAAATCCGTCAATCGACGATCTTCCGAGTGGGGGCCTGTCCCCACTCATTGTTTCGGGAGTGGGAATTATGTTTCCTGCGTTTCCGCTATCTCGTCCGGCACAAACGTATCTTCTTCCTCCGGCGGCATGGCGGCTAAGACCTCATTTGCGAACAACCGTTGTTGCACTTTATCATCGCCAATCAATTGGCCATCGCGAAAACGTACCAATCTCTTGGCGTGCATGGCGATATCCTGTTCATGCGTCACCATCACCACGGTTTTCCCCTCGTCATTTAAGCGCTGAAAGATCGCCATAATTTCTTCGCCCTGACGCGATGCCAACGCTCCAGTCGGTTCATCCGCCAGTAGAATTACTGGTTCATTAACCAGCGATCTGGCGATGGCGACGCGTTGTT
>Ga0164242_10004645_pt1 | contig 15390 bp, 15 predicted proteins | sample OricomgcompostMG_FD_108783 | JGI IMG/M metagenome (GOLD analysis project Ga0164242, IMG submission 108783) | Miracle-Growth compost microbial communities from Emeryville, California, USA - Original compost - Miracle growth compost (MG) ... | reverse complement strand
TGCAACATGCGGATTATAATCGTGATTCAGATAATAGAGATTTGGAATGTCGTAAAAGCACGTCATCGTAAAAGTGTAAGCTGTAGATTTATTCTTCCAATTCAAAATCGTCAAAAAAATCTTCGCATGTTTCCCAAAAACAGCCTAACAGAAATGCCCGCGCTTCCTCCTGGGAATCTGTTTCATAAATAATCTGATCGCCGCCAAATATACAGAACCGCCCATTACCTGTAACATGTGTTTTACCTAACCAATCAACAAAGTCACCGTGAATTGTGCCGTTGTCCTCTATCAAAGAAGTTGAACCTGTTTTCTGATTGAGAAAATACAAAAGCTTGTCAATATCTCGAGGAGCAGGAAAGCGAGATTGTCCCATAAGTTATCTCATTGTTCGCAGTTAATCTTTAATACACGTTAAAAGTACTTTCACGCCGAACGCTTATCTCCCAGAATCCATGTCCGCACCGCCAAAGCCATAAAACGCGGCACGTAACTCATGCGCCGCCAGCGCCAGGGTTCCTGCCACACGCGATATGCCCATTCGAGGCCGGAACGTTGAATATAAACCGGTGCGCGTTTGAGCTTTTCGCTATAAACATCGAAACTGCCGCCCACGCCGATGCTGACGGGAACTTGTAATTCTTCGAAATATTGCGCGATGAATTTTTCCTGTTTGGGAATTCCAAACGCCACGAACAATACGTCCGGTTTTGCTTCGCGAATGCGCCGCACCACTTCTTCTTCGCTGATATTTTCTTTGCTGTAAAAACCGTGTTGCGTGCCGGCGATGCGCATTCCCGGATAGCGTTCCGCCAGTTTTTCAGCGGCGGTTGCGGCGATGCCCGGCTCGGAGCCGAGAATATAAATGCTATATCCTTTTTTAGCCGCCATCTCGCAAATACCGGTCACCATATCCACGCCGGTGACGCGTTCATAAACCGGCAGATTCAATAAGCGCATTCCCCAGACAACGCCAAAACCGTCAGGTGTGATAAGGGCGGCGCGGCGGAGAATTTCGGCGTATTCGAGATCTTCCTGCGCGCGCAAAATCGCATTGGCATCGCTGGTGGCCACGTGATGCGGCTTGCCGGATTGTATATAAGATTCTATTTTCTCCATCGCTTCGCTCATGCTGACCGCCGTGACGCGAACGCCGAATGCCTCCACGCTGGGCGGCACTTCTTCGTTGAGGCTGCGTTGCATCAAAACGCGGAAGAGCGAAAAGAACATCAAAAAACCGATGAAGAATATCAGCAAAATTAAAATCAATCGTAACGAAACTTGCCACCACGCCGCGGAGCCAAAGACGAACCGCGATGCCAAAACGCCCATCACACAGATCCAAACGCCGACAGCCAGATAAAGCAAGCTGACTTTCAGCGGCGCGATGCCGCGTTGTTGCAATGCTTCGTGCAGCCGCAAATGTTGATTGGTAAAAGTACTTTTATTGCCCGGCAACGCGGAACGCAACCGATAAAAAGACACATCCAACAATGGCAATCCCAGCATGATTGCCGACAGCAATAAGATGGCGAACGTGGCGTTTTTCAACAAACCGACAGCGGCGATTTGTGCGATGAGAAATCCCATCGCCAGCGCCGCCGACCAGCCGATGTTGAATGTTTGATGGCGTTTGACGGCAAAAGGAATCGTCGCGAGACCCGCGCCGACCAGCGCCGCCGCGCCGAGCGAGGGGAAAAAATGAGCCGTGTGCGCATCCGCTTTCAGCATAATCAAAAGCGTCAACGCCACAAATCCCAGGTAACCGCCGGTCACTTGCGGCGCGCGATTCAGGGCCGCCGTCAAACGCGTGGTCGCCCAAATCCACAACAACGTCAGCGGCATCGCCCACGCGCCGAGACCGATATAACCATTGGAAGTGGGCGAAGACAGCACGGAAACCACGGTGGAATTGAACAGAAAAATCGCGCCCGCGCCGGCCAGCAAAATGAAAAGATCATTCACCCAAATCGGCAAATGCTTTTTACGCCGCCACGCCGTAGCCAGGTAAAGCAACGCCGTGAGACCAATCCAGCCAAAGCCATCCAGGTTTTGGTATGGCAACGAAGTTTTGGATGGAAAGAATTGCAGATACAAAACCCATCCCAGCAACGCGGAAATCAAAACCGCGCCCACCATCATCACGCCATCAGCCCGCGGCATGCGCCCTTTGAGGCGCGCGGGAATTTGCAAACGCAAACCGGCAAAAGCCAGCAAGGCGGACAGAATAAAAATGCCAACAAGTAACATAGGTAAAAGTACTTTTATCGGTAATTTGCCGGCTACAAATAATGCGCGCCAAGCGAAGAAGCAAGTTTATCAAATGGCAATGAGATATTCTCAAAAGTACTTTTGCGGCGACAGAAATCAATCTTCGAAGTGACCATTTTTGTACTTATGTTTGATGGTTACACTATACATTTATAAAAGTACTTTTGAAGATGTACTCGAAAAATCATGAACACGCATTTAACCTCAAAAGTTTCCATTGCTTTATGTACATATAATGGCGAACGGTTCCTCCAAGAACAGCTTGAGAGCATTGCTGCGCAAATCGTGCCTCCCTTTGAGTTAGTTGTCTGTGATGATGCTAGTTCCGATTCCACGCAAAAGATATTAAATAGCTTTGCTGAGACCGCTGATTTTCCGGTGCGATTACATTTCAATACAGAAAATTTAGGCTATGTGAAAAACTTTGAAGAGGCTATTTCCTTTTGCGAGGGTGATATTATTGCGCTGTGCGATCAAGATGACAAGTGGCGTGCGGACAAAATTGAAGTGCTGCAAAAGTACTTTTGTGATCCCCGTGTGGGAATGGCTTTTTCCAACGCCGCGATTATTGATGAAAGTGGCAAACTCACAGGCCAAAAACTTTGGGACGCAACACATTTTGACCGCAGATCCAGAGAACAATTTAGCAGAGGAAACGCGTATCAAGAATTGTATTTAAAGAATATAGTCAGCGGATGCACAATGGCGTTCCGAAGTAAGTGGTGGCCATTAATTAGCCCTCTACCTGAAGATATTCCTTTTATCCATGATGCGTGGATCGCATTTATGATTTCTCTTTATTCTGAAGTCATACTGATAAATCAGCCTCTCATTCAACACAGGGTGCATTCACAGCAATCAACTGCATCCGGAAGAAACAAAACAGTTGTATCCGCAAAAGTCGCAAGTATACGCGATGGCGACAGACGTCAACATTATCAAATGCACCTCAATCAGTTATCCGTGATCCGTGAACGAGTATTTGCGACTCAAGCCGATATTCCCCTTGAAAAACAAGAAATCCTGTTGCAATGGGTTAAGGCGCATGAGCAACACCTAATGGTCAGACTTGGTAACGGAAATAAGTGGCAGACATATAAAGGTGTTTTCAAAGAGTTGATAAGTGGGCGCTATCATCATTTCTCAAACGGCTTCAAAAGTGTTATTGCAGATTTGCTTTGTAGAATTTCCCGTTAAGATAATTGCATAATTGTGGTTTTTATTTTGCTTACTACCTACTTTCAAGTTATAGTCCTGTTAGAATTAGTTATGGAATTCCCCTTCAAAGGCATGGATGTTGAAATTATTCGAGTTGGAAATAGAAAGTTATAGTTATACTTTTAAGGATTGTTAGTCAGGTCGATTTGTCGGTTAAAGTTTTAATTAATTGAAAATAGATAGGATGGTTGAAACGTATGAATGATGTGTGTAATTCCCCAGTTAACTGGCAAGAAAAATCCATTTTGGTCACTGGGGGAACTGGTTCATTTGGGCGGCAATTTGTACAGATCATGAGAAGTGAATACAAGCCGCGCAGGCTGATTGTATTTAGCCGTGACGAACTCAAGCAACATGAGATGCGTGTGGCTGGCCATGATGGAGCCGAGATGCGTTATTTTATCGGCGATGTGCGCGATGAGGAACGTTTGCGCCGTGCAATGCAGGGGGTTGATATTGTAATCCACGCTGCAGCACTCAAACAGGTTCCGGCCTGTGAGTACAATCCCTTCGAAGCCATCAAAACCAATGTTCTCGGTGCGAAAAATGTCGTAGATGCGGCTCTTGATGCCGGTGTTTCTAAAGTGCTCGCACTTAGCACAGACAAAGCTGTTAGTCCAACCAATTTGTATGGGGCGACCAAACTTTGCGCCGAAAAACTGTTTGTGCAGAGTAACTCTTATTCGGGTACGAAAAATGTGAGCTTTAGCTGTGTACGTTATGGAAATGTAGTCGGCAGTCGCGGTAGTGTCATACCATTGTTTCAACAACAGCGCAAAAGCGGTGAAATAACTATTACCGACAAACGCATGACGCGCTTTTGGCTTACGTTGGAACAGGCCGTGAGTATTGTCATTAATTCTATTGAAACGATGTGGGGCGGTGAAGTGTTTGTACCGAAAATTCCTTCCATGCGTCTCATGGATTTGGCACAGGCAATAGCTCCAGATTGTAAAGTAAGAGAAATAGGCATTCGTCCCGGTGAAAAATTGCATGAAGTGCTCGTTTCGCAGGATGAGGCACGTCATACGCGCGAATTCAACGACCATTACATTATCCAACCGATAAGTGATTGGTGGGAAACTCAGTCCGATGGCTCGCCTTTGCCGGAGGGATTCCATTATAGCAGCGATAACAATTCGCAGTGGCTTGGCATAGAAGATTTGCAAAGGCTGACGCAACAGGATGCATAAACCCTAAGCAATGAGAACGAGCATATTACCCTACGGACGCCAGCAGATTGAGGCAGACGACATTCAAGCTGTTGTCGATGTGCTGAATTCGGATTGGCTTACGACTGGCCCCAAAATAGAAGAGTTCGAAAGTTCCTTTGCCGCGTTTTGTGGAGTGTGTGAAGCAGTCGCAGTTTCGAGTGGCACAGCGGCATTGCATGCGGCAATGCACACTCTGGATATTGGACCGGGCGATGAAGTGATTGTGCCAGCTTTGACTTTCGCTGCTACTGCAAATTCTGTGGTGTATCAGGGTGCGACACCAGTTTTTGCTGATGTGACACCGGACACACTCTTGCTCGACCCAGCTTCAGTCGAAAGGGAAGTCACATCCCGTACGAAAGCCATTATTGCCGTCGATTATGCTGGCCAACCCTGCGATTACGATATCCTCCACAAAATTGCAAGTCACCACAAGCTGGCATTAGTTGCCGATGCCTGTCATGCATTAGGTGCGAGTGACAAGCAACGTCCGGTTGGTAGTTTGGCGGACATAAGTACTTTTAGCCTGCACCCTGTCAAGCCAATTACTTCTGGCGAAGGAGGTGTCGTTACTACCGATAACGCAAGCTGGGCGCGCCGGATGCGGCAGTTTCGCAATCACGGCATCACCACTGATCATCGCCAACGAGAGAAAGAAGGCTCATGGTTCTATGAGATGACCGAGTTAGGATTTAATTATCGCCTGACTGATTTTCAGTGCGCACTTGCCCAAAGCCAGTTGAAAAAGCTGCCTGGGTGGGTGGAACGCCGACAAGAAATTGCGCAACGCTATGATGAATTTTTTTTAGAATGTCCTTTTATAGAGCCATTAACAAAACGTACTGGTGTCTCACACGCCTATCATTTATATGTAATCAAACTTGACCTTGAGGAATTAGGAATAGAGCGCGCAGAAGTTTTCCAAAAGTTGCGCGACGCAAGAATTGGCGTAAATGTGCATTACGTTCCGGTATACTGGCATCCGTTCTATCGCGAGAAATTTGGTTACGAAAAAGGTTTGTGTCCCGTCACGGAAGCGGCTTATGAAAGAATTTTGTCGCTGCCGATTTTTCCCGCGATGAATGGTGGTGATATGGATGCTGTGATTGACGCGTTAGATAAAGCTTTGAAATCAATTTAACTTAAACATTAAATATGAGTAAACAACTAACTGAATGGGAAGGAGATTTTGGTAACGCTTATACTGAGCGCAATTGCGTTGACTTGGAGTCTGTTCTCCCTTTTTTTCGTGAAATGTTGAGTGGCCTGTTGATTTCGAGCGCACTTGAAATCGGCTGCAATCGCGGGCATAATCTGATTGCTCTGAATAGAGTATTAGGAAACGACGCCGAAGTCGTGGGTATTGAACCGAATCGGCATGCCCGGGAAATTGCGCGCACTTCCAGTTCGAAAATCGCTGTCTTGCAGGGGCAAGGTGCAGACCTGCCGTTTAAGGACGGGCAATTTGAGTTGGTTACGACTGCCGGAGTACTTATCCACGTTTCGTTAGAGCAGCTGCCGCAAGTTATGCAGGAAATTTATCGCGTGAGTAATCGCTATATCTTGGCGGTTGAATATTTTGCTGAAGAGGAAACGAACATTCATTATCGCGGTCATAATGATCTCCTCTGGAAACGCAATTTTCTCAAGCACTACCAAACGCTTTTTCCCGATTTAACTTTAATTCGAAGCGGATATTTCGAAGAATGGGATCGCAGTCATTGGTGGTTGCTCGAAAAAAAATCGTGATTAGCTATGAAAATTGCCGCCATTATCCAAGCGCGCATGGGCAGCACTCGTCTTCCCGGCAAAGTATTGCTGCCCTTAGCTGGTGAGCCTATGCTTTCACATATTGTTCAACGCACGCAGGCTATTAAAGGCGTGAACAAAACAGTGGTTGCCACAACTACATCCTTCGATGACGAAGCAATTGTTCAGCTGTGCAAAGAGCGTCAGTACGATTATTTCTGCGGTAACGAACAAGATGTATTGGATCGTTATTATCAGATAGCAAAATTTACTAAGGCTGACCACATTTTGCGAGTCACGGCGGATTGTCCGCTGCTTTGTTTCGAGGAAGCTAGCCGTCTAATCAAGCATCATCTTAATAGCCAAGCCGATTACTCACATAATATCACAGTCTGGGGTAGCCAGATGCCGTTGGGGACTGGCACAGAAATCTTTACATTTGCGACGCTTGAAGAATCTTGGCGCGATGGACAGGAGCCTCATCATCGCGAGCACGTTGATGAATACATTGGTGACCATCCAGAGTTGTTTCACATTGAGAAAATCATCGCACCGCCCGATTTGCGTCGACCTGAGTTGCGTTTTACTGTGGATGAACGACCAGACTTTGAGCTGATTCAAGAGATTTATCATAACTTATATCAGCCCGGAAGCCTTTTTAGTCTTAATGCTGCTGTGCAGTTTGTAGATGCACGGCCAGAAATAAAAAGAATCAATAATAATATCGTTCAAAAAATCATTTGATGAATAATCACCTTCTGATACGTGCTGATGCCAATCCTCAAATAGGAATGGGACATTTGATGCGTTGTTTAAGTCTGGCGCAAGCCTGGAAAGATGATGGCGGCGAGGTCACATTTATCACTGCCTGTCAAAATGAGTCGCTAAAAGATCGATTAACCCAAAACGGAATGCACCTAGTTCTCATAGATGAGCCTTATTCGACTCAACGAGATTGGGGAGTTACTTCGCAAGTAATAGACTCTTTACCCACCGCGTCAATCGTGTTGGACGGTTATCACTTTGATACAAGTTACCAGAGAATGATTCAATCTAAAAAGCATTGGACGCTGGTGCTTGACGATTATGTACATCTTGATTGGTATGTTGCAGACGCCATTCTCAATCAAAATCTGGCTGCGCAACAGTTAAACTATCCTGGTCCTCCAGAGACTTTGCTATTGCTGGGAACAAAATATACTTTGTTACGCCGCGAGTTTAGGCAGTGGCAAGATTGGCACAGGACAGTTTCTGTTGTAGCTCAACGCATTTTGGTGACTACAGGTGGGAGTGACACCCAGAATGTTGTGCCGAAGATTTTGCATGCGTTACAATATCTTAAATCAGATCTTGAAATCAAGCTTGTGATCGGAACCACCAATCAAGACAAAGAGTTCGTAGTTACAAATTCAAGACACACGCTTGAGATATTGACAGATGTGCGGGATATGGGAACTCTTATGGCATGGGCAGATTTAGCAATATCTGCTGCTGGTAGTACTTGTTGGGAACTTGCCTATATGATGTTGCCCAGCGTGCTTATTGTATTGTCGGATGATCAAGCGCGTATAGCGGAAGAATTGGATAGGCATGGCTATGCGATTAATCTTGGCTGGCACAATTCGCTTTCATCCGAAACAATGGCGGAGACGGTTGGCGAATTAATTTTAAATTACGAAAAGCGCTCAGCTCTCTCTCGTCATGGGCGAACGCTGGTGGATGGGCGCGGCGCGGCACGCATTGTGGAGACGATTAAAAAACAATGAGAACGATACAAGCTGGCCAGTATTTAATTGGCGAAGGGCAACCTTGTTTTATTGCCGCTGAAGCGGGGATAAATCACAATGGGGATATCAGGTTGGCGCATGAGTTAATAGATGCCGCCGTAGCTGCTGGTGCTGATGCTATCAAGTTTCAGAACTATCAAACCGAGGATTTTGTCTCCAGTCAATCACTTACCTATGAATATCAATCGCAAGGACAAAGGGTTGTTGAAACGCAGTTTGAGATGTTTAAACGTTGTGAGTTGTCGCTATCGAGCCTGAAAGAGCTACGCGAGCATTGCGATGAAAAAAGAATCGTGTTTTTTAGTACTCCGACTAGCGAGCGAGGCATTGATGAATTGGTTCGAGTGGGGGCGCCATTCCTTAAAAATGGCTCTGATTATTTGGTGCATTTGCCACTTATTCGCGCGATGGCGCGTACGCAATTGCCGGCCGTTCTCTCAACAGGCATGGCAACATTGGCCGAAATCGACGAAGCCGTGCGCGCTTTCCGTGAGGCAGGTGGCGATAAACTCATTTTGTTGCATTGCACCTCGTCATATCCGACACCGCCAGAGGATGTGCATTTGCGAAAAATCCCGACGTTGGCAGCAGCCTTTGATTGTTTGTGTGGTTTCAGTGATCACACTCAAGGCGTCGTAGCTGCTGTGGGAGCAGTTGCTTTAGGTGCTTGTTTTATTGAGAAGCATTTTACAATCGATAAAAATTTGGCTGGGCCAGATCATTGGTTTTCTTCTGATCCTGCTGGATTGCGCGAGTTGGTGAATGCAGTGCGCGCAGTGGAAAAGAACCTGGGTAGCACGGCGGTGGGGCCGACACCTTCTGAAATACAAGGGCGAGATGCATTCCGATTGTCGTGTGTCGCTGCCAAAAACTTACCTAAAGGTCACAAGTTGACGGAAACAGATGTTGCATTTCAAAGATCTGCTGGCGGGTTGCTGCCGCGTGATATACATTTGATTATAGGTCGACATCTGCGGAGTTCTTTAATGCTTGGAGAGCCAATACGAGGTGAAGCGTTGGGGTAAAAGCTCATGAACGAAATCAAACTTCGGCGTGCTACTCTGAATGATGTTGCGATGGTATTTGAGTGGCGCAACGATCCTTTTATTAAGAAGCTTGGATCATCCCGGAGAAGTGTTGGGTGGATAGAACATAGTAATTGGTTTGCAAAAACAGTAGATAGCGAGCAGCACCTTCTATTCATTGTAGAAAAAGACAACGAAGCAATCGGTCAGGTGAGATTTGGCCGAAAGGATAAAAGTAAATGTGTGGTTTCTGTATATTTATTGGAGCGCTTCACTGGTCAGGGATTTGGTGTTATAGCAATTAGACGGGGGTGCTGTGAAGTCTTTCGTTGTTGGGAAGTAGAGCAAATTCTCGCTTGTATTCAGAAGGACAACAGAGCTTCGCTTTCTGCATTTGTTAAAGCTGGGTTTCAAGAATCTCACAGTGAGTCGTGTCCTTCAGAACATTTTGCACTGGTTTTTCAGAGATCAAAACACACTTAAAATCATGTCATAGCTCGATTGGTCTAAAGCAGATTTGCTTTTATAACGAGTCGCAGATTAAAGAATTACTTGCGACAGAATTTCGGATACGGAATACTCAGTATGTGAAAAATAATTGAACGCTTTGGATAATAATAAACCGATTCATGAAAAAAGGTGAATTGTCGCAGCATATTATTAAAAGCAAAATGAGTGGAATTACGTAATATCCTATTGTGTAATTTATTGGCACCCTCCAACAAATAAAATTTCTACATATTGTTTAGAGTGAAAGAAAATTTTTGTGATGACGAAAAAAATATCAAATTATATTCCGAATTAGTAGAAAAATTTGGGATTGATATACGGTCATTAAACTGGGGCAGCCGTGCATCACAGGAACTACGTTTTTCTATACTTTCTCATGTTGGCAAAATAGAAGGCGCAACCATTTTGGATGTAGGATGCGGGCTCGGCGACTTTTATGAGTGGCTCACTAAAAACAATAAGACTGTAGAGTATTCCGGCATTGATATTACGCCTAAAATGATAGAGATAGCTCGCCAACGTTTTTTAGGAGTTGATTTTCATCTTGAGAACCTTCTTCGTGATAGAGATTTATCGAAAACCAACACCCCCCCCGAATATGACTTTATTTTAGCTAGTGGTATTTTTGCTCACAGGCAAAATGTCCCAATGACCTTTTTGGAAAATATGGTGACGGAGATGTTTCGCTATTGCCGTAAAGCTGTTGCTTTCAACTCACTGAGCGCTTGGTGTGAAGATAAGGAGGAAGGAGAATTCTACGCTGATCCTTTGGATACGTTAAAGTATTGTCGTAGCATAACACCATGGGTTACGCTACGCCATGATTACCATCCCCGAGACTTCACTATTTACATGTATAAGGAGCGGAACGTATGATCGTATCTATTAACCAACCAGCGTATTTGCCTTGGTTGGGATACTTTCACCGCATAATGAGAAGCGATTTGCATATTGTTCTCGATCATGTACAATTTGAAAAAAACAGTGTCACGAATCGTAATAAAGTTCGAACGTCCCAAGGTTGGTGCTGGCTGACGGTTCCTCTTCTCACCAAGGGAAAATTCGGTGATTTGCATATTAATAATTTGCAAATTGATAATGTTTCATCTTGGTCTTTGAAACATGAAAAGACTCTTCGAATGAATTACTCCAAAGCGCCACATTTTGTCGAATACCAAAAGTACTTTCAAGGCATATATGAACAGGAGTGGAAATATTTGATGCCATTATTAAATGAAACAAATTCTTATTTGCTGGAAGCATTTGAAATTAAGACGCCTTTGCTTTTAAGTTCTACGATGAAAGTCGAAGGAGAGAAAGACGAGCTTATTCTCAATTTATGCCAAGCTGTGGGAGCAACAACTTATCTTTCAGGGCCATTTGGTCGCAATTATTTGCGGGAGTCACTATTTAAAGAAGCGGGTATTAAAGTTGTTTACCACGACTATCAGCACCCTGTTTATAAACAAGCACAGCCTGGATTTGAACCTTTTATGTCGGCGGTTGATTTACTTTTTAACTATGGTACGCAAAGCTGTCAAATTCTTGAAGACCATTTGGAGGTAGCATTATGAAAATACTGGTTATAGCGGCGCACCCTGACGACGAAGTGCTTGGTTGTGGTGGCACGATGGCGCGCCTCACGCGCGAAGGTCACGAAGTCCATATTGCCATTCTGGGCGAAGGTGCCACCTCGCGCCATGAAACACGCGAGCAAGCCAACGAAAAGAGCTTGCTACATTTAACGCAATGCGCACGCGATGCCGCTGCGATTTTAGGCGTTGAGAATGTGGAGTTTTTTGGCTTGCCTGATAATCGTTTCGATACTGTGCCAATGCTTGAAGTTACAAAAATTATCGAAGGCTTACTCAAGAAATACCAGCCATCTGAGATTTATACTCAGCATGGGGGCGACTTAAATATCGATCACCAAATCACTTTTCGAGCCACCCTGACGGCAACACGCCCAATGGTAGATCAAACAGTGCGCGCCGTTTATGCTTACGAAGTGCCATCTTCAACAGAATGGGCATTCAATAAGTTCGCTCCAGCTTTTACGCCGAATATATTCCATGATATAACCGATACACTTGAACTTAAAATCCAAGCAATGCAAAAATACTCCAGCGAATCACGAGCGTTTCCGCACCCACGATCGCCCGAGGCATTGCGTGCTATTGCCACTCGGTCGGGAAGTGTGGTTGGAGTAACAGCTGCGGAATCGTTTGAACTAGTTCGGCTCATTCGTTAATACGATGTGAACAAAACAGAGAGGGTGTCAACTATTGTATAAGTCTGGTTAGTAGATAGCTTCACAAGTATTGAGACGAGAATTGAGCAAATCCCTTTCCATAATGATAATCGTCAGTTTAGAAATCTTATCTCAAGTCCGAAGCACATATACTTTATGCGACTTGCCGGAGATTACAAACCTATCATGAATTTGTTAAACGAATTGCCTCCTTATGAACTACGCAACTATACATCTTCAATTATGTATGGCGCAGATTATGTAGCGGCATCATACTGTGGACTGAAAAAAGCGCCTTCATCTTTTCGCGGCATCTGGCAACATGGCTGGCATCCTTCTCAAGATAATATTCATCCATTGCTTATAACTGATGGGGCGAACGATTATGAAAATGCAAAGAAGAAGGAGTACTTTTGGGTAACTCGAAAAGATCAGGAAGATTTTTTTCATCAAAACGGTTTTGAACACGTAAGAGCAATTGGGTTACCTCTCATCTATACAACGCAGCAGCGCACGGATCGCATTCGTGGAAGTTTGTTAGTTATGCCTTCCCATTCTGTAGCGTGGACAACACATCGTTGGAACTTTGAGGAATATGCAGAAAATATTTCAACATTAAGAAATAAGTTTAAAGAGATTATCGTCTGCGTACATCCTACATGCTGGGAAAGGGGATATTGGGTAGATGCGTTCCGCAAAAGAAACTTTCCCGTTATCAAAGGGGCGATCGCAGGTGACAAAAATTCGCTGATCCGTATGCGAATGTTATTTGACAGTTTTGAATACGTTACAACTAATGGTTTTGGCTCACTCGTTGCTTATGCTGCTTATTGTGGAGCGAAGCCGTCTATCTTTGGTTCATATGCTCAAATTGAAAAGCAAGACTATGCTAACCTTAATTTCCTTGTGAGACATCCTGAATTACTTGACTGCATAATACACGAGAAGTCGAAAGAGACCTTACAAAAGTACTTTCCATTTCTATTCTGCGATCCTCAAGATGCTGTAGATCTGACAGAATGGGGGAGGGAACAATTGGGTGAGCCCTTTAGAGTTAGTCCTGCAGAACTACAAAAGTTATTTGGATGGGGATACTTTGCGGATATAAAAGGAAAAACTCAAATATTTCGATCTAAAGGGCTTGTTATAGCCGAACGAATTGCTACTGCCATTGGTGAAGTTCCAATAAAAAATGTTGCCCTTCAAGATCATCTTAAGTTCCGTCATGTTACAAAGTTAGAACGGAATCAGCCTGGCCGGACAAAAATCGATGGTAAGCCCTTTGAATTTGCTGATGGAAGGACGTTTATATCGGCCTATAACGAAATTATTCGTAAAGGGGAGTATCGTTTTTCGACAACTAACCCCAAACCTAATATCATCGACGGCAGCGCAAGCACGGGGCTTAGCATTCTTTATTTTAAAAAATTATATCCAGATGCCAATATTCTTGCCGTGGAACCTAATCCTGAATTATTTGGTCTGCTGGCACAAAATCACAAAACCTATAATTGGGAAGATGTAAAGTTGGTTCAGGCCAGGCTGGGAACCACAACTTCTTCCTGCGAAAAAACCACCACAACCCTCACTAAAACTCCTACTTTGCGTTTACATGATCTCCTGGAAGAAACTGATTCTATTGACTTTTTGAGATTAGATTTGGCGGATATAGAGGAAAGCACTCTTGACGATTGCGAAGAACTTTTAAAGAAAGTGAAATATATGACAGTAAGATATTATTCTAATGTTGATAAGCCACAAAGCTTGCATCATCTTCTCTGCATTATCAATAATGCAGGATTTCGCATCCACCAGCATGTACTGAATCCGTCGCCGCAGCCCTTATTCGTGCGAGAGGTTCAGGAGAAATCAGGAATAATTGATATGATTCTTGATATCTTTTGTTACCGCGCTTAGCATATATATAGTTCAGCTGTGTGCTAAATTGGAGGATCATTAGTGTGGCCTCAAAACAAGTTATATTAGCTTGCGAAAGGATCCCAATTGGGACCTCCTCCAATCGCAGGATCATTTAAGTATATCCATTTGCTACTAGATATCCATTTTACGTGACCATCAGCGTAACCAATATTGCTGCCAGAAAAGTGTTGGAACACAAAAGGGTAATCATCTTTCAGTGATGAATTTGGAGTAGCAATGAGTCCGTAAAAGTAAGGACTTCCAATTATCAGATCTGCTGTATTGGCTTCGGCGATAAGCACAGTTTGTGAAGGATTATTGAGAGCAGCTTGACTAATGGGATAAGTATTTAGCGTTCCTGAATTCTCCCCGCCACATACAAATCCGCCAACGTTCCAACGACTGATACATTGAGAGTACTGATAACTGGGTTCATTACTCAATGTGGATGACGGACAGGTAAATATTTGTGTGCTTTTTAGATAAGGAAACAGAAAATCCATCCAAGTGACATAATGATCGGGTGTTCCTCCAAGACTCGCATGATAATTAGTGTTAAAGTTGGCGACAGTTGTTAAATAGTAATATCCTGGAAATTGTGCCTTATCTTGTTTAGTATGGGGAATCGTACTATCGTGATTATTGGGATCACATGGAAGAGGAAACCGTTCATCGTAATCTTGAGTGTATTGCATCATCCCCAATAGGATTTGTCTAATGTTACTGCTACAACTAGCCCTGCGAGCGTTGTCCCTTGCTCTTGCGAATACCGGAAATAGAATAGCAGCAAGTAAAGAAATTATAGCAATAACAACAAGAATTTCGATTAGAGTGAAGCCGCGAAAATTTGCTAGACGTCGGACAGGTGATTTTATCATTATTTAAGCCTTGATATCAAATTCAAAAAACATATTATATAGACTATGCAAAATCTCTATAATATAGGAGAATAGTTCTTTTTTACCATAGATTTTTAAAATGCGCAACGGTTTGTTTTTTGTTAATTAGAAACAAAAAATAACCCAGAGTGATACGTGGTCTGGCTTAAGAGAAAAAATTTCATGATGGCTATCTCTCTGTGTGCTTGCCCCTTGTTCGATACCATTTTAAAGGAGAGATATTTTCCTTTAGTTTAAATTATTTGGTTTATATGATTCGTTTTCTGTATATCGTGCTGTTTACTTTCTTTGAGATATCTCCTCGTCCATTCCTCCGGCGACAGATATCCCAGGCTGGAATGGGGTCTTTGTTGATTGTACTTTAACCTCCAGATTTCAATAATGCGCCGTGCCTCAGCCAATGATTCAAACCATTCCTGGTTTAAGCATTCCTGCCGGAATCGACTGTTGAAACTTTCGATACGGCTGTTTTGATTGGGTTTACCCGGATCAATAAACGATAATTCAATCCCCTCCTTAAATGCCCAGTTCTCCAAATGCCGGCTG
>Ga0164242_10004644_pt1 | contig 15393 bp, 12 predicted proteins | sample OricomgcompostMG_FD_108783 | JGI IMG/M metagenome (GOLD analysis project Ga0164242, IMG submission 108783) | Miracle-Growth compost microbial communities from Emeryville, California, USA - Original compost - Miracle growth compost (MG) ... | reverse complement strand
CCGAGCAGACGCCAGGTGAGCCAGTCGTGCGGCAACGCGACCGCCGCGACGCGCGCCGCGTTCTCGGGCTCGGCATCGCGCAGCCAGCGCAGCTTCGTCGCCGTGAAGGATGCCACCGGCACCGACCCAGCGCGCCGCGCGTACTCCGCCGCGCCCACTTCGTCTGTCAGCGCGGCCGCGGCACCGGCGCTGCGTGTGTCGTTCCAGAGCAGTGCGTTGCGGATGACGCGACCCTCGGCATCCAGTACCACCATGCCGTGCTGCTGGCCGCCGATCGAGATCGCGGCGACGTCGTCGAGTCCGCCGGCATCCGCGATCGCCGCGCCCAGCGCCGACCACCACGCGCCCGGGTCGACCTCCGTGCCGTCCGGATGCGACGCTCGGCCCGAGCGCACCAGCGCGCCGGTCTCGAGGTCGCGGATCACGACCTTGCAGCTCTGCGTCGAGGAGTCGACGCCCGCGATCAGTGTCATGGGTTGATCCTTACGGCTGAGGGTCGGGTTTGGCCCGCCGACTTGAAGCGAGACTAGGTGTTCAGGCCGAGACCAGGCGCTGTGCACCTAGTCTCATCGCGAACACCTAGTCTCGCGGTCTGGCCCGTCGGCGCATCCCGCGGAGTGGCCGGGATGCGCCGATGCGAAGTGAGGTTTCGGTGCAGCTCAGCGCGCGCCGAGCAGGTGCTCGGTCGCCAGCTGCTGCAGGCGCACGAACCCGAAGCCCTTGCCGCCGAAGTACGCGTCGGTGTCGAAGTCCTCGTACGCGCTGCGGTCGGCCGTCAGTGCGGCCACGGTCTCGCCGTCGTTCAGCGTCGGCTGCTCGAGCTCGGCCACCTTCGCCGCGGCGAGCGCCTCCTGCACCTCGGGGTCGGCGCGGAAGGCCGCTGCGCGCTCCTTGAGCAGCAGGTACGTGGCCATGTTCGCCTTGGCCGAGTCCCACACGCCGGTGAAGTCCTCGGTGCGGCTCGGCTTGTAGTCGAAGTGCCGGGGACCGTTGTACGCGGGGCCGCCGTTGGGGCCGCCGTTCTCGAGCAGGTCGACGAGGGCGAAGGCGTTGTGCAGGTCGCCGTGGCCGAACACGAGATCCTGGTCGTACTTGATCGAGCGCTGCCCGTTCAGGTCGATGTGGAACAGCTTGCCGTGGTACAGCGCCTGGGCGACTCCGGCGGCGAAGTTCAGGCCGGCCATCGTCTCGTGGCCCACCTCGGGGTTGAGGCCGACGAGCTCCGGGTGCTCTAGCGAGTCGATGAACGCGAGCGCGTGGCCGACCGTGGGCAGCAGGATGTCGCCGCGCGGCTCGTTCGGCTTCGGCTCGATCGCGAACCGGATGTCCCAGCCCTGCGACAGCACGTGGTCGCCGAGGAAGTCGACGGCCTCCTTGTAGCGGGCGAGTGCCGCCTGGATGTTCTTGGCCGAGTCGTACTCCGCGCCCTCACGGCCGCCCCACATGACGAACGTCTTCGCGCCGAGCTCGACGCCGAGTTCGAGCTGTCGCAGCACCTTGCGGATCGCGAACCGGCGCACCTGGCGGTCGTTGGAGGTGAACCCGCCGTCCTTGAACACAGGCGCGGAGAACAGGTTGGTGGTGACCATCGGGATGATCAGGCCCGTGTCCGCCAGCGCCTGCTTGAGGCGGTCGATCTGCTTCTGTCGCTCAGCATCGCTGGATCCGAAGGCGAACAGGTCGTCGTCGTGGAAGGTCAGGCCGTATGCGCCCAGCTCGCTGAGCTTCTCGACGGCTTCGACGACGTCGAGGGGCGGCCGGGTCGGGCCGCCGAAGGGATCGGTGCCGTTGTAGCCGATGGTCCAGAGACCGAACGAGAACTTGTCTTCGCGGGTGGGCGTGACTGTCATGGAGGACATCCTTCAGCGTCGTCGATGATTTGTTGTGCGGCCAAACATATCAGATCGTGGGCGAGGGGTCGAGAGGTTGTCTGCCGACCGGTGCGGGGCCTACCGAGGCGCCGGGTACGAGCGTGCAGGCCAGACGTACCTGAGTCGGCGGCCCATCGCGACCCTCGAGCCGGTCGATCAGCGCGTCGGTCGCCAGGCGCCCGAGTTCGCCGCCCGGTGCTTCGTAGGTGCTCAGGGGAGGGTCGGCGAGGGCAGACATCGCCGTGGCATTCCCGACGCCGACCACCGAGATGTCGCCCGGCACCCGCACCCCCCGATGCCGGAGCCCGTTCATCAGCGCGTACGTCGCCTCGTCGTGCATGCCGATGACGGCTGTGGCTCCTGGAGCGCGCCGGGTGATCTCGTCGGTGATCGAGAGGATGGATGCCCGATCGTGCGTGACGCGGAACACGGTGCCGGTCACGCCCCGCTCGGCAGTCGCCTCGCGGAAGGCCTGCTCGGCGCGGATGGGGGGACTGTATCCGGCCAGCGGCGTGCCACTGAGATCCTCGATGATCAGGCTGATCTCGCGGTGATCGAGCGCCGCGAGATCGTCGACGGCCTGTTCGATGGAGCGCTCGAAGTCGATGTCGACGTAATCGATGCCGTCGAGCTCTCTCGTGCGGCCGATCAGTGCGAACGGAGCGCCGGCCCGCTGCAGGTGGCTGACCCGCTCGTCTTCCATCTGCACCTCCATCAAGATGACACCGTCTGCGAAGCCCGCCTGGATGAGCGAGGCGATCTCGGCCGACACGTTGTCACTATGGATCGGCCACAGCACGAGGCTGTAGCCGCGTTCCTCGGCCGCAGTGGCCGCGGCATCCACGAACGAGTGCGGATGCCGGTGGTCGAGCAGGGGGTAGATCAAGGCGAGTACGCGCGACTTGCGACTGGCAAGCGCTCTCGCCATCGAATTCCGGCGGTAGCCGAGCTCCTCGATGGCGCTCAGCACCCGCTCGCGAGTCTGCGGCGTGACCGGCTTGGTGTTGTTGACCACGAACGACACGGTCGAGATCGAGACCTTGGCGTGGTCCGCCACCTGCTGCATCGTGACCACGGCCACCGCCCTTCTGGTTGCGCTCCGGGCAAGTATCGCACCGAGGCGAGGCGATTTTGGTAAAGCGCTTGACTCTGATGGCCGATCGTGCGCAGAATGCCTGAAAGCACTTGCCGGAAGTTCCTCCCAGACCGTCCGGTTTTTCTTTTGGCATCCCGGTCAAGCGCTTGACCTCGCCGTCCCCCGATGGCGAAGACCTTCGAAGAACAACAAGACCTTTTCCTCAAAGAAGCAAAGGAGCTCACTCGTGAAGAAGTCACGCATCATCGCGACGATCGCCGGGGCGGCCGTCGTCTCGCTGTCGCTGGCGGCCTGTTCGTCGGGATCCGGTGGCTCGGGCGGCAAGCAGACCCTCACGGTCGAGGACTATTACTCCGCGAACCCGAGCATGAGCGGATACAACTCGATCTACAAGGACTGCGGCACCGAGGTCGGCGTCAAGGTGAACCCGGTGCACGTCGCCGGCGCATCGCTGATTCAGAAGGTGCTGCAGCAGGCATCGTCGAAGACGCTGCCCGACGTGCTCATGCTCGACAACCCCGACGTGCAGCAGATCGCCGCCACGGGAGCCCTGGCGCCGCTGAAGAACTTCGGTGTCACCGTGCCGAGCGGTGACGTACCCGCCGTGGTCAAGGCCGGCACCTACAAGGGCCAGGTCTACGGCCTCGCTCCGGTGATCAACTCCATCGCGTTGTACTACAACGTCGACTTGCTGAAAGCCGCCGGCGTCACCCCGCCCAAGACATGGGACGAGCTCAAGGCCGCGGCGCTCAAGCTCACGGATGCCAGCAAGGGCCAGTACGGGTTCGCCATGAGCAACATCAACACGTACGAGGGCACCTGGCAGTTCCTGCCGTTCTTCTGGACCAACGGCGGCAACGAGAAGAACATCAACACACCGGAAGCAGCCCAGGCGTTGCAGCTCGACGTCGACCTCCAGAACGACGGCTCCATGTCGAAGAGCTCGGTGAACTGGAGCCAGCAGGATGTCAACAACCAGTTCGTCGCGGGCAAGGCGGCGATGATGATCAACGGTCCGTGGCAGCTGCCGGTGCTCAACTCCACGAAGGGGCTCAACTTCGCGAGCGTGCCGATCCCGACGCGCACCACTTCTCAAAAGGTCGTTTCGCCGCTCGGCGGAGAGACCTACAACGTGCCGCAGACCGGTGACAAGACCAAGATGGGCCTCGCCGCCAAGTTCGTCGCATGCCTGAACAAGCCGGCCACGCAGCTGAAGATCGCGAAGATCTCGGGCAACGTGCCCGCCGATGAGGCGTCGGCGGCGACGTGGGCGAAGTCGCACCCGCAGGTCGAGTCGTTCGTCCAGACGGTGAAGACGGCACGTGCCCGCACAGCGGAGCTGGGACCGAAGTGGCCCACCGCCGCGACCGCCATCTACACCGCGGTGCAGCTGGCGCTGACCGGCAAGGCGAGCCCGCAGGCCGCGCTCCAGCAGGCGCAGGCGCAGAACAAGTAGGTGTCAGATGCGGGCGGCGGCGGAGTCTGTACCGCCGCCGCCCGCATGAACCGCAAAGGAGCGTGACATGACCTCAGCGCAGGCCGGCATCGACCGGCGCACCGCGTCCCCGGCCCGCCCGAGCGGCGCACCCCGGCGGCGGCACCACCTCGGCCGCTACCTCACCAGATGGCTGTTCGTGGCGCCGGCGATCCTCTTCGTGCTGGTGTTCTTCGGCTATCCGATCGTGCAGAACGTGCTGATGTCGCTGCAGGACTACACGACAGCGACCTTCTACACCGGCGTAGCCCCGTGGGTCGGGATCGCCAACTACGCCTCCGTGTTCAGCAACCCGATCTTCCTGACGACCGTGATCAACACCGCCCTGTTCACGATCGGCTCGATCGTGCTGCAGTTCGGCATCGGACTGGGCCTCGCACTCTTCTTCAAACGGCACTTCCCGCTGAGCGGATTCCTGCGGTCGCTTCTGCTGCTGCCGTGGCTGTTGCCGCTGATCGCCTCCGCTGCGGTCTGGAAGTGGATCCTCGATCAGGGCAGCGGTGCGCTGAACCAGTTCCTGGGCGTCTTCGGCATCCATGCGGTGCCATGGCTGGTAAGCCCTGACCTGGCGCTGATCGCCGTGATCGGCGTCAACGTGTGGCTGGGCATCCCGTTCAACACGACCATCCTTTACACGGGCCTGCAGTCCGTGCCGGAGGAGCTGTACGAGGCGGCGGCGCTCGACGGAGCCGTCGGGTGGCGGGCGTTCTGGCACATCACGTGGCCGAGCATCCGTTCCGTGGTCAGCGTCGTCATCGTGCTGGGGGTGGTGTACACACTCAAGGTCGTCGACATCATCCTGGGCCTCACCGGCGGAGGACCGGCGAACTCTACCGAAACCCTCGCCACCTGGGCCTATCACAACTCGTTCGTGAAGTTCGCGTTCGGCCAAGGCGCCGCGATCAGCAACGTGCTGATCGTGGTATCGCTGCTCTTCGCGATGGTCTATCTGTACATGAACCGCAAGGGGGTCGACGAATGACCGCGACGCAGGCAATGGTGCTGCCGGCCGGAACGCGCGCCGAGCACAGACACCACCGCCCGAAGTGGCCGATGACGGTGCTCGGCATCATCTTCCTGGCCATCATGGTGTTCCCGGTCTATTGGATGATCAACAGCAGTCTGCAGGCGAACTCCGGTGCCGCGAACACCGACTGGATCCCGCTCCACCCGACGTTCGACGGGTACGCCCAGGCGATCCAGCAGCAGGGCGGCAACCTGGTGACGAGCCTGATCATCGCGGTGAGCACGGTGGTGCTGACGCTCGTCGTCGCCACCCCAGCCGCCTACGGCCTCGCCCGATTCCGCATGAAGGGGATGACGGCTTTCGTCTTCGTGCTGCTGATCACGCAGATGATCCCCACCATCGTGATCGCCAACGCGCTGTACACGCTGTTCAACGACTGGGGACTGCTCAACTCGTATCTCGGCCTGATCCTGGCCGACAGCGCCGCGCAGATCCCGTTCGCGATCATCCTGATGCGGGCGTTCATGGCATCCATCCCGCAGAGCCTTGTCGAGGCCGCGCTCGTCGACGGCGCGAACAACTTCAGGGCGTTCCTCTCGATCGTCGTGCCGATCAGCAAGAACGCGATCATCACGGCCGCGCTGTTCACGTTCCTGGGGGCGTGGGGCGACTTCCTGTTCGCGCTGACACTGACCAGTACGCCCGCGGTGCGACCGATCACGCTCGGCATCTACAACTACATCGGGGCGAACGTGTCCGCGTGGGGGCCTGTCATGGCTACCGCGGTGATCGCATCCATTCCCGCCGGAGTGCTGCTCATCCTGGCCCAGAAGTACATCGCGGCGGGCGCATTGGGCGGCGCCATCAAGTAGCACTCGCACGAAAGAGCAGCTGTCGCACGAGATGCGGCGAGAGGTCGGCAGCGGTGTGCCCGGCGCCGCATCTCGAGAAGAGAATTCGATGAAGGAGAAACACATGGACACCACCGCATCGACCCCCCTGCGGGTCGTCGTCTGGGGAGAGAACCGCCACGAGCAGGTCGAAGCGCATGTCGCCGAGCTCTACCCCGACGGCATGCACAACGCCATCAAGGCGGGCATCGAGGAGAACCTGGGAGACCGCGTCTCCGTCACGACGGCTCTGCTCGACGACCCGGAGCACGGACTCACCGAGGAGCGGCTGGCGCAGACGGATGTGCTCACCTGGTGGGGGCATGCGGCGCACGGCGAGGTCTCCGACGAGGTCGTCGAGCGCGTGCACCGGCACGTGCTCGAGGGCATGGGCCTGGTCGTGCTGCACTCCGGGCACTGGTCGAAGATCTTCCAGAAGCTGATGGGCACGACGTGCACCCTGCGGTGGCGCAGCGAGAACGATCGCGAGCTGGTGTGGACGGTCGACCCGACGCATCCGATCGCGCAGGGTGTGCCGCATCCGATCGAGATCCCGCAGCAGGAGATGTATGGCGAGCAGTTCGACGTGCCGCGGCCCGACGAGATCGTCTTCATCAGCTCGTTCACCGGGGGCGAGGTGTTCCGCAGCGGCATCACGTACCGCCGGGGCAACGGCAAGATCTTCTACTTCAGCCCCGGCGACCAGGACTTTCCCGTCTACCACCACAAGGATGTTCGCCGCGTGATCGCGAACGGGGTCGCGTGGGCGGCATCCGATCGTCCGAGCCGCGCTCTGCCGACGCTGCTGCGCTACGAGTCCGGCGACTTCTTCAACGGGCACGGCTACCAGGGCGCGCTGCACAACAACGACACGGACGACGCGGCATGAACGCCTTCGCGCGCGTGACGGGCGAGGGGCCACTGCGGGTGGTGCTCGTCGGTGCGGGGAACATGGGGCGGGCGTGGATGCGCGTGCTCGGCGAATCGCCGGACGTCGCGCTCGTCGGCCTCGTCGACCTCGATGTCGACCTGGCCGATCGTGCCGCGACCGAGCACGGGCTCGACGTGGTCGTCGGCGCGGCGCTGGCCGAGGTGGCGGCCGCATCGGGCGCGCAGGCCGTCATCGATGTGACTGTGCCGCCCGCGCACCACGCGGTGAACACGGAGGCGCTCTTCCTCGGGCTGCCGGTGCTGTGCGAGAAGCCGATTGCGCCGACCGTCGCCGAGACGCTGTCGCTGATCGCCGCGGAGGAGGTGTCGGGGCAGTTACTGATGACGAGTCAGTCCCGACGGTACTATCCGCAACTGGCACGATTGAAGGCCGTCGTCGCATCGCTCGGCGAGGTCGGGTTCGTCACGACGGAGTTCTTCAAGGGGCCGCATTTCGGCGGCTTCCGTGACGAGATGGAGCATCCGTTGCTGGTCGACATGGCGATCCACGCCTTCGACGTGGCCCGTTACCTGCTCGACGCCGATCCGGTCTCCGTCGATTGCCGCACGTTCAATCCGGCGTGGAGCTGGTACCGGGGAGACGCTGCCGCTGCGGCCACCTTCGTGTTCGACGGTGGCACGCGCTTCGCCTACACGGGCAGCTGGTGCAGCACTGGCCTCGAGACGTCGTGGAACGGCTCCTGGCGGATCAGCGGGGCGCGAGGCAGCGCGACGTGGGACGGCGAGGGCGAGCCGCGCGTCGAGTACGCGGACGGCACCGCCTCGCCGGACCCGGACGCCGGTGCTGGGCGGCCGGAGATCGCGGGCGCCCTGGACGAGTTCGTCGAAGCGCTCCGAACGGGCGTAACGCCTTCTGGTGACGTGCACTCCAACGTCTACAGCCTCGCGATGGTGGAGGCCGCGGTGCGTTCGGCAGCCGAGGTGCGAACCGTGCGGCTCTCCGACGTGCTCGAGGATGCGTACGCGCAGGCGCTCGCCGACGAGAGCCGCGCCGACGTGCGCGAAGCGCTCCAATCCTGGGGCTCCGCCGCCGCGGGCCTCGGATAACCCGAGCGTCCACACCCACACCGAGGGTGCGCGTTCTTCCGCACGAGGAACCCGCACCCTCGGCGCACGAACGCGCTCGTTCGGCGGCCGGAACGCGCGCCCTCGGGGCACTCGTCACCGACCCCGTACGGGTGACATGCGGTGCACCTTGACGGAACGGCCGAACATCTTCTATGGTCGTCGAAGCGGTTCGATTAATTCGAGCCGGATCGCGCGCTCGCACTCGATCAGACGAGGGAGCTCGTGTCGACCCAACGGCCCCCACGAAGGAGTGAGATGCAGCGGGATCAAGCGTCCGGGCGCCACGAAGCGCTGATCGCCTCGGTGACGGCAGGCGCACGGTGACCACGCAAGCGGTTCTCCAGGAAGCGGCGTCGTCGGAGCTCGCGCACCGTAAGGAGCCCAAGTCCTCCAGAGCCGATCGTCGCCGCCGGGGCGGCAAGAAGTCGTTCACGATGTTCCTCTGCATCGCTCCGCTTCTCGTGCTGGTCTTCGTGTTCTCCTACCTGCCGCTCTACGGCTGGATCTTCTCGCTGTACGACTACCAGCCGGCGCTCGGCCTCAAGGGCAGCGCGTTCGTGGGCCTCCAGTGGTTCCAGATGCTGGTCAGCTCGCCCACGCAGATGGCGCAGATCGTGCAGGTGCTCGCCAACACGCTCGCGATGAGCTTTCTGGGCATCCTCACCTCGTTCCTGCCGATTCTGTTCGCCGTCTTCCTCAACGAGGTCAAGGCGCCGTGGTTCCGCAACGTGGTGCAGACACTGACGACGCTGCCGAACTTCATCTCCTGGGTGCTCGTCTACATGATCGCGTTCTCGCTGTTCTCCAGCTCGGGACTCGTGAACAGCGTGCTCACCGACTCCGGCATCATCACGACGCCGATCAAGTTCCTCGACTCCGGCCAGCACGTGTGGCTCACGATGCTGCTCTGGAGCCTCTGGAAGGGCCTCGGCTGGGGTGCCATCATCTATCTCGCTGCCATCACTGGCATCGACCCCGCCCTCTACGAGTCGGCGAAGATCGACGGTGCCGGCCGGTTCCAGCTCATGCGGCACATCACGATCCCACAGCTGATGCCGACCTACGTCGTGCTGCTGATGCTGTCGGTTGCGAACCTGCTCAACAACGGCATGGACCAGTACTACGTGTTCCAGAACGCGTTCAACATGCAGCACATCCAGGTGCTCGATCTCTACGTCTACAACGTGGGCATGACCGGCAACAACCTGTCGCTGGCGACGGCGATCGGCATGCTCAAGAGCCTGATCTCGGTCATTCTGCTCATCTCCGTCAACCTCATCGCCAAGCGTGCGCGCGGCACCTCGATCATCTAGGACAACGGTCATGGCCATGGCAACGGATGCCGTCACCGGCACGGATTCCCGCACTCGCTCTTCTCGCGGGGGGCGCCCGACCCGCACGCGGCGTACTACCGGCGAGAAGGTCTTCAGCTCGCTGAACTACCTCGTGTTCGCACTGTTCGCGGTGATCTGCGCCTACCCCTTCTACTACCTGATCATCAACTCGGTCAGCGCGAACAACCTCTCAGCGCTCGGGGACGTGCGGTTCTGGCCGATCGGTTTCCACCTCTCGAACTACGGGCAGGTGTTCCAGCTGCAGGGGCTCACGCTGGCCACCGCGGTAAGCGTCGCCCGCACGGTTCTGGGCACGGCGGGCACCGTGCTCGTCTCCGCGTTCCTCGGTTTCATGTTCACGCAGGAACGCATGTGGGGGAGGGCGTTCTGGTACCGGTTCACGGTCATCACGATGTACTTCAGCGCCGGCCTCATCCCGGTGTTCTTGATCATCAAGGGCCTCGGGCTCACGAACAACTTCTGGGTCTACGTCATCCCGTACCTCGTGCAGCCGTTCAACGTCATTCTCGTGAAGACGTTCGTGGAGTCGATGCCGCGCTCGATGCAGGAGGCGGCGGAGATGGATGGCGCGAACATCCTGCAGGTCTTCTTCCGCGTCTACCTGCCCAACATGACGCCCATCCTCGCCACCGTCGCGATCTTCTCCGCCGTTGCGCAGTGGAACATGTTCCAGGACACCCTGATCTACATCACCGATCAGAGCCTGTACACGCTGCAGTACCTGCTCTACATGTTCATCAATCAGGCGAACAGCCTGGCTCAGGCAGCCCAGAACGCGGCGGGCGGAAGCCTCAGCGCGATCGCCAATTCCGCGACCTCGCAGACACCGACATCCATTCAGATGACCGTCGCCGTCGTCGTCGTTCTGCCCATCATCTTCATCTATCCCCTGTTCCAGCGCTTCTTCGTGAAGGGCATCATGCTCGGCGCCGTCAAGGGTTGACGACCGCCACAGCGCACCAAGAAAGGAATGCAGCAATGAAGCGGAGAGAGTTCCTGGCTCTGGCGGGCATCGGGGCGATAGCCACGATGACGCTGTCGTCGTGCTCACTGATCGAGGGCAGCTCGACGACGTCCGGCGGTTCGTCGGGCGCCTTCCCTAAGACGTGGAAGAAGCCCATCACGATCGATGTCTTCGACGACCTCGCCAACTATCAGGGCATGCAGTCCGGATGGTTCGCGAAGCTCGTGGAAGACAAGTTCAACATGAAGCTCAATGTCATCGCGCCGAACGTGGCAGGCGGTGGAGAGACGCTTTTCAACACCCGGTCGGCGGCCGGAGACCTCGGCGATCTCGTGGTCCTCGGGTCGTACCAGCACCTCACCGAGGCGCTGAAGGGCGGACTTCTGCTCGACTCCTCGAACTATTACAAGAACATGACGAACGCGGCCCGGTACGACGTCGCGGTGAAGAAGGCGAACACCGGGAACAAGGGAACGTTCGCGTACCCCACCTCGGTGTCGAAGCTCAAGCCGACCCAGTCGTCCGAGAGCACGGAACCCACCTTCGGTCCGTACCTTCGCTGGGACCTGTACGAGAAGGCCGGATTCCCGCGGATCGACACGCTCGAAGACCTGATCCCGGTGTTGCAGGACATGCAGAAGGCGGAGCCGAAGGCGCCGAACGGCAAGCCGACCTACAGCCTGTCCCTGTTCAAGGACTGGGACGGCAACATGATGAACAACGCCAAGCAGCCGGCGTGCTACTACGGCTTCGACGAGATGGGCTTCGTACTTGCAGCCGCCGACGGGTCCTCCTACGAGAGCATCATCGACTCCGACTCGCATTACGTGCGCTCGCTGAAGTTCTTCAGCAAGGCGAGCCAGGCGGGCCTCGTCGACCCCGACTCGCCGACGCAGAACTACTCGACCATGTACGCGAAGTACCAGGCGGGACAGGTGCTCTTCGCGTTCTGGCCATGGCTCGCCCAGCCCGCCTACAACACGACGGACAACATGAACGCCGGCCGGGGCTTCGAGATCGCGCCGTTGAAGGACATGAAGATCTTCTCCTACGGCGCGGAAGTGTACGGCAGCAGCAACTATTCCCTCGGTATCGGCACGAAGGCGAGCGATCCGGAGCGCGTTGCGGCGTTCATCGACTGGCTGTACTCCACCGACGGCGTGTACGCGAATGGTGCTCAAACGGGGTCGGCCGCCGGCCCGAAGGGCCTCACCTGGGACCTGGACTCGTCGAAGAAGCCGGCCCTGAGTGCCTTCGGGCAGGATGCCTTCCTCGGTGGATCGACGAAGCAGGTGCCGTCCGACTGGGGCACTGGCACCTTCACCAAGGGCGTCTCCGCACTGAACGTGACGCTGGTCACGGCCGTCGACAAGGATCCATCCACCGGATACTCGTTCGCCTACCAGATGTGGCCGAGCTACCAGAAGCTCGTCGCCAACCCGCTCACCAAGAGCTGGTCGTCGCACATGGACGGCGCGGCGACCACCATGGACTACCTGCGCGACACCAAGAAGATCATCGTCGCGCCCGGGTCGGGCTACAACGCACCTGCCGACGACACTGAGACGCAGACACTGCGCAACCAGATCAAAGCGGTCATCGTTGCGGACTCCTGGAAGATGGCGATGGCCACCAGCACGTCGCAGTTCGACTCGCTGCTGAAGGACATGCAGAACACAGTGAACGGGCTCGGTTACGCGAAGGTGCTGAAGCTCGACATGGAGCACGCCAAGGCGCAAAACGCTGCGCGTCTCGCCGTCGCGAAGAAGTTCGGCTGACACTACTCGGCACGAAGCGGGGTCCGGTATTGCCGGGCCCCGCTTCGCATTCTCAGGATGCCTGCGAGTGCCGCGCGAAGATGCCGCGGAGCAGGAAGCCGGTCGCGTACGCGCCGACCGAGAAGCCGATCGTTGCGATGACGATCAGGAACGCAGGGAAGACGGCCGATAGGCTCGCCGCGGTCGCCGGGATGATCACGAGCACGAACGTGCGCCACGACTCGGCGACCGGAAGCAGCATCGCGTTCTTCAGCGTCTGACGCAAGCCGCTCTCGTAGCGGCCGACGAGTGCTGTGCCATAGAGGAACGCGGCGAAGAAGTACAGCGCGCCGATGAGCGCGACGACGACGGCCGCGATGGAGATCGCGCTGCCGCTGAACGCCCAGAACAGGCTGCTGAACGTGAGCACCAGCATGGGCAGGGCGAAGCACGCGAACACGATCGTGCCGCGGACGGCATCCGTCTTCAACGCTCGCAGGTAGTCGCGCACGAGGTGCCCGCTCTCCTCGTCGGAGTAGCGCAGCGCGACCTCGAAAAGCGCGCTCGTGGCCATTCCGATCGTGACGATCGGGATGCACGTGATGATGAACAAGACGTTCAGCACGATGAACGACACGAACGTCGAAGCGCCCTGCATCGTCTTGCTGTCGGGATCGATCCTCATGAGGCGGCGCGGCGCTTCGGCTTAGCGGGCTTGCCGGTCGCTGTGAGCGCCGTGCGCACCGTGAGCGCGGGAGCGATCAGGCGCACGCCGGGCGGCGTGCCGCCGTCGATCAGCTCGCAGATGACGTCTGCTGCCGCAGCCCCCATCGCTTCCGCAGGGATCGCGATGCTGTCCACCGGTCCGGGGACGGAGAGCGCCACGTCCTCAGGGCACAACGCCACGAGCGAAGGCGCGCTCGCCGCGTGCTTGCCCGTCTCGACGAGCCGCGCATACACGTGCGGGAGCGCACCTTCGTTGTGCACGAAGAATCCGGTGATCTGCGGATCCTCGGCCATGACCGCGTCGACGACATCGGCTGCCTCTGCGTTGCTCGGGCACGGATGGATGCTTCCCGTCATGCCCGAGGCGGCGCAGGCCGCAAGGAACCCGCGGGCCAGCCGGTCGGCGTATGCGGTGTGCCTCGCCATGACCTCGGCTGGCGAGCCGATCAGCGCCACCCGGCGGTGTCCTTGTGCCCTCAGGCGGTCGACGGCGAGCCATCCGGCCTCTTCGAAATCGAAGTCGACACACGGGATGGTGCGCCGGCCCTCGGGGAGCCCGATCAGCACGCTCGGCTGTTCGAGGTGCGAGAGGATGCCGATGCGCGGGTCGTCGGACTCGATGTCCATGACGAGCAGGGCATCCACCATCGAACCCTTCGCGGCGCGCTCCATGCCCCTCGGGTCGTCGCTGGTGAGCAGCAGGATGTCGTATCCGTGCGTGCGCGCACGCGCCACCACCCCGGTCACCACCTCCATGACCACGTGCACGTCGACGCCGGTGCGCAGCGGAATCTGCAGGCCGATGACGCTCGTGGAGCGGGATGCCAGCGAGCGGGCGCCGGCGTGCGGGCTGAAGCCGAGAGACGCGATGGCGCGCTCCACACGTCGGCGCGTCTCGGGCGAGATCGTGCGCTTGCCGCTCATCACGTACGACACGGTCGAGATGGAGACGCCGGCTTCCTCGGCGACGTCTGCGATCGTGACCATCGGTCTTCCTGCCTTTCCGAATCGTGCCCTCTTGCGAAACGGGTGCGCAGCGTTTCGACGGCGCGTGGACACGGCTCGCCTGCATCTTATAAGGTCGCAGTGGTGAAGCGCTTCGACGATGTGGCAGAACGTGTGCCCGGACGGACTCCCGAGACGAGTCGGCTGCCCGGCGCCGATCGCGCAACCCTCGGAAGCGAGCGCCGTATCTGGTTCGGCGGCGACTACAACCCCGAGCAGTGGCCCCGCAAGACGTGGGCCGAAGACGTCGAGCTGATGGTGAGGGCAGGGGTCAACCTGGTCACCGTCGGGGTGTTCAGCTGGTCGACGATCGAACCGAGCCCGGGCGAGCGCCGGTTCGAGTGGCTCGACGAGGTGCTCGACCTGTTGCACGGCAGCGGGATCGCGGTGGATCTCGCGACGCCGACGGCGTCCCCGCCGCCCTGGCTGGGCATCCGGTATCCGGAGACGCTGCCCGTGACTCGAGACGGGGTGCGCCTGGGAGCGGGGTCGCGCAACCACTACTCGCCGGCATCCGTCGTCTACCGCCAGCACGCGCGCACGATCGCCGGTGACCTCGCACGCCGGTACGCGCAGCACCCTGCCGTTCGGCTGTGGCACGTGGGCAACGAGTACGGGGAGCTCGACTACGGCGACGAGGCCGCACGCGAGTTCCGCGCCTGGCTGGAGCGCAGGTACGGCTCGATCGACGAGCTGAACGCGGCGTGGGGCACCTCCGTGTGGTCGCAGGGGTACGGGTCGTTCGACGAGGTGCTTCCGCCCCGCAAGGCGCCGTACCTGATCAACCCGGCGCAGTCGCTCGACTTCCGGCGGTACTCCTCCGACCAGTTGCTGGCGTGCTTCCGGGAGCAGCGCGACGCGATCCGCGAGGCGGGGGCGAGGCAGCCGATCACGACGAACTTCATGGGCTTCTTCCCGCACGTGGACTACTGGTCGTGGGCGGGCGAGGTTGACGTGATCGCGGACGACCAGTATCCCGACCCCGGCTCTCCGCACGCGGCAAGCGACATCGCTCTCACGCAGAACCTGATGCGCTCGCTCGGAGGTGGCCGGCAATGGCTGCTCATGGAGCAGGCGATCGGCGCCGTCTCGTGGCGCGAGCACAACCTGCCGAGGTCTGCCGCCGAGGCGCGACTGAACTCGCTGCAGGCTGTCGCGCACGGCGCCGACGGCGTGTGCTTCTTCCAGTGGCGGCAGGCGCGCACCGGACCAGAGCGGTTCCACTCGGCGCTGCTGCCGCACGCCGGT
>Ga0164242_10004643_pt1 | contig 15393 bp, 25 predicted proteins | sample OricomgcompostMG_FD_108783 | JGI IMG/M metagenome (GOLD analysis project Ga0164242, IMG submission 108783) | Miracle-Growth compost microbial communities from Emeryville, California, USA - Original compost - Miracle growth compost (MG) ... | reverse complement strand
TTCGCCAACATTAAGATGAGCCTTAAGAAGTGGGAGATCGAACTTGATCTCTTGCATCTGGAGCTTGGTCTTCCATGGGATCAGCCGGTTCCGGAAGAGCTGTGGCAGAAAGTCGCAGACTACTGTGCCAACGATGTCATCTCGACTGAGGAAGTCTTTAAGGATCGAAAGCAGGACTTCATCGCAAGACAGATTTTGTCTGAGCTTTCCGGCTTGTCAGTGAATTCCACCACGCAGCAACATGCAGCAAGGATCATATTTGGTGAGAATCGAAGGCCGCAGGAGCACTTTGTCTATACCAAACTGGCAGAGGAATTCCCAGGCTACGAGTTTAAGCTAGGTAAATCATCCTATCGGGGCGAAGATCCAAGCGAAGGCGGATACGTATATTCCGAGCCAGGGATGTATGAGAACGTCGTTCTTCTGGATGTTGCATCGATGCATCCGACGTCGATTGAACAGCTTGAGCTGTTCGGACCATATACTGAGAAGTTCTCAGCGCTGAAGCGTGCTCGTATCGCCATCAAGCGCAAGGATTTCGATGAGGCAAGAACGATGTTTAACGGCCTCATGGCCAAATACCTTGAGGATGAGTCTAACGCTGACGCGCTTTCTTATGCGCTGAAGATTGTGATCAACATCGTTTATGGCCTGACATCAGCACGGTTTGACAACGCATTCCGTGATCCTCGCAACATCGACAACATCGTCGCTAAGCGTGGTGCTTTGTTCATGATCAACGTCAAGCATCTTGTGCAGGAGCTGGGATATCAGGTAATCCACATCAAGACGGACTCGATCAAGATTGTTGTGCCAAAGCATGAGAAGGCAAAGACCATCATCGATGCGGTGATGGAATACGGTGAGCAGTACGGATACGAGTTCGAGCATGAGGCGACTTACGAGAAGATTTGCCTTGTCAACAATGCGGTATTCATCGGCAAGAAGACTGACGGTCGTAAGCCAGCCGAATGGTCTGCTACAGGTGCTCAGTTCCAGCATCCGTATGTCTTCAAGAAGCTGTTCCTCCGAGAGCCGATCGCCTTCAAGGATCTCTGCGAACCAAAGTCTGTTCAGAGGGGAAGCCTATGGCTCGACTTCACCGCGGTAAGTGATCAAGCAATGGCTTTGGCTTCAGAAGGTCGACGCTTTGTCGGGCGCACTGGTAACTTCTGCCCGGTGGTAGAAGGCGGAGGTGTGCTTCTGCGAGTTGGTGACGATGGCAAGGAATCTGCCGCAGCTGGTAGCTCAGGTCATCAGTGGCTTGAGGCCGATATGGTTAAGACTCTCAAGCTCGAAGATAAAATCGACATGGGGTATTTCGACAATCTTGTAAATGAAGCAAAAGATAACATCAGCCAGTATGGCGACTTCGAATGGTTCGTGTCTTGAGCGGATATTCTCCACGACATGCTAGAAAGAAAAGAGGTTTCATCGTGCGAATACTTGTTGCCGCTGGTGTAATTAAACCCGGTGAGAATATTTCTGAGAACCAATTCAATAAAGACGTCGAACGAGTGGCTTACGAGCATAACGTTTCGATGGAGACTGCACGGCATGTTGTCATTCATGAACAACGCTTTCGAGCCGAGGTAGAAAGACGTAAGAATTCTAGTAAATAAAAAGGAGAAAATGATGGAAGATGTGATTAACCACGCAGACCCGAGAGTGTCTAAGGCACTCAGCCGTGAGGAGATCGAGAAACGTTTCGGTTTTCACAAGGCGACGATCGAAGGCCCTGAGGCCTCGGATCCAAAGCACAGCTACCTGCGCCGGCAGTTCAGCATGTTCGCCGAGATGCTCAGCACCGTACTCGAGAGCCCAAGTCGAGAGTCAAGTCTCGCCTTCACGAAGTTGGAAGAGGCATCGATGTACGCGCACAAGGCAATCGCAGCAAACGATCCACTTGTGGATGAGGAGACCGATGAGTCTCAGCAAGTGTTCACTCGAGTCCTCAATCAGCGCAATCGAGCCGGAGATAATCCCGAGATCGCTGCAGCACTGAAAACTCTCGGTCTTGGATAAGAAGCGCGACTGGATTCTTTGGAATCGAGAAATTCAGTCAATTATCTATTTCGGTTCCGAAGAGGACGTCAAGCGGCAGCGGGATATTCTCAATACCGTGCATCAAACCGATGCAAATGTCGCACAGCTGTTCAAAGAAAATAAAGGAGAAAACTGATGGCAAATGTACGACCCCCGCGTCTTCCCGACGTCACCATGGAGGGCGTGCAGATCCGAGTTCGCAACTTCGCGGGCCGAAAGGATCAGTACAACCTGTCGGGCAAGCGCACCTTCCTCGTTCTTCTGAACGATGACGTTGCCCAAGCCATGGCAGCGGACGGCTGGAATGTCAAGTATCTTCAGCCCAAAGAGGAAGGTGACACCCCGCAGGCCTTCCTCAAGGTCACCGTCAACATGGTGAACGAACCAAAGCCCCGCGTGGTGCTGGTTACGGCTAACGGCAAAACCCGACTTGACGAGTCGACGGTGGATATTCTCGACCACGTCGTTCTGTCAAATGTCGATCTCATCATCAATCCCTACTACTATGACTTCAATGGACAGCAGGGATATTCGGCATACCTCAAGACGGGCTTCTTCACCATGGAGGAAGACGATCTCGAGAAGAAGTATGCGGATATCGCCGACACTGAAGAGAACCGTATGGTGCTCGAGGCGTTCGACAAGGATGATGTCTGATGGGCCATGAGCCCAGAAAGTAGTGTTATCTGCGGGCGGTGTGGACATTCTCATGACTTCCACACCGCCCATGGGTGCTCTAAGTATGGTTGCAATTGCTCGCAGTGGGCTGAAAAACAATCTCAAAGTAGGAGGATAAACTAAGTTGGCGCTTAACGATGTAACGGTTCACTATACACTGCTCACCAAACACAATCCGGATGATCCCGATGAGGTTCGTCGGTATAAGTGTTCAGAATGCAACGACGATATTTTCAACACTAACGTCCATGCACAGTTCGCTCACAACACACTCCTCTTCGATATCGATCCGGAAGAGAGTGGTCGGGAGAATGATGCCCCCTTTCACCCATGCGGGGTACATGGATGCGTATATGGTCCCCACGAGGATGGTCCTCATTCGTGGCAGTCAGCGCAAGCAAGGCACCTCAATACGGAAGAAGTGAAGAATGCCTGATCCAACTGCAGAACCTGTCGAACAACCCGACGTCGACAGCATCACAATCCCTGTTCCTCTTGTAGCTCCACTCGGCGTAAAGCTTGACAAGAAGGAGTACGTGCAAGAGGTTTGGGATGTGTACGTCAAGCCCGATCAGGAGATGGAGCTTCCTCAGTCTTCCGAAATGCGCATGCTGATGGCGATCCTAAGGGCTGTCTACCGTGGCCTGCAAGAAGCTGAGGAGAAGGGGAAACTAACTTCTTCGCTTGACGAGTTCTTGAATAAGATAACTCCAGGTGACAAGGAAGTTCCGCCTGGCGATTTGAAGTTCGACTAATGGCCGAGTCACCCGAGCTGGATGCCGGAGAGGTTCCGGTACGGATATTGGTCAACGACGAATGGGTTGTCATTGGCAAAGCCAAGCTAACTCGAGTAGAAGGCGAAAGCTTCTTTGGCGAGGTTACACTAAACCCGGATATTCCAATCGAAGTCGCCGACAAGTTCATAGATAATTATGTCAATGACTTGTCAATTTATAACACAACGGAAGAAGACGATGACACAGACCGCTGAGTCATATGCAACACGGCAGGTGACCATTCAAGCTAAGCATTGGGATGGTTCCATTCAGAATGCCGGAGATATCATTGATTGGATTCTTGAGAACGGTGGCACTGCCACTTTCCGTGAAACCAACGAAACTCAGCATCGCGAGCATCCCGAGATTCGCGTGTATACGCTTGAAGGGGTGATGGTCTGTTCACCTACAGATTGGATCATTCAGGGGACTGAGGGTGAGTTCTATCCCTGTAAGGATTCTGTCTTCCAGCGTAAGTACTACAAGCTCTAAACTATATTTCAGTGGGGTAATTGCGGAGGCGTAACTGCTTTATCGCACATCTCAAACGACAGCACGCGACCTACCTGCAGGGGGTTGCGGAGTGTGCCCACTTATATTCTCTTGAAAGGAGAAAAGAAGTGACTGTTACACGACACGGACATGATATTCCTGGATCGCCTTTGGATGGGGTGGTCGGAACAACGAAGGATTGCGGAGGTCCTGCGATCTGCCCTGAGTGCTCATTCGACGTTCAGAAGTATTGGGCTAATCTGCAGTCTAACAACGAACACAATGCAAGATTCGAGAAGTACGTTGCCGAGGAGCGTGAACGCCAAGTCAAGAAGGGGTATACCATTGAGCATGATCAGAAGCTCGGGAAAATGCATCTTCTTGATGAGATTCGTAGACGTGCAAGGGATGGTAAGCCGTATGTCCAGATCGTAGCTATGATCGACGCGCTCGTTGAGCTTCTCACTTATCCAGAAGCGCCAAAACCCCAAACCCAAACTGTAGAGTTCGACAAGTTTATGATCGAGATGATCGTCTCCGATCTAAAAACCATCGCTAGTGTTCGAGGAAAGCGAGTCTCTAAGTGGCTCAACATCATCGTGGCAGCACTTGAAGAGTCGCTTTCCTCATCTGTAGAACTTACAGATATTAATTCTCTATATCCAAAACGATGGATTTACAATGGGAAAGAATGGTTCATGGTTCAGAGTCGGGGAAAAACAGACGACACTGACCCAGTTTTCATCACTCCTGAAGATGGTGAAGGCTGGATGAAAAAAGTAATACATAACGCGGAGCATGAACAGTCTGAGCAAACCATTGGTGAAGAAGCGGGTTGGCAGCACCCCTACGCAAAGACGACGCAAGATAATGGCATTCCATACGGAACGGAATGGAGATTGGAGCTTGCAAATATGGAGAATCAAAGGGAAGCTCCACTCAATCCGCGCGCTCAGATCTTGCGTCAGGCCGAGGAACTTATCAATGGTGATCGTGCTCAGACATATGGCGATCCAGCAATAAGCTTTGGTAGGATCTGCGACCTTTGGCATGCACTTGGTTTCCATAAGTGGAATGCGGAGAAGCAAGAATGGGAAGACATCACCCCCGTTGATGTAGCTCTCGCTCTTATGCAGCTAAAGGTCTCTCGTATCGTCGGCCAGCCTGATCACGCAGATTCGTGGGCCGATGCTGCCGGCTATACAGGTCTTGGATGGGAACTGGCAGATCGCCAGAAGGATCAGTCGTGAAGCTAAGCTGGTGGCAACGATTCGGATATTTTCTCGAGCGGCTTACATGGATCCACTGGGCACTCCTTAAAAAGGAGAAGCCTGGATTGCGAGTTATCTATGTTAATCGCATCAATGGGCATTCTGTCCTGAAGGATCGCAAGAAAAACAAGTGATATAACGAGGGATTAGCCGTGCTACTTCCATTCTAGACAGGATGGCTGGCTCAATCTTAATCGACCATAAAAGGCGCCTCCTTTATATTTTCTCTTGAAAGGAGAAAAGGTGGGAAGTTGTGTTATTGTCCAAGAGCGTCATGACGGCAAGTGGATCTATGAGCTTTGCGAAAATCTTTCGGACGAAATTACATATCCGTTCCTCTCATCGAGGGCAACTTTCGATACTGTGGAAATGGCTATTTCTCATTGTCGTGATATCGCCATTCTGAGTGACGAAGGAATCCATATTCGTTACTACCCGACTATGGTCGAAAGATCGTTTCAGGATGAACTGCGGGCGCTTATCAACAAGCACTCAAAGGAAAACGATAGCGATACGCCAGACTACATTCTTGCTGAGTATCTTAACAGTTGTCTAGAAGCTTACAACCACGCTACAAAACTTCGTACGACTTGGTACTCACCAGAAGGCTCATGAGACATGCCATGGTGGGGTTATATATGTGTTGCCGCGGCGTGCATAGTTGTTTTCTCGGCGGCAGTAGTCAATGGTATTATAATTGCTATTATAATGCGTAATCGTCCTACTAGCTCCTGGCTGTATAATTTAAAAGCTAGACGACACAACAAAAAAGCCCGTGCGCTGCGTTTAGATAAAACGAACTACTTTGGATACCCGCTTCCGACTGGTACCTCTGGTGAGTTGATCATAACACGAGAGATGCAAACTAAATACCCGATATCTTTTCGTCATCTAGAACGCATTATGCTAGACAGGGCAGATGATCTAGGTGTGGATCTATTCATATATCAAGAGCCCTTGCCGGGGGACATCGTAGTTCGTTGGTCTAAATCAAAAAGGAGAAAAAGATGAGAGATATTTATCCGACAAAACACGCAATCGAGACCATGGAAGCTCGCAACGTATCGTGGGGCGAGATCGTTAGTGTCGTAGAGAATCCGGACGTCGTCTATGGTCCCGATCAGCGCGGGCGCAAGGTTGTTCAGCGTGATGATCTGACCGTGGTTCTCGGCGGAGATGGTGCAATCGTCACCGTTCTTCTGCGTGAGGTAAATGAATGGACTGACGAAGATGCACGAGGTCGAGAGGAAGGACGGAGAACTAATGGCACACGACGAAGCAGCAGATAACTCTCCATTCCTGCCTTTGCGACCGTATCCCGATCAGTGGAGAACGTCAGACGGTCACCTTATACAGATGTGCGCACTGCATGAGCTAGATCCTAATAAGATCGATCATGTTGCAGCCATCACCATTTCCCGAGGTGTAGCTGTATGCGAGTATTGCTTGCATCGTATCGAGCTGTTCGTTAGCCATGATTTCACGATCGACGCCGTGATTAAGCGTGCAGCGGAAGGACGATGGCTTGGCGAACGAGCAGAAGAAGTTCGATGACGACGGATCTATTCAATATGCACTGAGCCTAGACAGTGTCGACGATGATGTTGCTACGTTTCTTTCATCAGAAGGCGACGCATATGCTCCGCGCGTAGTAATCTCAAAGCAGGATTGGGTTCAAGCTAAACGACCGAATCTAGTTTTAGTAACTGTAGGGTTTTCCAGGATGGAAGATCTTGTAGACGCCATGCAAAAGGCCGTCGTCTGAGCGACGTAAAATAGCTTCTTAGGCTCAGAGCGGGTGGAGGCCACTAGCAGGTACTAGGGCATAGTTCCCTAAACGGCTGCCAAACAGTAAGGCGTGTGATGCGTGGAAGGTGACTTGACTGATACTGAGCCGGCGTCTCCCGAAAGGGATCGTTTCATGGGCTTAACTCTTTCGAGGTAAACTATGGCGCTGAGGACTGAATCTTGCTGGCGGCTTAAGAACGAGGCGTCCGCCACACGCCTACTCCACCATGAAGTCTCAATCAGACCATCATATGTAATTGGCAAACAGACATGCACCGCTTTAAATGGAGCGGAGAGTAACTATACAGTGAGTAGGCAACCAGAGCTGTATAGTAAAAAAGCCCCTGTCTGGGTTGAGCATTAAAAGAATAGTTGGAGCCGAACATCGTTGAGGCGGGGGTCTGGGTCTGATCAACCTGGGCTCCCGCTTCTTTTATATTTTCTTGAAAGGGCAAATGATGAAAACGATGACGTTTATATTCATCGAGGACGGTCACGCAAGCGCCTCGGTTATTACGGCAGAAACCGAATACGAATGCTCGGAGAAATACTTCATTAAATACCCAGAACGAAAAGGGGATTCACGACTGCATGTTAAGCGCGGCGATCAAATGCCAACCTTTAAAATTGAGCAGCGATAATGGATAAAACCGATCTCGTTGAGCAGCAGATGGTTTCGGGTATGACTTGCGTGAGCATAACAAGCGAACTGGTGTTGGAGTAGATAATGCCTGAAGATCAGCCAAAAGTCTATGTAGAACTCTTCATGGAGGTAGATGCCTCTGGTGTCAAGAATCGTCTATGCGTGTTCGAGATGCCAGTTGTTGGCTTCACCAGTACTGATGACCCGGAAGCACCAGCAATGGTACGTTTCGAATCTCGAACCCTGATCAGAGAAGCAAAGAAAGCGTTGGATAAACTTCTGTAATGCCTTACTATAAGCCTGAAATACCTCAATTTGTACCCTGGGATTCTAAATGGAGACAAATACCAGAGTTTCCAAGCTATTGGCTTAGCAACCGTGGTCAGGTTTTCAACATGAAGCGTGGGCATTTGATTGCCCTTTATTTAAATACGAACGGCATCATTTGTGTGAGCCTGTTCAACGACAAGCGTAGAACTAGCCGTAGCGTTCCAAAACTAGTGCGAGAGATCTTCGGAGCGGAGAGACAATGGCCGATGATGTAATTACTATGCTGCAAATTCCACCTAAAGATGGCGAGAGCCCGTGGGCGGATATTTTCTACATGTGCGGGAGATGTGGACATGCAATTAAGCTTAGAGATGTTGAGAAACATGCTCTGGAAGCCCATCAAGCAAATGGTGTCAACCTTTATACAAAAGTGGAAGAGGCGAATGAGCGACAGACACGACCCGGTCCACCGGCATCATCTTAAGTATGTAAAACGGCATAACAAAGATTCTACAGTCTATATCTTTATTTGTACCGTATGCTGGCGGATGTATCAAGAAAGAATCTGGGGAAAGAAGTAATGCAGGTTGAGGAGATCTTTGTTGAGATCCCGGGATATTCCAACTATGCCGTAAGCAACTATGGCACCGTCTGTAACGTAAAGCACGAAAGAGATCTCACGCCTCAGCCAGACTCAAAAGGTCGCATGCTGGTGCAGCTGTACAAGAACGGCATACCAAAAACCTTCTTTGTGCATCGACTCGTGGCTCAGGCCTTCTTCGTTGATTATGACGATGACGCTGACGTCTATCATATTTCAGAAGACAAGGCTGACAACTGCATCACGAACCTACACTTGGAAAGGCGGCTATGGTCAAGAGATTGAATAAGACAGCACTTCTTTACCATTGGGCGCCTAGCTCTATACGCGCGGATATTCATCGAGACGGTCTCCTTGTCAGACAGTTGAACGTTTTTAGAATCCCTGCAGAGAATCCTGATGGATCATTCTGGGTTGCTCCATGGGTTTGTTTGGGGATGTCTCCAGTCGAAGCTTGGGCATGGGGTGGCCTAAAGCCCGGACTTGAGTACGATCTGTGGGTAGTCCTTCCCGATGCCGATGATAAAGTCGTATGTCGTAGAGACGGTGGTACTGACATTATTGAAGTGCGCATACATAACGATATTGACAAGAACCGTCTTTGGCTGGCCGGAAGTAGGCGTGCTTAAATATGACACTTGAACTAAGTGTCCATCAATTAAACGCAGTAAAGGAGATGCATAATGGATGTATACTCAAAGGTGGAGTCGGAACTGGCAAAAGTCGGACGGCTCTTTTCTACTATTACACAAGAGTTGCTAAAGGTGGCGTCCGCGTTAACGGGGTTGGTGACTGGTCTCCTGCGCGAACTCCGAAGGACCTCTACATCATCACCACAGCGAAGAAACGAGACACCCTGGAGTGGCAAGAAGAGCTTCCGCCGTTTGGACTATCGACTTACCAATCTTCCATTAAGCACGATATCGCAGTCACGCTTGACTCGTGGAATAACATTACGGCGTATGAAGAGATAAAAGATGCGTTTTTCATATTTGATGAACAAAGACTTGTTGGTAGTGGAGCTTGGGTCAAAGCCTTCTACAAGATTGCCAAGAACAATGAGTGGATCGTCCTATCCGCGACGCCGGGCGACACTTGGATGGATTATGCTCCAATATTCATTGCCAATGGATTTTATAAAAACAGGACTGAGTTCACACGCCGGCACGTCGTATACAGCAGCTTTACACAGTTTCCGAAAATCGACCGTTACGTTGACGTGGCACGTCTCGAGCAGATTCGTGGACGTGTCGTTGTGGAAATGCCATATTTACGACAAACCAATCGATGTATCGAGTTCGTCATCGTTAAGCACAACAAAGAGCTATTCGATAGGGTTGTTAAAGACCGCTGGCACGTTTATGAAGAACGCCCAATCAAGGATATTCAAGAACTCTTCTCGGTAATGCGTAAGGTTGTGAACACGGATCCAGACAGGTATGGCGCTTTGCTGCGCCTCACTGAGAAACATGACCGTCTGATCGTGTTCTACAACTTCAATTACGAACTTGATATTTTAAGAAGTTTAGCTGATACTATAGGCTTGCCTTACGCCGAATGGAATGGACATAAGCATCAGCCCATACCCGATACCAAGAAATGGTTATATTTGGTACAGTATACGGCTGGCGCTGAAGGGTGGAATTGTATATCTACAGATAGTATGGTGTTCTGGTCTTTGAACTATTCAAATCGTGTCATGGAGCAATGTCAAGGACGCATTGACCGTATGAATACGAAGTTCACTGACTTGCATTACTATATTTTTCGTAGTAATTCCATGATCGACAATGCTATATCTAAAGTTCTAGCTACGAAGAAGACCTTTAGTGAAGCAAAACAATACAAACGAATGTACGGGGAAGCTGCGTGAGGATTTGGATAAGTTAGTAAGGCTAACGTTTGCGGAGGATACAATAAAGAACTTCTTGGATGAGAACATCATCGATGCAATCAATCAAGAAGTAGCTAGAAATACGGCTGCTCGTCATGCGGCTAGAATAAACGGATGTGGGCTGCTAATACAGGTATATGAGAATGAGACATTCTATTATCTTGATTTTGGGGAGAAAGATAAGACTGTTACAACTCAATACTTTGGTGGTGCATCTTAGTTGAAGGATGTGGAAGAAGTCTTTCGAGGGGTTAGACATTTTCCTGGCTACCGTGTTACGTCGTACGGAAGAGTTCTGGATCCGTCCGGTGAGATGGTAATGCCATTTATCCGTGCTGAGACTGGTGAGCCATGTGTGTCTCTTGAGTATTATGAGTACTCGTTTAATGGTCCAATCTGGTTTTTAATGCTAAACGCGTTCTATGGTCTGGTTGATGTACGTACGGTTTCTCCTCTGTACAGGGATGACGATCCAACCAATTTGGATATTTACAACCTTCGGTGGGAAGATGCAGAAGGTATTCCGATCTTGTTCAGAAGAGATGAACATGGTGATTGGAAGAGATATCGTAAACAGGGTCGCAAAGTTAGGCTAGTAGAGACTGGCGAGGTCTTCGATAACGCTAGAGAATGTTCGGAGAGTTACAACTTAAATCTGAATGCACTATATATGTGCCTCCGTGGGACACAAAAATCGCATTTGGGATACCATTTCGAGTACTCAGATTGACCTCCTGAATCTGGGAGTTATCTGTGAACTTCCTGAGAATTGACGTTTTTGCACTACTTGGTTAGTAACTTGTGGTGCAAAAACGTTGATTTTCCGGGGTTTTCAAAAGTTGTTTTTTTTTTTTTGACCATAAAACTATATTCGCGCGAAATTTAAAAGTATAGGGTGTATCGTATAGTTTTAAAATTTCTACCAGAAAAGTTTTCCTCCAAGAAAAATATTTTGTTTCGCAACTTTTACAAGAGTATCGTATACTGTCCGCGGAAATAACTTGGGGTATAATAGAAGGGGCAGGATACCTATGGATATTTCTGCTTCTTTTGTCTAAGGAGAAAATTTGATGAGCCCGACTAGACTTGAGAGCGACTTTCAAAAGAAGCTCAAACTCGATCTGTACGACATGTTCCCAGATTGCGTCATAATTAAAAACAACCCAAACCGTCTACAAGGAATCCCCGACCTCTTGATCCTCTGGGGTCCTTACTGGGCTGTGCTCGAGTGCAAGCGATCTGCATCGGACACTCATCGGCCTAATCAGGACTGGTATGTTGAGCAATGGAATGCAATGTCTTTTGCTTCATTCATCTATCCGGAGAATCGAGAGGAGGTTCTAAGTGCGCTTCAATCCGCATTTGGAGTTGCAAGGTAGGCACGCCTTCATGGCACCCAGTAATTATCACTGGGTCAACTATGACGAAGACAAGATGGATAAAACCATCTTCACAGCACAGGCTGCTAGACTTGGTGACCGCAAACATGCGCTGGCCGCTGAGCTTATCAACTTAAGAGTTAAGCTTCCGCCCGTGCGCAAAACGATAAACCTCTATGTCAATGATGCGATTGGCTATGGGATGACACCAGAGCAGCCTCTGTATTATTCAGAGAACTGTTTTGGAACTGCTGATGCTATATCTTTTAGACACGATCCCGTAACCGATCGTTGGATGCTTCGTATTCATGATCTAAAAACTGGCTCAACTCGAACCTCAGTTAAGCAACTCGAGATCTACGCGTGCTTGTTCGCACTTGAGTACAATTTCGATATTTCTGAGATAGACATAGAGCTTCGTATCTATAAGAGTGATGACGTTGAGATCTATATTCCGGATCTCGATGATCTTCTGCACATCATCGACAAGATCAAAACCTACGACAAGCGCATCGAAGAGATAAAGAGGGAGGCGTTCGGTGACTGAAGATTTTCTAGCTCACTATGGTACGCCTCGACACTCTGGACGGTATCCTTGGGGATCCGGAGAAGACCCGTATCAAGACGGTTCTCATTTCATGGCAATGTATACAGCTCTGAAAGAGAAAGGTCTTACCGAAAAGCAAATTGCTGAAGGTCTAGGGTTTAACTCTACTGCGGATCTTCGTGCTAGGGTTTCGATCTCATCTAATGCGGTTCGGGCTGAAAAGCAGAGGCAGCTAAGTACACTTCTGGACAAAGGTATGTCCATGAATGCTGCCGCTAAACAGCTTGGCATTAGTGAATCGTCCGGTCGTGCTTTGATGGACCCCATCGTTCAAGAACGTACTCAACGTACTCGCGTCACTGCTGATGTCATCAAGAAAGCTGTTGATGAACACAAATACGTTGATGTTGGAAAAGGAACTGAAAACCAACTTCAGGTTAGCGATACGCAACTTAAAACCGCACTTGCTTTGCTTAAGCAGGAAGGTTATAAGATTCAGTATCTTAGATCGCCTCAGGTTGGGACTGGCAAAGATACCAGTTATAAGGTTCTAACCAAAGAAGACGTCCCTTGGACAGAGCTAAACGACAACAAGGATAATATTCATTTTATCTCAGATCACATCGATCGCGACACAGGCGACGTAGTAACTATCAAGCCCCCTGTGAACATTAGTTCTAAGAGAGTTGGTATTATCTATGGACCTGATGGCGGTGCTGCTGCTGACGGGGTTATGTATATCCGTCCTGGTGTCCCGGATATTTCCTTGGGCCATGCTAAATATGCTCAGGTACGTGTGGCTGTTGATGGTACGCACTACATCAAGGGCATGGCGATGTACAAGGATGATCTTCCGGATGGCGTGGATATTCTGTTCAACACGAACAAGAAGGACACGGGCAATAAGCTAGACGCCTTAAAACCTCAGAAAGACGATCCAACCAACCCATTCGGATCTATGGTTAAGGATCAGCGCTATTACATTGATTCGAACGGAAAGCAACAGCAATCCGTTATGAATATCGTTAATGAGGAAGGCGATTGGTATAACTGGTCGAACAAGTTCTCTTCGCAGTTCTTGTCCAAGCAGAAACCAACATTGGCTAAAGAGCAGCTTACGCTGACTCAGAATGCTAAGAAAGCCGATCTTGACGATATTCTCGCGCTAAATAATCCCGCTATCAAGAGAAAATTGTTGGAGACATTTGCAGATGATGCAGATTCTTCAGCTGTTAAACTCAAGGCAACGGGATTGCCAAGAACTGCAACCCATGTGATCCTTCCGATTAATAGTCTTAAGGATACTGAGATCTATGCGCCTAATTTTAATAATGGCGAAACTGTAGTTCTCGTGCGTCACCCGCATGGTGGAATCTTTGAGATCCCGCAGCTTACTGTTAACAATAGTAACAAAGAAGCTAAGCGATCGCTCAAAGATGCTAAAGATGCAGTGGGTATCAACGCAAGCGTAGCCGAACGCCTTTCTGGCGCCGACTTCGATGGCGATACCGTCTTGGTAATTCCCAATAACTCTGGAAAGGTCCATGTCTCAGCCCCACTTCGTGAGCTGAAGAACTTCGATCCTAAAGAGCAATATAAATTGCCAGATGATAGCACTAAGGGGTTGAAGGGTTTTAAGAATCCTGGTGCTCAGAAACAGCGTCTTATGGGCGACGTTTCTAATCTCATTACGGATATGACAATTAAGGGTGCTCCACCGCATGAAATTGCTCGTGCTGTTAAGCATTCGATGGTTGTTATTGACGCCGAAAAGCATAACCTTGATTATAAGCAATCAGCCATAGATCAAAATATAAAACAGCTGAAGAAAGAATATCAGGGAAGTGCTCGAGCTGGTGCATCAACACTGATCTCAAGAACCACCTCAGAGACAAAGCCCCTTCCTTTACATAAGCCACGCCCGGCTAGTGAAGGTGGACCCATTGATCCTGAGACTGGTGAAAAACGTTACGCCTCACAGCCTGAGACTTATAAAAATAAGAATGGCGAGACGGTTGTTAAGACCTATAGAACTACTAAAGGTGCTGCAACGAATGACGCTCACACACTAGTATCTGACAATGGTGGTACTGTCATCGAGAGGATTTATGCAGATCATGCCAACTCTCTAAAGTCTCTGGCCAACCAGGCTAGGAAAGAGACTCTCGCTATAAAGAACATTCCCTATAGCCAGTCTGCTAAGGCCGCATACAGTGATGAAGTCAAGTCATTAAATGCTAAGCTAGCGATTGCTGAAAGGAATGCCCCCCGCGAAAGAGAAGCCCAGCTATTAGCTAACGCCATAGTAAAGGCCAAGGTTGATGACGGCCCGCCTATAGATAGTGCAGACCTGAAGAAGATCAAGGGTCTTGCGTTGACTGAAGCTAGGCTTAGGGTTGGTGCGCAAAAGCAAAAGATTCAGATCACCGACAATGAATGGGCAGCCATACAGTCTGGTGCTATCTCCGCCAGTAAGCTAAAGAAGATAGTCGATAATGCTGATGTTGATGAGATCAGGACACGTGCTACGCCACGTAACAAGCCCGTCATGAACGGTGCCAACCTGGCCCTCGCACGTAGCATGATGGCATCTGGCTATACAGCAGCTGAGGTAGCAGCTAGACTGGGCGTCTCTACAAGTACCCTGTACTCGGCACTAGAGAAGGCTTGATAGGAGGTTGAGTATCATGTCAACAGACAACAATGATGACAATAGTTACATGCTAACTACACTTGACAATCCTTACAATCCTTTCACACAGTACGATGAATGGTATGCTCTAGATGAAAGTTTAGGCCACCACTCCACCGGCCTCCTGGCCAGGTACACTATCACTAGTGATGATTTGTCAAATTTGGATCAAGAAATTGCAGTTTCGCAAGCAATTGATGACGTCATCAAAGAAAATCCTTATGGGATTCATCGGAAAGTTACCAAAGCTGACTTCAAGTAAGAAGTCCCTTGGGTAGGGGGAGGGGGTCTCGCGAAATTGACCCCCTCCCTGCAT
>Ga0164242_10004642_pt1 | contig 15397 bp, 6 predicted proteins | sample OricomgcompostMG_FD_108783 | JGI IMG/M metagenome (GOLD analysis project Ga0164242, IMG submission 108783) | Miracle-Growth compost microbial communities from Emeryville, California, USA - Original compost - Miracle growth compost (MG) ... | reverse complement strand
CAGGATGACGGGCACCACGGCCAAAACTAAAATCATGATCCGGGGTCTCAATACCATCCGGGGGCCCAAAGATCCATTGATCGTGGTGGACAATTTTCCCTATGAAGGCGATCTCAGCAATTTGAATCCCAATGACGTGGAAAACATTACCATCCTAAAGGATGCTGCGGCCACCTCGATCTGGGGTGCCAAAGCTGGCAATGGCGTCATCGTCATCAATATGAAAAAAGGCAAGTTTAATCAACCGATTACCGCAGAGGCAAATGTCAATATCACGGTTGCCACTAAACCAAACTTGTTTGCTCCCAGTCGCATCTCAACCTCCGATGAGATCGATGTTGAAGAGTTCCTTTTTAACCAGGGATATAGACTATCCGATACCAGCAATCCTAACAGGCCTGTGATTTCTCCGGTGTACGAAACATTGCTGGCACAACAAAACGGACAACTTTCGCCAGCTCAGGCAAAAGCCAGAATCGACGCACTTCGGAAACAGGACATCCGAAAGGATTTCCAAAAATATATGTACCAGGATGCGGTAAACCAGCAATATGCCTTTAATATCCGCGGTGGAAGCCAGAAGGTTTCCTGGCTCTTCTCCACCGGATATGATAAAAACATCGGTGCCCTGGACGATCGCTTCGATCGCATCAACCTACGCTGGGAGAATACCTACCAGCCACTTAAAAATCTCTCCATTACCTCTTCGATGTATTATACGCTTGAAAACACCAAAAGTGGCAAGCCTGGGTACGGGCAGGTCACCATTTCAAGCAATGGGAGAAGTGGCCTCTATCCCTATGCCCAATTAGCGGGACCAAACGGAGAAGTGATTCCTATGGCTAAGAACTACCGGGAAGCATACATCGACACTGCTGGAGGGGGACAATTGCTGGACTGGAAGTACTACCCGATGGACGATTACAAGCACTCGATAAAAACAGCCAAAAGCCAGGACGCCTTGATCAACCTCGGTGTCCGTTATAAAATACTGAATGCGCTGAACATTGATGTCAAATATCAATACGAAAAGCAAGCGGGAACGGGCAGGACGTTATACGATATGCAGAGTTATTATACCAGGGACTTAATCAACTATTACACCAATTTAAATGAGACCGGTAACAAAAGGTTCCCGATTCCTAAAGGCGATATACTGGATCTCTCCCAAAATAACATCTCATCCCAGGAATTCCGGGCACAATTGAACTATGATCAAAAATGGGGAAAGGGAGAATTGACAGCCATCGGAGGCTGGCAAATCTCGGAAAAGAAAACCATGGAAAACGGAAACCGGTTATATGGATTTGACCCAGATAACTATACCTTTTTGAAAGTCGATCATATCAACTCTTATCCCACCTTCATTACCGGAGGGTCTGTAAGCCTGGGTAGCGATGATGACATTGAACAACTGCTAAACCGCTTTGTCTCCATGTATGCTAATGCGGCCTATACCTATCAGGAAAAGTATACGATCTCCGGAAGTGCCAGAAGGGACGCATCCAATCTGTTTGGCGTCAAGACCAACAATAAATGGAAACCCCTTTGGTCTGGCGGCCTAAGTTGGCTTCTTTCCGGGGAAGAATTCTATCAGTCCGAAACCATTCCCTTTCTAAAACTCCGCGCGACTTTTGGATATAGCGGCAATGTGGATCCCAGCCAATCGGGCGTGACCACCATCCGGTATGCGGGCACTTCTCCTTATATACAAGCCCCGTACTCCACATTTAACAGCTATTACAACCCTGACTTACAATGGGAGACTTTCTCGCAGTTAAACCTTGGAGTGGATTTCAGGGCAGTACATAACCGTATTACAGGCAGCATCGACTATTATCACAAAAAGAATACGAATCTGTTTAGCTGGGCTCCCATCGATTACACGGGAGGTATTGGCTCTTCTATAGTTAAAAACGCCGCCACGACAAAAGGTGCCGGAATAGATGTCGTGCTGAATACAAGGAATTTAGTGGGCAAGTTTCAATGGACCAGTAATCTGAACCTGAGCTTTAATAAAGACAAAGTCGTAAAATATTACCTGCAAGATCCTAAGGCTTCGGAATTCGTGGGTGGGGCCAATAGGGCATCGGCCATACCCGGGCAGCCCATTTATGCTATCTCAGCTTACAAATGGGCCGGCCTCGATCCCCAGACAGGTGCGCCTCAGGGATATCTAGACGGAAAGATAAGCGAAGATTATGATGCAATAGATTATGAAAGTATGTATCAGGACCTGGCCTACAAAGGGCCCGCAATGCCAAGGTTCTTTGGAAGTCTCGGCAACAATTTCTCTTGGAAAAACTGGTCACTGGCCACAAGATTGATGTATAAATTTGGATTCTACTTCTTTAAAAGCGCCATAAGCTACAGCGGATTATACACAGCTTGGACAACTACTGGTGATTTCGATCGTCGTTGGCGGAAGCCCGGTGACGAAAAGACCACGACCGTACCCGCCATGATTTACCCGGCCTCATCCAGCGCGGACGACTTTTACGCAAATTCTGAAGTAAACGTCGTAAAAGGCGATTATATACGGCTTCAATACATTACACTTTCCTATCGACCCAGGTTACCCAGAAGGTTGACGCACTCAATCAAGGGAGTAACGCTCAAGGCCAGCGCGACCAACCTGGGTTTTCTTTGGAGGGCCAATAATGATGGTATAGATCCTGAATATCAAAACGGTATTCCGGCTTCACAGACCTTTACACTTGGTCTCAATGCATCTTTCTAATCCAAAAACCATTTTAATACATCGAAAATGAAATACGGTAACCTTCTGCTTGCGATATGCTTTTTAACAGGAAGCTTTTCGCTTTATTCATGCAAAAAATACCTCGATGCCAAGCCTGACAAGAAATTCGCTGTCCCCTCGGATTTAGCGGATTACCAATCCTTACTAGACTATTATACTAAATTAAATGATAATGGGGTCGCGGCTCCAAATATGAGCAGTGATAATTTATACATTACTAAAACGGAATGGGAAACGATTGATGATGAAACCAGTAGAAAAATTTACTTATGGCAACGAGACAATGTATTCACGCCTGGCTTTAACTACTGGAACGATATCTACATTTCGGTATATTATGCCAATACTGCCATCACCAATGTTCCTCAAATTAACAGGAAAAAAGACAATGCACAGGCGTGGGATAATTGTATGGGTGAAGGCCTTTTCTTCCGTGCAAACGCCTTTCTTCAGATCGCCTCGACTTGGTGCCTTGCCTATGATAAGCATACCGCCAATGAGGATCTCGGCATCCCTCTAAGATTGAATACTGATTTCAATGAACCATCGAAGAGGTCAACCCTCCAACAGAGCTATGAGCAAATCATTAAAGACTTGAAGCAATCCATCAACTTGCTTCCCATCGCCCAGGCTGGACCCGTACGACCGAATAAGGCAGCCGCCTACGGATTGCTTGCAAGAACTTACCTTTATATGCAAGATTATCAGAACGCCTATTTCTATGCAGATTCCAGTCTCCAGCTTAACAGCGACCTAATGAACTACAACGATCTGGATCCGTCAGCATATTATGCCATACCGGAATTTAACAAGGAAGTCCAGTTCGCTGACCGTTGTACCGACTTGGGTAGCGTGTATGGCAATGTTGATTCAACATTATACCGCTCATACGATAATAATGATTTAAGAAAATCACTTTATTTTAAACCACATGGGGATGGAACGCAAGGTTACTATGGAAGTTACGATGGCGCTCCTTATTCTTTCATTGGAGTCGCCACAGACGAAGAATACCTTATTAAAGCAGAATGTGAAGCCAGGATGAACAAAGTTGACGAGGCCATGAAAGACCTAAACAGTTTGTTAGTCACAAGGTGGAAAACCGGCACTTTCGTACCAATTTCCGCCATTAACCAAAATGATGCCTTACATAAGATAATCAATGAAAGAAGAAAGGAACTTCTATTTCGGTGCTTACGATGGATGGACATTAAAAGACTCAATAAAGAAGGATGGAATATCACTTTAAAAAGGATCTTTGACGGCGTCATCTATACATTACCACCCAATGATCCACGCTATGCATTACCTATTCCTGATGACATCATTCAAATCTCTGGCATGCAACAAAATCCTGGATAAGACAATAGGCTTCTCATATAACGTCTATAGACGCTATCAATACTAAAACATTTTTCTGCTTTAAGCCATGCCACCGGGACAATTCGTGTAAAAACAACGGAGTCAAGCATTCAGCAAGTGGACTGTTCCCTTAAATTTCACGGTAATTTTAACGACGTCAGGAAAATATTCCACTTGAGACTCCGCCGCTTGATTAAGGATATGTTTATCAAAAAGCCTTCTAGGAAGCACAATTGTTCTATGTATGCCAAGTGAGGAATCACCTGGAATCAGATCCAAATTTTCCAATTTGCCATTTTTTACCGAAACGACAATTACAATATTCCCATGACAGGCAAGTTTAAATGAAAAATCGTTCCACGAATCAGGAACAGCCGGGGCTATAAGTATTTGATCAGCATTCGATTGAAGAAGCATTTGATTTAGTGCATAAATATAATTCCCTGAAGCTGTAGAAAACCATGGATGCATCGAAATCTTAGGTTCATTTATTTCAAACAATTCAGAAAACAGGCCCGCACCCTCTGCTGCATTAGCTAACAGTACCGCAGGCCCGTTTTTATCTCCAAGAAGGTCAAGCGCCGCGGCGAGCCATCCGGCATACCAGGCACTAATTCCTTTCCCCACGGGATACATATTGCCCGCCTTGCTAGCGTTTTCCAGAAAATGATAGACCGCCCTCCGCTGAAAACTGTCTCTGCTGTTAAAGACAGGATAAGGAAACAAACCGCCTAACGAAGCCACACTTTCTTCCTTGCATCCCAAGTAAGGTATATAGCGTCCGTCCTGCCGGGGCAAATTTTCACGCAATTTCTTAGCCATGATTTCCCAGTCATTTGCCTCCACAAGATCTTCTTTTAAGATCCGCGCTGCTTTAGCCGTGGTTTCGAGGGTATAAATGATGCCACAGGAAGTCATAAATGGGTTCTGTATCGCAGGTCCCAAACGCTCCAAATCAGTACACTTACCCACAAACATGCTGCCGTCAGCGTTTTTATAGACCATATGACTGGCATAGAATCTTGCACATCCAAGCATCACTGGATATCCGACCGAGCGAAGGTAGCCAGTGTCCGAAGTGTATAAATATTGAAACCATGAAGAAAGGCCAATATTGGACATCTGAAATACATGATCCTGCCAGAAACCGGTGGGCGTGCTTTCCGATCCATCCTCCAATGATTCCCATGGGAAACGAGCTCCATATTTGCCGGCATTATTATAGTGACTTACCCTCTGTCTAGCGGCGGCAAGACCAGCAAAACGGAAATCCGGCACCCGCCGGGATACAGACAAATGATTACTGCTGGCTAGGGCCTGGAAGCAAAACATTTCATCCCATCCAAAATATTTACCCGCCCAATGCGTAGGAAATATTCCCACAGGGAACGACCATCGAGTCGCATTTGCCCGCAAATGGTATTGGGCGGTATGATACACCTCTTCCATATGACGATCTGGAATATGGACGAACGATTCATCATAGAAAGCTTTCCAAGCCCGCATATGAGAAGCTAGTAGGCTATCATACCCTTTTTTCAAAATAACGGTATGTAGCGCCGTCACTTTCCGCAAATAATCCGTCGTATCCATCGAATCAGCAAGCAATATATAAAAGGTAAGACGCTTCACCGAATCCCTGGAAAAGTCCAGATCAGCCTTCAAACATGTCTTTGGTCCATCGACGGAAGGCTGGACGGCATGATCGGAAAATACCGAAATAACGCCCTCATAGGAGTTATAACCGTCAATCTGATATAAAAAATCGGCACTTTTACTCGTGCTATTCCAGACAGTTTTACTAATCGTTTTCCTGGGCAGTCTGTTTCCATGCCCCGGCGGACTGAATTGATAATTAAATTTAATCTGCGCAGTCCGAACCTGATTGGAATGAGTCTTAATCAGATGATGAACGACAATCATATTCCGGTTTAGCGGTATAAACACCGTCGTTTCGATGGATAATCTCCCTCCGTAATCGTTTTTACACAAAACCTTCGCCTCCTTTGTGTCAAGCATCTGGGACCATCCCGTGGAGGGCCCAGAAGGCTTATCATTGATTGTCCATTCTTGATTAAAGTGACCGAAAGGAATAAGTTCGTCATTACGATGGGTTATTGGATCGCTACGATCCTGATAACGCCGGCCGGCCCAGTAAATACCCGGAATCATTTGCACGTATTCTCTTTGATCCTGTCCTCCTTTATTATCTATAAGCATACTTATGCTCCCATTGCTGACAAGAGGTGGTACGTAACCAGAAGGCCGCTCATCACCCTCACCACTGACCCAAACGGAATCTATATTCCTTACCTGTGCATGCAATCTAAATAAACTGAAAAACAATATCGCAATAACCGCCAAAAAAAAATTATGTCTCATATTTAATCAAGTTTTATCGCGAGAATTATACTAAAACCGGCGGTCGATCTCCTCCCATTCCGATACCAACTATTCTTATTACTTCAGTCAGTCCTATACCGCTCGACCTTATCAATCTCACATACAAATTGACCATCTTCGCCATAGAGGTTAGCCGTAATATTTATGAGAACATGCCTTCTCCATTGCGATTCCGTAGAACGCCACTTGACATCCACCCCTGTACATGGACTAACTGCGTAAACCTTTGACAGGAGCTCTTCTTCGAGCAAGTCTTCAAATATTGCTTTAATTTGCAACCGAAGCGTTCCGTTTATAAAAAAGCCAAAGGCTCCTGTGACAAGAAAGCCTGCTATCTCCCTCGTGACGCATAGTGGACAGGCTAACACCGCAAATTCGCTGACTGATTTTATTTCCATTTTAGCAGGAATCGTGCAGCTCAGCATACGGTATTCAAATTTTATTTGTCCGCCGGGAGGGATACTTTGTATGGGAGACAACACTTCTATCTCCATATATGGCGGATTCTTAACAGGATCGTCCGCATATTCAATAATTCTCTTTCTGGAGTATATCATTCCTTTTCCCTGCGTCCATATCTGGACAGTATTTTGATCCGGATAAAGCACTCCCGGCTCGGATAGAGACATTAATATAAAGATTTTACCTGTGGCAAAATCAAGATAGGCTACCCATCCGTCATTTGTGTCCAACCCGATCTTTCCTACCAGATATTGGTAGGAAACTACCATATTGCCAGCCGTATCCTTATTAAATTGGGGATTATTGGCTAGCCCATGCAATATTTTATAGCCCTGCTCAAATACACTATGAGGATTTATGGGACAAACAATGCGATATTGATTTTCCAACACAGCCGCCGTCGCCTGCATTTGGCAGACTGACCAAACCGACCACCTCCTGGAACGAGAACTTCTGTTATGAAAAATTCCAGTAATTCTTACCTCCGGCCGGTCTTCCGCCAGAGATAGCTGCTTTTCTATGATCAGCCCCGTTTTATCATCGTATGGACTAAACAGGACTATCTTAGGCTTTCCTTCCTGAACGGACGATTCGAGAACACTATAAATGCCGCTATCCAATATAGGATCAGGTGGACCTGGCCAGCTCTCAGAGGACTCCCATCCCTGGGGCGCCGGCCATATTTTTTCACCACCGAAATTTAGCCAACTTCCATCATGTCCTAAGCCTCTGTCACCCGGCAGAACGCCTGCTAAGGCATCGTTGTTGAAAAAAAAGGGGTACCCCACCATGTCGAACTGCAATAATCTTCCACCCAATTGGGGAGCGATCAGCACCTCCAGCCACTCGTTTTTGAGTGAAATCACTTGCCAATTTTTGTATATTTTCTTCATAACATCCATTCTCAATTTGCCCCCTGATTCGCACGCATAAAATCCTTGGCGAAGAAAAATCTATAGGCTACCAGCATTAACAGTCCGCAAAAAACCCAAACGACAGAGAGCATTGATATTCCTCTTGATAAGCCAAATATAGGTTTTATGTATCCCAATATCAGCGGCGCAGTTGAGCCGATCAAAAAGCCCGTCATAATCATTAAACCAGATACTGTAGCATGAAATCTAGCAGGCGTCACATCAAATAAAACGCTGTAGGTATTTGCATCAAAAAAAGCCCGCGCAAAACCAAACCCAGCCAAACCAATGTACAGGAGAAAAAGTTGACTGGAGTTACCCATCAGGATGATAAAAGGTGCCGCAACCAAAAGGCCGCCCCCCTGCAGAAGAAGCCTTCCACCAGGATTTTTTTGAGCAATGACATCGGAATATTTTCCGGCGATAATTACACCAAAAAAGGCAAATAAGTGTGTGAAAAACATGGACTGAAAGCCAGCTTTCGAGAGGCTCATTTGAAAGTTCTCATATAAATAAGTCGGCATCCAGGTTAGATAACCGGTTAAAACAAAAATCAATCCGCTAAATGATATAGTAAGGATCATTGCAGTAGGTGTATGGAGAAGCATTCTTAGCCCTTCTACAAAGCGAACTTTCTCTTTTGGCGCGTCAACTTCCTGCTGCTTATCCTTTAACCGGAAGATCATAACTAACGCGTGGATCACACCGATTGCTCCAAAGATATAGAACGCACTACGCCAGCCCCAATGCTCTCCGATGTATCCCGCCAAATACCCACTGACAATAATCCCTATATAATAAGAAGTCTGATGAAGTGACATCGCAAATGCACGTGTGCTCCTATGATATTTAGCCAGCAGCGCATAATTAGCTGGACCAAAGAACGCCTCCCCTCCACCCGTGGCCATACTTCGCATCATAATCAGCATCAGCAAGCCGTTAGTCAATCCTGTAAACATCGTAGCAACACTCCAAAAAAGAATGCTCAAAACAACTATCCATTTTTGGGAAACTCGATCGCCCACATAGCCTCCGATCGGGACAAGTATAGCGTATACCAGATTAAAAATAGTAGCGATCAGCCCGATTTCTACATCAGAAAGCCGTAGGTCAGTTTTAATTAAGGGTAATACGACATTAAAAACCTGCCTGTCCGCCTGGTTGACAAAAAATGCTATCCACAGCAATGCCAACACTTCCCATTTGTATCTTCCTTTGGATCCCATCTGAATACTACTGAATCTTATCATAAACCAATACAGCAAGCCCATCCTTTCCTATTACAAGGTGTTCATTTCCTTGGGTGCCTTTATTAACTTGGACATCACCTACTTTTGAAAATTCTTTAAAACGATACCCTTTCACTTTTATCTGTGCTTGCTGCTTATCTGCTCTGCGCTGGGTTACAACGACCGCCAGTTGATGAGCACTAACAAAACTTTTAGCCTGTACATGGCTATTATCTAATGTAAAATCTTCGTTATCATGATAGATGCCTAATAAAAGTAAAGAGGCGTACTGATCCTTTAGTTGATTTATTTGAGCTAGGTAATCTTGGAGATGTGGCGTTTCATTAATCAGCCCACGCAAGCGAAAGGTTTGGATATTGGTACGCAAGCCTAGCAAGAGGGTCCGGTTTACCCAGGCTTTATAATTAGGCTCATCTCCATCAAGATTCCGGTCCGTGAGAATAATTTCGGGAAAGGCGTATCTAAACCATTCCACGAAATTATATCGTCCCATTAAATTAAAAATGCTATGAGTGTAATCCACGTATTGTGAGGTAACATCCGTAATGTGCTCGGTACCGATCGCGAGGTCCTTATTTTTTGAAGTGATATAAGCCCTCAACATTTTCAAAATTTGAGCCTTATCCCGGATAACATGTAGTTCAGGAATGGGAAATTCTTTTGTCGTATCCCAGTTTCCAGTCTTTTCGGCATAGCCAAGCTGATCATAAAAAACACTGTTTGCACCCAATTCTATACCCCGGTCGGCCATTTTAAATAATTCTTTACGCCACAGAGGATTCTTGGTATCTGCAACCACAAAGGTTCTGTTATTATAGTAGCCGGTAAAAGTGCCGGTTCCGGGGAATCGGTAAAATTCGGGCACCTCAATACCCGCATTACTCTTTAAAGACACCTTGCTGCCGTCTCCCTCCTGGTAAAACTTGCTCCTCGAATCAATAAGCTTCCCGTTAAAGTACATAATTACCTTACCTCCTTTAGCCTGGTAATCAGCAATCGCCCTTTTCCACGCTTGGTCACCGCCCTGAGAAGAATCGGTTTCATAATAACCATTGGGATAGCCATTGTCCATACCGCTATTCCACCAGCCAAAAGGGAAAACAGCATGAATGCCAGCACTGTCTCCCGCATCTTTGATACGGGTAGCTAATTCATCGTATTTAAAATAGGTCCTACCATATTGGGACTTCATGATAATGCGTTGAAAACCCTTCATCTTCCTCACCCACAATGGCTCTTTTTGGTGCTCCCACCACGTATTAACCCATTTTCGATAAATATTCGCAGTTTGATGCCAATCGCCGGAATAAGGCACTATGACGTTACAATCGTTATTCCAGCTATGGCCAAAAAGACAGTTTGGGTACTTATATAATCCAGCTTCCAGTTTATTGAAGTTATGATGAGCGTCGGGATAGACTCGCAAACCGTGCCAGGTATCCTGAAAAGAGGTATCATGACTTCCAAAATAAAGTCCTTGGTCTTTGCCGGTAAGTGCAAAACAGTTCGCAGCGACATCCACAGGGTATTTAACACTTTTTTGTCGGAACAACTGATCCGGCCCCCAATAAGAATGTGGAACGGACAATATGGCCTCTAAGGGACTGGGATATAAGCATCCGCCATCTTCTGTAGTCAGTAGTTCATGATCTGCAGGAAGCTGGCAATTTGATACTAAAGGATATTCCAGTTCCCGGATAATCGTATGCGCCTCATGATTCGAAACTCTGGAAGAAAACCTGATTTGGTCCGCTTCCAGGAAAATTTTAAGGGAAAGAGAGAAATTCAACTCACTGTCTCCTTTTTTTAAATGGTTATAATCGATCGATATCTGATTACCTCGCTTATGAATCACTGGGATGTTATCTTTGGAAACGATCTCTATTTCTTTTTCCTCATGGTTATCAAAATATAATCGCCAAATAGGATTCCCAGACGCATAATTATGCCCAGTTTCTACGTTTTTTAGTGTAATAAGATTGCCTTTTGAATCTACGGCGCACTCAATATTGCTATTTTTGAGTACATATAACTCTTGCGCTCCGGCTACTTGATCCACAAGAATCAGTACGCCGGCTAATAGCATCGTCCGTATAGTCATAATATCCTGATTTAGGTTAAATTAGTATTATTGTCAAATGTAGAACACTCCGATTATCAACCTAATTGAAAAAACTTGCAGCTGTGCTCGGTAAACTCAATTTCATGCTGCTGATTACTTGAAAGTTCGTTCGATCCCGATTCCAGCAACTCACGGAGACCGGCCCGTTTTGGCAGCCGAACGACTCTCTTTCCGGACTTCGCTGCCGATATTGAAAGATAACTCTGGTTAGCATAGACGACGTCCCCCGAATCACTATAAATATGCACATTTGCTCTGATGGCAAAACATTGGATTAACTGCCAAGGAAGCGGTGGAAGACAGGCAAGAATATTGGAAAACAGAGAAGACTTCTTCTCTGCCATAACAGCCTCATTATCATGTGTTTCTCCATAAATACTTGTGGCGCCAGATTTTATGTATAGCAATGGGGAGACTTCCGCGCTTTTATAAGAAAATTTTTCGTTATCCAACGAAACATCTACGGAAAATGATCCCTCGATTTCCCGATAGCCAATTTCCATTTCCAGGAATGAAGACATCCGGGCTATGGAGATCGAATTATCAAAAATGGCGGCACCATATAACCAGAGCAGAATGCGCCCATTCCCCATGCAACGCTCCCTAATAATGCTTATTTCATCATCCGAAAGCGCCAGTGCATTCAAAAATATTAACATTTTATATCGCGACAGATCGATATCCTTCAAATCTTTCAGAAGATAAATATCATAGGGCGCCCCTATCCGTCCGATTTGCTCCATTTGCTGATGAATCCACGAACTCGTCCGGGTTGCAGTTGCAAAATAAAGCAAGGATTTCTCGCTCACGATAACACAGACTTCAGAAACGGATTGGCGCGGCAAGTGAATACTTTCCACCCCAATCTTCTGCATTTCGCTAAACAGGGCCAATATCTTCGGATGATCATACCATCCACCCCACAGATCAAACCACCAATTTACCGATCCGGTACAAATGACCCGTGAAAAAACCGCTTTAAGAAGCTGCAACGTGCCTTGGATTGTTTCAGGCCCCAGCCAGTTAGCCAAATCATATTCATGATAAGGGTCTACGTCGGGTCTCAATTGCGAGATCCACTTACTCATGCATGTCCTGGTATCCGCTTCGTAATAAAACAGCTTGTTAGCCTTATGAATGGAATCCGTTTCAGAAAGAAAATGCATGTCCCTGACGCCTAACTGAGTCAGGCGGCCGGCACCATTTGTATTGGATAAAAAGTCAATGTAGGGTGATTTTAGTAATAGCGATAAGGCCAAATGATCCCGCCATTCTACTAATGTATAGCCAAAAAAAACACCCGTGAGTAACTCTTTATGGCTTTCCTCTTTAACCGCCCTACAAAGACATTCGAGCACATCCACAACCTCTTCGCACTTAAAGGTGTTGTAAGCCATTACAAACGAAGATTTTTCAGGATCGTAGAAGCGTCCGAAATCAGCATGAGACCTGTCTTCCGGCGACGGAACCATTAGCTCATCCGGCTTTTTTTTGAAAATAGCTTGAATATTTTCTTCACTTCCATATCTTTCTATAAGCCATTCTCGAAACTGCTTTTGCGCTGCAATACTATAGTCGGCCGCGCCGAGCCAATCATGATGAACTGATTCCTCGGTTTCGCCAACCGAGACATGTATGCCAATAATTCTGTCAGCATATTGCGCTTCTGAGAGATGGCGGACGATTTGGCGTAGAACGTCCACGGTATCGTTTCTCCAAACCAAGGAAGAAAAAGACTGTCGCAACGACAAGCCGTCGAAAGTGCGGCTGGTTTCAGAAGGATGTGCACTATCCCACCAGCTCGGACTATCACAGAAAATCCTTGGGAATATATATGCATCGGGGGCAACTTTAAGAATTTCCAAAATACTTTGATCCAATTGTCCAAAATTAATATGATCCGGTCCGTCCCATATACCCATCTTTTCCGGCTTTACGCGTCCGTTTCGATAAGCTGCGACAAACCTATCTCCCAAACTAACACTTAAACTGAAAAATCCTACGTTTGATTTGTAGAGATTCTCATATCGGAACTGAGCGGGATAATAGGACAGATAGGCCATCGGGAAACAAGCCTTACCATTTACAAAAACGGTTGGTTTACCGTTATATTGGCGAACTTCTGAAACGGCCCTACCTTTTCTTTTCCCATTTGCGGCATTCTGCAGGACATGGGACGAAAAGCGTTCAGCAGGTGAATCGTCTGGCTTTGCTGCGGCTAAAGGCACCACACCCGCCACCAAAGCCCCTCCTGCACCACTGACATTTTTAATAAATGATCTTCTTAGCATGACTATATCTTGTTATACCTCGTTTGGGTAAACCATTATGATCAAGCGTATCTTTACCAATCTCAATAGTATCCCTCATTCTGCTCCTCGGAAGCCGGTCCAGGATGTGCAAGCCGGTCAATATGGTTTTGAGGGATAGGACGCAATTTATGGAACGGTTTTACAGCGGCCGAGCACTCAGGGTTATACTTGCGAACCCGATCATAGAAAGTCTCTGTTCTTGCCAAGTCAAACCACCTTTCATCGTCTCCGCAGAACTCCCGTGCACGTTCATCCAATATAAAATCACGCAACTTTTCAAAACTGTTTATTCTATCCACCTTAATTTCCATGGCGGCCTCGGTGCTTTTAGTCAAATCTTCAATCTTTCCCCCATCAGCAGTGTAATATTGTTTAGGTTTCACTTCACCATCTTTATAAGCAGCCCTTCTACGCACTACATTGATATAATCTACTGCCTTTTGATAGTTTCCCATCCGCCCATACGCCTCTGCGGCAATCAGGTAGGTTTCGCTTAACCACATCAGTTTAAAATCAAGCGTTCCGACCAAAGTATTAGGATCGGACTTATACGGATCAAGATGGTATCGGTAGCAAGGAAATACCCGGTCGGTAAACTTGTCTCTCGGTCTCCACGTATAAGATTTCGAATTAATATCGGCATCGGAAACTCCGTTATTCATCGTAAAGTAAAGCGCGGTATCGCCCACCGAAAATTTCGGTTTACCTACCAAATCAGGCCTCGGAGCATCTGCCTCCGTCCAGGTCGGGATCGTAGCCGCGAAATTTGACGTCCAAGTCGTCTGAAAGGATTTGTAAAACCGAGAATCATTTTTTAGATCATAGAGATCATAAAGATAATCAGTCGGACGTAAGCGCACCCATGCTTGACCATAATTCATATCTAAGGTAAGTCCTCCAATGGTCATATATTGAATAGTATAAAACAAGTGGCTTCCATTTCCACTGCCATCATATAACAAATTAGGGGTATATTGGACCGCATAAAGCACTTCCTTATTTTTCTCATTATCGACCCGACGCGCATCATTAAAATCGGGCAGCAGCGGCCCTCGCTGTTCAATCACCTTCTCGGCATAAAAGGCGGCGCTATCCATATCCGATGGTTGCTGGCCACGCTGTTCAGTCACTGCGCTTCCTCTCGTCAGATAGACCTTGGCCAACAGATGGTCTACAGCGGCTTGAGTAGGCCTTGCATCCTCCGACTGGGTAGCGGGAAGATGCGCGGCCGCAAAGGTTAAGTCCACTATAATGGAATCGTAAATATCAGAAACCGGTGCCCTTTTCATATCAGTTAACACGCCAATATTCTCCTGCAGTAGGAGCGGCACTTTTCCGAAAATTTGGACAAGCATGAAATAATAGTATCCGCGAAGAAACTTCATCTCAGCCATGCGCTCGCTTTTACCCTCATCCGTCCGAAGCGCATTTGTGCCTTCAATACCAGGTATCCGGTTGATGGCAATGTTCGTCCTGCTTATACCCTGATAAAAAGCCGTCCAGACTGAATAAAAATTGCTGTTGGAAGGATTAAGCGCGGACGTATACATATGAAACTCATTACCGGATGACACATTGGTATATTCCCAGACATCCGTTCCAAAATTACTCATTCGCAAACCCGTCTCCGTTCCTCCCCAAGAACGTAAGGGAACATAGGCCGACCTAATCAGGTCCTCTATTCCGCTTTCTGTATTATAATAGGTATAACCTACACCGGATACAAATTCTTCTTTCAAAAAATTCCGGCAAGAGGATAATAAAAGACCGGATATAACCGTAGCGAGAATTAACTTTTTCATAACCTGAAT
>Ga0164242_10004640_pt1 | contig 15400 bp, 13 predicted proteins | sample OricomgcompostMG_FD_108783 | JGI IMG/M metagenome (GOLD analysis project Ga0164242, IMG submission 108783) | Miracle-Growth compost microbial communities from Emeryville, California, USA - Original compost - Miracle growth compost (MG) ... | reverse complement strand
AGGACGCAACATGAGGGTTCTCGATCCATCCTCCCGGATCACGAGGAGAATCGCGGCGGTCGTCGGGCTCGTGGTCGCGGCCGCGACCGCCCTGTCCGCCTGCGGCAGTAGCGGCGGCGATTCGGGCGACACCCAAGGCGCGGTGAAGCTGGGGCTGATCACCCAACTGTCGGTGGGCGACTATTTCGTCGTCGAGGCGAACGGCGCGAAGGCGGAGGCCAAGAAGCTCGGCGTTGATCTTCAGGTCGTCGACTCCGGTCAGGATCCTCAGAAGGACGTCACGCTCGCCCAGTCGCTGATCACCGGCGGGATCAAGGGTCTCGCCGTCGTGCCCAGCAACACCGACATCGGGCCTCGGGTGTTCCGCGTCACCGACCAGGCGGGGATCCCGCTCGTCGCCTCCGACTCGCCTCTGGCGGACGCCAGCGGCAAGAAGGCTCCGTTCATCGGGCTCGACAACACCGGATCCGGTGAGCAGGTCGGCAAGATCCTGGCCTCTGAATACGGCAAGAAGGGGTGGTCGGCCGCTGACACGTACTTCGCAGTCGTCGCCGCTCCGACTCTTCAGGTGTGCAACCTTCGCACCAACGCCGAGGTCTCCGTGTTCCAGAAGGCGAACCCTTCGTTCCCGTCGAACCATGTGGTCACCGTCCCGTACGACGGGACACCGGGTAAGGCGACCGACTCGATGAGGACCGCGATCACCGCCCACCCCCAGGCGAAGCACTGGCTCATCACGTCGTGCAACGACGATGGCGTCGTCGGCGCGGCGAAGGCTCTCCAGGGCAACGACTTTCCGGCGGCGAATGTGCTCGGCGTCGGACTCGGTGGCGATCTCGCCTGCCAGATCTACGCCGACTCGTACCAGCAGGTCGCCATCCCGACGACGACGTATCTGGACGCGGGGCTCATCGGAGCGACGGCCGTGAAGACCCTGTACACGCTCGTCGTGAAGAAGGGCAAGGTGGGAGACAACGTCTACGTCCCGACGCCCCAGATCGACAAGTCCGACTACCAGAAGTACGCGGGGTGCAAGTGACCACTCCGCCGAGCAGTCGCATGACGGGTGAGGTGTCGTCGTCGGCCGAGGAGGTCGGCGACACCACCACCCCGCACGAACCGCCGCTGAGCGCACGAATCCTCAGGCGTATCGGTCCGGCCAACGTGGGTCTGGTGGTCGCACTGGTCGTCCTGTGCGCCGCGATCCGCACCCAGAGCGACAAGATCTTTCTCCTGGGGAACATCATCAACATCGGCGTCGCCGTCGCGATCCTCGGCGTTCTGGCGGTCGCGCAGATGGTCGTGGTCATCTCGGGAGGACTGGACATCTCGATCGGCAGTACGACGAGCCTGACGACGGTGGTCGTGGCGATGGCCCTGCACCACGGGGTCCCCACCGGGCTGGGGGTACTGATCGCGTTGGGAGTAGGGCTGGCGGCGGGGGCGGTCAACGGACTCATCGTCATCGCGATGCGCATCAACGCGATCATCGTCACGCTGGCCACCTTCAGCGGCTTCGCCGGAATCGCCTACGTGCTGTCGAAGGGCCTGCAGATAGCCGTCAACGGGAAGTTCTTCCTCGACCTCGGCACCAACAAGCTGGCCGGGATTCCGTACCCGGTGTGGGTTCTCGCCGTCTTCGCACTCCTCACCCACCTGTTCATCAGGTACACGGTGGCGGGTCGCCACATCTTCGCGATGGGAAGCAATGAGGCCGCGGCACGCAACACGGGCATCAGTCTCGCCCGCTACCGGCTCGGTGTGTACGCCTATGCGGGCCTCGCCGGAGGGGTCGCGGGACTGTTGAGCATCGCAAGCAACGGTCTGGGGGAGGCGACCACCGCGGGAGCCGATCAAGGGCTCACCGCGATCACCGCCGCGCTCCTCGGTGGCGCTGCGCTCACAGGCGGTCGGGGTTCCATTCCCGGGGCGGTTCTCGGCGTGATCCTCCTCGGCGTCCTCGACAACGGACTCGTGCTGATGAACGCCAATCCCTTCTACTCGCAGATCGTCGTCGGCTGTCTCCTGATCGTCGCGGTCGGGTTGCAGCAGTCCGGTGTGTTCGACCGGATGACATCCCGCGCCCGAAAGGCGAGAGTCTCGTGACCATTGCCAACGACGAATTCACCAGCGGCGCCCACGAGGCGGTTCTCACCCTCGAAGGCATCACCAAGCACTTCGGTGGTGTGACGGCGCTGGCCGGTGCCTCCTTCAACGTGGCGGCAGGTCGCGTCCTCGGCCTGCTCGGCCACAACGGTGCGGGCAAGTCAACGCTCGTGCGCATCATCTCCGGCGTGCAACAGCCGGACGCGGGTCGGCTGCTTTGGAGAGGCCGACCTGTGCAGGTGTCCTCGCCCGCCCACGCCCGGCGGCTCGGAATCGCCACCGTGTTCCAAGAGCTTGCGCTGGCGGACGATCTTGACGCGACCGCGAACATCTTCCTGAACCGGGAGCTTGCGTGGGGATGGGGGCCCGTCAAGGTACGACGCGAGCGGGAGATGCGCCGGAGGGCGGTCGAGCTACTCGACCGCTTTGCGATCAATCTCCCGCCCGGAGCCATCGACGTTCGTTCGATGTCCGGTGGTCAGCGTCAAGGTGTGGCCATCGCGCGCGCACTGGCCGGTGGCAGCGATCTGCTTCTCCTGGACGAGCCCACGGCGGCGCTCGGGGTGCGGGAGACACGTCAGGTCGAGGACCTGATTCTGAGGCTGCGCGATCACGGATCCGCGGTCTTGCTCGTGAGCCACGACCTCGAACAGATCTTGAAGGTGTGCGACGACATCGTGGTGTTCCGCCGTGGACATCAGGTCGGGCTCCATCCTCGCCACCAGCTCACCAAGGCTGACGTCGTCTCTCTGATCGTCGGCGGCGAGGGGTGATGGCCGGGCGCGTAGTGCGGTCGGGGCCGGAGAGGTGGGGACAGGTGGTCTTGGTGTAGCGAGTGGCGACGTCGCGTCGGATCCGCATGCCCGCTCCCTCCACACGCCCTAGGCTCTGGGCCATGGCAGGACGGCTGAACATCGAGAACTTCTGGGCGGTGATCCCGGCGGGCGGCGCCGGCACCCGGCTGTGGCCGTTGTCGCGGCAGACGGCGCCGAAGTTCCTGCGGGACCTGACCGGCAGCGGCCGGTCGCTGCTGCAGGAGACCTACGACCGGCTGCAGGTGCTCGCCGAGGACCGGCTGCTGGTGGTCACCGGGTCCAGCCACGAGGAGGCCGTGCTCGGCCAGCTGCCGGAGCTGGCCGGACGCGGCGGGATCCTGGCGGAGCCGTCCCCGCGCGACTCGATGGCGGCGATCGGTTTGGCCGCCGCCGTACTCGAGCTCCGCGACCCCGACGCGGTGATGGGCTCCTTCGCCGCCGACCATGTCATCACCCGGGCCCGGAAGTTCACCGAGGCCGTGCACACCGCTGTCGGGGTGGCCCGCGAGGGTTGGCTGGTCACGCTCGGCATCACGCCGACGTTCGCCAGTTCCGCGTTCGGCTACGTGCACGAGGCCGGCGAGCTCGAGGGCTTCCCCGGTGTCTGCCTGGTCGACAAGTTCGTCGAGAAGCCGTCGGAGGCGACCGCCCAGGGCTACCTCGCCGAGGGCGGCTACCGCTGGAACGCCGGCATGTTCGTCGTCCGGCCCGGCGTGCTGCTCGACCTCCTCGCCACCTGGCAGCCCGACTTCGCCGCCACCCTGCGGGAGATCGCGGCCAAGCCGGATCAGATCGAGGAGCTGTGGGGCCGGCTGCCCAAGATCGCCGTCGACAACGCCGTCGCCGAGCCGGCCGCGGCGGCCGGGCGGGTGGCGATCGTGCCGGCGTCGTTCGGCTGGGACGACGTCGGCGACTTCGACTCCCTGGCCACCCTGCTCGACGCCGCGATGACCGTCGACGCGGAGGGACCGACCGTGTTGGGGGAGAAGTCGCTGGTCCACTCCATCGACAGCACCGGGCTGGTGGTGCCCAGCAGCGGGCGCACCATCGCGGTGGTCGGTCTCGACGACATCGTGGTGGTGGACACGCCCGACGCCGTCCTGGTCACGACCCGGGCGCGGGCGCAGCAGGTCAAGCAGGTCGTCGCCGGGCTCAAGGAGGCCCACCTGGATGACCTGACCTAGACACTGTCGAACATATGTTCGATCATGGTCGGGTGATTCTGCACGCCGACCTCGACTCCTTCTACGCTTCCGTCGAGCAGCGCGACGATCCGTCCCTGCGCGGTCGGCCGGTCGCGGTCGGCGGCGGGATCGTGCTCGCGGCCAGCTATGAGGCCAAGGCGTACGGCGTCACGACGCCCATGGCCGGCGGCGAGGCTCGGCGACGATGTCCGGGGCTGGTCCTCGTGCCGCCGCGGTTCGCGGCGTACAGCGAGGCGAGTGCGCGGGTCTTCGACATCTTCGCCGACACCACGCCGCTGGTGGAGGGGCTCTCCGTCGACGAGGCGTTCCTCGACGTGGGCGGCCTGCGCCGGCTGGCGGGGGAGCCGGTCGAGATCGCCGCGGCGCTGCGCCGGCGGGTACGCGCGGAGGTCGGGCTGCCGATCTCGGTCGGCGTCGCCCGTACCAAGTACCTCGCCAAGGTCGCCAGTGCGGTGAGCAAGCCCGACGGACTGCTGCTGGTCGAGCCGGAGCGCGAGCGGGAGTTCCTCCATCCGCTGCCGGTGGAGCGGCTGTGGGGCGTGGGCGCGGTCACCGCCGCCAAGCTGCATGCCGACGGCATCCGCACCGTCGGCGACCTGGCACGGCGCGAGCAGGAGGTCGTGCAGGGCCTGGTGGGCAGGGCCTCCGGGCGGCACCTGTGGGCGCTGGCGCACCTGCTCGACCCGCGCCCGGTCGAGGTCGGCCGGCGGCGCCGCTCGGTCGGGGCGCAGCGCGCCCTGGGACGGCGCCGATGCACGCCCGCCGAGCTCGACGCCCACCTGGTGGCGCTGGTCGACCGGGTCGCGCGACGCCTTCGCGCGGGGGAGCGGATCGGCCGGACGGTGACGCTGCGGCTGCGCTTCGACGACTACGCCCGCGCCACCCGCTCGGCCACGATCGGGTCCAGCACCGGCGCGACCGAGGCGTGGGTCGCGACCGCGCGGACGCTGCTGCGCGGCGCGCTCCCCTTGATCGAGGAGCGTGGCTGCACGCTGATCGGGGTCGGCATCTCCGGGCTGGTCGACGCCCGGACCGAGCAGCTGGAGCTGCCGCTGGAGTGGCCGGCGCGCCGCGCCAGCATCCTGGACGGCGCCCTGGACGCGGTCCGGGACAAGTACGGCGCCGGCGCCGTCACCCGCGCCGTACTCCTCGGGCGCGACCCGGGCCTGGAGATGCCGCAACTGCCCGACCCCGGCCCGACTGTTCGTCAGCAGGCGGCCGCGGCTCACATCGCGCCGGGCTCGGGGCTGTCGGTGTAGGGGTACTTGGTCATGAACGACTTGAGCGCGGCGCCCGAGACGTCGGAGCAGTACTGGAAGACGCCGACCTGCTTGGACACGTCGGTGATGCCGGTGCCGCCCTGCGACCAGTGCGTGAACGCGATGTGGGTGCCCTTGGGGAAGGCCTTGCCGATCTGCTTCTGGTCGGCCGGCAGCCACGGGACCGCGATGAACTTGTAGCGGAAGTTGGTGTCGCCGGGGAACTTCGCCCCGATCGCGCGGATCTCGTCGAGCTGCGCGGCCGACACGGTGTCGTCGTACCACAGCAGCGTGTAGCCGTGTTCGAGGTTGTGCACCAACGCCTCGAGGGCTGGGCGGTCGGTGCGGGTGTAGAACTTGCGGCTCATCGCCACCGGCGCCACGCCCTGCTCGTTCCAGTGCGCGCCGAACGCCGGCGGGGCGGTCGTGTAGACGACCGTCTGGCCCGTCGGGACGTGCTGCTGATTGCCGTCCGCCTTGATCGTGGTCACCGGCTTGCAGACCGAGGCGGGCTTGCCGATGCTGGCCAGGTCGACCGAGTTGAACTTGCGGGTGTCCCACCAGCCCTTGACCGGCTGGTACGCCGCCAGGCCGACGATCAGCACCGCCACCAGGGCGCAGACGCCGACGATGGCGTAGCCGCGGGCCCGCTCGGCGCCACGCTGTTGCTTGCGGATCGAGTCGAGGACCGCGCGGCGGTCGGACTTCGGCTGCTTGGCCACTGCTACCTCGGGCTGCTGGACGGGTCGGGTCGCGCAGAGTCTACGGAGTCAGCGGACGCATACGTGCGGTGATGCCCCGATCCGCCGCCTCCACCGTCCAGCCGAAGGCGAAGGCCAATGCGGCCAGCGCGGTCGGGTCGGCGCCGTCGACGGTCAGCCCCTCCCCATCCGGTACGGCGACGCCACCGGTCGCCTCGGCGATCGCCGCCGCCATCTCCTCGTGGTCGGCCGGAGCGCCGAACGGGGTGCGGTCCTCCGGCCGACCAGTCAGCGCGCGCAGCACGGCCTCGCGTGCGCCGTACCCGAAGAAGTCACGACCCTCCGGGCGGATCAGGCTGGTCGCGCCGGGGCCGTCCTCGCCGACGGGCATCACCAGGTCGGCGCGGCCGCGGACGAGCGCGAACGGGCGCCCGGCCAGCTTGCCGCCGGCCAGTTCGGCCAGCCCGGCCAGTTCGTCGGCGATCGCGGGCGCGGTGACCACGAGGTCGTTGCCGTAGCCGTCGACCCGGCCGGCGAAGCTCTCCAGCGGCAGGACGCCGGCCGCGCCGATCGCGATGTCGACCTGCCCCTCGCGCCAGGCCCGGCCAGCGGTGTCGGTCACGACCACGCCGACGTTGACCCCTGCCCGCTCGGCGAGCGCGGTGCGGAGTCGGCGCGCGGAGGCGTCGGGGTCGGCGGGGAGCAGCACGACATGGCCGGGCTCGACGTTGGAGGCGTCGATGCCGGCCGCGGCCATGGTCAGCCCGAGACGGTTGCGCACGATCGTGGTCGCGCCCCGGCGGGCCACCACCCGCCGGGTTTCGCCGGGCAGCTCCGCCTCGCGGGTGGAGGCGCGCACCTGTCCCTCGGCCTTGGCGACCACCTTGCTGGTGACCACGACGATGTCGCCGTCGGCGAGCTCGACCAGGGGCAGCAGCAGGGCGGCCAGATCGTCGCCGGTCCGCACGTCGCCGACGCCGTCGGGCGCGTGGACGGTGATCATCGGACCAGTGCGATGGCCGAGGCGGCCATCGCGGCGGTCTCGGCGGGCGAGGTCATCCACAGTGGTGCCGCGGCCGCCCGCAGCCCGGCCTCGCGCAGTCGCCCGAGCGCGGCCTCGTCGACGGTGTCGACCAGCCAGCCGTCGAGGACGCCGCCGGCCACGCGGGCACCGTGGTGCAGGCCGACGCCCGCGGCGCTCACCTCGGCGCCCACCGAGGCGAGCATCTGCTCGGCCATGCCACGCACGTGCGCCCCGCCGATGATGGGGGAGAGGCCGACCACGGGGGCCGCGGTGGCGCGCAGCACCTCGCGCAGGCCGGGTACGCCGAGGATCGTGCCGATCGACACGATCGGGTTGGACGGCGGCACGATCACCAGGTCGGCCCCGCTGATCGCGTCCAGGACGCCGGGACCCGGGGCGGCGTCCTCGAGCCCGACGAAGATCAGCTGCTCGGCCGGCACGGCGGCGTGCAGCCGCACCCAGTACTCCTGGAAGTGGACGACCCGCTTGCCCGAGGGGGAGTCGGCGTCGGCGATCGCCACGTGCGTCTCGACCCGGTCGTCGGTCATCGGCAGCAGCCGGACTCGTTCGCCGTACTTCGGGGTGAGCCAGCGCCGGCACAGCGCGGCGGTGACCTGGGAGAGCGGGTAGCCGGCCTCGAGCATCTGGGTGCGGACCAGGTGGGTGGCGATGTCGCGGTCGCCGAGTCCGAACCAGGTGTTGGGGACCTCGTAGGCCTCCAGATCCTCCTTGACGCTCCAGGTCTCCTCGGTGCGGCCCCAGCCGCGCTCGTGATCCAGGCCGTCGCCCAGGGTGTACATCACCGTGTCGAGATCGGGGCATACCTTGAGGCCGTGGATCCACAGGTCGTCGGCGGTGTTGGCCACCACCGTCACCTCGGCCTCGCGGCTCACGCCCGGCAGTGCGCCGGCGGCGATCCCGTGCAACAGGCCCTGGATGAACTTCGCGCCGCCGTGCCCGCCCGAGAGGACGGTGATCCGGCGGATTTCTTCGCGGGTCGATGCGGCCATGGCGACAGCCTCTCAGACGCCGCCCGCACCCCTCCGTCGAGCCCGCGGTTGTGACTGATGTGACTGGTGGTGCTATAGCAGAAGGCGGGCTTGACTTCGCGTTGCGACAGGCATGTAATTTCATCAGTGTCGTTTTGGTGAGGAGTACTTCTCAGTAGTCCAGCCGACACGCCGATATGTGGGGCAGTTCATCTGTAGCGACAACATCTACTGCTGAAGGTCGGAAAGGGCTGAGGTCGATGAGGGAGTTGTTTCTCCTCGAGTCGAACGCCGACGACGGGGGTTGGCAGGAGCGTGCGCTGTGCGCCCAGACGGACCCGGAGGCGTTCTTCCCCGAGAAGGGTGGGTCGACCCGGGAGGCCAAGAAGGTCTGCCAGACCTGCGAGGTTCGTGACGAATGTCTGGAGTCGGCGCTGATGAATGACGAGCGCTTCGGCATCTGGGGCGGCCTCTCCGAGCGGGAGCGTCGCAAGCTCAAGAAGCGGGCGGTCTGAGCACCGCGCCGCCACAGCAGGACCCCGGCGATCGCCGGGGTCCGCTGCATTTGCGTGCGCATCGGTTCGCCCGGTCGGGGGGCGGCGGCTAGGGTTGCCGATCGTGCGTCCCACGGTTGCAGTGCTCCTCGTCAGCCATGACGGGGCGCGCTGGCTGCCCACCGTGATCGGCGGCATCAAGGCGCAGACGACGCCTCCCGACCGGGTCCTGGCCATCGACACCGGCAGCAAGGACGGCTCCTCGGCGCTGCTCGAGGATGCCTTCGGTACGGCGCTGCGCGTCTCCGGCGCCACCACCTACCCGCAGGCCGTGGCGCTCGGTCTGGCCGAGCTGCGCGAGGACGCTCCGGAGTGGGTCTGGCTGCTGCACGACGACTCGACGCCGGACCCGGGTGCCCTGGCGGCGCTGCTGGCCGCGGCGGCCGAGCACCCCGAGGCCGACGTACTCGGGCCCAAGCTGCGGGAGTGGCCCTCGCTGCGTCGGCTGCTCGAGCTCGGCATCACCATCTCGGGCACCGGGCGGCGCGAGACCGGCCTGGAGCACGGGGAGTACGACCAGGGGCAGCACGACCGGGTCCGGCAGGTGCTCGCGGTCAACACTGCCGGCATGCTGGTGCGGCGCAGCCTGCTGGAGAAGCTGGACGGACTCGACCCGCAGCTGCCGATGTTCGGCAACGACCTCGACTTCGGCTGGCGCGCCGCCACTGCCGGGCACACCACGCTGGTCGTCCCACAGGCGGTGGTCTTCCACGCCGAGGCGGCGCACCGCGGCGTACGGCGCACCCCGCTGACCGGGCGGCACACTCACTACCACGAGCGCCGGGCCGCGTTGTACACGCTGCTGGCCAACTCGCGCCGCGGGGCGCTGCCCTTCCAGATGGTCAGGCTGGCGCTCGGCACGCTGTGGCGGATGATCGGGTTCCTGCTGGTGCGCGAGGTCGGCACCGCGCTCGACGAGCTGGCCGCGCTGGTCTCGGTCTACTCCTCGCCCCGGATGGTGCTCGCCGCGCGCCGGCGGCGCCGCGGGCTGGCCGCGGCGCCGCCCAAGCAGGTCAAGGCACTGCTGGCACCGGCGTGGCTGCCCTACCGACACGGGCTCGACTTCGTCAGCGACGTCGCGACCGCGCTCACCAACCAGGCCTCCGATCTGGCCGAGCGCCGCCGGATCGCCGCCGCCGAGGCCGACCCCGCCTCCTTCGCCGCCCGCCAGGTGGCCGCGCGCGCCGCCGCCGAGGACGAGGACGAGATCCCGGTCGAGAACGGGTGGATCGTCAGGTTCTTCACCAACCCGGTCGCGGTGCTGCTGGCGGCGGTCGCCGTGCTCGGCGTGATCGGCTCGCGCGCCGCCTGGCACGCGGTGGCCGGTGGCGGGCTCTCCCCGGCGCCCGGTGGGGTCGGGGAGTGGTGGCACCTGCAGTACGAGTCCTGGCATGCGCTCGGGCTGGGAACTGCGGTGCCGGCACCGCCGTACCTGCTGCCGCTGGCGCTCCTCGGCACCATCCTGGGCGGCCATGCCGCGCTGACCATCAGCGTGGTGATGGTCCTGGCGTTCCCGCTGGCGCTGTGGGGTGCGTGGCGATTCCTGCGCATCGTGGGCCGGCTGATCAGCCACCGAGGGGCGCCGCGCTGGCTGATCCTGTGGGGAGCCACCACCTACGCCCTGGTCCCCGCAGTGAGCGGGGCGTGGGGCGATGGTCGGCTGGGTCCCGTGGTCGCCGGCGCGCTGCTGCCCTGGGCGGCGCACGCGGGCCTGGGCTTCGCCGAGCCGGATCCGGAGCGACGCTGGCGAGCGGCCTGGCGCACCGGCCTGCTGCTCACCCTGATGGCGTGCTTCACGCCCTCGGCCTGGCTGGTGGCGCTCGTGCTCGCGCTGGTGGTGTTGGTGGCGGCGTTCGGGATCGTCCCCGGCAGCATCCGCGACCGCAACGTGTGGGGGCCGCCGGCGCTCGCCCTGGTGATCGCCCCGGTGCTGCTGCTGCCGTGGTGGCTGCCGGCGCTGCTGCACGGTGCCGGCGACGGGCTGCTGCTCGACGCCGGCCGGCTGCCCAGCCCGCAACTCGGCGGCGGCCACCTGATCATCGCCCGGCTCTCCGACCTGGGTGCGCCCTGGTGGCTGGGCCTGGTGGTCCCGGTGCTCGCCATCGTGGCGCTGATCCCGATCCGGACCCGGATCCCGGTGCTGGTCTGCTGGATCGGCCTGCTCGCCACCGCCGTGGTGGCGATGGCGCTCGGGTTCGTCACGCTCCGACTCGCGCACGGCACCAGCCCGACCGGGATGATGTTCCCACTGGTTTGCCTCCAGGGCGCCGCCGTGGTCGCTGCCGTGCTGGGCACCCAAGGCTGGCTCGCCGCCGCCGCGGCCCGGGGCCGCCCATCGTGGCGGCGCATCGTCGGGTTGGTGCTGGCGGTGCCGGCCGCGGTGGTCCCGGTCGTCGGCCTGGGCTGGTTCGTCGTGGACGGCAACGAGTCGCTGACGACGCAGTGGCACGACGGGGTGCCGGCGTACATGGTGGAGACGGCGCAGAAGGCGCCGCAGAACGGTGTCCTGGTCATCCGCGGCAGCACCAAGGGCGGGCTGCGCTACACGGTGGTCCGCGGTGACGGCACCACGGTGGGCGACGACGAGATCGAGAGCCTCACCCCGGAGGACACCGCGTTCACCGGACTGGTCCAGCAGTTCGCCTCCCGGCCCACGCAGCAGGTCGTGGAGCGGCTCGCCGCGGCCGGGATCCGCTACGTCGTGCTGCCGCCCCGTGTCGACGGCACCGTGGCGGCGGCGATCGACCGCAGCGGCGCGGTCTCGCAGGCCTCAGCCGCCAACCGCGCCACCCGCGCCTGGCAACTGGATCCCGCCCCGCACGGTGACTTCGCGGGTCACCGCTCCTGGTTGCGGATCGGCCTGCTGGTGATCCAGGCGGCCGGCCTCGTCCTGGTCGTGGTGCTGTGCCTGCCCACCGTCGAACGGAGGCGGCGGGCATGACCGGACCGACCCGGGCCTCGCGCCGTCCCGTCGACCTGACCTTCGTGCTGGCGATCGCTCTGCCGCTGCTGGTCGGGCTGGCGCTCTTCCTCACCACCCCCGGCTTCGGTACGGCGTACTTCCACCCGCCGACCAAGCCTCCGCTGACCACGGCCGTCGTGGTGTGTCCCCCGGCGTCCGGCAGCGGCGACCAGGTGCAGGCGACCTCGCGCGCCGCCGGCACGATCACGCTCGGCGGGACCCCGATCGAGGTCGGGAAGAGCCAGGTGGTGACCGGCTCGCCCGGCGAGGGCAGCGTCGTGGTCGGCGCGAGCGGCGCCACCGCGCCCGGCCTGACCGCGACCAGGTCCTCCACCTCGCCAGTGGCGGCGGCGCCGTGCCTGTATCCCAAGACCGACGAGTGGTTCACCGGCGTCGCGGCCGGCCCGGCGCACGATTCGATCCTCGAGCTGGCCAACCCGAACGACGGCCCGGCGGTCGCCGACATCACGGTGATCAGCGACACCGGCCCGGTCAGCGTCCCGGCGCTGCGCGGCATCACCGTCCCCGGCCACGGCAGCCAGGAGCTCGACCTTGGCGCGGTGATGCCGCGCACCGGCGTACTCGCGCTGCACGCCGTCGTCGAGCGCGGCCAGGTCGCGATGGCGGTGCGTGACCGCTCCGCCCAGCTCGCCGGCGGCAAGGCCAGCGACGACTGGCTGCCCGCGCAGGTGCAGCCCGCGAGGCACAACCTGCTGGTCGGCATCCCGGCCGGCGCCGGCTCCCACCAGCTGACCGTCGCCAACGGCACCGACCAGCAGGTCACCGCGAAGATCAAGCTGGTCACCGCGAACTCGATGTTCACGCCGGAGAACGCACCCACCCTCGACATCGCGCCGCAGTCGGTCTCCCGAGTCGACCTGAGCCAGCTGCTGGCCGACCCTGTCGCGGCGGGGGTGCTGGGCATCCAGGTCAGCGCCACCGGCGCGGTGACCGCCTCGATGCGCAACGTGGTCAAGGGCGACCTCTCGATCACCGGCCGCAACCGCCACCTCGGCAAGGCGACCACCGTGGTGGTGCCGCCCGGCGCTAAGCAGCTCGTGGTCGGCGGTGCGAACGCCGTCGGCGCGCTCACCGTGACCGCCAGCGACGCCGACGGCAAGCGGCTGCTCTCCCAGCGGGTCGCGTTGGTGCCCAAGCAGGGCAAGTCGCTGGCCCTGCCCGACGGGGCGGTACAGGTCCGCATCGTCCCCGACCGGATCCGGTACGTCGGCTCGATCGTGCTCAGCGCCAAGGGCGGGGCCACCGTGATCCCGGTCAACCGGCTGCGCGTCACCGGCCGGGTGCCTTACGTCAAGCCGGGTCTCCCGCGCTGAGCGCTCACTCCGCGTCGTAGCGCGGGTCGACCTGCTCCGCGTCGATGCCGAGCAGCTCGGCGACCTGCTCCACCACCACGGTGAGCAGCATCGCCTCGAGGTCGCCACGGCTCTCGCAGCGGTGCTCGATCGGCCGGCGGAAGATCACCAGCCGGGTCGGCGTCGTACCGCTGCCGCGCACCAGCGAGGAGAGCGGCACGGTGTCCACCGACCAGTCGTCGGGGATCTGGGGAGCGTCCTCCACGGCGTACTCGACCAGGCCGAGCCGGTCCTGCCAGCGCTCGTCGATCTCGCTGACGATGTCGAGCACGAGGTCGTCGAAGCGCTCCCGGCGAGTGCGCAGCTCGGGCCGCCCCGGCACGCGCGGCAGCACCGCGGGTCCTCGCATTCCCCGGCCCCGACGATCACGCAACCTACTCACGACCGCGAGCCTAAACCGAGTGCGGCTGCGGCGGTTGTAGCGTGACGGGCGTGACCCTGGCCCGTCGTTGTTCGCGTACCGCCTGCAGTCGCCCGGCGACCTGCACGCTGACCTACGTGTACGCCGACCAGACGGCCGTGCTCGGGCCGCTGTCCACCTATGCTGAGCCGCACGCCTACGACCTGTGCGAGGAGCACGCCGAGCGGCTCTCCGCGCCGCGTGGCTGGGAGGTCCTCCGGCTGGCCCGCGAGCACGTCCCGCCCGGGCCCTCCGACGACGACCTGCTGGCGTTGGCCAACGCCGTGCGCGAGGCCGCGCGGCCGACCCCGGCGCCGCGTCAGGTGCCCGCCGAGAAGGGCACCCGCGAGGTCGGCCGCCGGGGCCATCTGCGGGTGCTCACCACCGACTGACGCGCGAGCCGACCGCCCGAGCAGATAGGCCGCGGACCATCTCGACGGGTGCCCGTCAGCGGCGGCGTACATTGGTTAGTGCATGTCAACTAACTACATGTCGCCGACCGGAAGGACGCAGATGGCTGACACCGGCACCGCCCAGCAGCGCAAGGTCCAGCGGGCGCAGCGTGCCGCCCGGGAGACCGCGAGTCCGCACTACAAGTGGATCGTGCTGTCCAATACGACGCTGGGCGTGCTGATCGCCACGATCAACTCCTCGATCCTGCTGATCGCGCTGCCGGACATCTTCCGCGGCATCAAGATCGATCCGCTGGCACCGGGCAACACCAGCCTGCTGTTGTGGCTCATCATGGGCTACATGGTCGTCACGGCCGTGCTCGTGGTCGGGCTCGGCCGGCTGGGCGACATGTACGGCCGGGTGCGGATCTACAACGCCGGGTTCGCGATCTTCACCTTCTTCTCGGTGATGCTGGCCGTCACCTGGATGCACGGCACCGCGGCCGGCCTGTGGTTGGTCGCGATGCGGATCTTCCAGGGCATCGGCGGGGCGATGCTGATGGCCAACTCCAGCGCGATCATCACCGATGCGTTCCCGGTCAACGAGCGCGGCCTGGGGCTGGGTCTCAACATGGTCGCCGCCATCGCCGGCTCGTTCATCGGCCTGATCGTCGGCGGTCTGCTGGCGCCGGTCGAGTGGCATCTGGTCTTCCTGGTCTCGGTCCCGATCGGCCTGTTCGGCACGGTATGGGCCTACCTGCGGCTGCACGACACCGGCGTACGACGCCATGCCGAGATGGACTGGTGGGGCAACCTCACCTTCGCCGTGGGGCTGATCGCCGTCCTGGTCGGGATCACCTACGGCATCCAGCCCTACCACGGGGACACGATGGGCTGGACCAACCCGTGGGTGCTGTTGGCCCTGGTCGGCGGTGCCGCGGTGCTGGCGGTCTTCTGCTGGGTGGAGACCAAGGTGGCCGAGCCGATGTTCCGACTGAGCCTGTTCAAGATCCGCGCCTTCACCTTCGGCAACGTCGCCAGCCTGCTCGGTGCGCTCGGCCGAGGGGGGCTGATGTTCATCCTGATCATCTGGCTGCAGGGCATCTGGTTGCCCCGGCACGGCTACAGCTTCGAGTCCACCCCGCTGTGGGCGGGCATCTTCATGCTGCCGATGACTCTCGGCTTCCTGGTCGCCGGCCCGACCTCGGGCTGGCTCTCGGACCGCTTCGGCGCGCGCGCCTTCGCCACCGGCGGGATGGTGGTGGCGGCCGGCAGCTTCGTGTGGCTGTGGACCCTCCCGGTGGACTTCAGCTACTGGCAGTTCGCCCTGGCCCTGCTCGTCAACGGCCTCGGCATGGGACTGTTCGCCGCTCCCAACCGCACCGGCATCATGAACAGCCTGCCCGCGCACCAGCGCGGAGTCGGCGCCGGGATGAGCACGGTGTTCAGCAACTCCGCGATGGTGCTCTCGATCGGCATCTTCTTCTCGCTGATGATCACCGGCCTGGCCTCGTCGCTGCCGCAGACGATGATGCAGGGGTTGACCGCGAACGGCGTACCGCACGACGCGGCCGCCCAGGTCGCCGCCCTGCCGCCGGTCGGCGTGCTGTTCGCCTCGCT
>Ga0164242_10004639_pt1 | contig 15401 bp, 18 predicted proteins | sample OricomgcompostMG_FD_108783 | JGI IMG/M metagenome (GOLD analysis project Ga0164242, IMG submission 108783) | Miracle-Growth compost microbial communities from Emeryville, California, USA - Original compost - Miracle growth compost (MG) ... | reverse complement strand
TGTAATTTTGGCTGGGTTTCTCGCCAGTGGTCCATTTCGAGGCAATCTGAGAGGACATTGCACCAAACCACAACGCAGCTGAACCGCATTCAGATAAGGATACCTGTGGAAAATGAGCTGGTATATCGGAGCCTATTTATATGGTAGTTCCTCGACGATATGGCCTGGCCTCATGCCATCTCCAGGAAAGCCCGACATGTTGGTATGGGGGGTCCCGGACCCGGGCTGACCTACCTACCGGACGGGGGCTTGCGGTCGGACTAGCTTTCGGGCACGGAGGAAACTGGCCGGGCCTCGGACCCCACCCGCCCCGCCCCGCCCCGGCCTGTAAGTCCCAAACCGACGATTTAACGCGACTCATAGTCTTCCGTAATGTGGCGACCCCAACCTTGATAGAAAACAACGACAACGCTAAAATGGTCGCCGCCTCTTTTATCTTGGGTGGTCAAGGCCCAAGAGCAAATGGTCGAGATAAGATATCTCAATCGATATCACCCCTGGGATCGCCCGTGATTGGCTCCGCTTTTGATCCTTATCAGGTCTTAGCCTCGGCCCTACTTTCCAGTCCGGCTCTCGTCCGGTTCACCTTCCCCATGATGGGGCAGTCCACCAACCACCGCGCTGGGGATGGGCCCAAATACTCCAATATCGGCGTGGGGGGAACCTTGTTTTGCGTCGGTGTCTATCTTGAGTCGTGAACATGGCTAGTATGTAGGTACCTTAGTCTTCCCGCGAGGATGATATATATCACCACTAATCCTTCCACGTCACTTGGGAAGGCTCTTCGAGGTAGATGAGCCGCTACCCCGTGGAACCCCCCCTCTCTCCAATTTCTCCTGTGCACATCGACTAGCGGGCTGCTGTCAGACCTGCCGTCCGACCTTCCTTGTTTGTCGATCCGGAGATTTTCCCTCAGGTTGCCCGAAAGCACACGAGCAGCTTCGGCCACTCACGTGTCCAACGTCATAGTCCTCGCCTCCTTGCTTCGGTGTCGCCGCCCGCTCGGAAGAAGGGGGAAAAAAACGACATATTTCGAGAAGCTAATTTTCACGGTCGGGGCGATTTGGATTGGGGCTTCCCATTTCCACCCCTGAATATCCACAATCATGGTGGGCAAAGGAATGTCGAAACTGAGCCGGTGGGCCGACAAGGTCGCCGTTGACGCCGAGCCGGGCCTCACTAGCGGTCAGATGATGGTATTTTGACCTCCTCCTCGATGTCGCCCGCCCCCCTGCGGCTCTAGCGCAAATTAAGCCGCGTAGGGCTGACTGACAATGGCTTCACGCAGCTTACGAACCACGACCTGAAGCCCGTGGAGCCGGAGCGGCGGCAGTGGGGGCCCTGGAACTTCGTCGCCTTTTGGATCGCCGACTCGTTCAACATCAACACGTGGATGATCTCGTCGTCCATGATCGTCGCAGGCCTGTCGTGGTGGCAGTCCTGGTTGTGCGTCTGGATCGGCTACTTCATCTCCGGCGTGTTCATCTCCATGACCGGCCGTATTGGCGCCATGTACCACATTGGGTTCCCCGTGGTTAGCAGGTCATCCTTTGGAATCTGGGGGAGCTTGTGGCCGGTCTTTAACCGTGCTGCTATGGGTTCGTCTTGCCTTGTTTCACACGTGAGACTCGAGCTTGGCTGATACAGTTGCCACTAATTAGCTTGTGTCTGGTATGGTGTCCAATCGTATATTGGAGGACATTGTGTGTATCTGATGATCCGTTCCATCTGGAAGGCTTGGGTACGTAAAAACTTTGAAGACAAACCACCTTTTCTTGGGAGCAGTTGGTTGTTAACACTCTTCAGGACCGCGATACGATTCCAAATACCTTCTCTGAAGGTTCCGGCACAACCACTGCCGATTATGCCTCGTTCTTCTTGTTCTGGTTCTGTTCCCTACCCGCCCTCTGGTTCCCCGTCCATAAGGTTCGCCACCTCTTCACCGTGAAGGCTTACTTCGTCCCCTTTGCCGGGATCGCCTTCCTTATCTGGGCCGTCGTCCGCGCGGGCGGCGTCGGGCCTATCGTGCGACAGCCTGCCACCATCTCGGGTAGCGAACTGGCGTGGGAGTTTGTCAAGGGCGTCATGACCAGCATCGCCAACTTTGCGACTCTAATCGTTAACGACCCGGACTTCAGTCGTTTCGCTGGCAAGCCGAAGGACGCGCTGTGGTCACAGCTCCTTACTGTGCCGATCGGCTTCGCGGTGACCAGCTTCATTGGTATTATTGTGTCGTCGTCGTCGACTGTCATCTACGGCGGCGACCCGATCTGGGACCCCCTTGTTCTCCTGGAGAGGTTCATCGACGACGGTGGCTCAGCGCAGCGGTTCGGTGTTTTCGTTATCGCAACTGCCTTTGCACTCGCGCAGCTCGGTACAAACATCTCGGCCAACTCAGTCTCGGCCGGCACGGACATGACGGCGCTACTCCCCAAGTTCCTTAACATCCGGCGTGGTAGCTACATCTGCGCCCTCGTTGGCCTGGCCATGTGCCCCTACACGCTACTCACCTCGAGCAACCAGTTCACCACCTACCTGTCCGCATATAGCGTCTTCCTCAGCTCCATCGCCGGCGTTATGTGCTCAGACTACTACCTCGTGCGTCGGGGCTACCTCGAGGTCAAAGAGCTGTACGATGCGCGCAAGATTGGGCCTTACTACTTCGGCTGTGGTGTCCACTGGCGCGCTTATGTTGCCTACATCTCAGGCATCCTGATCAACGTCGTGGGTTTCGCGGGTGCGGTCGGGACCGAGGTTCCCATCGGCGCAACATACGTCTACAACCTAAACTTCTTCTGTGGTTTCATCGTCTCAGCCGGTATCTACTGGGGCCTGTGCAAGATCTGGCCTATCCCGGCGTGTAGCGACCGGTGGATGGAGGTGGGCGACGAGATCGAGGACGTGAGGCTCACGTATGATGGTGCAAGCGGAGACCAGGAGTATGAGAAAACGAGTACACCGACAAAGCTAATGGAAGATGGAAAGATGGTGTAGGGTCGGACTTGGCATATGATCTGGTTCGAATTATATAGCAATCTAGCGATGCGTTGATCTTTGATACTACTTAACCAGGGAAACGACAGCGAGAGCGAGAGCTAGAACACATGCTTCTGCTGATTATGTACTGTACATCTGGTCCCCGTCGCTTGGCATGCTGGTTATCAGATATGACGAAGTGCTTCCTCAATAGAAGCTAGCCCGACGGGATTTAACAGGACGGGAGTGATAGGGGTAGACCTCTCGGCCGACGGGGTGTCTTTCTGATAGGCAGCGGCTAGTCTCAGCCACTAGGCACCCATCATCGGATGGCTTTTGGAATCGTACGACTGATACACACTAGGATATGGCGAACCTCCCAACCCTTGCAATATATGACACACTTTGGTTCGCATCTTTCCTTCTTCATCACTCGTGAAGGAAGCGGCCCATTAGGAACGATGGCAAGTAGCCGACTTTACCGGCCGCTCGCAAACATGGAGGGATATAACCCGGGCTTTGGGCCGGGCTTTGGGCGAGGCCAGGCGGGAGTAACCATGGAACAGATGTGCATGTTCACAAGCTACCGGCGACACCGACCCACCTCCGAGTTCGAGACCCGTAGCCTGGAGCCTGCGAGCCCACACCATCAGGAGGAGGAGTCCAGATAGAGTCTGTGCGGTAGGTTTGTGAATGAGAAGGATACTCCTCCTGGATTACCCCGCGTATTTAGCTTCCTTTCCCGTCCGGACTGCCGTTAGTTTTCCTGGTACGGAACTTATTGCCAAACTAGCAGACCGGCTCGCCTTTTCCTGGTTTCGAGGTCGAGTCAAGTGGTGGTTCTCGGATGAGGGGCAGAGAGCAGACGCCGATCAGCTTTGCCTCTCTGCTATAAGTGGGGCTTACTAAGGCGGTCACGGCCTATCACAGGCATTCCATTACCCTCCACGAAAAAAATGCAAACCCCCCAAGACCCCGCGCTGTGGATCCCCCGCCAAGACCAAACGTGCCACTGACAGTTCCGGGATTAGCCGATGGGGGTTCTTCCTCGCTGCCGGTCGACGTCAAGACTCACAAACAGAACCAAGTCCCGCCATCTACGCGCACCATCAAAACCGAAGAGCGGTTCTTGTACTCCGTGATTGCCGTCAATAGGCTCTCATTCCAATAACCTCCTTTCTGCATCCCATCCAGCGCCGGGCGCAAATATCTGAGCGACGTCTTGATTGCGGAACCCGACGGGCAGAGCTCGCGGCGACATCACAGGTCAAGACACAACCAACAAACATCGGAGGCGACTTGAGTGGCGGGATCTACGAACCACCAAGCCAGCCACGGAGACGTGGATACAGAGGATTCGAGCAAAGAGGGAAAGCCCACTGCGTGGAGCCCATTTATTCGAACAACGCCTTTTATCGCACCGAGGGGCCAGGAAGCCTGACTCCTTCCGTTGGGAACTCTTGCCGCGAGCAAATCCCTCAACACCGAAGCTACCCCGAGAACCATCGAGTTCCTTGAACACATACCCTCTCTCAGCCCATGACCTCCTCGCAGACGCATCCCACGATGCCCTCCCAACGCCCCTTCTTCCTCTCCACCTTCTTCGCCGCCCTGCGCCAGCAGGCCCCCTCCGGCCTCTCCCAGCAACCGAACAAGTCCGCATCGACATCCACAAACTACCAGCCCTCATCCTCAGCCGGCACGGGTCCGCGCGCCATCTCTTCCTCCGCGAATAATGCATCAGCCGCCACATCCTCATCCCCCGGCGCCTCCTCAGCGACCTCCCCCGCGCCGACAGCGTCGCGGACCTCCTCGTCGGGAGGCGTAGTCAGCCAGCTCCCGATACACTCGCCGCGGACGCACCATCACCACCACAACCGCCACCACCACCACCCCGGCGCCATCCCCATCCCGCAGTCGCAGCAGGGTAGGCGGCGGGGGAGCGACAGCAGCAGCGAGGGGTTCAGGGAGGTGCTCGGCGCGGATAAGTGGTACATCGGCGGCAGGACGGCCGGGGGCGAGGAGAAGTTCTTCAAGCTGGGCGTCGTGAGGCGGGTGCGCAGCGGGGACCGACTGAGCTTGGATCGGTTGAGCTTATGAGTGCCGAGCCATGTTCCAACTTGTTCGGTGGGGGGATATGCTGATTACGCACTGTGAAGCAAAACTTGGGTCGGGGGTATGATTCTTGGTTTTGTCGTATCCTTTGAACCATGGGGTGGATTATGCTATGGCGCTTTTCACGGTCGGCGTTTCGGGACATAGGATGTTACGAACTGGCGTTCGGCTTTTTTAGGGACCTTGCGACTTGGTTCACATACACAGGGTCGGGTATGGCATTGGGATACGGGATACGAGAAATACAGCAGAAACTACATATGGACATATCGGACTCGCGTACCGAAGGATGGAAGGAAAGAGAAGTTTACCTGCCCAGGGCGTAGACTCCTAGGACATGAAGATAAAGAGAGGGAGGGACCACTCGCTTGATCCACCTCATACGAAATACCTTTGCTTGCCGGCAAGTTAGATCAGAGAGAAAAGCAAGCAGGCAGGCATGCATGTATTGAATCACAAAAGTTGATTTCATTATCTATCTGACGTATATTTGCCTGTGGAGTGAGTCTATCTCGCCTGTGGTCTAATCCCCAGGTGATAGGGCCGGTCGGTTATCATACAACACAACAGCTTACCACATAAATCGCTGCATCCGTCCCTCGTCTAGAGCCCCACCATCACTGTTTCTCCACATGAATGGCTTGGCCAAAAACATGTACATGGTAGCTAGGTTGATAAATACGAACCACAGCGTCTCTAGCCCCGCAGTGAGGTCGAATTTGCGCCCATACCGGTAGACCCAGTTCATCCCTGGCACTCGGGAGAGCTGAGCGCCAATAAACCCCTGGTGCTGACAGTCGTGGGTAGGCCAGGCAGGAACTAGCAACCGCCAAAATATCCAAGGGAGGATGAAGTAGCGTGGCTCCACGAGCGGTGCTGTGATGAGGGAGAGCGCCGTGGTGAGGAGCCAGAGGAGGGCAGTTGATGTTGGAGGGGGCGTGCTTGATGTGGATGTAGGGTCTGCGAGAGTGACAGGCAAGCCCGTATAAGGTGGGATAGGGATCTTTGCGGCTGTTGTTTTGGTATCGTCCTTGTCCCTCCTCAGCGCCGTTGACATTACCGCAGATGGGAAAGGGGTGTTGATACACGGCACAGGGATGGCCCTGTTTGCGGGACAATCTGGGTTTGCTTTGGACGAGGTACTTGGAGAGCACCCGCTGAGTCGGTTCCACACTAACCAGGCACTCACGACGTAGGCCCCTACAAGAGAGAAACGCACCATGGTCGAGCGGAGGATCGTATAGCGGAAGACGTAAAACATGTAATGTCGGTTGTCGGCCAAGGTGAAGGGGTGGATGATGGTGTTGAATTTGACAATCATGAGTGACAAAACGACGCCTCCTACTAGAAATGCGGGAGATGATGCATTTTGGCACAGAAACCATGTGGTGTGAAGCGCGAAGGACTTCTGAACATGGGATCCGGACTTTTCGTGAGTCGACGCTGTTGGCTTTGCCTTTGTGTTTTTCTCAAGGACCTTTGCTGCGGTCTCAGATGTAGCGCCGGAATCCTTTTGCCCTTGTAGGACGATTTGCAGCAGCTTGGAGATCTGAGATATGACAGTTGGGACGAGCAGTGGCGCGGAAAAGAATGCGAAGAGCGGCCAGATGTACAGCATCTGCGCAAGGTGTAGTGTGGCGACATGGTTGGATTTATCTCCTGCAGTGGTGTCAGTAATAGCGACGATACTAGGAGAACAGAGTTATATACCGAGAACGACACCCCCATTCCATATAACAAATCCGACGAAGAGTCCCATGGTAGCGATGTGTGGCCATATCTGTTCCAGCATCTTGGCCGGGTTGCAAACCGCAGCGATGGCAGTGCTGAGGACGCACACGACCAAATCTAGCCTGTTAGCCCGAGTTATGGGGAAGACTGGCCGTTTTGAGGTCTTACCAATAGGTCTCGCAAGGTTTAGCGGCGGATCGTGGACATCCCCTATAGAGTATCTCCACCAGTAAAATCTCACTAGGCTAGCAAGAGTTGTAAACTCGGGCGTCTCAACTGAAGCAGGTTTTAGGGATCTAACGGCATGGACGGCCTCCAGGCCGCCCATATAGACCACCACCCAGAAGACGTTGGTCTGCCTCATGAAAAGGGCGAAGGCTCCCAGAAGGATGGTCCAGACGCCGTTAATAAACCCGCCGCCTCCTTCTCGGGAGACCCGCTTCAGGTGGTTTTGGTACAAAACAAGCACCACCACAGCCGAAAGGACATCGGTGTAGTAGAGCGCCGAGAAGAAGAAAAGGGCTGGGAAGAGAGCGATGTTGGTAGCAACATGCTCTGCGTAGAACGATGGTGCCCGAGGTGAGAACCGAGCCCCCGCGCCCTTGGCCTCTAGGGACTGCCGGCACAAGGATGCAAAATGGGAGAGTAGAAGGACTCCGTATCGGTTAATGCGGCGAAGATTGGGGGCGGTGCATGAGTCCCCCCATAATGTGTGGTACAGCGCACTTAGACCATACCTGGGGACATATCAGCGAGCCGGACAGAGCTGGACGAGTCGGGGAGCAACATACAGGCCTGGAGGGGTGGTAATCTTGTCATCCCACTCGTAATACCTGCCCTCGCAGTATTTGAGTGCCTGGGGAACATGGAACACCTCGTCCTAAAACCTGGTCAGTGAAGAAGGACAGGCAAAACAGGGGTTGAACGGACTGACTAGGTATGGTTCTGGGACGGACGTGTTAACAAACGTCATCCAGAAATCGCAGAAGAAGCGGAGCAGGGTAACACCCCATTGCGTGGCCACCACGGTTTTCAAGATCGTCCACGGTGGAGACACCTGGCCGGATGGTCTAAAGAGAGCAGTTGGGAAACGGCCGAGGACGAGGAGCCACACGAGATGCCCCTCGATCATCTCCCGCCATTCCCCCCTCAGGGCCGCGAGAAGGTTCATTTTGAGGGAGGGAGTTGTTTAATCGAATGGACGGACGACGCTAAGCATCATGAGTTGAAATGGAATTTATTGGACCGGCAACTGATCCAATTAGGTACTGCCGTGTTGGGCTCGAAGATGCGAAAGCTAAAGCCAAGTGAACAGGTGTGCACCAGTCCAAATTTCATGGCCCGTGCACGCACACCGAGGTGAGGTGAGGTCGCCGAACTAGCCGATCCCAGATGTCATATCTTTACTCTCACTAGGTTTTCTGTGTCTTCGGCTCTGTAATTCATGTTTACCTGCACGAGACCCTAATAAGGTCTGAGCTGTGCAAGATTCCTACGTGGAGGAGAGCACAACAAATACTTCATGGCCTGTGATATCAGGTTTGAATGGCTTCAGGTCTATAGTATACCGGTTTTATACATGCCGTCAATGAGGTCAGAGAGCTCCCTGCACTCCTTTCTCCAACCCTGCTCTATACTGTTTTCAAGTGTGGGACGTAGGCCCAAACCTTAGAATGGCTGCAAGCTTGGTTAGCACGAGACCCAGCTGCTCTCGTAATCTAGTACTCACGTTGTCTGACGCGGGCTTCTCGTGTCCGTAGAAGCTCCCAACGACGGGGATTTTCTAATTTGGTGTTAGACAAGGTCATGTCTTTATAGCTCAGCGGAATATAAATACCATGAGGATATCTTTTTGTAGCGTAGGGATGCCCGAAGCGTAGAAGATGAGGGCGAAGAGCGCCACACCACCGAACATGCTCGATTTCATTCCGCTGTTGATAGTTGGGTGGTTAGCACTGGGCTCAATCCGGAGGATCACTCGTAGCTAGCGACTGCCCCGAATTTCCTGAAATCCAAGCTCCAAGCTCCAAGCTCCAAGCCTGACAAACGAGCACTCTTGCGCCAACCTTCTCTCGGCCAGTATTTCTCGCCCGGGGAGGGGTCTGCCGTTGGTCGGCAAATTTTTGTAGTTTCCGTAACTTACAATCTGAAGACATCCTTCCCGGTGATTCCAGCGACGTTGGGTTGGTAGTGGTACCTGTATGAACCCATTAGCAACGTATCCAGCAATGCCTCCCCAATTCCGGGGTTCACGGCGCGGTCGAGTGTCATTCGTCGCTAGGTTTCGCCCACGGGGAGATCCACAGGTCGGTTCGGACAGGGAAAATATATGAAGCTAGATTGTTGCTTACTTCGGGCCGTAAGGGCTCTTATACGTTGGGTAGGCACCCGACCGAAGCATTGGGGACTTTGAGGATCGGTTAGTTACGATCGCGGACTCGCCATGGATTGGGGGGGCAGCGGGTTATCGGGGCGAATTATTGGGTAGGAATCACTCACAGGGAATGGCATGGCGATTTAGAGAGTCGGGGACGTCTGCAGAGAGAGTCAATGGCTGGGAAAGAGAGAACGATCGTGGAGATGCAGGTTTGATGTTGCGCGAGAGTTTCTTGACGGACAAAGCCGGAATGACGGGGTTAGTTCCTGAGGCCGCAATAAACTAGCCAACCACGGAGCTTCATTTTTAGCTAACTCTTGGCGATCAAGCTTCCCGAATCTGGTTCCTCCTCCATGCCGCCTCCTCGTCGCAACTTTTGTTGACGGATAATTTCCTTCGATTTGCTAACCGCGTTGACCCTTTGTCCACATTTGAACGGCGCAAATGGACAAACTCATCGATAACCGGTTCGAGCGAGTCGAGAAGGCCCTTGCGAGCCTCATCGACTCCATTTCCAAATACTCGCCGTCCAGCAGCCAAGCCAACGAGTTGGCTACATCTGACAAGGAATTGAGCAACAGCCTCGCCCAGCTGCAGACTCACCAGAACAACCACGCGCGAATCCAGAGGCTGCGCCAGGAGACCGCTGATCTGGATGCCCAAATAAAGAGCACCATCTCCGTACTCTGGACCACGCGCAAGGAAATCACCGCGACTCCGACTACCACCTTCCCTCCCAAGGAGCCCAAGTACCAATTCACCTATTCCGAGCTCCTCAACTACGCCCGACGTATCAGCCGCAACACCCTCCCGCCGCCAGGCGTGACGAATGGCGTCGACCTAACCGCTCCGCCGCCGACCGCAACAACCACCGTGCCGGGCTCGCAGAATGGCGACGGCAACACCACGGCCGACCCTGCAAGCACAGCTCACACCCCCGTCGGAACGACCGCGAGCGCCAGTGCAGCTGCCACTCCGGTAGCGACCGCGACCGGCGCCGGCGGACCCCCTAACGGCGCGGAAGTGACGATCTCCCAACCCGACGCGTCGCAGGTGACGACAGCGCCATCACTACCAGACCACCTGCTACCCGCCGTCAACATGTTCGAGGGAGCCGTATTCTTCCCCTGGCCAGGCGAGGAACGGATCCGCGGCGGCGCTCTTGCCTTAAATCAGCAGCTGCGCGACATCGGAGTCGATCCCCGCGGTCACGACCCGGAGGAGGAGGAACGGCGGGCCGCGGCCGCGGCCGAGCAGGAGCGCAGGGACCTCGAGGAGAGGCAACGGCTGCAGAAGGAGGAGCACGAGCGGCGTGCGAGGGAGGAGCACGAGAGGATTGCACGCGAGAGGGCTAGGGCGCGGGAGCGGGAGAACGAGGAGGCATGGCGGAGGGGTAGTATCGCCGCTGGTCCAACGGGACCGCCGACGGTCGGACCCGGTGCTGGTGCTGCGCCTGGCGAGAAGAAGCAATTCCAGTTTATGGGGGATCTGGATGACGATGACGACTAGAGCAGGGCAGTTTTGGGAGATCCAGCAGAGCTGTTTCCCCATCTTTCTAAACATGAAAGAGTGTGTATAGAGTGACTTTTCGACTGGTCGATAGCTCCTCGGTTTGACGGCGGATAACACGCGTCACCGTTCTTAGTGGAAGACGAGGTGGAGGGGCCGAAAAAATGAAATAATCTATATATCATACTAAGAGTGCCCGAGGCCCTGTGACTCTATTCAAACTTATCCCGCTCTCGAACGAGCCTCCCGTCATGCAATTCATATTATTTTACACAAAGAATGAGTCGCAGTAAGCCTTCCAGACGCCATCACTGCCGTGATCTAATAATCCCATTGCAAGCCATGCTGGGCCGCGTCTGAAACGACGAAGCGACGGGGCGCTTCTTAGCGGAACACTCTTATCATACACATCCGGCCCGTATAACCCTGTCTTTGATATCCGTCACACTTCTTACGCAGCGGGATTTGGGAGACACCTTTAATCGATCTTGATAGACGCGTAGATCTTTCGTACAAACCACCAACTTGCAAAGTAGCCGATCGAACCTTGGTAGTCATAGTCAGCAAGCTGTCAACATAATAGTAATAGGGATAAGCTTACCAGTCAAAATGAAGAATAGGAACGAGATCAGCGCGCTGTAGCCAATATACAACACACTGCCCGCCAGGCCTCCAAGAGAGAGGTTGCCGATCCAGTAGATGAGGGCATTGAGGAAGATATAACCAGCACTCATACCGGCAGCCATAAAAGATCGCCACTGCCAGTTGTAGTTCTCGGCGCAGAGGAGGAAGTACACCAGGAGTATGGTGACCGCCGCGCAAGTAATAATCATTAAGCCATAGCAAAGGAAGAGGAAGCCGAACATGTAGTAGATCTTGCTGAACCAGATGGAGCTCATGATGAAGTAGAGCTCGACGAAGATAGCCCCAAACGGTAGAATACCAACCAAGAGCATGCTCGGAATAGGCTTCAGGTAGGTCGTCGCCGGGGGAATCTGGCGTGGAATCTGGTTTGTCCGTACCGGAGCCTCGATAATGGGTGCTCTGAAGCCGAGCCAGGAACCAGCGAAGGAGAGCGGAACGGAAATGATGAACCAGATGGCAATAATGACAATCATGGTCGTGAAAGGAACAGCCCCGGACGACTGTTTAGCCCAGAGGAAGAGGTCGAGGAAGAAGAAAGCCGAAAAGACGATACCAGGTACAAGAAGGGGCGTCAGGAGGATGTTGAGCTTCCATTTCTCGCCACTCATGGACTTGTAGACCCTGGCCGAGGCGTAACCACCGACGAAGCCGAGAATGGTGTATAGGAAAATGACAATTGTGCCGAGAGATCCTCGGTTCGAGGGGGATAGGAAACCTAGCAGGGCAAAGGCAATTGTGAAGCCGGTCATGACGAATAACTGCGCGCCGTTGCCAAGGAGGACCGAAAGCATGAGGGGGTTGTTCGGTGTCCGGAAGACATCTCCATGGACCAGTTTCCACCCAGAGTCTTCTTGGACACCGTCCTCCAAGGCAGATGTCCCTGAGAGGTCGTCCAAGTTGATCTGATCCAATCTGTTGTAGCGCGCAATGTCCTTCTTCAACGTGCGGACCAGAACGGACATGACGGTCAAAACCAGGAAGACGACGATAACGGCCGAGTTGACAAGTGATAGCCAGTGGATCTTGGGGTCGAAGACATGGAGGTACTTGTCCCATCGTGTAGCCCAGGCAGTGTTGGACTTGAGCCAGATAACACTGTATGTGAACTGCACCTTTGTCTCGCCAGTCTCATTCAAAATGACCGGGTCCATGTCGGTGTTGCAGTCCTCGACCTTTCTACCGGCTGCGTAATTCTTGGACTGCGGATGAGCCCGGGCACCGACGACCCTAAGCTGATCCTTGTTTCCGCTGACTTCGTGGTACTCGACAACGATTTCGTAATGGTTGTTGAATGAGAGCTGGTCCTTGGCAGCCTCCTGCCCGATGAGGAAGCCTGGGCTGTAGAATTGGGTATCAGAAAGCTCGTCGACAATAACTTGACCAGCTGGGAGTCCGTCGACCAGCCAGTTCAAACTGTAGCCTTGCTGTATGCGCCTGTTCACAAACCCGCTGGCACCAGCATCGTACGTGGCTTCGCACAGTGGTTTGCAAGTCTCATTGAGCGCCATCTTGAGCTCGAGCGGTGATGTCTTTATCCTGTCGCCGAACAGGATACTTCCTAAGCTCTCGCCAACACTCTGCGGGCCGCCCTCCGGTTGGCAGAACTTGAATAACGGGTGGTAGTAGTCGTACGAGACCACCGAATGTAGGAGGGCATCTTGCGGGGCAGCTATGGGTTTGATGGAGTTGACGTTGAGCGGAACGAGTTCGCTTGGTTTGTAGGAGGTCGGGGCAACGCCAGGGAGGTAGAAGGCTGATGCGAACTGCGGCGCTGCTAGGAGGGATGCAAGCAGCACCGACGAAGGCGAGATCGGGAGCGGCATCTTCGAAAGATGATGTCCTGTATAGCTGGGAGATAAGTATGAAAGCTAAAAGGTTGGGGGGTTAAAGGGTGGCAACTCACAACGCAGTTGATCTTCAAACTAAATGATGATGTTGAAGCTTTGCGTCCGGCGCATCTAGGCTGAAGGACACAACTCAGGTACCTGGCAAGGTTGGCACGGGCAATTCCTCGTGTTCCTTGAGGCTGAGTCAGATTCGGAGTGGATTAATATACTGGCGTTTATCTTATCGGGACGGACCCCACCTAACGGCCAAAATTTTGTGGCATATCGCGATCTTCACCGTGCACTTGCAACTTTTTTGGTGCATACAATCTTCAAGAACCTAAACAATGGCAGCTCCGTCCACCCTACCAGCACTGCTGGGCTCCCTCTCACAATCTTTGTCTTCTGCCCTCGAAGCCGCCCCTAAGTTGGCCGACGTGGATCCGCCAAAAGATGGGCTGTCGCTCCTCGACGTCAAGAACGAACTCTTACTCTCCTACCTACAAAACTTGGTCTTCTTGATCCTCGTCAAGCTACGGCAATCGAAGAACGCAAAGGCAAATGGCAAAGAGGACCATGACTTGAACGATGTGGCTGTGAAGAAGCTCGTCGAACTCCGACTCTACCTAGAGAAGGGCGTCCGGCCCTTGGAAGATAAGCTCCGCTACCAAATCGAAAAGGTCCTCCGAGCAGCAGATGACTCGGAACGCAATGCGAAGGCTGCAGAAAGTTTGAGCGCCTCGAAGAACCGCAAGAGTTCCGCCTCCAATTCTGGATCGGAGAGTGACGAGGAGTCTGGAGAGGATGGAGGTGAAAATGGAGCAGCGACCCCCAAGGTCTCAGATCTACAGTTCCGGCCCAACCTGTCGGCATTCGTACGTCCGGCTGCCTCCACAGGCGTTTCTAAGGAGAAAGATGCGAACGGCGTGTACCGACCACCCAGGATTGCACCGACAGTGATGCCGACAACTGAGAGGCGGGAGAGGGCTGAGCGCAAGTCTCTCAAGTCGGCCACGCTAGACGAGTTCATCGCTGATGAGCTCTCTACCGCACCTGTCGCCGAACCTAGCATCGGCACAACCATTGCGGCACACGGCCGGAGGGTCAAGACAGCAGGTGAGCGGGCTGAGGAGGCAGAACGCCTAGACTACGAAGAACGGAATTTCGTCCGACTCGCCAAGGAGAGCAAGAAGGACAAGGCAAACAAAGCCAAGGCTGCAGGTCGCAGTTCGCGCATGGCCTTCGGCGGGGAGGAATGGCGGGACCTTGGAGAGGGAGTTGACAGAATCAATCTGTTGACCAAGACCAAGAACGCCGGCAGAGGTACCAAGGCTCTTCTAGAGAAGAGCCGGAAAAGAGGAATCGACACCGTTGACGGGCCTCGTGGAAGCGGCAGTAGCAATGGTGTTCAGATGGGCGAAAGGTACCAGAAGCGACTCAAGGTTCTCGAGGGAGGTCGCAGGGACCGGGGGAAGAACAGATAGGAGCACCCAGGTACCTAGAAAGAAAAGCTGTTTCGCCTGAGTTCTAGGCTATATACCGCACCCAAGCATCTTTTTTAAAAATCCAAATTATACGCCATACCGCAGATCTTGACATGCCCTTCTAGTCGCCAGTTTTATTCCCATACCCCCATCTACCCATCGCTCTTGAGGTAGCTCCTCCGCCCACGCCTTGTCGCTGTTATGTTATATGCTAGCTCCAACATCCCTACCAGACTCACTACCACCGTTCACAAACCCAAGTGGAAGCCTTCGCCTCATTGACAACACGTCGTCCGGCAGGAAGAAGCCGATGCCGAAGAAGACGAAGATGGCCCACTTCCAGCGGAAGGGGTTAAAGGCGACGCAGAAGGTGAACCACCAAAGCAGCTCGAGGTAAGTGAAGAAGTCGAAAGCGCCGGTCGGTGACGTCGCCTTCAGCAGCCGGGTCATATCGATCCAGCGCTCCATCCAGAATTCGCTGGGCCGGGTCCAAGGGTCGAGCAGGAACATAAGAAGGATCCGAGTGTAAATGCCTATGTGCCAGTTCCCGACCGTGCCGACGGCAGCCATGTACGTGCTGGGCTCGTGTTAGTGCAAGATCCAACTTCACTAACTAAGTTCGCCTCTTGAGACTTACCAATTAATCGCAGAGACCGAGGGATGGTACGGCGGGAATGTTTGCAAATACCAGTTAGGGGGTGAGTAGGGTTTATGGAAGCAATCGTCCGGCAGGAACGA
>Ga0164242_10004638_pt1 | contig 15406 bp, 20 predicted proteins | sample OricomgcompostMG_FD_108783 | JGI IMG/M metagenome (GOLD analysis project Ga0164242, IMG submission 108783) | Miracle-Growth compost microbial communities from Emeryville, California, USA - Original compost - Miracle growth compost (MG) ... | reverse complement strand
CGTGAGCGACTACCTCGTCGCCGCCGCCCGGTGGCGGCGGGAGAACCGCGGTGCGGCCAAGGGATCTCCCTCAAACCTGCTGATGACGGCGGCCAGCCGGGCGCTGTCGGTCCTGGCCCTCGCTGACGAGGCCGGCCTGAGCCGGCTGCGCGCCGCCTACGACCCGGCTCCCACCCCCGCGACACCGACCGGCGGCCAGCCTGGGGCCAGCGCAGGTGTCCCGCCCGCTCCTCCGTCCCCTGGCTCCGCACCCCGTCGATAGCTCTCTTTCGGCGATTCCAGTCACGCCGCTTCTCGCAAACGCGATGCCGAGGGACCACCCCTGTTGATCGACACGGCATCGCCACCGCCTGCACACGGAGTCCTCTTGAAAAGTCCCCCTCACGTGAACGCCACCGAATGGGCCGAAGACCAACAACGTCGAGCCCAACTCGACGACCTCATGGCACAGGTCGCCGACCAGGAAGCCCAGATGGAACACGACCTGATCGCCACCCACGACGAGTACGAACTCGGCTTCAGTCAGGAGTCGCAGCCGGGAGCCACCCTCGCTGGACGGACGCCTCCACCGCACCGATCGCCCGCCTCCTCCCGCGGGAGGAACCGTGGCCGTTGACGAAGCGAGCACCCCAGACTCCCGCCGCGTTGCCTCGCTCGCACCGCTTCCCGACCACCGCAACGTGGACACCCCATGGTGGCAGGAGCTGTGGCGTCGCCACGCGCACATCACCACGCCGCTGCGGGCACGCGGCCTGCCATGCGACATCGAGTTCGGCCTCAGCGCCTACATCGTGCGCGTCTCGCTCCCCGACGACAGCTTCCTGATCATCGGTCCGCCGCAGGAGCCGTCCTCCGAGCGCCCGCCCGGAGACCCCGAGGGCTGGATCGCGACGCGTGAGCACCCCGACGAGCCGTCGCTGTTCGAGGTCCTCTACGACTCGGCCCCCTCCGACGACCCCGGTGCTCTGCAGCGGCCCGAAGCCCGCCACGGCGGCAGCGCCCAGCCCCTGATCGAGGCGATCGACCACCGTCTGGCCCAGCTCGGGCTGCTGCCGCACCCTGTCTTGCCCGGCGAAAGCCCACGCGTGCACGCAGTCCGGCCGACGCCCCCGCCCCAGGCCCAGGGCGTCCCCGGCATACCAGACCGTGCTCCCGCCTACGTCTATGGCGACGCACTGCGCGCTCTGACCGACCGGCTCAACGGAGCGGAGTCGCATGCGGATGCCGCTGCCCTGCTGCACCAGATCCTGGAGCCCACCGACGGACTGCTGGCGCAGCTCGGCGAGTTCTTCGAAGCAGCCGGGGAGAAGGCCAAGGAAGCGGAGGAGGACGACGGCTTCGACCTGTCGTACGACCTCGCCGACGCCGCCGCCGAGATCCGCAACCTCGGAGAGGTCCTGCACGTGGCCGAGGACAGGGTGCGGGCCCTCACCCCGCTCGCGTCGGCACCGCGACTGCCCTCCAGCCCGGCCCGTGCACCGTCCCTTCCCCCGCGAGTGCTCCCGCCGGCACAGCCGCGGAACGCGCGCTGACCCGGACCATCGCTTCCCTCCAGGAACACATGACCTCACCCCGCTCTGACCTGGCCGCCTTCGCCGCCGGCCTTGCCGCGCGCCTGCCCGGCACCTGGACCAGCGAGTACCAGCGCCACGCGCAGTACGCCGACCAGTTCCCCCGCACCCAGCAGCTCTGGGACACCGGCCACGTCGACTATGTCGTCAGCCAGTACGTCCTCACCCACGACGCCGTGCTCCACGGGCCGGCCGACCAGCGGCTGTACGTGGCCGACCGCCCGCGCTACCCGCACCAGTTCGTCGTCGCCCCGCTCGCCCCGCCAGCACGCGCATAAAGCCCCACCACTTCGCGGAAGTCGAAGAACCCAACGGCATCGCCGTACCCAAGGACCCCGCGCGGGCGGCAGCACGCATCGCCCGGCGACTGCTGCCCCGCTACGAACAGGCCCTGCACGCCGTCCTCGACAACGCGGCGCACCAGCCCGAGCCCCCACACCGGCCCGCCCCACCGCAGGTCGACCAGGTCCTCACCCTGACCCTGTACAGCGACGGAGCCCTCGGCGCACCGTACGCGAGCGTGCCGGTGGATGCCCGCATGACGCTGTACACCCACGGCTTCCAGTACCACCCGCACCAAGCAGCGTTCCTCCTGCCCGCCACCTACGGGGACACCGGCCACGCCCTTCGCATCCACGGCGTGGTCCAGCAGCTCACGGCCCAGGGCATCGGCGTGAACCTGCGCCACTCGGCGCCCACCACCAGCGCCCCTCTTCCGCCGGCGTCAGCGAAGGCCGCATCCCCGATCCGCCGTACGCGCTGACCCGCCCGCCGCCCTCAAATCCTTGGAGTCTCCATCCGCATCGCCCGCCGCACCCTGCCGCTGTTCGCCGGCGTCGCCTGTCTCGCCCTGGCCCTCACCGGCTGTGCCGACGACGGCACCACTGTCGCCAAGCCGTCACCCAGCGCCAGCAGCGCGCCAACGCCGGCGCCTGCCCTCAGCGCCGCCCAGGCCCGCGACGTCATCACCCACTACTCGAAGATCAACAACGAGGCCAACTCCGACCGCGACCGGCGCCTGCTCGACACGGTCGAGGACGGCCCGCTGTACGCCATGTCCGTCTCGGACTACACCGAGACCGAGGGACTCCCCGCGGCTGACCGCACGCCCTACAAGCCGTGGTCCTACAACACCGCCAGCGCCAAGCTGTACATCCCGCGCCTGGGAGCCGGACAGGACCGCTGGTTCGCCGCCGCGCTCTCGGACGACAAGGGCAAGGCCCCTACGCGGCTGGCGGTGTTCGCGGAACGCCCCCAGCACAAGCGCTGGGAGATGGTCTCCGTCGTCGATCTCGACAGCCCGGACCTGCCGGACATCGCCCTCGACCACGACGGGTACGCCACGGCCGTTGCCGCCGACGGCAACAAGCACCTTGCCGCCGACGCGAACCTGCTGCGTACCGCGGTGCTCGACAATTTCGCCACCGGCGGCACGCGCACCGGGACGAAGGTCTTCACGCCGACCACGGCGAGTAAGCGGCAGATCGAGGTCCACGACAAGACCGGCACCCGCTACAGGGACCAGGGCACCACCGTCTTCGCCGGCACCGACAACCGCTACCAGGACGCCTACGCCCTCAAGACCGCCGACGGCGGCGCGCTGATCCTCTTCTCCCACATGCACACCCAGACCGACGCCGTCGCGCACTCGGGCCTGCAGATCAACCCCGGCAAGGAGGACCGGGCCTGGCTCCACGAGGTGCCCCGCACCTCCATCACGTACACGTTCGTGTGCAACGACGCCGCCACGGTCCCCGCGAAGGCCGCCCCGTCCCGCCTGATCGGCTACACCTGCGCCCGCACCGACGCCTCCGGCCCCCCGGTCCCGTCCTGGTCGCAGGGCGCGTAGAGACACCCGCCCGCCACCTGATGGCCGCCGAACCCTTCCCCCTTGCTCGCCGCGGAGAACTCCCTGTCCACTCGCTCCTTCATCGCCCGCCCCACCGCCGGCACGGGGTACACCGGCATTCACGTCCAGCTCGACGGCGTGCCCAGCCACCACCTCCCCCTGCTCCTGGCCGCCTACCAGTACAGGTTCGGACACGACATTGAGGCCATGTGCCGGCACCTCATCGACGACGTCGCCGTCGGCTGGGACGAACTCGGCACCGATCTCCTCGACGATGCCCCGCCCGCACTCGTGACCGCGCTGACCGGCGGCGAGCACTGGCCCAGCCGAACCCTCGACCACCTGGTCACCCCGGACGGCTCTCCGCCGGTACGCATGTCGGTCACCGACACGACCGCCGACGAGCAGGACATGGAGTGGGGGTACGTCCTGCACAAGGAGGGCGTCGAGGTAATCAGCCTCCTGCACGAGGACACCGGCCCCATCGTGAGCTGGTCCATCGACCCGCGCACCGCCTTCAACGACCACCCGGCGGCCTGGTCCTCCCGCGACTCCCCGCCCGCTATCCGGGCACCGCGCAGCACGCCGACTCCGAGCGCTCCTGCCGCAGCCCCGGCGAAGGCCGGCCCCTCGCGCCCCACCGCCCGCCGCTAGCTTTCCCTCGTCTTCCCGGAGCCTTCCCTGCCCCTGCACACCACTCCCTTGATCACCGTCGTCATCGCCAGCCGCCTGCGCGAAGACCGGCTCGACTACCTGACCGCCATGCACGCCAGCCTCACCCGGCAGTCCGTGCCATGGGAGGCCGTGATCGCACTCGACGGTGCCTCTCCCGACCGCCTGCCGGCCCCGCTCGCACAAGATGTCCGCGTTCGCACCCTGACGCTGCCCCGGCCGGTTGGCGCCGCCTGCGCCCGCAACCTGGCCCTGAACCACGCACGCACCCCATACATCAACTGGGCTGATGATGATGACGAGTTCACCGACGATGCGATGGCCGTACGGCTGGACACCCTGGAGTCCACCGGGGTCGGCTGGTGTGCGGGCTGGAGCGAGGACAAGTATCCCGACGGCTCGACCACCCTGTGGCGCTGTCCCACGCCGCCCGGCCGGCACGAGGCCGGGGACGTGTGGACGTACTGGAAGTCGTCGGCGGACACCATCCCCATCGGACCGACCACGATCCTCGCCCGCACCGACCTCGTGCGCGCCGCGCCGATGGGCGGCCTCGTCCAAGGTGAGGACTACTGCGCGGCCCTCGGCGTGACCGCTCTCGCGCCCGGGATCCTGCTGCCGGTCCCCGTGTACCGGTACCGCAAGTGGAACGGGCAGATGACAGCCCAGGTCGGATACGACCAGCTGGAGGCGGCTGCCCGTGAGCACGCCTGGGCGTACGGCCGCAGCCTGCGCTCCGTCCTGCGCGGTGGCGAGGACCTGGTCCATGGCTGAGGCGCAGATCATCCTGTCGCACAGCCGGGAGTCCGGGATCGTCGCCATCGCCTCGGGCGAGCAGTACCGCTGGGCGCACACCGCCCTCGCCGAGAGCGGCTTCCAGCGGGATGACGACGGCGTCTGGCACCTGCCCGCGGGCGGCACTAAGACCACCGTGGTCGACCTCATCGGGTGTGCGAAGCGGCACCGCACCAGCGTGCACACGAGCAGCCGCCGGTTCATCGGCGACGCCGCCCGCGACCTCGCGCGCCTCCTGCCCGGCCAGTGGCACGCCTCGGTCGAGAGCTACTCGCACCCCGCCTGGCAGGAAGACCTCGTCCCCTGGATCTGGGACAGCGGCGAACTCGGCCGCGCCGTCCAGAGCGAGCGGATCCCCTACGCCGCGCTCCTCACCGACGCGGTGCAGGGCACCACGCTGCTGTTCATCGAACGTCCCGGCCGTCAACTCGACTACCTGGTCGGAGCCTTCTCGCCCGAGGGACTGGAGGGGGGCTACGGCGATCCCCACGCCCCGCGCAGCATCGTCCTGCCGCCGTTTGCCGGACGGGCTGCCCGGGTGCTCACCGGCCGGTACCTCCCCGCCTACGAGCAGGCCGTCCACGCCCGCCAGACGGCGGCCATCGCCGCTGTACTCGGGGACATCCGCTGCGAGCATGACACCTGGCAGGCCAGGAACGCCTCCGGCCGCTACAGCGACGCCACCCCGCTGAGCGCCGCCGCTCTCGGCGCCGCGACGGAGTTGTTCCTCGACCATGCTTGGCGCCGTTTCCTGACCGTCGTCGACCACGCCCCGGCGCTGCTCGACCGGTGCCGACCCGCGAGCAGCCCGTGGCCCGATGACGCCGCGGCCCTCTCCCGTCTGGCCGACGCCGTGATCGATGCCGAGGCCCTGGTCGACGAGATCGTCCACGGCGGTTTCGTGCCGGAGCAGGAGCGTCGAGCACGCGCGTGGCCGGCCATCGAGACCTGGCTCACCGACGGCGCAACGTTCTTGCGTCAGGCCCGCATCAGCGCACCCCACCGCCGCCCGGCCCTGCCCGTCGCCGCGCCGGCCCGCCCCCTCACCGCGGCCCGGCCCGCGCACCGCGGCCCCTGACCCTTCCGCCCCACGCCCCGAGGAGAACCTCGCCCCCTTGCGACCCGGCACCCACTTCGCCTTCGGCGACCACGAGGAACACGGCTTCGTCGCCTCCTTCACGCCCTCTATGCCCGCGCACCTCGCCCACTGGTACCTGGAGCGCGAGCAGTTCGAGCCCGTCCCTGGAGAACCCGGCCTGTACCGGCTCAGCGAGCCCGAGCGCGACGGAGTCCGCCGCACCCGCCAAGCCGTCCACGACCTGCGCCGCCACGGCTACACCGTGCAGGCCGACATCCGCCTCGACCCGTCCCTCTCGGCCGGCCCGGCACACCCCGCCCGGCCCCGCGGACTTAAGGAGCGCCGCAGCCGTCTCGCCCAGGCCGCCGCCGGCCGGACGACGCAGCGCTCCGCACCGCCCACCACCTCCCCGCCGGCGGCCCGGCCGATCCCGCCGAAGCCCACCTACGCTCCGACCGTCCACCTGACGGCCGCGACCGGCGGGCGGTCCCGATGACATCCGCGAGCAGTCCGACCCCCGACGGCCCCTTGCCGACCGCTCCAGAACTGGCGAACGCAGCACGAGACTTCCGCTTGCGGATGGCGGTCATCGACCGCGAGACCGAGGCCGCGCTCGACATGACACGCGACCGCTACGGCCGTACCGCCCACGCGGGCGCCGCGGCAGCCACGCGAGCCCACCGCGACAAGGCCGCCGTGGAGGCGTACGCCGCCCACCTCGCCCCGCACGCCGAGGCTCTCCTCGATGCCGCCCGCCTGGTGCTCGATGAGCTGCCACCCGCTCGGCACCTGACCGGGTGGCGGGCCGTCCTGGACGGCCTGGCCGCCTCGGCCGCCGAAATCCGCCGGGCGCTCGACCGGCCAGCCGCACCCGATTCCCCGGCCGAGCGTGCTCAGCACGCGGCCCTGTGGCCGCACCTGGCCGCCTGGGCGGACCACGGCTCCATCGCCAGCAACCTCGCCGACCAGCAGGGCGGCCAGCACCACAAGGCACCGCTGACCGACGAGGAACAGCAAATGTGGACCGAGAGGGCACAGGCCGCGCAAAGGCGCGGCGAGCTGGAGCTGACCGAGTCGTGGTACGCCGCCGACGGGCAGCCGATCACCCTCGCCTATTTGGTCGAGGGCGACGACTCGACGGTGATCGCGCTGCGCGGCGACCCGGACGCACCGGGCTGGCAGGTTGTCGGGCACTACGCCCACGAGTACGAGGCGGGCAAGGTGCTGCCCGCTCCGGTTCCGCCCGGCGTGCTGCGCGCGGACGTCTCCCGGTTCAACCGCCCGGCGCCGGTCCCGGAGGTGTCCCTGCAGGACCTCATCCGCGATGTCGTCGAAGGCCAGAGCGCCGGTGACGCCTCCAACGCTCTCCTCGGCGCCGTCCAGCGCGGCTATGACGCCGGCCCGATGGTCCGCCTGCAGGAACTCCTGGAGACCAGCGGCCAGTTCGCCAGCGCCCTTGAGACCGTGCAGGGCCGCCAGATCGCCGCCCGCCTGGCAGCGCTGAGCCGGCAGATCGAGTTCCTCACCCGTGAAGTCGAAGAGGCGGCCGAGGACCTCGGCGCGACCGTCGCCGTCCTGCCCCCGCACCGCACCCCCGTGCTGCGCGCCCGTCCGCGCCCCGCCGTGGACACCACACCGCCCACGCCGCCACCCCGCGCCAGCACCACCGCCCGACACCGCTAAGCGCAACCCCCACCTTGCAACCCCTTTGAGGAGATCGAATTATGGCCGTGCGTACGCACTGGACCGTGGAGCACGCCTGCTCCCACCGCGTGGATCATGACCTGTCCAATCGCCCTGCCGACAAGCGGGCCGGCTTCGCCCGCTGGCTCGCGGCGAAGGACTGCACCGACTGCTGGAAGGCGGCGCGCGACGCCGACGCCGAGTCCAAGGAGGAGTGGCTCGCGGCCAAGCGGGCCGAGGAGCAGGAGGCAGCCCTGGCGTGGGCGAAGCAGTTCGGCATGCCGCAGTTGGAGGGCCCGGAGAGGGCCCTGGCTTGGGGTGAGCGCTCCCGCCACCAGCTGATGACATCCGCGCACACGGCGCTCGTCGTCGAGGGCACGTGGGACGAGGCGGACTGGGCGGAGCTGGAGGAGAAGGCCCGCGCCATCACCCGTGCCGGATGGTGGATCGACCAGCGCGACGCCGAAGGCGCTGACCTGCTCGAACTCCTTGACGCGGCCGGTGAGGCGGATCGCGGGACGGAGAACCCGTTCCGCTGACGGCGGGGCAACATAGCCGGAGAACGCCGGTTAGCCAAACCGGCGTTCCTCCGGACTATTGATGCTCCCACCCCGCCAGCATCTGCGTGGAAGGAACTCATGTCCCAGCCCCCGCCCACCTCGGCGTTCGCACCGACGCCCGACCCGCTCACCCCCGACCGGGACATCACCCACGCCCACTTCCAGGCCGGTGACACCGTCGTCGTCCTGAAGGGGATGGCCGGCGGAGACCTGTGGGGTGACGCGATGCGCGTCGTGGCACCGTCCTGGCACACCCCGACCGACGAGGACGGCTGGCGGCTGCGTGATGCGACCGGCGGCGCCCAGTCCTACGTCACCGCACACCCCCGCTACCTCGTGCACCTCTCGCGCCGCTGCCCGGACTGCCTGATCTACCTGCGGGCCATGGAGGATGCCCTCCTTACGCGGTTCGCCGACCGTGACGAGCTGATCGACTGCGGCTGGTACACCACCACCGCCCTGGGTCAGCTCGTGCACATCGCGGACATCCGGGGCGGCCGATGACTTCCTCCATGCACCGCCCCGGCCGCACCGCCCTGCTCCGCGAGCGCTCCCTGCTCTGCACAGCCCGCGACCTTCATCAGCACCGGCCGCCCACCCGCATGTCGAGCCGGGTGCCGTCATGATCCCTCGCCTGCACGCGCGGACCCACTCGCCGCGCGACCCGCTCGCCGAGGCACTCGGGCGGCCCCTTTCTGCGAACGAGGGCCTGACGGAGTACACCATCGTCGCCCACTGGCCGGGCCTGGACTACTACACCCCGGATGACGAGCAGAGAACCTGGACGTCGGTTCAGTGGGCCGAGCACCTCGAGGATCCCTACCTGGAGCATCCGTTCGCTGCCAGTGCGGACGACGACCGACGGGCGATCCTCCATCTCGACATCCGCCTCCACCCGGACGACCGGGAGCTGACCGGTCCCGAGTGGGCCGAAACCGCTCACCGGTTCGCGCGAGCCGCCGGTATCGAGATACCCGGCGCCGCGGAGCACGGCTGGCGGTGGATCGCCGTCCAGGCACAGCCCGGACGCCTGGACCTGATCGCCAACCTGATCCACCTCGACGGCACGTGGCGCACCCCGCCCGCAGACATCCTGCGGCGCCTTGCCGACGAGGCGCGCCGCATCGAACAGGACCTGAACCTGATCCCGGCCCGCACCGGTCCCACAGCTCGGCCCGCTGTCCGTACGGCGCCCACGGCATCCGCGCAGCTCGCGAGCGTCCTTGCGCAGCTCGCCGACGAGCAGGCCGGCCCGCTGGCCACGGTCCGCGGACTGATCGAGCACACCGCTCACCGCATCGCCCGCCAGCCCGGAGCCGCCGGCACCGAAGCGGCACACGGTCTGGAGCTGATCGCCCGCCGGCTCCACGCGATCCAGCAGGACCTGGACACCGCCGCGGCCCACCTGGTCCGCCGGTCCCGGATCGCCGCTGCACCGCCCGTAGCCCGGCACACCGCCCAGAGATCTCCGTAGGAGCAACGCTTCCTTGCCCCGCAACACCGACCGCTTCCTGGACATCCGCCGTGACCCGCACTCCGACGAACTCCTCGCACGCGGCGGCGACTCCGAAGCACACAGCATTCTCCAGCGCGCGGGGTTCATCGCGGTCGTCCGCCTCCACGAGATCTACCACCGCGTCCCCGCCGACCTCACCGAGGACGACGAGTCCCGTCTCGCCACCGATGCCGTAGCGCGCCTGCGGGCTGCCGGGTACCACGTCGACTGCGACGAACCGTTCAACACCGACGCCCGCCCGGCCCGCTACCCCGCGCTCGGTACCTCGGTCTCCCACCTCGCCGAACGCCTGCGCGAAGCCACCGACACCGCCGAGGCAGCCGACATCCTCACCGAACTCACTGCGCCCCACGACGGCATCCTCGCTGGGTTGGAGGAAACCCTCGGCGCCCTGGCGGAGTTCTTCGGCGGACTCGGCGACACGACCGACCCCTATACCGCTGGGCGGCTGCGCTACCTCGCCGACGAATACGTCCGCGTCATCCACTCTGACCTCGCGCACACCCGCGAACGGCTGGCCGACCGGCACGCCCCTCACCCCGGCCGCCGCCCCTGCGCCGAGCAGGTTCCCGACCACGAGCCCGAACGCTCCGCGGTGTGCGCCTGCCCACCCCCGCCGCGGGCACTGCCGGTGCCGGCACCGCCGCCCGTCGGTGCCACCCGCCTGCGCCGCTGAGCCCCTGCAACTGCCCAAGGACCACCATGCACGACCACGACACCTCCGAGCGCCTCGCCTCGTACGCCGACGTCCTCGCCGGTGAACTCCCCGACACCTGGACCAGCACGCACCTGACGGCCGACGCCAAAGACGACCTCGCCGAACTCACCGACCGGATCTGGGACCTGGACCTGGTCGCCGCCTCCCTCGCCGAGCACCCACTGACGCAGGCAGCCGTCCTCAGCCGCCCCGACGGCGCCCAGCTCGTCCTCCTGGACCGGCACGACGGACGCGACGGCTTCTTTCTCGCCGCCGTCGCCCCGCGCGCCCTGCCCGACGAGGCGTACCGGGCTGTCCCTGAGCCCAATGGCATCGCCCTGGCAGACGACCCGTTCCTGAGTGCCGAGCAGGTCGCCGGTGATCTGCTCGCCCGCTACGACCGTGCGCTCGCACAGGTCCGGCACAACGCCCTGGGTGGCATCCAGCCCTCCCAGCCGGACCGGATCGTGTTGACCTGGCAGCCGGACGGCAGCGTCGCCACCGCTCCCGCCGACGGCCGGGCCGGCGCGATCCTCGTCGCCCACGGCTTTATCCAGGACCCGCAGAGCGGCATCTACCGCCTGGGTGGTGACGACACCCAGGTCCAGGCCCGCGCCCTGCGCGAGATCGGCCCGCGCCTCGACGCGCTCGGCATCGGTACCGCCCTCCAGCACCCCGCCGGACGGACCGCGCCCACCTCCGCCCCGGCATCCATGCCGCCGGCCCCAGCCGGCACCCGCACGCCAACCGCCAGGACTCGATGAACCAGGCGGAGGCCGACCTCGGGTATTCCTCCCTGCTCCTGACCGGTCCGTGCACGGCCTCCGTACCCCGTAAGACGCCCGGGCGGCCCCGGTACCCCGCCGGGGCAGCCCGGCACATCGCCCGACTCCCGGAGAAACCCGTAGCACCCCGCACACCCCCACCGATCAGCAACCGGCTCAAGCCCCGACTCGCCACGGCCCTGTTCCGCCGCTATCTGCGCGCTTGCATACCGACCGGCCCCGACCACACCTCCCCGCTGACCGGCGCCCGCCCAGAGGCCGTCCTCACCGAGTCACAGCGCGTCGGGCAGCGCCACCACCACTGACCGTCCACCGACCCGGAGGAGCATGTCCCACCCCGCCCCCTACCCGGTGAGACTGGCCGACGAGATCACCCGCCAGCTCGGCCAGCTCGCCGACCACCTCTCGCAGCTTCCCCCGCCCCAGGCCGCGCAGGTCATCGCCCGCGTTCTCGACCCGGACGCCGGAGTCCTCGGCGGCGTCACTCACCTCGTCGCCACCGGAAGCGTGTTCGCCAAGGACCAGGCAGAGCGCGGCGCGCTCCCCGCGGAGGTGTGGCTCGCTCTGGGCCGTGCCTCGAACGAACTGCACGACATCACCCTCGACCTGGACGAACACCAAGACACCCTCAAGCGCGTCGGCGCCCAGCCCGCCACCACCGCGGCGAAACCGCCGGCACCCGCACCGCTCGTGGTCCGGCGGCGCCGGTGAAGAAGAAGCAGTGGCAGGGCTGGGGGCCCGGCGAGCAGGCCGAGCAGCACTACCTCGTCCAGCCCCGTGCCCTGGCAGGCGGCGGCGACGTCCGACACGTCTCGGAGTTCCTGCGCGCCTCGGGCTGGCGGGACAAGTCCAAGACCGGCGGCCCCTTGCTTATGGAGAGCCCGGACCGGACCGTCCGCGTCGCCTACGACCCTTACGTCCTTCCCGGCGGCTGGACCATCCACGGCCGGGCAGACGGTGCCAGCGGCGAGTGGTCGGCACACCTGGGCCGGCAGGCCCCGGTGGAGATCGTCGCCGGCCTGACCGACGCCCTCACCCGTCCCCGCTCCGCACACGCCCCCAACGTCTGGGCCCCGCTGCAGGAGCAGAACTGGCACACGCGTTTCGAGGGCGAACACTACGTGGCGACCAGCCCCGATGGCACCGCCTGGATGCAGTACCGCCAGAACCCCGACGGGGCGGCGATGTGGTGGAGCGGAGCGCAGGACAAGCAGGGCAACGGCTGGACGGCCAACTTCACGCCGAACACCCCGATGCACCTCGTGCAAGCCTTCTCCACCGAACTCGCCAGCCCCGAGCCCGTGATGCGCCCGCGCGGACGCGTACCCCACAGCGCGCAGATCCGCACCTGGTCGGTATCCGTCAGGCCCTCCCAACTCAGCGCCTGGCAGCAGGCCCGCATCACGGCCGCCCGGGCCGCCACCTGGGCCCGCAACAGCGCCCGAAGCGCCAGACCGCGCACCACCGCCCGCGCTCACGCCGCCGCCGGCGGCGCACGAACCCGCCGCTGACCACGACACCCACCACCCCGAGGAGCCCGATGCCTTCAGTCACCCCGGACACCATCCGCGCCGCGACCGACACCCTGTGCCGCCTCACCGAATACCTGCGCGAGAACCCCGCCCCCCAGGAGGCGCTCGCTCTCGTCGAGCCCCTCCTCGACGAATACACCGGCCTGCCCATCCAGCTCGGCGACACCCTGCGCGCCCTCGCCCGCGCCGTACAGAGCCACCCGAACACACCGCGCAGCGAGAAGATCAGCGATCTGGTCACCGAGCTGCGTGCCGCGGCGTGGGTGCAGACCGACCAGTACATGCTCCACTACGTCCTGGACGAGCTGCGCAAGCAGATCGTCAGCACCGCCCCAAGCGAGCCGGGGTGCGGCCGGTGCCGCTGAGCGAACGGCAGCTCGCCGCCTTCGCCGACAAGCACGCCTGGCGGATCCCCTTCGACACCAGCCCCCGCCACCTCGCCGGCCCCGGGGATGCCCGCCACGTCACCCACGGCCTGGCCGCCGCCGGATGGAGCGCCGTCTCCGACCCTTTGAGTGCCGAGATCGTCCTGCGCAGTCCCGACCTCCGCCACAGCCTCCAGTTCGACCCGCAGTCCGCCACCTCTGCGTGGTGGCGGCTGCGGGCCGAGCCCACCGACACCGAGCCCGGCTGGTACGCCGAGTTCGGTGAACTCGTGCCCGCCGAGGTCCTCGCCGGCTTCACCGACGCCCTCATCGCCCCGCCGCCACAGCAGCCAGACCCGTGGCAGCCGGTGACCGCGGCGGGCTGGCACCGCGACACGGACGGTACGGCGCGCTCGCCGGACTCCATGTGCCACATCGAACTGCGCCCGTTGAGCGAATTCAGTGGCCGGTCGTCCTGGCACGTCGAGACCTGCGAGCCCGGCGACGGGCAGTTCCCCGGCCCGCGCATCTGGCACGCCTACTTCGACGAGGGCGTCCCCGCCCGCCTCGTCGGATCGTTCCTCACCGCGCTGGCCGACCGCAGCCCGCTCCAGCGCGGCATGTACGACCGCACCGGCCACTACAGCGCCGTCCAGGAGCCCAGCCCGCTGCGCCCGCAGCAGGTGGTCGACGCCCACACCGCCCGTATCGCCTCGCTCCGTGCCCGGGCACGCTCCGCCCGCAAGCAGCAGACGAAACCCGCGACGACCCCGGCGCAGGCCCACACCGCCCAGCCGGCTCCTCGTCGCTGAACCGACAGGGCCCCTTTCCCATTTCCGCCGATCACCGCGCCCACCGTGAACTCCTCCGTCACCTCGACCATTACGTGAGCGACAGCAAGAAGATCCTCGACGCCTGGGACGCCTACTCCGACGAGCACACCGACCTCGACGGCTGGCCCTACGACGACCACGCCTACGGAAGGCGCGCGAGCCAGCGCGACGCCGACACCGCCGAGGCATTCGAGCCGCTCCGGTACGGCGCCCGTCACCTGCTGGCCACGGCCGAGACTCAACTGGCCCAGCTGCCGGAGAACAGCGTGCAGAGCCGCTGGGTCTACCAGCTGGGCGTCCTGCGCGACGCCCTCGACCGACTCGACGAACTACACGAGCAGTGGCTGATCACCCGCGACGCCCTCCCCGCCACCGCCAAGCCCGGCACCCCGGACTTCGACGACGCACTCGCCGCACATCACGCCGAATCGTGGAGCTACCTCGACGACTGGGCCACCCACGGCAAGGCGCTCCGCGAGATCAACACGGCCGCCCGCAAAGCCCCTTCACCCCTGGCTCCCACACCGACACCGGCCCCGGCCACCGCGCCCGACCGGCGAGCTGCGGCACGAAAGTGAACATGGCCCCGACTCCCGAGACCGTCGAGGTCGACTTCATCACGCCGCGCCACCTGGCCGGCGGCGGTGACCCCGCCTGGATCACCGTCCCCCTGCACCGAGCCTGCGGCTGGAGCCACGGCAACGACCCCCTGATGCCCCGCGTCCTGCTCTCCAGCCCGGACCAGAAGGCCCTCCTGCGCCTGGAACCCGACCCCGACGGACAGTGGTGGACCCTCCACCATGCGGCGGAGGCGGACCGGCCCGCCTGGTACGCGAGTTTCGGCGCCCGCACCCCGGTCGAACTCATCGCCGCCTTCACCGACGCCCTCACCGACCCCGCCCCTGCCCCCGCCGGGAGCACACCCTCGGATCCGTACGAACCGCTCCGGCAGAACGCGTGGCAGCCCCCGGCCATCGGCGCTGACGGCCTCGTGTCGCCCGACAAAACGGCCTACGTACAGCGCCTGGGAACCGCGCAGGAGCCGGGAGCCTGGTTCGTCACCGCCTCCCTCGGCCCAGAGCGAAAGCCGGTGTGGCAGGCCCGCTTCGGCGAACACACCCCTGCACGACTGGTCGCCGCGTTCACCACCGCGCTCACCGATCCGCACCCCGCAGCGCGTACCGGCAGCTTGCGCAGTCTTCCCACCCGCGACCCGGGCGTCGTCACCCGCCGCACGACGGACGTTCTCGCCGTGCACGTCGCCGCCGCCCTGGAAGAACGCGTCCACGCCCTCGCGGCCCGCCACACCGTCCAGACGGCTCCAGGCCCGCCGCGCCAGCCGCCGGCCAGGAACAGCCGCAGCCGCTGAATGCCCCGCCCCCGCCCGGAAGGCACGTAACTCTTTGCCCCCCACCTCCTCCAACAGTTCCACCGACGGGTACGACATCGTCCTGCGCCTCCTGATCGGCG
>Ga0164242_10004637_pt1 | contig 15406 bp, 11 predicted proteins | sample OricomgcompostMG_FD_108783 | JGI IMG/M metagenome (GOLD analysis project Ga0164242, IMG submission 108783) | Miracle-Growth compost microbial communities from Emeryville, California, USA - Original compost - Miracle growth compost (MG) ... | reverse complement strand
CCGCCGACACCAGCCCACCGAACACGATGATCGGCACGATCGCCACGATCAGCGTCCAAATCCGCCTGTTCACCCCGCCCACAGTAGGGTGCCGCGTCCGGTTCACTCTCAGCGTGACCCGCGAGCCCACCCCGGCGCGGCCCGGGCAGTACCGTTGAGAGCATGGCTGACCTGCCCTTCGGGTTCTCGACCGGTGACGACCCCGACCGCGATAAGGGGAACAAAGACCCGAACCCCGGACCGTCGGACCCGTTCGGGTTCGGCGGCGGCAACTTCGACATGGCCAACCTGGGCCAGATGTTCACCCAGCTCGGCCAGATCTTCAGCGGCGCCGGATCGTCCGCGTCCGGCGGCAGCACCGGCGCAGTCAACTACGACCTGGCCCGGCAGCTGGCCTCCAGCTCGATCGGGTTCGTCAAGCCGGTACCCGAGCAGACCGCCAGCGCCATCTCCGATGCGGTACGACTGGCCGAAACCTGGCTCGACGGCGTCACACCACTGCCCGCCGGTACCACCAAGGCCGTCGCATGGACCCCCAGCGACTGGGTGGACAACACGCTGAGCACCTGGAAGCGGCTGTGCGACCCGGTGGCCGAACAACTTTCGACGGTGTGGGTGTCGGCGCTGCCCGAGGAGGCCAAGGCGATGGCCGGCCCGCTGATGTCGATGATGTCGCAGATGAGCGGCATGGCCTTCGGTTCCCAGTTGGGCCAGGCCCTGGGCACGCTGTCACGAGAGGTGTTGACCTCCACCGACATCGGGCTACCCCTGGGCCCGTCCGGGGTCGCCGCCCTGATGCCCGAGGCGATCGACACCTTCGGCGAGGGCCTGGAGCAATCCCGCAGCGAGGTGCTGACCTTCCTGGCCGCCCGCGAGGCCGCCCACCACCGGCTGTTCAGTCACGTGCCGTGGCTGTCGAGCCAATTGCTCAGTGCGGTCGAGGCCTTCGCCAAGGGCATGAAGATCGACATGAGCGGCTTCGAGGAACTGGCCGCCGGCCTGGGGCCGGCCGCGATGACCGACCCCGCCGCAATGGAAAAGCTGATGAGCCAGGGCATGTTCGAGCCCAAGGCGACCCCCGAGCAGACCGCCGCGCTGGAGCGGCTGGAGACGCTGCTGGCCCTCATCGAGGGCTGGGTGCAGACCGTGGTCACCGCGGCGCTGGGCGACCGACTACCGGGCACCTCGGCGCTGAGCGAGACGCTGCGTCGTCGTCGCGCCACCGGCGGGCCGGCCGAGCAGACCTTCGCCACCCTGGTGGGCCTGGAACTGCGGCCACGCAAGATGCGTGAGGCCGCGGCCCTGTGGGAGCGGCTGACCGAGGCCGTCGGCGCCGACCAGCGCGACGCCGTCTGGCAGCACCCCGACCTGCTGCCGGGCGCCGATGACCTGGACGAACCGGCGGCGTTCATCGACCGGGCCCTGGGTGGGGACACCAGCGGTCTCGAGCAGGCGCTGGCCGACCTGCAAAAAGACCTGGACGCCGACGGCGACAAACCTTCTGACGGACAAAACGGACCGTCCGACGGGCCTGTGGATAACTAATTCGCGCGATCGGCGCCGCGTTGGCACAGTCAGGTCATGGTGTGCCACACGCTCGATCCCGCGATGCCGGTGCTGCTGCGTCCCGACGGCACGGTGCAGGTGGGTTGGGACCCGCGGCGCGCCGTACTGGTCCAGCCGCCCGGCGGGCTGTCCTGCTCGGTGCTGGCCGAGCTGCTGCGGGCCATGCAGGACGGCGTCAGCACCGACGACCTGGCCGCCCTGGCCCACGCACGCGGCCTGACCGACGTCGACGCCCTGATCGGGGCGCTGGCCTCGGCCGGCGTGCTGCACACCGACCGCCGGGCGCCGGAGCGCCGGGCGGCGGCGATCCGGATCCACGGCCGTGGGCCGCTGTCGGATCTGCTGGCCGGTGCCCTGCGCTGCTCGGGTAGCCGCATCGCCACCAGCCGGCTGCGGCACGCGTCGGCCAGCGCCGATCTGGTCGTGCTGTCGGATTTCCTGGTGGCCGATCCGCGGGTGGTGCGTGAACTGCAAGCGGCGCGGGTGCCGCATCTGCCGGTGCGGATCCGCGACGGGGTCGGACTGATCGGACCACTGGTACTGCCCGGCGTCACCGCCTGCCTGAGCTGCTGCGATCTGCACCGCGGCGACCGGGACGCGGCCTGGCCCGCGGTCGCCGCCCAGCTGCAGGGCGCCGTGGGCACCGCGGATCGGGCGACGGTACTGGCGACCGCCGCGGTGGCGCTCGATCAGGTGGGCCGGGTCATCGATGCCGTGCGTGGCCATCAACGCGGCGACGAACCCCCGCCCACGCTGAACGCCACCCTGGAATTCGATGTCGCCACCCGCACCACGGTGGTGCGCCGGTGGAGCCGTCACCCACGCTGCGGGTGTCGATGACAACGATTGTTGCCACGCCGATACCGGGCATTTGGCAACGTCGTGGATGATGGTCTGGTGGCAGATATCAAACGCGGCAGCGTCGCGCGAAACGCCAAGCTCGCGGGGCTTGCGGGGGGCATGGCCGGGCGCGCAGCGCTGGGGCTGGGAAAGCGGTTGGCCGGCAAGTCCAAGGACGAAGTCACCGCCGAGCTGATGGACAAGGCGGCCGAGCAGCTCTTCACCGTCCTCGGCGAGCTCAAGGGCGGGGCGATGAAAGTCGGCCAGGCCCTGTCGGTGATGGAGGCAGCGATCCCCGAGCAGTACGGCAAGCCCTACCGCGAGGCGCTGACCAAGCTGCAGAAGGACGCGCCGCCGCTGCCCGCAGCAAAGGTGCACCGGGTGCTCGACGCCCAGCTGGGTACCAAGTGGCGCGACCGGTTCGCCTCGTTCGATGACAAGCCCATCGCCTCGGCCAGCATCGGCCAGGTACACAAGGCGGTGTGGTCCGATGGCCGTGAGGTGGCCGTCAAGATCCAGTACCCCGGCGCCGACGAGGCGCTGCGCGCCGATCTGAAGACCATTCAGCGGCTCGTCGGGGTGTTCAAGCAGCTGGCCCCGGGCGCCGATGTCCAGGGCGTGGTCGATGAGCTGATCGAACGCACCGAGCTGGAGCTGGACTACCGGCTGGAGGCCGACAACCAGCGCGCCTTCGCCAAGGCCTACACCGACCATCCGCACTTCAAGGTGCCGGGCATCGTGGCCAGCGCACCGAAGGTGGTGATCGCCGAGTGGATGGACGGCATCGCGATGTCGGCGATCATCCGTGACGGCACGCCCGAGCAGCGCGACCTGATGGGCACCCGGCTCTACGAGCTGACCTGGGACGCACCGGCACGGCTACAGATCATGCATGGCGACACCCACCCGGGGAACTTCATGCTGCTGCCCGACGGTCGGATGGGTGTCATCGACTTCGGTGCGGTGGCCCCGCTGCCGGGCGGTCTACCACCGGCACTGGGCCGGATGACGGCGCTGGCCCGCGACAAGAACTACGACCAACTGCTGCCCACCATGGAAGAGGCGGGGTTCCTGCAGAAGGGCGAGGATGTCTCGGTGCGCGAGATCGACGACATGCTGCGCCAGTACGTCGAACCGATCGAGGTGGATGTCTTTCACTTCACCCGCCGCTGGCTGCAGAGGATGGCCGCCGGCCAGATGGACAACTCGGTGGCCCAGATCAGGACCGCACGCCAGCTGGACCTGCCGCCGAATCTGGCCATCCCGCTGCGGGTGATCGCCTCGACGGTGGCGATCTGCTGTCAGCTCGATGCCCACGTGCCGGTGAAAGCGCTTGCGCTGGAACTGGTCCCGGGGTTCACCGGCTAGCCCCGGTTTGTCGCGGCTCCCACTGCAACAACGATCCGCATGCTACGCCGAGCGTGTCGTCTACCGAGGGCATCAGGCGGGAAAGCCCACGGCAGGCGTCACACTCGGCGCAGCGACAGAATCGGCACCGCGTCGGTGAAGCCCGATACGTCGAGCCAACACCGACCGGCTATGCGGCAACGACGTCCTTGCGGTCGTTGTCGTCCTTACGCGGCCGGCCGCGCGGGCGCTTGCGTGCGATGACGGTGCCCCGTTCGAGGATCTCCCCGCCCCAAACACCCCACGGCTCTTGACGTTCCAGCGCCATGGTCAGGCATTCGCGCTGGATCGGGCAATCGGCGCACAGGGCCTTGGCGCGTTCCAGCTCGACGGGGTTGTCCGCGAACCACATATCGGGATCACCGACGTGACATGGCACTGCCAGCCTCTGTCGGCAAGTCTGGCTAGTCATGTCGCAATCACCTGCTTCCTGGTCGTTACTCGCCTTAGCGGCCATCTGATTTCTGATGGATCTGCGACCAGGTTGCATTGGGTTGTGCCCCAAAAAAACTGGCCACGGATCCGGTGGTTTCGGGTCCGTGGCCAAGTGACTTTCGTGGGCTAGGTAATGCCCCGATTCACGGACGCGAAGTTGTTGGGAATGCGCTTGTGCTGCGGAATGTCGGCGACATGTCCGGCCGTCGCAAGACGTGCCGCCGACATAGCGGCGGCAGCAGCGGCGGGACGCCACAAACGGGATACGTCAGCACGACCGGCCACGAGACGGGTGGCGGCGCCGACATATGCGACAGAACTGATCATTTCGGGCCACCTCCTCAGCGGGCTGCAGCGGACTCACGCGGGGCGAATCCGAGGTCTTTATGTGCGGGTTCGAGACTAGAGCGTAGCACCCGAGGGCGGCAAGCGATTTTTTGACCAGCGGTTTTACCGGAAATCACCCGGCTCGCGGGATCGGCGGACTAGCCGCCCTGACGTTCCTTGACCAGCGCCAGCACGTCCGGCCCGAACTGCTCGAGCTTGCGTGCCCCGATCCCCGGGATCGCCACCAGGGCGGCGTTGTCGGCCGGCAGCGCCTCGGCGATGGCGATCAGCGTGTTGTCGGTGAACACGACGTACGCCGGCACCTTCATCTCCTGCGAAGTGCGCAGCCGCCAGTCCTTGAGATTGGCCAGCAGCTCCTCGTCCAGGTTGGACGGGCAGGATTCGCAGCGGCGCAACAGGATTGCCGTCGAGCTGGACAGCGCGCCGTTGCACACCCGGCACCGCGGGGCGGGCCCACGCTTGCGTTGCTGCTTGGCCGCCGGCTCGCGCTGGCTCTGCGGGGTCAGACCGTTGAGGAATCGCGAGGGCTTGCGGCCCTGGCGGCCCCCGGGCGCCCGGGCCAGCGCCCAGGAAATCGTCAAATGCACACGCGCCCTGGTGATTCCGACATAGAACAGCCGACGCTCCTCCTCCACCGGCTCACTGTCGGCGCCGTGCTGTAGAGCATGCGAGATCGGCAGTGTCCCGTCGACCAGACCGACCAGGAATACCGCGTCCCACTCCAGGCCCTTGGCCGCATGCAGGGAAGCCAGCGTCACGCCCTGCACCACCGGCGGATGCCGCGAATCGGCACGCTGACGCAACTCGGCCACCAGCGCCCGCAGGTCCAACTCCGGCCGTACGGTCACCTCCTGCTCGACCAGTTCAACCAAGGCCAGCAACGCGTCCCAGCGCTCCCGTGCCTTGGTACCGGCCGGCGGCTCATCGGTCAGGCCCAGCGGCTCGAGTAGTTCACGCACCAGCGACGGCAACTCGGCGCCGGAGATGTCATTGTCGCGTTCGGCGGCGCGTTGCAGCGCCAGCATGGCTTGGCGGATCTCCTGGCGGCTGAAGAACCCTTCGCCGCCGCGCACCTGGAAGGCGATCCCGGCGGCTGTCAGCGCCTCTTCGTAGACCTCCGATTGCGCGTTGATCCGGTAGAGCACCGCGATTTCCGCAGGGGCCGTGCCATTTTCGATGAGCTTCTTGATCGCGGCGGCCACCGCATTGGCCTCGGCGACCTCGTCGGGGTACTCGCGAAAAAGCGGTGCCGGGCCGGGCTCACGCTGACCGATCAGGTGCAGACGGCTACCGGCCATCCGACCCTTGGCCACCTCGATGACCCGGTTGGCCAGCGAGACCACCTGCGGGGTGGACCGATAGTCGCGTTCCAGGCGCACCAGTGCCGCATCGGGGAAGCGGCGGGAGAAGTCCAGCAGGTACTGTGGGGTGGCGCCGGTGAACGAGTAGATGGTCTGGTTGGCATCGCCGACCACCGTCAGGTCGTCCCGCTCCCCCAGCCAGGCGTTGAGCACCCGCTGCTGCAGCGGGGTGACGTCCTGGTACTCGTCGACCACGAAACACCGGTAGCGGTCCCGGAATTCGCTCGCGACGGCGGCGTCGTTCTCGATGGCGGCGGCGGTATGCAGCAGCAGGTCATCGAAATCGAGCAGGGTGCTGCCGTCCCGGCGAGCCTTCGCCTTCTCATAGCCCGCGTACACCGCGGCGACCTTGGCCGCATCCAGCGGGATATCGCGGCTGATCTCGGCGACCTTCTGCGGGTACTGCTCGGGGCTGATCAGCGAGGACTTGGCCCATTCGATCTCGCCGGCCAGGTCGCGCACGTCGTCCGTGCTGGCCTGGATCTGCACCCGATTGGCGGCCTGGGCCACCACGGCGAACTTGCTGTCCAGCAATTCCCACCCGGTGTCACCGACCACCCGCGGCCAGAAGTACCGCAGTTGGCGCAGCGCGGCGGCGTGAAAGGTCATGGCCTGCACCGCGCCGGTGCCCGCCACCCCGTCGACCTCGTTGTCCAGGGCACGCAACCGGCCACGCATCTCGCCGGCGGCCCGCTGAGTGAACGTCACCGCCAGCACCTGACCGGGTGCGACGTGACCGGAGGCAACCAGGTAGGCGATGCGCCGGGTGATGGTGCGGGTCTTGCCGGTGCCGGCACCGGCCAGCACGCACACCGGACCGCGGGGTGCGAGCACCGCTTCGCGCTGCTCGTCGTCGAGGTCCTGCAGGAGTGCGGACGGTGGGGCCCCGGCTGGCATGGCCCCCATCATGGCAGGGCGGTGTGACACGTGACGCGGTCGGCACCGCGCGGCGGCATGAGCCGGGCATCGGATACGTTGGGTTTCGTTATGAGCGACGTGATCATGTACTCCACGCCCTGGTGCGGCTACTGCAAGCGGCTCAAGACCGCACTGAAGGCCGAAGGAATCTCCTACACCGAGATCGACATCGAGCAGGACCCGGCTTCGGCGGACTTTGTCATGTCGGTCAACGGCGGCAACCAGACCGTGCCCACGGTCAAGTTCGCCGACGGCTCGGCGTTGACCAACCCGACCGTCAAGCAGGTCAAAGCCAAGCTGGGCTGATCGTCCGCCTGTCCTGCGCCGAGATCGACGTAATGGCCGGTTTTACTCGCACTTTGCGGCCCGTTTGTCCGGTTGGGCGCAAGGGGGTCAGTCGAGAGCGGCCCAGGATTCGATGATCTCCCGGGCGATCGAGATGCTGCCGGGCAGCAACAGCCGGGAATCCGACTCGCTGTTCCAGTCGCCGTGCGCCAACGCCGCACGCACCTCGGCACGGGTGAACCAGGCCGCCTCGGCGATCTCGCCGTCGTTGAACGCGAACGGCTGCTCGGGATCGCCGATCGCATGGAAACCCACCATCAACGACCGCGGGAACGGCCAGGGCTGACTGCCCAGATACTGCACATCGGTGACGGACAGGCCGATCTCCTCGGCGACCTCGCGCACCACACACGACTCGAACGACTCGCCGGCCTCGACGAATCCGGCCACCAGCGAGAACAACCGCTCGGGCCAGGTGGCCTGGCGGGCCAGCACCGCACGGTCGTGACCGTCGTGCACCAGGCAGATGATCGCCGGGTCGATCCGCGGGAACTCCTCGTGCCCGCCGATGATGTTGGCCCGCGCCCAGCCGGCCTTGGTCGACTTGGTCGGGGCACCGTCGATCGCGCTGAACCGGGCACTCTCGTGCCAGTTCAGCAATGCGGCCGCGGTGGCCACCAACTGCGCGCTCATATCGTCGAACACCGCGCCGGCCCGGCGCAGGTCCAGCACCTCGGCATCGGGATCCTCGGGGGCCTCCAACGCGGCTCGCACCGCCCAGATGTGCCGGCCCTCAGGAGTGCGGCCCAGAAACACCGCGTGCTCGTCGGGCTTGTCGCCGAGCGCGGCGGCACGGCCCAGCACCACCCGGCCGGCGGAGATCAGCACCTGGTTGCGCCGGTCGATGCGCAGCAGCAGCGCGTCCTGCCAGCCGGCGACCGCGGCGTCGATGTCGGTGCGCAGCGCATCGGCCCGGTCGGCACCCACCCGGGACAGCAGCGGCACACGTTGCAGTTCGAAGCCGCGCATGGTCGGCTCGCTCATCGCTCACCGTCGGCGCTGCGGACGTAGAGCAGTCGGTCCCCGGCGGCCAGCGCGTCCACCTCGGGCGCATCCACCCGCAGCAGATGACCGCCACGCACCACGCCCAGCACGATGTCGGTCAGGTGCCGCGGCGAGCCGCCGAGTTCTTTGTTCTCCACCTCGCGTTCGGCGATGGCGAATCCGGCATCGGGGGTCAGCAGGTCCTCGACCATCTCCACCACGCTCGGCGTCTGGGTCGCGATACCGAGCAGGCGTCCCGCGGTTTCCGAGGACACCACGGTGGAATCGGCACCGGACTGGCGCAGCAGGTGCTGGTTCTCGGCTTCGCGGGCCGAGGCGATGATCTTGGCCTGCGGTGCGAGTTCGCGGGCGGTCAGTGTCACCAGCACCGCGGTGGCGTCCTGATCGGCCGCGACGATGATCGACTTGGCGTGCTGGGCGCCGGCCAGTCGCAGCACCTCGGATTTGGTGCCGTCGCCGTGCACCGTCACCAAGCCGGCGGCCTTGGCCCGGTCCAGGGCGGCCGAATTTTCGTCCACCACAACGATATCGGCGGGGGCGACCTCGTCGCCGATCATGGCCGACACCGCGGTGCGGCCCTTGGTGCCGTATCCGACGACGATGGTGTGGTTACGCACCGTGCTCCTCCAACGCTGGATCTTCAAGGCCTGGCGGGACTGGGCGGTCAGGGTTTCGACCGTGGTGCCGATGAGCACGATCAGGAAGGCGATCCGCAGCGGCGTCATCACCAGGATGTTGACCAGGCGGGCCGACGACGAGACCGGGGTGATGTCGCCGTATCCCGTGGTCGACAGCGACACCGTCGCGTAGTACATGCAATCCAGGAAGGACAGCGGATCGTCGGTGACATCGCGGTAGCCGCCGCGATCGGCGTAAACCACCAACACCGCGGCGAACAACACCGCCAGCGCATAGAGAATCCGCCGGGCGATCTTGCGGGTCGGGCTGACGAACGGTTCCGGGATGCGCAGGATCTCCACGAGGTCGGAGTTGTCCCGCATCGTCAGGTTCTGGTCCACCGCGGCCAGTCGCCGCCGCAACCTACCCCCGGCCACCGGGGTCCGCTTTCCGCCGAAGGCTCAGCACGCCACTATGTAACCATGACCTCCCCCGCATCGACCGTTCACACCGCCGCCAGCCAGACCCCCGCCTACCGAATGGGGGCGCTGTTGCTGGGCATGGGCACTCTGCATTTCGTGGCTCCCAAGCCTTTCGACACGATCATCCCCACCGAACTGCCAGGCAGTGCGCGGTTCTACACCTACGCCTCCGGAGTCGCCGAGATCGCCACCGGCGCGGCACTGCTGGCCCCGCGCACCCGACGACTCGGCGCCTTGGCCGCCGTCGCCCTGTTCATCGGGGTGTTCCCCGGCAACGTCAACATGGTCCGGCTGTGGTGGCCCAAGGGTTGGGCGGCCCGACTGGTCGCGCTGGCTCGACTGCCGCTGCAGGCCCCGATGATCACCCAGGCGCTCAAGGTGTACCGCAATGCACCGGCCGGTTCACCGGTCGGCGAGCAGTAGCGCCAACTCGTCGATCGCCGGCAGCTCCGGCGGAGCCAGGGTCTGTCCGCTGCGCACGTAGTGGAATACCGCGCGCACCTCTTCGGTCGGCAGCTCCCGCATGCCAGCCCATGCTTGACGATATACCGCCAGCTGAACAGCGTTGTGCCGCAGTGCTTCCGGTGTTGTCGGCGGTTCACCGGTCTTCCAGTCCAGTACGGTGAACCCGCCGTCCTCGTCGGCGAACACCGCGTCGATGCGACCCCGGATCACCCGGCCGCCGATGATCATGTCGAACGGCACCTCGACATCGGTGGGCGTGCGAGCCGCCCACGGCGACAGCGCGAAGGACTCCTGCAGTATCGCAAGATCCTCGGCGACCGCCTGGCCGAGTTCGGCGTCCACGGCCCCAGGCAGATCGTCGAGGTCGAAGAGCCGCTCGGCCGAGTAATAGCGCTGCACCCAGTCGTGAAAGGCAGTGCCCAGCAGGGCGTGCGGATCGGGCCGACTCGGCAGTCGACGCTGAATCCGCTGCAGGGCACCGGCGCGGTCGCGGCCGAGATCAACCAGGGTGCTCACCGACAGCTGCGGCGGCAGTTGCACCGGCGGACGCTGCCCGGCGCGTTCGCGTTCGGCCAGGAGCGCGTCGACGTCGGCGGCCCAGCCGTATGGGTCCCCGGCCGCGGTCTCTACCGTGGTCTGCGCCGTCGTCTCCGCCGCCGCGGCGACCAGGGCGGCACCGCGGTCGACGTCACCGCGGCGGCCGCCGGCCGGATCCAGTGGCCAGAGGCTCTCGACCGCCTCGTCCTGTAGTGGGTTGGCCGCGTCGTCGGCCGGTGGAGGCGCCCAGTGTTCGATCACGCCGCACGGATCGCCCGCGGCCGCGGACCGGTCGATGATGTCCTTGATCTCCAGCAGGAACTCCGACGGGCCGGACGGTTTGGTCGCCGTCGCGCCCCAGTGATGTCCGGAGATCAGCAGCGTGTCCTCGGCCCGGGTCAGCGCGACATACAGCAGTCGACGCTCCTCGTCGGTACGGCGCTGATCGAGCTGGGCCTTGTGCTCGGTGATCTTGTCCGCCAGCATCTTCCGGTCATGTACATCGGACAGGTCCAACACCGGCACACCGTGTTCGGACACTTCGGCCCGGTCTCCACGCAGTAGCGGCGGCAGATCCGAGGCGTCCGAAAGCCAGGTTCGTTGCGAGGCCGTTGACGGGAAGATCTTGGCCGTCAGGTGTGGCACCGCGACGATCTGCCATTCCAGCCCCTTGGCCGCGTGCACGGTGAGGATCTGTACCCGGTCGGTGGCGACGGTGATCTGGGCCGGTGCCAGTCCTTTCTCCACCTCGTCAGCGGCCGTGAGATAGCCCAGCAGCCCGGCCAGTGCCGGTTCGGCGGGGTCATTGTGGTTGGCGTGTGCGGTATGCGCGGCGTAGGAGGCCACCACGTCGGCGAAGGCGTCGAGGTGTTCGGTGCCCACCCAGGCGTCGGAAAGCCCACTGGCGGCGCGGGTTTCGGCATCGATACCCAATACCCGGCGCACCTCGGCAACCAGGTCCGGCAACGGCTGATGCAGCTGACCGCGCAGCAGGGTCAGCTCGCCGGCCAGTGCGGTCAGCCGGCGATGCCCTTCCGGCGAGTACCGCTCGGCCGGACCGGGGTCACAGATCGCGTCGGCCAGAGCGGCACTGTCGGCATCGGGGGCGGCCTGGGCCACCGCCTGCTCGGCGGGCGACCCGGCCGACGCGGGGTCGGCCAGCTCCATGGCCCGGCGCCACAGCGCGGCGATATCGGCCGCGCCGAAACGCCAGCGCGGCCCGGTGAGCACCCGCATGGTGGCGGCGCCGGCTGTGGGCTCGGCGATCAGGCGCAGCATCGCGACCACGTCGGCCACCTCCGGGACCGACAGCAGCCCGGCCAGGCCCACGACCTCGGCCGGGACGCCGCGTGCGCTCAGTGCCTCGGCGATCGGCGCGGCATCGGCGTTGCGGCGCACCAGCACCGCGGCCGTCGGCGGCTGCTCCCCCACCTCCAGCGCTGCCCGATAACGGTCGGCGACCTGATCGGCGAGCCAATCACGCTCGGCAACAACATCATTGAGCAGCGCGCAGCGGATGTCACCGGGCTCGGCGCCGGGCCGCGGCAGCAGCTCGCGGACGCTCACCGACCGGCGGCGGGCCTCTTCGGAGATGGCATTGGCCAGCTGCAGTGCGCGCGGCGGATTGCGCCAGCTGGTGCGCAGCTCCAGCGTCGGTGCCGGTGACCCGTCGGCGCGGGGAAAGTCGGTGGCGAACCGCGGCAGATTGGTCGCCGAGGCGCCGCGCCAGCCGTAGATGGACTGGATCGGATCGCCCACCGCGGTCAGCGCGAGGTCGTCGTCGACGCCACCACCGAACAGCGAGGACAGCGCAATCCGTTGAGCGTGACCGGTGTCCTGATACTCATCGAGCAGCACCACCCGGAACCGCTCCCTCAGTTGCGCACCGACCTGCGGAAACCGGGAGGCCAGCCGGGCCGCATCGGCCATCTGGGCGCCGAAATCCATCACCTGGGCCGCATGCATCCGGGCCCGCACGGCGTCGATCAGCGGCACCAGCTCGGCGCGCTGGGTCTGGGTGTCGAGCATTTTGAGCAGCGATTGGTTGGGCCCGCCACGCTGATTCGGCCCGGCGGGCAGGGTGAGCACCAGCTGCTCGAGTTCGCGGTGGGTGTCCCGCAGGGCATCGGTGTCCACCAGGTGCTCGGAGAGTTGGCCGGCCAGGTTCAGCACCATCCTGGTGACCGCGGACGGTGTCTTGTCGGTCTGTAGAGCGCCCTCGAAGTCCGACACCACTCGAAAAGCCAACTGCCACAATTCGGTTTCGGTGACCAGCCGGGTCGATGGTTCAATGGGCAGCAACAGTCCGTGATCGCGCAGCAGTGTGCCCGCGAAGGCATGATAGGTGCTGACGGTGGCGTGCTCGTCGGCGGTGCCGACACCCGGGATGAGCCCGGAACCGGCCAGCCGGGCCAGCCGGGTGCGGACCCGGCGCAGCAGCTGCCCGGCCGCCTTGCGGGTGAAGGTCAGGCCCAGCACCTGCGACGGGGTGGCAAACCCGTTGGCCACCAACCACACCACACGCGACGCCATGGTCTCGGTCTTGCCCGCCCCGGCGCCCGCGATCACCACCAGCGGGCCGGGTGGCGCGGCGATGACCGCCGCTTGTTCGTCGGTGGGCACGAAAAGCCCCAGCGCGTCGGCGAGTTCGGCGGGGCTGTAGCGCGGCGTCACCCACAGCCCCCGAGTGTCCCCTGTGCTGGGCACATCGGCCGCACCGGGCAGTGCGCGCAGCCGTCGTTGATCCGGGCGAGGAACTGCGGGCCGTTGGTGGCCGCTGCCGCGTCGAGCACTCGCCGACGCCACTGTTCGCGGGCCTGCTCGCCCATCGGATCCTGTTCACGTTCGGTGGCGCCCCGGGCGCTGGGCTTGGCCGGGTACACCAGCCGACCGCCACCGGGTTGGTCTCCTTGCGGCACAACACCTTCAGCGATCGCCAACTGGTACAGCGCCAGCTGTGCGTGTTGCTGGGCATCGGCCTTGGTGGCCGGGCTCTTACCGGTCTTGACGTCGACAACCACCAGCCTGCCTTCACGGTCACGCTCGAGCCGGTCGACCCGGCCACGCACCTGCACCTGCAGACCGTCGTCCTCGGCGGCCACCACCCCGCTGACGTCGAGTTCGGTGGCCACTTCGGTCAGCTCGCCGCGAGTGTCCGCGCGCCAGGTGGTGAAGGTGGCCAGCATGTCGCGATGGCGCTGCAGTTCATTCTCGGAGTACCACCGCGAATCGAAAGGCAGTTTGCCCCAGAGTTTTTCCAGCTCGATGAGCATCTGGCTCTCGGTCCGGCCGGAATCGGCGACCAGCGCGTGCACGAGTGACCCGAGGGCCGAGCGCAGGTCGCGTCCGTCGCTGCCGCCGTGGCGCTCCAGCATCCAGCGCAGTGGGCAGTCGGTCAGGGTCTGCACCGTCGACGGCGAAAGGGTCACGCTCTGGGATTTGCCGTCGCGCAGAGCGGCATCGGTGGACAGCGTGACGCTGGAATGCCACTGGGCCGGGTCGGCACCAGGCACTCCGGCAGCGGCCAACCGAGCCAATTGTGTTGCGGCATGGGCGCGAATCTGCTCGTCGACGGTCCCCTCGGGGGCACACACCACCGCCCGCAGCCGGCCGACGAGGGCCGACGGGGACAGCACGGTGGGCGCGGCCAGTGGCGCCGGCGCCGGGTCGCCGTGATCGGTGGCCACCGCCACCAGTTCCTCGCAGAACGGTGACGGCAGCAGGGCTTCGTCGCCGGTGTCACTGTCGACGGCGGTGATCAGCACCTTGCGCCGGGCCCGGCCCAGCGCGGCGACCAGCAGTCGGCGTTCCTCGGCCAGCACCGGCGCGGTGACGGAAACGCCCTTGGCGCCGCCGACACCGTCGATGATGTCGAGCAACTGCTGGGTGGCCAGCACACCGCCGCGCGGAATGACATTGGGCCACAACCCTTCCTGCAAACCCGCGATGACCACGAAGTCCCATTCGCGACCCAGCGCCGCGTGGGCGCTGACCAGGGCGACGCCCTCGGTGTCCTCGTCGCGGGTACCGGCCCAGGCCAGGGTCCGGACGTGGTCGGCCAAACCGGCCAGCGAGGCCGCAGCGGTACGCGCCACATACTGTTCGGCGATGTCGAACAACGCGGTCACCGCGTCCAGGTCGCGGCCGGCCGCAGCCCCCGCAGCACCGGGACGCTGGGACACCGGTAACCACCGGCGCTGCAATCCGGTGTGATACCAGGCCTGCCAGAGCACGAACCGCGGATCCTGACCGGTGCGCGCCGCCTGCTCTGCGGCGTCGAGCACCGAACCGACCCGGCGCAGCGGCCGGGCCAGCGGGGCCGGCAGCTCGACATCGGTACGCAGGGCCTCGATCAGTAGGTCACCGAAATCACGCGGCGGCTGAGTACCGTCGGCGCGTCGCAGTGCCCGCCGCAACTGCCGCAGGGTCACCGGGTCGACGCGACCGATCGGGCCGGTGAGCAACGCGAGGGCACGCTCGGCGGTCAGCCCGTCGGTGATGCAGTCCAGCACGGCCAGCAGCGCCGCGACCACCGGATGCTCCCCGGGTGGGGTGGCATCGGCTTGTTGTTGCACCGGGACGCCCGCCGCGGTCAGTGCCCGGGCCAGTGCGGTCCCGGCCCGCGGCACCGAGCGAACGATGACTGCCATCCGGTTCCATGGGGTGCCCTCGACCAGGTGGGCGCGGCGCAGGGCGTCGGCGATGAGCGCCGATTCGGCGTGCAGGGTGCCGGCGATGCGTACCGCCAGCGAGCCGTCGTCCTGCGAGTCGGCGGCGACCAACGTTCGGGAGGCATCGATGCCGGGCAACCGGGCGGCCACGGCAGACACCGCACGTGCCACCGCGGGCGCGCAGCGGTGACTTTCACCGAGCAGCACCGTCGGCCGGTCGTCGTCCTCCCGCAGCAGCGCCGGATCTGCGCCGCGGTAGCCGAACACCGTCTGGCTGGGGTCGCCGGCGATCACCGCCAGTTCGGCGCCGGCGGCCAGCACCCGCACCAGCAGCGCGGCCTGTGGGTCCAGGTGCTGCGCATCGTCGACCAGCAGCAGCTTGATACGGGAACGCTCGGCGGCCAGCAGT
>Ga0164242_10004634_pt1 | contig 15412 bp, 8 predicted proteins | sample OricomgcompostMG_FD_108783 | JGI IMG/M metagenome (GOLD analysis project Ga0164242, IMG submission 108783) | Miracle-Growth compost microbial communities from Emeryville, California, USA - Original compost - Miracle growth compost (MG) ... | reverse complement strand
CAATCACCATCTGCCCGTCGAATTGGACATGATAAGACAATTTCTGGGTAGAAGGATCGGCCACAATGGACAAAACCAGCCTTCCGTCAGGGCTTTTGACCAACACCTTATAGGACGCTGGCCGAAAAGACAGGAACAACAGGCTGATCAATAGCATATAAACAAGACACTTAGGCATCATTATATTTTAAAATATTCCGCTATCAAATATTAGCATCCTTGATCTTAGAAGAAAAAGCTCGGTTGTAGGAAATCGGTCCTCTCCTCCCATCCCTTTTGAGCAATATCCCCCATATTATCAATGGATTTGACGCTTGCCATCACTGAACCGATTCCATATCAGTGGAACATGTAAAATAAAGTCATCCGGATCAAAAGTCAAAATCCGTTTAGATTGAAAATCCAAAAGAAGATTCCTCCATCGTTCGAGCGTATATTTCTGACTTATCGGTATCGATAATCCAGCGATGGTGGGTGCCTGCTAAGCAAGCTTATAGCATCATTAAGATCTTGGAATATTTAAACGAGCGCGTAGGTGGTATTCTTGATTTGCCAACAGCACTAGAAGCCGTCTGATTACTGGTAGTCTGAGCCACACCACCCATGATGTCAGATATTCAAATGGGTTCGTCTCCGGATCAAATATCCACAACACTCCCAGGCTGTGGGAGCTAGCGATGCAGGCAGCGGTCAAAAAAAATAGGCGATTGAACTACAGTGTCTCGTCTCCAATAAATATTCTTCCATAGAAATACTCCTTATACCTCGATCACTCGAACCACTTCACTAATTCCTCGGCAATAATCTCATTACCTTCTCTATTAGGATGGTTTACATGTGACATATAGGACTTAATATCCCCTTCTTTTCGAGCTATTTCCTGGAATTTAGAAAACGGATCTGAAAGCCCGACATGATATTGCATTGCCAGACTACGTATCTGCGCTGCATGTTGGGAAAGTTTATTTCCCGGAGCCAGAATATTAATCCTCTGATCAGGCGAAGGGGTAACCAGAATCACTTTAATTTTTTCCCTGAGCGCTTCCTGAATCATCTTCTCCCATGATTCTCTTGACTTGGCAAGCCCTATTCCCACATCATTTAATGCATAGTCAATAAAAAGCACATCGGGTTGATGAATGAGCACGTCATGCTCAAATCTCTGCTGACCCTGGTATGAATTTTCCCCTCCCTTGGCGGTAACAATCACATTGATCACGGCGTAAGGGTAGAGCGCTTTCAATTTTTTCAATAACAAATAGGGATATGATTCAAAGGTGTGCACCTCATGTTTATCCTGGTATCCTGCAACAACAGAATGGCCATGAAATACAAGATTAATTGTGCGATTATGAGGCCAAACTGTTTTCAATTCTTTTTTTATGGAATCCAAATAGGTTGCCGTGTCGGCAATGGACCCTTGCTGCGCTTGAGCCTCGTAGGATATTGCGAAGAGCAAAAAAATAAAAAATAAGTTTTTACGCATCATATTATATTTTAGCAAAAATTCAAGTTTACCATGACACCACTACATTACCCGTAACGTTCTCCACCAAATAATTTCTACCAAAAGCCTTTCCCCCCGGCCTAAAGGCAACTTCACCCTTTTTCCATGGATAATCTGAATTTATATATACATGCATCATTTCTGGTGTGACATTGTCGGGCGGATATATCCTTACAGTAGCATTTTGGAGACCAGAGACTTTCAACCTCCTGCTGATACCCTTTTGACCCGAATACATTTCTGTACAAGAAACAATACCCTGTTGTTGAGTTACGAAAAAACGGCATTCTTTATGCCAGGCAGTAGGTAGATAATAGGTTGAAGATCCTCCCTCCAATTTGCTTTGTAATCCAACAAAAAGAGGCGCTCCTTGCGGAAATTTAAAAGATTGCCTAACGGTAGTATTGGGTACGTAACCTGAAAAAAAGAAACCATTATTACTCCTCGAGATCGTTAAAATAGGGTCTTTGATGGAGGGATCTTCCTTTTTAAAGGCGTATTGATAGCCAAATTCCTGAAGAACATATCGCATAAAGACGCCTCCGATAAACAACTTTTCAGGGTCGTCCGGCTGTAATAACTGCCCACCCTTAAAACTACTCGAGTTCGTACCCCTGACATAGACAACTTTCCCGCCGCCCCATGCTGGCATCTCCCTGGACCATACGACATCTCTTTGCTGACTATCCTGTACCAGCTTCACTTTAATCGCAGTATAAGGATCACGAATATCTTTTACCATGGTCTCTATGCCTCCCCCGGAGAAAAGCGATCTGTGATCGATCTGGTGGGGGTAATGTTTATCCAGGCTATCTCCTGCTAAAGTAGATTCAATCCTAAACGATCCGTTCAAAGGTGCACCATTCTTTAGATTGAGCAATTCCAGAAAGGACTTTCCAGCATGATCGGCCGGTCCGTAAACCAAAAGTTTGCCGCCATTTTTAACATACTGAATAAGGGATGATTCAAGAGAAGATCCCGCATCAGGCACTACCGATAAAAGGATGCTTCCTTTAAAATAATCCGGATTACGTTTCAGAAGCTCCCGAAAGGCCGTAGTAGAAGTAACGGTATTTAAAGGGAATCCAGTGTTGATAGCCTGACGGATAAACCAGTCCCCAAAATAAATCTCGGACAGCCTTCCGGATTGATCGTAAGCCCAATGATGATATTCATCAAAAGGATAAACCCACACAATTGGTCCAGGAGCCGTAGGCTCATTATAACGGGCTTTGAGCAAGTGAGGGGTTACCTCGTCTGGCACTTCGGTGGGCAGATCACCGTATGAATTATCAATGGAAAGCAAATTGAGATAAGAAGGATTACCGATGATGCCAGAACTATCTATCCTACATACCGACATAGGAAGGTAAATATCGTGTGGCTGGCTACCGTATCGATCAAACCAGGGACTATTCACCCACCAGGGATCATGAATATAATACCGGAAGAGAAATTGATCACCCGGAAGAATCGAAATGCGCGACATATAACCCACCATCTCTAATCCAAAATCGCCATTCAACGCAGCCCATGGAGAATTAGGAGGCGGTAATATATTATAATGGCCTGCATAAATATCCTTCAGATCAACACCATCCCTGGCAAGATCAATTCCTGTTGACAAATTCGTGCCCCTTGTTTCAATACGAAAGGCAGGGCATTCTTTCCGAAAAAGATTCCAAAAATCAAGTATTTTCTTCCTGGTTTCGGAGAGCTTCTGTCCATCAAAGCGGCTACCATTAAAAATCGCACCTGTCGACGACCATCCTTCCACGCCGAAGCCGAAGCCATTGCTAAACCAGATATAATTAAATCCCATGTCTTTCAAGAAATGCTGGCTTTGCCTTCCAAAAAAGGTTCCAAACGGCGTATTGGCGGGTATACCGTTTGGGAAACCGGCATAGTGAACCGTATCAGCATGCAATACGGAATAGCAACTGACGAAAGTACCATTCCCCATGGCATTGCCACCCAGGATTTCACGATGCCGCGTATACTTGAAATCCGATTTCGCAAATTCGGGACCGGGATCAAAAGTAGCCCCTATGCGTATGGGCTTACCGGTCACCCGCTCCCCCGTTTCCTTCAACGTTTGGATAATAAACTTCAAGTCGCCATACGTGAATGCAGGTGGATTATCTTCATATAAGTACGCCCTCTCATGCAATGACAAGGTAGATGGTCCCGATCCAACGGGATGACGGGTATTCGGATTGCCAATATACTTAGCCCACTCAAGAGGCTGGGAAAGTGTACCTCTATAGTCGAGAATCTCTGAACCATCGGCGGTCCACAGCATTACCGAAATCGTATCCGCATGACGGCTCAATGCATACCATTGAGTAAACATTTCCGTAGCAACCTTCCGGATATAATCCTTATCATTCTTCTTAAACGGTTTTAAAGAAGTTTCCAAAGTAATGTTATGGAAGGACTGACCCTTCAGGGTCGTCGTATCGAATTGAGCCAAAGACTGCCTGGGAAGCGCACCTAGTATGCCTATAAGCACACAAGCCAGCCGGAAAACATTCTTCAATTTCATATAAGTAACTTATGTAAATTATAAAACCTTTTGAAAAAGCAGTTGGATCCTCCAAGTATCCGGCCCTAATAGCCAGTGTTTTGCTTTAGCGCTGCATTTAAGTCAATTTCGCTTTGCGGAATCGGAAACAATAGCTCATAATCTTCTAGCGAATATTTCAGATTCATTTTTTGGTAATAGTTATTCATAACTGTCAACGCGCGTCCTGTCCGAAGCAAATCAAACCACCTCTTACCCTCATAAAGGAACTCTACCCTCCGCTCCCTGTCAATCGCTGCTCTTAAATCAACCTGGGAGAGCGCCGACAGACCCGAAAGACCGGCTCTCTGCCTGACCATGTTAACAAAGGGCAATGCAGCGGCGGGTTGATTCAGTTCGTTCAACGCTTCGGCATACATCAACAAAACATCCGCATAACGGAGAACCGTAAAGGAAACGCTGCCGTCTGAAACATCGACTGCGCTAAAATCGACAAATTTAAGACCATATCGGTCATAAATTCTGCTTCCGTCAATCAAGGATACAGAATCGCTGACCGAAGCCGTTTTCCGCTGATCATTCGGCTCATAGGCATTGATCATATCCAAGGTAGGTACTATTCGACCTGCTCCTTGCTGATTATTCGGAAATAGGGCCATGCTGGTAATTGAGGGTGAAAATAAATAAGAGTAATTATTCCCGATCGTTTGTCCCGACACATAATCGATCTCCAGAATTGACTCGCTCAAATTCTCGTTACCGGCCGCGAAGAGAGACTTATAGGAAGCCGCCAGCGTGTATTGCTTTTGATCGATCACCTTTTTAAGTTCAGTCGCCGAGGAATCATATTTTTGTAAGGTCAAGTATACTTTTCCCAACAGGGTCTCAACCGAACCAATGGATGCTCTCGTCTTATCTGTATTAAGTGTTGACGGCAATATTGACTCAGCACTGGTTAAATCAGCAATTATTACATCGTAAACTTTTTCCTTCGGCTGAAGGGAAAGATCTGCGGACAAAATTTGCTCGGGGCTTGTAAATTCTTCGAAGGTAAGCGGAACATTTCCAAAAAACCTTACTAAATAAAAATAACTATAAGCCCGCAAGAACTTTGTCTCTCCAATTATCTGATTTTTGACCGTTTCGTCCATATCTACCTTTTCAATCCTGCCTAATATGGTATTGCAACGAGATACAGTTGTGAGACATGTTCGCCAGACAGCATTTACATATGTGTTGGTCGGGGTCACTGCACTTTGATCGAGTTGCATCTCATTTACGGAGGGTGAAGACCACTGTATTTCTGTATTATCGGTCGTCAGTTCAGCCATATACAATATATTGCTGCTACTAAACAATCCCCTAAAAGTACCATAAGCCCCTGTAAGCGCAGTCTGAAAATCATTGGCATTTCGGAAGAAATTCTCATCACTTATCAGATATTCTGGTCTCAAGTCAAGAAATTTCTTGCAGGACGTACCACCGATTAGCAGCAGAAGGACAACAACCATCTTTAAATTTTTCATATCATATCTTTTTAACAGCTAAATGGATTAAAAGGAGATCCTTATCCCTACAGTATAGGTTCTTGGATTAGGATAGGCGAAGTAATCGACACCACTTTGGGTGACATCATCTCCACCGATGCTCCCTTCGGGGTCATAGCTAGGATATTTGGTAAATGTATAAGCATTGGATACGTCTCCGTATATGGAAAGCGACTGTAATTTAACCCGACTTAGCGCCGCTACTGGAACTGTATAAGATAGATGAATATCCCTTATCTTGACAAAAGAGCCATCAAATAAGTATCTTGATGTGGAACTAAGCGTAAATGCATAATCATTTCTGATAGCCCTCGGGATCTTTCCATTGCCGGGCTCGGAAGGCGACCGCCACCTATCCGCAATCATCTCAAGTTGATTTTGCACTCCCGCATCATTTAACTCGATTTCACCACCTTCGAAATAGACCTTATTCCCATGAGAAGCATTTATGCTTACACTGAGGGAAAAGCGTTTATAAGTAAAGTTATTGTCGAATCCCCATATATAGTCCGGCCATGGGCTACCGACCACCTCTTTATCCGCCGTAGTTATTTTTCCATCTCCGTCAACATCCTTAAATTTAAGATCACCGGGTTGTACCTGGGGAGATTGAATAGGGCTTTTTTCGATCTCTTCTTCCGATTGAAAAACACCGGTAGTATGGAGCAGATAAAAACTCGAAATGGGTAATCCGACTTCTGTAATCTGATAAGCCGAATTGGAGATTCGAACATTGCTTCCATTTAATGCTAACACTTTGTTTCTATTGGCACTAATATTAAAGTTGGACGTCCATTGGAAATTTTTACCAACAATGTTTTGAGTATTAAATGAAAATTCAATTCCTCTATTTTCCAGCTCACCCACATTTTGTTCGGAACTGCTAAAACCAGACGCTGCAGGCAGTGTAACATTCAAGAGCAAATTCTTTTTGAGGCTTTTATAAACATCTGCCGTAAATGAAATTCTATTTTGAAACAGGGACAAATCGATCCCGAGATCTGTCTGAACGGATTGCTCCCAGGTCAAATTATCATTGGCAAGACTGGAGGGCGTAATGCCAGAGATCACCTGACCATTTGAAACATTTCGTGTAACACTCAAAAGGCCCTGGCTAGCATAATTACTAATCAAATTATTGCCCGATATACCATAGCTGGCCCGTATCTTTAAATTGTTTATAGCCTTTATGTTTTTCATAAAAGGCTCTTCAGAAAGCCGGTATCCCAGTGCCACTGAAGGGAAAGTTCCCCACTTATTATTTGATCCGAACCTGGAACTTCCGTCTTGGCGGACAGTGGCAGTTAGTAAGTATTTGCCCTCAAATGCATAGTTGAACCGTGCAAACCAGGATGCCATAGACCATTGAGAAATATAATTAGTGCCGGAGGTCACCTGCCCCGCAGCAATATAGGTAACCTGATCCGTAGGGAAATCTGAAGCTCCTTCTTGTAAAATATTAGCAGAGCCCTTCTGAACGCTAAAGCCTGCAAGCGCATTAATTTCGTGCTGATGGTTAATCAGGCGGTGAAAACTTAAGGTGTTTTCATTTAAGTAATCCAGATTCTTCACCTGTGTCACCCCGGCTGTAGCCACACCTGTTTTACTAGTATATAAGCCGACTTGTGAAGATTTCCATAATCTCGTATTACTATTCGAATAATTAACACCAAAGGTGGTCTTAAAAGTAAGACCATCGATTATTTGATATTCCAGATAATTATTCGTCAATATAGTGGCTATATCACGTTTGTCCGTGAAATTCTGCGTAATAACAAGCGGGTTTTCGACCGGGATTCCCAAAGGATCCGAAAACTCTGAATAAAAGTTTCCATCTGAACCGTAAATCGGTATGGTCGGGTCGCTGGCAAGAGCAGACGATATTAAGCCCCGTACCCCAAGATGTCCTTCAGCTCTGGCAAAATCGCCATAACCATAGGACGCCGAGATGGAACTCCCTACTTTAAGCCGACTGGAAAGCTGCGCATCGATGTTAGATCGAAGACCGAATTTATGGAAGTCAGAGCCAATGATGATCCCGTCCTGGTCGAAATAGTTCCCGGAAAGATAATATTTAACATTTTGGGAGCCTCCACTGGCAGATAGTTCATAATTCTGCACCATCGCCTTGCGAAATATAACGTCTTGCCAATCAGTGCCTCCGGTAATAGATTGAGGATCTCGGAATGTCGGCTTAACCATTGTGGCGGTACTGCGGACACTATTAGGATCGCTCGCTTTGCCACCAGAATAAATCCATGCGTTATCTCTACCATCAGCGACAAACTCAGCATATTGCTGGGGAGAAAGCAATTTGAGTTTCTTAGGCAATTCCTGAAAACCGGTAGAGGCATTGAAAGAAATAGTCGGTTTCCCTTGACTACCGCGTTTAGTAGTTATAATAATCACTCCATTAGAACCCCGAGAACCGTATATAGCGGTAGCAGATGCATCTTTAAGAATTTCTATAGACTCTATATCTGCCGGATTTATGCTGCTAAGTGGATTGACTTGGTTTATTCCGCTGCTGCTCGCTATACCACTGGCGGTATAGCTATTGGAACTGAAGTTTGTCATATTGGAACCTCCGCCCCCTGTACCGATCGGAAAACCATCTACCACATACAAAGGTGCATTGCCACCGGTTATTGAGCTGATGCCTCTAATCATTACATTGACATTTCCGCCAGGAGCACCCGAGGTCTGGACTACCCTCACTCCGGGAGCCTTGCCCTGCAGCATCTGATCAAAACTCGCCGATGGCCCCAGCGTTAGATCTTGTGGCGTAAGTGTTGTAATTGAGCCGGTCAAATCACTTTTCTTTTGCGTGCCATATCCGATTACCACCAGGTCCGATAGTTTATTGGCGGAAGATTCCATAGATACATTAATAATACCCCCACTTTTGACCACCACCTCTTTGGTCACATATCCGATACTGGAAAATACCAGGACGGCGCCGCTAGAAACTGATAACTGATACCTTCCCTTATCATCAGAAACAATTCCATTTGTGGTACCCTTTTCCATAACAGAAGCACCGATGAGGGCACTTTTATCTACGGAAGACCTAATTTCACCACTCACTGTTTGCTTAGATTGCCCTACAAGGGTTTCCGCTATAAAGCTCATGAAAAAAATGGGCATAGCCACTTTCAACATCAGTTTATACCTAAAATTCCGTTTCATGACTTGATGGTTTTATGAAGTGTGTGAAGCATTAAGAAATAATGACAGATTCAATGTCCAGGTAATGGGCAATTTTTTGAAGCGTACTTGCATGATGGCCAATGCCCAAAGAAAAATGATGAGTAGGCCCCTCTCTGATCCAACGTTTTAGAAACGTTCGTACATCCGGCTTAAAATATCCCCTTGTGTTTGTATTACCTGTAGGTGGAATTGGCCCCCGGACCGACTCTCCTTCGGCAATAATAAATTTGAACTTCCCGTCATAGGTAGAGCTGATACTTAGCATGGTAATGGGTCCTTCCTTTATTTTAAACTCAACGCTCGCACCAAAACCGGGTTTACCATGATATTTTTTAAGGCTCCTCAATACAGGACGTCCTTCGGCTATAGTGATATTATGTGGTCCATCGTGTCCTACAAGAACAAAATCTTCTAAAAAGTCTACCGGATGGAATTCCGCGAAACTACCGCCTATCCCCAAACGATCCATAATCAGCATAGCAACACAGGTTTTCAAATCCGATTCACCGCACATCGGAAACCCTGAGCTTGTTAATAGCGAGTTACCGACAATTAAGCTGGACATCACCAACCTAGCCGTGCTGTCAGCTTCCCCTTCGTAATAATAGGCCAATCCATCAAGCCCTGCCTCTTGAATAAACTTTTCTAGTGCAACTGTGACCTGAGCCGCCACCTCAAGATCCTTATCCTTCAATTTTTCCGAAATAGGATCTGAAACCGGATCCGGGGTATCAAAGAATTTGAGGACGCTCTCCTTCGCCTGATCTATCTCACTTTGACTGACACGATCATACTGCCTAATAATTTCATGATCTTCGCACTGAACCACATGTGCCCCAAAATGAGCTGTAATCATAGTAGCATCGGTATGCATATCCAACATTGCTTCGATCGGATGGCCGATGTGTCCAATACGGGCTGTCCTCAGATCGTGCAAGACTTCAGCAATTTTGCAGAACTCCTGCAGTTCTCTTGCGACATTCTGATCGTCTTTCAGCGTTCCGATAATCATTTCAGGCACCTTTTTACCCATTCTAACCGCCACCCCTGCAAACTCTGGCAAGGCACAGATATCATCATTATATAATTGCTGATATGTTGAAGCATTTCCGTAATCAAGTGCTTTATCAGGTTGAAGGGCCACTAGTACAATCGGCACTTGCAAGCTCTTAATAATAATTCCGAAATTGCTAGAAGGAGCATAGGTTAGCATATCACAAAAGATCATATCCAAGTTGGCCGACTGCAACTTCGGTACCAGATCATAGGCCTGTTTAACATCGTCGACAATACCAAAATCGATCACATCCACCTCATAATCTCCAAGCATTTCCAAAAAATAACTTTGCTTGCCCTCCATATCCTTCAAAAGCCCTTCAAACTGTGCCCAATATTTATAATAGGCTACCCCGAAGACGCCAATTCTTGGTCTGCTGACTTTTCTCCGAGCTGGCGAATCGGATAAATGTCTATCTTCCATTTTATCTGTTTTATTATTCATCTCCATTAGTTTAAGAAATAACACAAGTACTTAACGCACTAAGTTTTAAATGAAAAAAATCATACAATTTGTCTTTTAAAATCAATCAACCCTATTTTAGGAATAAATTTTAAGAATAATATGAAAGCCAAAGGGTACATTAGACCAGAAACAATCCAAATGGGAGTGTAGGAATAGGTTTGAATAACGAGCCCAATAAGTGGGCTAACTAACAACCCCGCAATAGCGCCAGCAGTTCCTGCCATACCTACTACTGTAGCAGTCCCGTCCGATCCAAAAATGTCCGAGGTAGCCGTAATATAATTTGTAATCCAAAAACCATGTGCTATCGTTACAAGGGTAATCATGGCAATGGCCATGCCTGCCGATGATACTAGTGCTGTCAGAGGTGCTACCATGGTAACCAAGGCTGCAGCCCCCATGATGGTCTTCCGCGAACGGTTAATAGAAAAACCCTTTTTCACCAGTTTATCAGCGCACCAGCCGCCGATAATATTGGATATACCAAGACCCAAAAATGGAATCCAGAATAAATTCCCAATCATTTCAAAGGGGATTCCCCGTTGTTCGTTTAAGTATTTGGGGGTCCAAAACATAATAAAATAAAGGACAGGATCTAATAAAAAGCGAATAAGGATAAAAATAAGTGCCTGTTTGTTCTTCAAAAAGAATAATATTGGTACAGCGCTTCCTGAAGAAATAGTCCGTGCAGGTTTCTCCTGCGATCTCTTATTTTTATTCTTCCAGGGTATTCCGAGCCATCCTATCACCCAAATAATCCCTACAATACCACTTGCAGCAAAACTCCATCGCCATCCAAAATGTGTTGAAACCCAAATAACCAATGGGGGTGCTATTACGGCTCCAATGGCAGAACCTCCTATCGCGATACCGTTTGCAAGCGCACGTTTTTTTTCATCAAACCATTCATAAACAATTTTAGCGGCTCCCGGAAAGCAACCACCTTCTCCCATACCTAATAGAAATCTCAATGCTATCAATTGATAAAATCCGGTCATGACGCCATGAAGGCCATCAGCAACAGACCATAGTCCAAGGGAAATAGCCATTCCAAGTTTACCTCCTAGCCTGTCCATCAACCTTCCTCCTATGGTAAACATTAAGGCATAACTGACTAGAAAACTAGTGTTGACCCAGCCATATTGTACATCTGAAAGATCAAATTCTTTCTGAATTTTTATAATCGTCATGGACAAGACCTGCCGATCCAAAAAGCTTAAGCCAGTAGCGACAAATAAAAATATCAATATGAGCCGTGGGATCCAGGGATGTTTCATATATTTTCTTAACGCACTAACTTATCATAACACAAACGTAAAGAAAAAATTTATAAATAAAAAAATAAATTTAATCCGTAAAACTGGGCAAGATAATCTTTACAGAGTTTATTCATCGCGGAAGAAGGTACCTGAGCATCAGGAACCCAGGGCTTAAAATTTTCTTGCTTACTTTCACATCCTTTATAATAACTTTACGCGGTTAAGCGTGATGCCGGTCCCATTGACTCAAAAAATTCGAGCAACGACGGGACGACAACTTATTTAAGCATAAACTGAAATGAAATCAAAATTTATCGCAATAAGCGAGAGCATCATTGAAAAAATAAAGTCCGGAGAACTGCTTCCGGGAGACAAAATACCCTCTGAAAATGAGCTTATTAAAGAATATACGATAAGCAATACTACCGCCCGAAAGATACTGCTTGAAATAGAATCGAAAGGATGGGGTAAACGGCTAAAAGGGAAGGGCACATTCGTATTGAACCGTACACCCGAGCACCAATTGGTTCGAACGATCGGTTCTTTGGACGCCACCCGCAGGGGATTCCATGATTACCTAATTGCCGAAGGCTTTAAGCATAAAGACATTATATTGGAAAAAACTATCTTAAAAGAAGGTATTTCATCTGAAATAAGTCGCAAGCACTATATTATAGACGGACCTGTATTAAAGATCCACCTACTTCGATATGCGGACGACGATCTAATGAAAGATGAAGTCAAGTATATCTCTCTCAAGCTATGTCCAATGATCGATCGCCTGCCAACGGATATCTCCTATTTCAGAGCCTATGAGACAAAATATAAGTTAAAAATAAGCGATATTAAACAGACGTTAAGCGTCGATATCTTTTCACCTACGTCAAGGGCTAATAACTTTGAGGTTAATGCTGATATCCCGGTGTTTATACTGGACAGTGTAGTTCTTTGCAATACAGACCAAGTTATTGAAATCGAGCAATCTTACTATCGGGGAGATAAATATAAATTCTCTGTCATTGTTAATCCAATCTATTACGATAACAAAGATATTGACGCTACCGAATAATCATTTGCGTTTTAGCCTAAAGTTGATTCACGTATTTAAGCCGCCCCTTCTCCCTTACCAATGGGTTCTCGCACAAATTCGTTAATCTTAATTCGATAACCCAGAAGTTTATCTTTTCGTTTTAATGACACCACGCTTATCCCTATGTGAGAAGGTGACGTAATCAATAACGATATTTTAATACAGAATCTCCTGTGAGTGAACTAAGTTAGCATGATCAAGATAAAAGTGAAAAGATTTATAATCTCCAAGCTCCTAAATCGGTATACTTCGAGCTATATCTCCTTTAGCCCTATTATCGGATTTTCTCTGCCAAACATAAAATATTGCAAAAAGAACGATTAAAATAAGTGGAAAAAAGGCCATCTTTGACAATGTAACTTGCCCGACAGTCAATTCCAACTTATTACTACTTAGACCCATACTTGAATAGGTAGTGCGAGCTGTATCAATCCAATTCCCAATTATCGGCTGGAATATAGAAGTTGAAAACATTCCAACCCCACCTAGCAATGAAAGCCCAAGTGCACCAGATTTAGGTACTCTTTTTGCGGCAGTACCGATCATAATTGGCCAGAAATAGCAAACTCCCACAGCAAAGACAAAAGCTGATAAATAACCTAACATTCCAGTAAAAGAACTAAACATGTATATACCGATGGTCGCCAATATAGAACCAATTAATAACACTCCTGGTTGACCTAATACTTTAACAACTGAACCAGCAAAGAAACGGCCTACTGCCATCACACCAGTAATGAGAGCAAGTATCAACATAGGACTGGCACCGCTTGCACTCAATACGACCTTTACCCATTGCTCTGTGCCAAACTCTGTAGTCGCAGTTAAGGTGAAACAGAAAAATAGAAATATAAAAACAGGATTACGTAATGCATTGATATTTCCTTTAAGAGATCTCATCTCTTCCATTTTAGGTTCGGGGAATCTCTGACCCCAAAATAGTAAGGCGTAAATAATTGCTGGAATTATAACGACCCACATCTGAAGTTGCCAGCCCAGAGACAGGTTCGTCATAAATTTTGAAATAAGACTGCCCAATACAATTCCACCAGGAAACCACATGTGAAATCGACCAAGCATTTTATCTACTGTATTACTTTGGTGATAAGAATCTGCTATCATAGGATTACAAACGGCCTCAGTACAACCGTTCCCTAAGCCTATAAGCAATGTTGATATTAGCAGAAGTATATATCCTCCAGCGTAGATTGTTAATATAACCCCCAAAGTATGTACTATAAAAGCAAATTGCATAATTCGTTTTGGCCCTACCGTGTTATAAAAAACACCTCCTAAAACCATTGTAATGGGGAATCCCAAAAACCACATAGAATTGATAAAACCAAGTTGTTCAGCTGTTAAACCAAATTGCGCTCCTAATACCGGCAGTATACCAGCTCGAATGGAAAAGGAAAATGCAGTCGTAATTAAGGCAAAACAACTACCCAAGAATAGCGTTTTTCTATCAATTTGTTTTTTCATAATAATTTAATTAGACAAAGAAAAAGCAACATATACAATCCTGGCCTTTATCCCTAGTTGACCAGTACCCCCGCAAGCAATTACAACATATTGCTTACCGTTTGATTTGTAGGTAGCCGGGGTAGAAAATCCGGGGGCGGGTAACTTTATTTTCCAAAGTAATTTCCCTGTTTTCTTATCATAAGCCTTGAACAAGGAATCGGGAGTAGATGCTATAAAAAGTAAACTTCCTGCGGTCACTATCGGACCACCAAAATTCAATGCTCCTGTTTTAGCTGTACCATATTTCTCCTTTAATTCAGGATGAGTCCCCAAAGTATCTCTCCAAAGATATTCTCCTGTATTCATATCAATAGCACTTAAAGTTCCCCAAGGGGGATTAATCGCAGGATACCCATCCTCTGTCATAAACCTTGTATGGTGTATCATATAAGGAACTGACAGTTCATTTTTAGAAGATTGTCCACTTTTTGCCTCAATAGACTTATTTCCTACCTTCTTCTTATTTTCAAAAACATAGTTCACGATTGACTGTATTTTTTCCTTCGAAAGAGTACTCCCGAACGCCGGCATCATACCCTTCCCTTTTGAAATTACATCCGCTATATAATCTTTTGAATGGCGTTTCTTAATACTAGCTAAAGCCGGAATACCAGCGCTTGCATCACCCTCTAAATTTTCCCCATGGCACTGACTACAGGTAGTCAGAAATAGCCTGTTTCCTAAACTCAATTTTTCTAATTCTTTTTCATCAAACTTAGGTACCAATTGAAGATACCAAGGGACTGCACTGCTGTTTACATAAAGCACCCCTTCGGGGTCTACTGCGGCTCCTCCCCATTCACCACCGCCATCCAATCCTGGAAATATGAAAGCATTCTGCTTTAATCCAGGCGGCGTAAATGGTCCATCGGTCCTACTATTACGGAATATCTTTAGCAGTTCTTCATAATTTTTAGCATGAGTGTTAATATCCTTTTCAGTCAATTCTACTCTAGCGAATGGTGCAGGTTTAATCGGTAAGGGTTGAGTAGGCCACGTTTGTTCACCAGGCACATGCGATTGAGGCACAGGAGTCTCTTTAATCGGAAAGAGAGGCTCTCCTGTAACCCTGTTAAATAGAAAAACATAACCTTGCTTTGTTATCTCAGCTACAGCATCAACTTTCTTACCATCATGTGAAACAGTTAGTAATGTAGGTGGAGCCGGAGGGTCTCTATCAAAAATATCATGATGTACAAACTGAAAACTCCATATTCGTTTCCCCGTTT
>Ga0164242_10004633_pt1 | contig 15418 bp, 13 predicted proteins | sample OricomgcompostMG_FD_108783 | JGI IMG/M metagenome (GOLD analysis project Ga0164242, IMG submission 108783) | Miracle-Growth compost microbial communities from Emeryville, California, USA - Original compost - Miracle growth compost (MG) ... | reverse complement strand
GCGGTCCTGCCGATGGTGATGGCGGCAGGGCTTCGCGGCCGGATCCGGATGGCGGGTGAGGAGCTCACCGTACGGATCCCGGTGCGCGAGCTGCGTCCGCTGCCGCGCTGAGGGTGTGGTGTCGCGGGGGCACCGGGTACCGCCGGGATGTCCGCAAACGTCGCAACCGAAGGAGAACCCCTGATGAAGGGTGTCGTCTACCAGGGTCCGCGCAACGTCACGGTCGAGGAGCTCCCCGATCCCCACTGCCAGGAGCCGACCGACGCGGTCATCCGGCTCACCACGAGCAACATCTGCGGCTCCGACCTGCACATGTACGAGGGCCGCACCAACGTGGAGGTCGGCACGGTCCTGGGCCACGAGAACATGGGCATCGTCGAGGAGGTCGGTGACGCCGTCGGCCGGATCAGGCCGGGGATGCGGGTCTCGGTCCCGTTCAACATCGCCTGCGGCACCTGTCGCAGCTGCAACCAGGGCTGGACGTCCTTCTGCGAGCGGACCAATCCGACGCCGGGGGTGCAGGGCGCGGCGTACGGCTACGCCAACATGGGCCCGTACGCCGGTGGCCAGGCCGAGTACCTCCGCGTCCCGTACGCCGACTTCAACCTCCTCGAGCTGCCTGAGGGCACCGAGCACGAGAACGACTTCACTCTCCTCTCCGACGTCTTCCCGACCGGCTGGCACGGCGTCGAGCTCTCCGGCATGCGGCCCGGTGACGCGGTCGCGGTGTACGGCGCCGGCCCGGTCGGACTGATGGCCGCCCATGCCGCGCTGATCAAGGGCGCCAGCGAGGTGTACGTCGTGGACTTCCACGACGACCGTCTCAAGCTGGCCTCCTCGATCGGGGCCAAGCCCGTCGATGTCCGCGAGGGCAGCCCGGTGGAGCAGATCATGGACGGCACCGGCGGTCAGGGCGCGGACCGCGGGGTCGAGGCCGTGGGCTGGCAGGCGCACGACCCGACCGGAGAGGAGCATCCTGAGCTCGTCCTGGACAACCTGGTCGCGAGTGTCAAGGCGCACGGAGGCATCGGGGTGGTCGGCGTCTACGTCCCCCAGGACCCCGGATCCCCCGACGAGCTGGCCAAGGAGGGCCGGATCGCCTTCGACTACGGCAGCTTCTTCCAGAAGGGCCAGTCGATGGGGACCGGCCAGGCGCCGGTGAAGCGCTACAACGCCGAGTTGCGTGATCTGATCATCGAGGGCAGGGCTGAGCCGTCGTTCATCGTCTCCCATGAGCTCCCGCTCGAGGAGGCGCCGTCGGCGTACGCCAACTTCGACCAGCGGGTGATGGGCTGGACCAAGGTGCTCCTCAAGCCCTGAGCGAGCAGCCGCTGCGGGTCGGCCGCCGGTTCGGAGGGGCCGGGGGTGGCGCCGTAACATTCAGTCATGGAGATCGCTGACGTGCCCGCGAAGTTCGCCACCCTCGGCCTCACCTACGACGACGTCCTCCTGCTGCCGGGCTATTCCGACCTCGCGCCGGACGAGATCGACACGACGTCGCGGCTGACTCGCGAGATCTCCCTCAAGGTGCCACTGGTCTCTGCGGCCATGGACACCGTCACCGAGGCCCGGATGGCGATCGCGATGGCACGACAGGGCGGCGTCGGCGTACTCCATCGCAACCTGTCCATCGAGGACCAGGCCCGTCAGGTCGATCTGGTGAAGCGCACGCAGACCGGGATCATCTCCAACCCGGTCACGATCAGCGCGGACGCGACGCTGGAGCAGCTCGACCAGCTCGCGGGGGAGTACCGCATCTCCGGCTTCCCGGTCACCGACGCGGAGAACCGGCTGATCGGCATCATCACCAACCGCGACCTGCGCTTCACCCCGGTGGCGGAGTGGGCCACGACGAAGGTCGAGGAGGTGATGACGCAGGCGCCGCTCATCACCGGCCCCTCCGACATCACGCGCGAGGACGCCACCAAGCTGCTGCGCCAGCACAAACTGGAGCGGCTTCCGCTCATCGACGCCGAGGGCCGGCTGACCGGACTCATCACGGTGAAGGACTTCGTGAAGTCCGAGCAGTTCCCCAACGCCTCGAAGGATGCCCAGGGCCGTCTGCTCGTGGCCGCCGCGATCGGCTACTTCGGTGATGCCTGGCTGCGGGCCACCACGCTGATCGACGCGGGCGTCGATGTCCTCGTCGCCGACACCGCACACGGCAATGTGCGGATGCTCATCGACATGGTCAGGAAGCTCAAGAGCGATCCCGCGACCAAGCATGTCCAGGTGATCGGCGGCAACGTCGCCACCAAGGAGGGCGCGCAGAGCTTCGTCGACGCCGGTGCGGACGCGGTCAAGGTCGGGGTCGGCCCCGGATCGATCTGCACCACCCGGGTCGTCACCGGCGTGGGAGTGCCGCAGATCACCGCGGTCTACGAAGCCGCGCTCGCCTGCCGGCCCGCTGGCGTGCCAGTGATCGCGGACGGCGGTCTGCGCTACTCCGGCGAGATCGGCAAGGCCATCGTCGCCGGCGCCGAGACCGTCATGCTCGGCTCGATGCTCGCCGGCACGGAGGAGGCGCCGGGGGACAAGATCTTGATCAACGGCAAGCAGTACAAGGCCTACCGCGGGATGGGCTCCCTGGGCGCGATGTCCTCGCGCGGCAAGAAGTCCTACTCCAAGGACCGCTACTTCCAGGCCGAGGTCACCAGCGACGACCTGATCGTGCCCGAGGGCGTGGAGGGCCAGGTCCCCTACAAGGGCACCCTCGCCACCGTCGCGCACCAGCTCGTCGGGGGCCTCCATCAGACGATGTTCTACGTCGGCGCCCGCACCATCTCCGAGCTGCAGGAGAAGGGCCGTTTCATGCGGATCACCTCGGCCTCGCTCAAGGAGAGCCACCCGCACGACATCCAGATGACCGTCGAGGCGCCGAACTACTCCGGGAGCTGACGGCGCGGCGGCCGGCTGTCATGCCCGGCCGAACGGCCGGGGTCCGGCCGAGGGTGCGGTCGGCTCCCGAGGGGCATTCCGCCCGCCGGCGTACGCCGCAATAGACTCCTCCGGTGACTGAGATCGAGATCGGCCGTGGCAAGCGGGCGCGACGCGCCTACGCGTTCGACGACGTGGCGATCGTGCCGTCGCGACGTACGCGCGACCCTGAGGAGGTCAGCACCGACTGGCAGATCGACGCCTATCGGTTCGACATCCCGGTCCTGGCCGCACCGATGGACTCGGTGATGTCGCCACAGACCGCGATCAAGCTCGGCAAGCTGGGTGGTCTCGGAGTGCTCAACCTCGAGGGTCTGTGGACCCGGTACGACGACCCCGAGCCCCTCTTGGAGGAGGTGGCCGGGCTGAGCGGCGTCGACGCGACCAAGCGACTCCAGGAGATCTATGCCGAGCCGGTCAAGGCCGACCTCATCACCGAGCGCCTGCGCGAGGTGCGCGAGGCGGGCGTCACCGTCGCCGGCGCGCTGAGCCCGCAGCGGACCAAGGAGTTCGCCAAGACCGTCACCGACGCCGGGGTCGACCTCTTCGTCATCCGCGGTACGACGGTCTCCGCCGAGCATGTCAGCAGCCAGTCCGAGCCGCTCAACCTCAAGGAATTCATCTACGAGCTCGACGTCCCGGTCATCGTCGGCGGTTGTGCCACCTACCAGGCGGCGCTGCACCTGATGCGCACCGGCGCCGCCGGCGTCCTCGTCGGCTTCGGCGGCGGTGCCTCCCACACCACGCGGAGCGTGCTGGGCGTCGCCGTACCCATGGCGTCCGCGGTCGCCGACGTCGCCGCCGCACGCCGTGACTATCTCGACGAGTCCGGTGGCCGCTACGTCCACGTCATCGCCGACGGCGCCGTGGGTCGCTCCGGCGACATCGCCAAGGCGATCGCCTGCGGCGCCGACGCGGTGATGGTCGGCTCTCCGTTCGCCCGCGCCACCGACGCGCCGGGGCATGGCTTCCACTGGGGAGCCGAGGCGCATCACGCCGAGCTGCCTCGCGGCCAGCGGGTCGAGTTCGAGCCGGTCGGCACCATCGAGGAGATCCTCTTCGGCCCCTCGCACGTGGCGGACGGCACCATGAACCTCATCGGCGCACTACGGCGCGCGATGGCCACCACCGGCTACACCGAGCTCAAGGAGTTCCAGCGGATCGAGGTCGTCGTCGGGTAGCCCCTCGACGGGGTCGGCCCACGATCCTGAGGGCGATCTCGGCGTACGCCTCGGCGATCTCCTCCGGCGACCAGGCGCCGTTCTCGCGGTACCAGCGCGCGATGTCGATGCCGAGGGAGAGGATCGCCGCCGCGGCGAGCCGGGGATGGCGTACGTCGAACTCGCCGTTCGCCACGCCGGCGTCCACGACCCCGCGGACCAGCTCGTCGATCTCGCGGCGCAGTGCCATGATGCCGGCGAGGTGCTCGGGGCTGAGTGAGGCCAGCTCGTAGTTGACCACTCTTGCCTGGGTGTGACCGCGTGCGTGGTGGATGGCGAAGCCGTAGACCAGGGCATGCAGCTGCTCGGTCGGGGAGTCGTGGCCCGCGACCGCCGACCGGATCAGCGCCACGGTCGCCTCGTGTCCCTCGCGGGAGAGCTCGTGCAGCAGCTCCTCCTTCGACCGGTGGTGGACGTAGAGCGCTGCCGGGCTCATCCCGGCCGCGGTCGCGATGTCGCGTGTCGTGGTGCCGTGGAATCCGCGCTCCGCGAACGCCGCCACCGCGGCGCTGCGCAGCCTGCTCCGCGAGTCGTCGGCCGCCATGCCCTTCCCTCCTCGGTCTGTCCGTCCTACAGTGAGGACTGCGCTAAGCAAGCGCTTAGTCCAGCCAACCACGTGGGAGAGCGCATGTCGAGGTTCGAGGGACGTACGGCGATCGTCACCGGCGCGAGTCGCGGGATCGGGCTGGGGATCGCCCAGCGGCTCGTCGACGAGGGGGCCAGGGTGGTCGTCACGGCTCGCAAGCCGGAGGCGCTGGAGGAGGCTGTCGCCGGGCTGGGCGGCCCCGAGCGCGCGCTTGGGGTGGCCGGCAAGGCTGACGACCCCGACCATCAGGCCGAGGTCGTGGCCCGCGCCATCGAGACCTTCGGCAGCGCCGATCTGCTGGTCAACAACGCCGGCATCAACCCGGTCGCCGGTGGCCTGATCGACCTCGACCTGGCGGCCGCCCGCAAGACGGTCGAGGTCAACTGCTTCGCCGCGATCTCGTGGGTCCAGCAGGCGCGGAAGGCGTGGATGGGCGAGCACGGCGGCGCGGTCGTCAACGTCTCCTCGGTGGCCGGCCTGGCGCCGACGCCGCTGATCGCGATGTACGGCGCCAGCAAGGCGCTGCTCAACTACATCACCACCGAGCTCGCGGTCGAGCTCGGCCCCGACATCCGGGTCAACGCCGTGTTGCCGGCGGTGGTGAAGACGAAGTTCGCCACCTTGCTCTACGAGGGCCGGGAGCAGGAGGTCTCGCAGGCCTACCCGCTCAAGCGTCTCGGCGTCCCACAGGACATCGCCGGTGCGGTGGCGTTCCTGCTCTCCGAGGACGCGGGCTGGGTCACCGGCCAGCTGCTCACCGTCGACGGCGGCGTGACCGTCGCCGGCGGCGCCATCTGATGGCGCTGGAGCCCGGCAGTGGCGTCGACCGCGGGCGCGGCCTTCGTTCGCCGAGTGGCTCTCGGTGACCTACCGCCACCGAGGCATCGTGGTCCAGGCGATCTGTTCCCAGGGTGCGCGGACCTCGATGCTCGAGCGCGCGCAGGGGCGCTCCATGACCCGGATCGCTGGCTGGGCGGGATGAACCCCATCCAATGACGACTCGAGGAGGAGGGTGTCCTCGGATGAAGGCCTGGCGTGTCGCCGACGGCGTACAGCGCCTTGCCGACCGCGCCACCGTCGGACGGGTGGTCTATCAGGCATGAGCGAGAGCGGAGTCGACACCGATCTGTCTGACCGGACGCTCCTATGGATCGTCAAGGCGTGGTTGAGCCTGATTCGAGGAGTCAGTCAGTCCGCGGACTACCACCGTGCGCTCGGTCGGCGGCGCACCCGAGGCCGAGGTCGAGGTCTGGCCCGCTGATCCTCACCGGCCCTCACCGGAGTCGGTCGGCGCGCGGTCTCGCCCGGGCCACTACGCTCGGTGACATGACGGCTGGTCGTGGCGAAGCGCTGGTCTCCACCTGGGTGAGTGGACCGGACGGCGTCCCGCTGCATGCCCAGAACGTCAACCAGCAGCACTACGCCGCGAGCCTGATGAAGCTGCCGGTGGCGATCGCGGCGTACCGCCTCCTCGACCGGGGCGAGCTCGACCTCGAGGAGGAGATCGCGGTCCACGACGAGTTCGAGTCCGCGGTCCTCGGTGCTCGCTTCACCATGGACCAGACCCAGGACCAGGACCCGGACACGTGGGCGGCGCTCGGCGCGAGGCTGCCGCTGGGCGACCTGGTACGCCGCAGTCTGACCCACTCCGGCAACCTGGCCGCCAACCTCGTGCTCGAGCGAGTGGGACTCGGGGAGGTCGCCGGGGTCCTCGATGCCGTCGGCTGTTCACCGATGACCGAGGTGACCCGGGGCATCGAGGACACCCCGGCGCGCGAGGCGGGGCGCGACAACCTCGTCACCGCCCACGACATGGGTCGCCTGCTGGCCGGCTTGGCGAGCGGTCGGCTGGCATCGTCGGAGTCGAGTGCGGCGATCGAGGAGATCCTGCGCGACCAGCGCTACCGGGACGCGATCCCGGCTGCGCTCCCCGAGGACGTGCCGGTCGGCAACAAGACCGGCTGGGTCGACGACGTGCGCCACGACGTCGCCATCGCCCGCCCGGAGGGCCGCGACCCGGTGGTGATCGCGATCCTCACCACCGGCTTGGACGAGGAGGAGTCGGAGTGGCGGATCTGCGAGCTCGCACGCTTCCTCTGGGACACCCTGCCGACGTGATCACCGGTCTTGGTACTCGCGTCGTCCGGGTCCCGCTCCACACGCCGTTCGTCACGGCGCTGCGACGGACCGAGCACGTCGAGACGCTGCTGGTCGAGCTCGTCGACGAGGACGGAGTCACCGGCTGGGGTGAGGCGCCCCAGGTCTGGCGGGTGACCGGTGACTCGCTGGCGGGGTCGCAGGCCTGCCTCGAAGGACCCCTGCGCGAGGTCCTGGTGGGGGCGGCGGCCGACCCGCGCGAGACCGCGCCGCGAGTGCAGAGGGCGGTCGTGGGCAACCCTGCCGCCAAGATGGCCGCCGACGTCGCGTTGCACGATCTCGCAGCCCGTCGCTCGGGTCGCACGCTCGCGGAGCATCTTGCCGCGGTCGTCGGCGCGACCGCGACGGTCGGTCCGGTCCGCACCGACGTGACGCTCTCCGTGGCCGAGCCGAACGAGCTCGCCGCGGCTGCGGCCGCGCGTGTGGAGGAGGGCTTCACCACCCTCAAGCTCAAGGTCGGGACCGACGCCGCTACCGATGCCGCGCGGGTCCTCGCCGTCCGCGCCGCGATCGGCCCCGACGTCGTACTCCGTCTCGACGCCAACCAGGGCTGGGACGCGCACGCCGCTGTACGCATCATCGGCGAGCTCGAGGACGCCGGTGCGGGGATCGAACTGGTCGAGCAACCCGTACGCCGACGCGACCTGCACGGGCTGGCCCATGTCCGACGCAACGTCGTGACGCCGATCATGGCCGACGAATCGGTCTTCGACCTCGACGACCTCGTCGACGTCATCAGGTACGCCGCGGCCGACTGCGTCAACGTCAAGCTCGCCAAGTGCGGTGGCCTCACCCCCGCGCTGGAATTGCTCGAGGTCGCCGGACGCCACGGGCTGGGTCGGATGGTGGGCTGCATGATGGAGTCGCACCTGGGCGTCGGCGCCGGTGCGGCGCTCGTCTCCGCGCTCGGGCTGCCCGGCGCACACGACCTCGACGCCGGATGGTGGGCGCGCCGGTCGCCGTACGTCGGCGGCGTGAGGTACGACGGCGCCCGGATCGAGCTGCCGGACCAGCCCGGCCTCGGGATCACCGGGGTGGAGGGGCTGTGACGGTCTCCGAGCCGACCCCGGTGCGCGTGCAGCCCGACGACACTGCTGAGCAGGTCACCCAGCTCCTGCCCGGCGAGCCGGTCCGGGTGGTGGAGCGGGTGGGAGAGTGGAGCCGGGTCCTCGCCCCGGCGCAGCCCTCGAGCCAGGACGAGCGCGGGTATCCGGGTTGGGTGCGAACAGCGGCACTGGATGGCCCGCGGTGTGAGGAGGTCCCGCCCGCACCAGAGCGCACTCCGAACCCTGCACGGCTGGTGGAGCAGGCCCGGCGCTATCTCGGCACTCGCTATCAGTGGGGCGGGATGACCCGCGAGGGCATCGACTGCTCCGGTCTCGTCCACGTGAGCGCTCGCGCACTCGGCGTCACCATCCCGCGCGACGCGCGCGACCAGATCCGCACGTTGCCGCCGGTGGACCTTGACGAGGTGGGGGTGGGTGACCTCTACTTCTTCGTCTCGTCCGGCGGGTGGGTGGGCCACGTCGCGATCGCCACCGGCCCGGTCGCCCCCGACGGCACCCGCGCGATGATCCACGCCTCCGACGCCGCCGATCAGCACGCGGTGGTCGAGGAGCCGATGAGTCCGGAGCGCCGCGCCACGCTCCTCGCGGCGGCCCGGCTCTGAGGCGTGCACGGGTCCGGCCGCTGTCGGCGGCGATGCGCCGGCCCGCGGGAGGCGCCCACTCGCTAGCCTCGGGACCATGACCCATGCCGGTGTGCTGAGTCCCACGACCCGCGACCAGGCGATCGCGGCCATGACCGGAACCGCGGGCGAGGGTGAACTCGACGTCCTCGTGGTCGGCGGTGGGGTGACCGGCGCCGGCGTCGCGCTCGACTCGGTCACCCGCGGTCTCTCGACCGGTCTGCTCGAGCAGCGCGACCTGGCGTCGGGGACCTCCTCGCGCAGCTCCAAGCTGATCCACGGCGGCCTGCGCTATCTGGAGATGATGGACTTCGCGCTGGTCCGCGAGGCCCTGCAGGAGCGGGGCCTCCTGCTCACCCGCCTCGCGCCGCACCTGGTCCGACCGGTGCCGTTCCTCTATCCGCTGACCCACCCCATCTGGGAGCGCGGGTACGTCGGTAGCGGTCTCGTCCTCTACGACGCGATGGCCTCCTTCGGTCCGCTGTCAGGGCTCGGCAACTCCGGCCTGCCACGGCACCGCCACCTCACCCGCAAGCAGGTCGCCCGGATCGCCCCGGACTTCCGCAGCGACACCATCACCGGTGCGATCCAGTACCACGACGCCCAGGTCGACGACGCCCGCCTGGTGCTGACGATCGCCCGGACCGCCGCGAGCCACGGAGCCCACGTCGCCACCCGGGTGCGCGTGACCGGGTTCCTGCGCGAGGGCGAGCGGGTGGTCGGCGTACGCGCCACGGACCTGGAGCACGGTCAGGACCTCGAGATCCGCGCCCGTGTCATCGTCAATGCCGCCGGTGTGTGGACCGACCAGATCCAGGAGATGGTGGGTGGCCGCGGCGCCTTGCACGTGCAGGCCAGCAAGGGCATCCACCTGGTCGTGCCGCGCGACCGGATCCGCTCCGACTCCGGCTTCATCGTGCGGACCGAGACCTCGGTCCTCTTCGTGATCCCGTGGGGCCGGCACTGGATCATCGGTACCACCGACACCCCGTGGTCCTACGACCTCGCCCACCCCGCCGCATCCCGGACCGACATCGAGTACGTCCTCGACCACGTCAACGCGATCCTGCGCGAGCCGCTCGACCACGAGGACGTCGAGGGTGTGTACGCCGGCCTCCGGCCGCTCCTCTCCGGCGAGTCCGAGCCCACCTCGAAGATCTCCCGCGAGCACACCGTGGTCACGCCCGTGCCCGGATTGGTGATGATCGCCGGTGGCAAGCTCACCACCTACCGGGTGATGGCCAGGGATGCCGTCGACGCGGCGGCGCACTCGCTGCGCACGACCACCAACCTGCAGCTCCGCCCGTCCATCACCGAGAAGGTGCGGCTGCTGGGCGCCGACGGGTTCGAGACCCGGTCCAACCAGCGGGTTCTGCTCGCTCGCCGCTCGGGGCTGCACGTCGCGCGCATCGACCACCTCCTGGGCAGGTACGGCGGACTCGTCGACGAGGTCCTCGACCTGGTCCAGGCCCGTCGGTCGCTGGGGGTGCCGCTCGAGGGTGCCGACGACTACCTCGCCGCCGAGGTCGTCTACGCCGTCACTCACGAGGGCGCCCGCCATCTCGACGATGTCCTCGCGCGGCGCACCCGGATCTCCATCGAGACCTTCGACCGCGGAGTCTCGGCGGCTCCGGGCGTCGCGCGCCTCATGGCCGCCGAGCTGGGCTGGTCCGCGGACCGGGTCACCGAGGAGGTCGACCACTACCGCAGGCGGGTCGAGGCCGAGCGCCGCTCGCAGCTCATGCTCACCGATCAAGAGGCCGACGAGGCCCGGGTGTCGGTCTCCGACCTCGTTTGACGCCGGCGGGACCAGTAGCGCTCAGGCGTACGCCCCGGCGGCGATGTCCTCGGCGAGGGTCGGCCCGGTCGGGATCCAGCCGAGCAGCTCGCGGGTGCGGGCCGCCGAGGCCACGGTGTCGGCGCCGAAGAAGCGCGCCATCCAGCCGAAGTGAGCCTCGGCGTCCTCGGGCGCGACCGAGGCGGTCGACAGGCCGAGGGCGTCGCCGAGGGCGGCGGCGATGTCGCGGGTGGGGACCCCCTCCTCGCCGACCGCGTGCACGCGGGACCCGGCCGGTGCCTTCTCGAGCGCGAGCCGGACCAGGCGTGCCGCGTCGGCGCGGTGGACCGCCGGCCAGTGGCCGGAGCCGTCGCCGATGTAGCCGGAGACGCCCCTCTGCCGTGCGATCGAGGCGAGGACCGCGACGAAGCCGTGGTCGCCCATGCCGTGCACGGACGCGGCGAACCGCAGCGCCACGGACCGCACGCCGCGGTCGGCGTACGACAGCGCGAGGTTCTCGCCGCCGCCACGCATCTCCTCGGGCGCCGGGTCGTCCTCTGCGACGGGCCGGCCGGCGGCGGTGGCGACGAGGCCGGAGGCGAGGAGGAAGCCCTTTCCGGTCTCCTCGAGCTCGTCGAGCATCCGTTGTACGGCGTCGCGCTCGGTCCGGGCAACGCCGACCGGGTCGGTGAAGTCGTGGTTCATGGCGAGATGGATGACGGCGTCGGCGGCCTTGACACCCGCGGCGAGGCTTTCCGGGTCGTCGAGGTCGCCGCGGTGGACGGCGGCGCCCTTCTCCCCGAGGGTGGCGGCGGAAGCGTCGGAGCGGGCGAGGCCGGTGACCTCGTGGCCGTGGGCGAGCAGCTCGTCGGTGACGGCGGAGCCGATCCAGCCGGAGGCACCGGTAACGAAGACGTGCATGTCGGGTCCTTCCTGATGATGTCAGTGACTGACATCGACGGTAACACCCATGTCAGGAACTGTCATCACTACACTCGTGCCATGGGTCGCTGGGAGCCGGATGCGCGCGGGCGGATGATCGCAGCCGCGATGGAGCTCTACGCTGAGCGCGGCTTCGAGCAGACCACTGCGGGCGACATCGCCGAGCGCGCCGGTGTCACGGAGCGCACCTTCTTCCGCCACTTCGCCGACAAGCGCGAGGTCCTCTTCGACGGCTCCGACGTGATGGCGAAGGCGGTCTACGATGCCGTCGTCTCCGCGCCGGACGGTGCGTCGCCGCTCGACGCGGCGCTGGCTGGAGCCGCCGCGACGAGCGCGTTCCTCGAGGACCGGCGCGACCACGCCGTACGTCGGGCCCGGATCGTCGCCGCCACGCCGAGCCTCCAGGAGCGGGAGCTGCTCAAGATGGCGGCGCTCACCGAGACGGTGACCGAGGCGCTCCGCAGCCGCGGCGTCGAGGAGCCGGCGGCCGGCCTCGCGGCGCACGGCGCCATAGCCGTCTTCCAGGTCGCCTTCCGGCGCTGGGCCGCCGAGGCCGAGCCGCCCGGGTTCGCCGACTGCGTCGCGGATGCCGCGGACTCGTTCCGAGCCCTGTGCTGAGCCGCGGCGCCCCGTTGCGCCAGACCGTCGGACGCTACGCTGCCCGGGTGATCGAGGCCGCCGGAGGTACGCCCGCCCCGCTCGGCGTACCTCCGGATCCCGACCGACTCGACCATGAGCTCTTCACCGCGGTGCCGTTCGGCCCGGCGCTCGTCGACCTCGACCTGGACGCCTACCTCGCCAGCCCGAGGGTCATCGCGACCCACAGCGACGGACGCTGGCCGATCGAGGGCTTCACTCGCGCCGAGGCCCTGCCGCTGGCGACGTACCACGAGGAGGAGCACCGTGCCCGCCGCTCCTTCACCTACAGGCTGCTCGACCCGGCGGGGCAGCGATCGCTTGGCTGCCTCTACCTCAACCCGCTGCGTGACTACCTCACCCGGGTCGATGCCGGGGAGCAGACGCTCGCGACGTACGCCGTCGGCCGCGCCGTCATGGTGACGTTGTGGATCCGCGAGGACCGTGAGCGTGAGCTGAGCGCCCCGGTCGCAGCGGCGCTGGCACGGTGGCTGCGGACGTCGTGGACGTTCGACGCTCGGCTCTTTCGCGCACTTCCGGCAGAGCATGCCTCGGTGTCGGCCCTCGACGGGTTGGGGCTGGCCCGGGTCGATCTCGATCTTCCCGGTGAGCAGCGCCCCTACCTCTGGTTCGCCGGCTGACTCCACTCGTGCGGATGTGTCATGACCAGAATCCAAGTGACTCACTGGTAACCGAGACGGCCGTCACATACTCTCGGTACATGAGCGCTTCCACTCCCAGCCCGTCCGGCGGCCCCTTGGTCGAGGGTCCGCGCGACCCCGAGCACGACGCCACGGCGTCGTACGCCCTCGAGCCCGGTTATGCCGCCGCGCTCACCGGGCGCATCCTGGCGACCTCCGGAGAGAGCAAGGAGGTGCGCAGCCCGCTCGACGGTGCGCCGCTGGCACACATCCCGCAGTCGACCGACGAGGACGTCGCCGAGGCGTTCGCCCGGGCGCGCAAGGCGCAGGAGGCGTGGGCGAAGACGCCGGTCGAGGTGCGCGAGGCGCTGCTGCTCCGGCTGCACGACATCGTCCTCGACCGACAAGACGAGATCCTCGACCTGATCGTGCTGGAGTCGGGGAAGGCGCGCAAACACGCCTTCGACGAGCCGCTCCACGTCGCGCTCACCGCGCGCTACTACGGCCGTAGGAGCGGCGAGATCCTCCGCACCCAGCGCAAGCCCGGTGTCGTACCCGGCCTGACCCGGATCGACCTCAACCGGGTGCCCAAGGGAGTGGTCGGCATCATCTCGCCGTGGAACTACCCGTTCACGATGGCGCTGTGCGACGGCTTGGCCGCGCTCGCGGCCGGCAATGCCGTGGTCACCAAGCCCGACGCCCAGACGATGCTCTCGGCACTCCTCGGCGCCCAGCTGCTGGAGGAGGCCGGCTTCCCGCCGGACCTGTGGACGGTGGTGGCGGGTCCCGGCTCGAAGGTCGGTACCTCGATCATCCAGCGCGCGGACTACGTCTGCTTCACCGGCTCGACCGCAACCGGCAAGATCGTCGCCAAGCAGTGCGCCGAGCGACTGATCGGCTGTTCGCTCGAGCTCGGTGGCAAGAACCCCATGCTGGTGCTCGCCGACGCCGACATCGAGCGTGCCGCCGAGGGTGCGACTCGTGCGGTCTTCTCCAACGCCGGTCAGCTCTGCGTCTCCGTCGAGCGTCTCTTCGTCGCCGACGCGATCTATGACCGGTTCGTGGAGCGGTTCGTCGCGCGCACGCAGGCGATGACGCTCGGGGCGACGCTCGCCTGGGAGAACGACATGGGCACCCTGATCAGCCAGGACCAGGTCACCACCGCGCAGGCCCACGTCGAGGACGCCGTCGCCAAGGGGGCCCGGGTGCTGACCGGAGGCAAGGCACGGCCGGATCTGGCGCCGTACTTCTTCGAGCCGACCGTCCTGGAGGGGGTCACCCCCGAGATGACCTGCTTCGGCAACGAGACCTTCGGTCCCGTCGTCTCGATCTACCGCTTCCACAGCGAGGCCGAGGCCATCGAGCGGGCCAACGACGGCGAGTTCGGACTCAACGCGTCGGTCTACAGCAAGGACACCGCGCGGGCCCGCGCGGTCGCCCGGCAGGTCAAGTGCGGCACGGTCAACATCAACGAGGCGTTCGCGGCGACCTTCGCGAGCATCGATGCGCCCATGGGCGGCATGCGGGCCTCCGGGATGGGGCGACGGCAGGGTGCCGAAGGCCTGCTGCGCTACACCGAGTCACAGTCGGTGGCGACCCAGCGGCTGTTCCGCTTCGCGCCGATGCTCGGCATGTCCGACAAGGCCTACGCCAAGGTCATGACGGCCAATCTCCGCCTGATGAAGAAGCTGGGACGGGCATGAGCGCCGCCAATGCTGGGCGCCGCAAGCGCAGCGCCGGGGCCCCCGGTCCGCACTACGACGTCCTCATCATCGGGTCCGGCTTCGGCGGCTCGGTGAGCGCTCTGCGGCTGACCGAGAAGGGCTACCGGGTCGGTGTGCTCGAGGCGGGCGCGCGGATGAACGACAGCGACTTCGCCGACACCTCCTGGGATCTGAAGAGGTTCCTCTTCGCCCCGTCGGTGGGCTGCTACGGCATCCAACGCATCGACATGGTGAAGGACGCGCTGATCCTGGCCGGCGCCGGCGTCGGCGGTGGGTCGTTGGTCTACGCCAACACCCTCTACGAGCCGCTCGACCCGTTCTACGCCGACCGGTCGTGGGCGCACATCACCGACTGGAAGAGCGAGCTCGCGCCCTATTACGACCAGGCCAAACGGATGCTCGGCGTGGTGGTCAACCCCTACGTCACCCCGGCCGACAAGGTGATGCAGCAGGTCGCCGAGGAGATGGGCGTCGGCGACACCTACCACCAGGCGCCGGTGGGCGTCTTCTTCGGCCAGGAGGGCGTCGCGCCGGGCACCGCCGTCGAGGACCCCTACTTCGGCGGCGAGGGCCCGACCCGCAACACCTGCACCCAGTGCGGGGAGTGCATGGTCGGCTGTCGTCACAACGCGAAGAACACCCTGGTCAAGAACTACCTCTACCTCGCGGAGAAGAAGGGCGCGGTCGTCCATCCGCTCACCACGGTGACCCGCGTCTACCCCCGTGAGGGCGGTGGGTACGTCGTCGAGGCGCGCTGGACCAAGGCGAAGCTGTCGCGGCGTACGGCGGTGAAGACCTTCACCGCCGACCAGGTCGTCTTCTCCGCGGCCGCGCTCGGCACCCAGAAGCTCCTCCACAAGCTCAAGGTGACCGGTGACCTGCCCGAGGTGTCGGATCGGCTCGGCGAGTTGACGCGCACGAACTCCGAGGCGATCCTCGGCGCGATCGCTCCCGACCTCGCGGTCGACTACAGCGAAGGCGTGGCGATCACGTCGTCGGTGCACCCCGACCCCGCGACGCACTTCGAGCCGGTGCGCTATGGCCACGGCAGCAACTCGATGTCGATGCTGCAGACCGTGCTCACCGATGGCGGCCCGGGTCGGGTGAGGCG
>Ga0164242_10004632_pt1 | contig 15420 bp, 5 predicted proteins | sample OricomgcompostMG_FD_108783 | JGI IMG/M metagenome (GOLD analysis project Ga0164242, IMG submission 108783) | Miracle-Growth compost microbial communities from Emeryville, California, USA - Original compost - Miracle growth compost (MG) ... | reverse complement strand
TAAGTTTCCTGGCCACTCAACTCCACTTGACACGTCCACCCATCGGACATTGCAGCAGCAAGAATTAAGCTGCCTAAGATTTGAAGAAGAGCTCACCATCGCCAACCCTCCGTTCACACCTAGGGTTTAGCCCCTTTACCCTCAGGCATATGCAGCCCACCCTAGAACAAATCAGAAACCGTGCAACGACGGGCATAGCGACGGACGTAGTGCTCACCTGAATACAGAACCGCGAGGTTCCTCTCATCCGTAGCCTGGTTAATCAGGTCGTTTACCGTCGCGGTGACGCTCAGCGTCTTGGACAGCTTCTTCCTGACCACCTCGAGGGCGCGGTCAGCCTCGGAGGGCTCGTTGACGGTCTTTTTGTTGACCGCCTCGCTTTGGTCGTCGCCGACGTCGTTATCGTCCGTGCCCCGCGCGTTCTGCAACTTCGCCATCCGAAGGGGAGAGATTGACCACGAGTAGAGGGGATCATATCGCAGGACGTCTAGGATGGTCATGATCGAGTATGTTTCCTCACGCAGCGCATCTAGGGTGAACTCGCAGCATCTCCTGAAGACGCCTTCCGTCTTCGTAATCCCCATGCCGTCCACGATGTCCCTCGTCATCCGGAAGGGAACCAGCTCAGGGACGGGTAAGATACGTCCCATCTCGAAGGCTACCCCCAAGTCGATGTGGACCACCTCGCCTGTCTTGGAGTCGAGGAGGATGTTGTGGCCGTGGCGATCCCCGAGACCGAGGACATGTCCTAGCATAGAAACCGCTGCCGTACTCCTCGTGTAGGCTGTTCTCTTGACGAACCATTCGTCCGGATCCGGAAAGTATTCCATGAAGAAGTACCTCATCACCGGATGGAACCTCTCGGTCACTTTCCTGTAGGTGCTGATGCGTGTTTCGGCGGTCTTAGTCTGCACGTTTGAAATTTCCTTCCTACAGTGTGACCCCTTAAGATCCTTTGGGTAGTATTTCTCGTGCGCTGGCATCAGATACTCGTGTAGTGGTATCGTGTTCGAGACGAATTCAATCAGTCCAGACGATGAAGTCAGGGGTAGCACTTTGTAGGTCCTGATGCCTAGGTTCCGTTGCCGGCTGGTTCTATGGAGCTTGAGGAGCTCTGAAACAGCAGCAAACACCTGCTCCATGATCGCGTCTTGCCGAAGATCATCGTTCCCTCCCTTGACCAGCTGTTTATACTTGCCACCGTCGCTTCCAATCGCCGTTATAATTTTCGGGGCGCTCACACCCGACGCAATTGACATGTGCGGTTCGAACTTTTGGATCAAGGGTACGTGTGAATAGTCCATGGTCGCTGACAACTCGATTTGCAACGTAGGCGGCGGGATGGGATATTTGGCGAGAGAAGCGAGGAAGGCTGATCCGGCGGCGGAGTCCTTGATCGCTATTTTCTGACCTGCCTTGTACCGGCTCTGGTCCCTATCCATAGCAAGCTGATGGTAGTACCTGCTCGTGCGATCAATAGCGTGCCATATGGAGACCACGGAACGATTCTTGGCGAGGAGCGCCGATACTTTCTCCGTCGCTTTTTGGCGAGATACGGCCACTTCGTCTTTCATATTTGTCCGTGCCTTGCATCCCGACCAGATTTGATACATGCCATGGTAAGGGTGGTCCACGCAGATGTGATACACCAGGCTCATTAGGAGTTTCTGGAAGGTATTCTCCTGGTTTTGAAGCCGGGATGAGAGTTGATTCATCAGGGATGCAAATTTCCGAGTCGGGACCTTGTCGAGATACTTCTCCGCCGCATCATTCGTGGCATCCTCTGCGGACCGCTCCAGCCAAATTGCCGTGAACCGCAAGGCGTCGTTGTTGTGTTCGTCGGATGCGATCAGCGATAAGAGGTAGTTTTCGAGGCTTAGCTTCACAAACTCTCTCCGGGTCTGTTCGGCTCTTCGAAGCTCCTGTTGGTCGAGATCGAGCCACTGCTTCGCCTTTGCCAGGTGGCTCGAATATTTATTCTTGCCCTGTGTGTCCCTGGTTGAGGCGATAAGGCTCTTGAGCTGCTCCACCTCGTCGCTTTTACCTTGCTTTAAATGCTGTAACCGCGCAAGGTCCTCTAGACTATCAGGATTCTGAAGCTGCTCGTCACAGAACATGGCGAATTGGTGGTAGACGTTCCCAGCCTCCTTTCCCTCGCTCTTGCCTTTGAGTTCCTTAAGCGCTGGTTCGAGGTATTTCTTTTGGATATTATCCGGGCTCTCAAGGCGGGCTACCGAGACCTGATGCCCAGTTTTAGACAGGAGATTGGCGCGGCTGACGGGAACGGTCTGTTTCTTTAATGGCGAATCCCTGTCGATGCTCTGCAGCATCCGGATGGATGATATCATCTCGCCGTGGTCCCAGAGTGAGTTAGCTGCTTCGATCCTGATTGCGGCATCAACATTGAGTCCCATTAGCTCGCTGGGTTGGATGAGGTCGGTTAGAGAAGTCGATACGTTCAACGATTCTTGGGTCGCCCGGTGGAATCGATAGATGTCCGACGAGAGTAACATGCCGCGGATCTGGACTAATCGGGCCTGGGCAGGTGATACACTTGATGCGCGGAGGCGGTGCTGCTGGCTGAGCATACTCAAACCAGTCTCACGGCAGGATAATATCTGACTCACATCCCCGTACCTGCTTTTGTTAGCATGTTCATATAACCGAGCCTTCGTTGAGCTTACCTTCCACTCATCATCCATTTAGACCGCGTCTCAAACGTGCCGAGCATGGTTTCTAGCTCGGATGCGTCCGTGATGTTGATAAGGTCGTCAAGTTCCGTGAGGGCTGCTAGTGTTCCTAAATGACCCCTGAGATTGGACACACTGAGACTCTGGCTAGCCAAGTGGACAATTGTTTGTCTAAGGCCATCATGAACGGCCTCACGGACGATGGATAGATCGTCGGACTTGTACATGGTCTGGTATGCTTTGTATAAAGTGACGGCATAGTTATTATCCCGACTAGATGGCGCTGGCAAATTCCAAATCTCGAGTCTGCGGGCTAGAGCGAAGGTGCTGTCAAGAGGGGCGGAGGAGCTATCGAGGCTCTGGTGGGCCTGAAGGATAGAGTGCGACAGGCCCGAGAGGCCTAGGCTGCTCAAGGCTTTCACTAACTGTTGCCCGTCCTCCTTTGCGGTGGAATCTCGGCGTCGCAAATTGCTGTCATATTGGGCCCCTCGAAATGCAAGGCTCTTATTGCCGTCGTTTTCATATTCAAGGCGAGCCAGGACCGTTGCCAGAGAGGCGTCCCGGATTAGGCCGTAATATGCATCGGGATCATCGATGTTCTCGAAGATCTCTAAGAGGATTTCTGAGGAGTCTTCAACTTCTCGAACTGCAGAGGACCGCCGAGATGTGCGCCCGGCTTCCGAGGATGCCAATTCAGCGAACAATAATGCCACCTTGTACATGCCACATCTCGTAGCGGCTGCGGCTGCCGTCGAGAAGTTGACATCGAGCCAGTGTGACCGATCCGCAATCGAGGACTCATTGGGGAATGGCTGCGTCCTCAGGTATAGTATTGCATTCAGCAGTAACTTTATATTCTCCTTTGCTGCGGCTGCCGTGCACTGGAGCCAGCCCTTGAGCGCCTCGGAAAGCTGACGTTTGATTCCTTGTTGCTTGTCTAACTGCGTCAACAGGACGAGATGAAGGATGAACGGAAAGGCTTGATCGGCAAACCCCTTAACCTTGGTAAGGATAGGGGGTACGACGCTTAGGACGACAATCTCCTGTATAGAACGCGCTAGGTATATTGAAACGTGCTGTGACCAAGCCGGGCTTTCCAGGAGTTTGGCGTCCAGAAGGTCCATCTCAGGGGGGCTATCACCCTCTGAATAGTCTGAAGGCGGAGTCCTGTACGGGTCCCAGTTGGAGGACAGAAGCAACGCTTCCGAGAGAGACTTTTGGCATGCGACAAGAAGGCTATTGTCGCCCTCGGCGACCGCGTCCGAAACGATCGTTCGGAGGGCGGATTCTGCCAAGCCGGCAGTCGAACAGTCACTGCTGACAGTGAGGGACTGGATGAGATTCAAGACCCCGTGTTCTGACCCGGCGCTTTCTGCGGTGACTTTGCGGTATTCGGCCTGGCGCGACTCACGCAGAATATCGACCGGAAGATCACCCGAGGCCGCAAAGGATCTTCCTACCACGCGTCCCGCCCATGCCAGGTATTCATCACTGAGCTTCTGGGAACGGCAGCTTTTCCAGACCAGAGAACCATGTGCCAGAGCGTCCTTGTCAGTTTCGACAACATCAAGCCTGCTTGACGGTGGGATCGTGAAGACACCACAGAGCATGTCTAGAGCCACCTCTCTAGCAGATTGGTTGAGTAACTGGCTTTCGCGTTCTTCATCTCTCAGGATATCGAGGAGCAGGCTGCTTTCGGGAGTCCCCTTCTCGGCGTTCCCGGACGCACGAATGTGAGCCGCCGATTGGGTAATCGACTTGAATGCGGCCCGTTGGTCACCATCCTTGAAGACAGGGGAGTCGTAACTGGAAAGAAACTGCGCGAACCAGGTGTGGAACAACTGTGCCTTGCTCATCGTCGCCTTGAATTGGCTCTCTTGTGTTGTACTAGCTTGGCTCGACTCCATAAACACCCGGAGATCTGCTAAGCTGGACAATGCATATCCGGCAAGGAACGAAGGCGCCTGTTTCAGGTGGCTAGTTCCATTGTGGATGAGATACCGACTCATACCGAGGGCATCGTCTGCGCATTCGGGATCCTTTATGAACGTCCTGATAGAGTGTAGGAGCATCTCCAGCGGGTATGAAGCTAGAGCTTGAGTACCAGCTAGGCAGATTAGAACGCGAATCTTTCGAAGGACTGAGCATGCATGTAGCGGCCCCAGTGCTGGATGTACTGTGTTCAGGAGCCTCCGCGCCACAGATACAACTAGAGATGGCGTCCACAAGGTGTGCATCTCATACTCTGTTCGGCTACAGAGGTGGGCCAGCAAACTTGTCAAGTACTTCGCCTTGAACATGGGCTGCTGGTTTGGAGGCAGCCCAGCATCCAAGTGACCGCATTTCTTGATCTCACCCATGATATCAGCTGCGTACGAAAGTTCTTCGTCCTTGCGGAAATATTTCTCAATAGGATCCTCTTGATCAAAAATGTCGAAGAATGTCGCAATGATGTCCACGAAATTGAGATAGACGCTTTCCAGGAACGGCTCCTTCCCAAGCATCTTTCTCACTCGACTTTCGCCGGTTACGTACTGTGCTGATTTCGGAGCGCTAATATCATGGGCGATGCTGTAGGCCATGATTTTGGTAAAGCTCTGTTTCACCATGGCGACAGGTGTCAGTCCGAGTGATTGGGCAAGGCTAATCGCTTCCCGTTCTTGACCTCGCATGATCATGATAGCTGAGGCTTCTGTCTGGGCCTGGATAAGGAGATGCTGGAGGCTCGGGAAGCCGAACGTCTCGAACGGTATATCATCAATGGAATCATTATCGAGCCAGGTATATAGCAACTGTGGAGCAAAGAGCCTAAAGAGTTCCTGTGGCGAATCCAGCTCTAATGAGAGAGATATTCTCCTGACGCAGCTCGCAGCATATTTGGCTGACTGATTTATCCTCCCGGGGGTCTCGAAGATGTGATATATGCATCGCCGAAGTAATGTGGACCATTTGCAAGCGAGCTCCGCCAAGGCGAACAGCCGGAAGGCAATGCCCTCGGTAGCCTCTGGATCTGCCGGGAGGCTTTGCAAGATATCAACAAATATGTCGTCATGGGTCTTCAGAACGTACAAACTGAATATCTTGGGTAGTTTCTTCCCAATGGGATATTTGACCTGCATCGTCCCGTCGCGCAAAATAGAGAGCAGGGTGGAACGACATGAAGGTAGGCCAAGGTCCGATGCATAGTTCGGGTTGACCTCTAGGAGACGAAAGAGAAGTCTAGACAAGGCCGTCTGGACGGTGGGTGCGAGTTCTCTCTGTGCCAAACCATACTTGACAAAATGGTTGTACAAATCACCAACCATTGTCGATATTTCGAGTTTGCTGTCGGTCCAGAGGCTGATGAAGCCTTGCATGACCTCAAGGGCTGTATAAAGGGCCACCTCGCAGTACGAGAAGTCCTTTACCCCTATTATCGACCCAATCATTTCGACGATCCTCGTCGCGCAGTCTGGGGTTGTAATTAGATCCGACGCGAAGAGTTGCTGCATCAATAGCTGACAGCAAAGGAGTTGCTCTGCGGGAAGAGCGAGAAGGTCGTCTAAGAAAATGTCCGGCACCAGACCAACCTGGCCGTCGTCCGCATGAATAATGGAGAGCAGGCGTATGCGAAGCCCGATCTCCAAATAGAAAGCTTCTGGCGTGTGGCTTAAATACACGTCTCGCCTTGGTAAACCCGGGGCTTTCGATGTGGAGCTTTTCTGGCTAGTCTGAGATTCGAGGAAGTCGTCATCCACATCCATGACATCGACATGTCGGCCGGATGACTCTCTTAGTGTCCTCTCTTGTATTGCTTCTGAAAGCTTCGCAAAGAATCCCAAGAGGTAACTGTTCTGGTCCTTCGAGGACCTCAACTCGGTCGTGGTAAACCGAGGGATGTACGGGGATACTGAGGCGAGGAATATTTCCAAGTAGTTATCGTTCTGCTCGGAGTCCGAGGCTGCTCTGAGCGCAGTGTTGATCAGGCCGAAAACCAGCGGTTCTATATCCCTCGACATCGCCGAGTTGAGGTCCATCAACTCTGGAAGGAGTTGAACCCCAATCAGGCAGGAGAGCACAACGCTTTGAAGCCGTTCGGGGGAGATCGGGCTGGCGACCTCTCCACGTCGTGTCCACGACTCTGACATCTGAACAAGTTCCTCAATTTTTGGGAAGAACAGCTCGAGAATCAATCGTTTGGCTGTGTGAGAACCTGTGGGGTCCGATACTTGCTCGAGATCGTCTCCGAGAGTACACCCGCGAGGGTGAGTGTGGCTGCTGCTGTAGCTGGTATCATCGAGAAGGAGGAGATATCGTAGCATCTCATGGTGTTCCTTGTGGCTCTTCCAGAACTGACCTATCGTTCCCCCGAATACCCGGGCATCCTCGCTCATTTTTAGAACCGGCATCCCGGAACATGCTCGCAGTAAGTTGACAAAATCAAGGGGAGGGCCAAGGTGAGAATGGTGAGATGCATAGATCAGCTCCGCTGATGAGTGGTCAGCGGTGTTTCATCATTGCAAAGAAGTAGATGAGGACTTACCAGGATTCCACTTGACAAAAACCCAACGGATGATATGGTTGGTAGTTGCCTGGCTAGCATTCGGAAGGATTATATTTCGGAGACAGAGCAGATGGAGCATCAATACAAGGGAGGAATCAACAAGCACAGCAGGCCCGCTGATATCCGAGTTGGTAACCATAACGTTGATCTCATCCACCATCTCGTGTTTCGCTATGAGGCCTGACTCAAGCACAGAGTGTAACAAAGCGCATGCGGCACGGCTTGTTCCTGGGAGACTCACAGATCTGACGCCAATTTGCCAGGCCTGCTTCCACACGCTAGAAAGGGCATCGTCTTTCCCCGATTCGAGAGTCGCAGAGCTGGAGCGGTAGGGTTAGCGCACGTCTGCATGCCACTCCGCAAAACGTACCTTGAACATGCGAGCATTGCCCAGGATGCGACAATCGCTTGTTTGTCGCTAATCAGGCTTAACAAAACTTCTAGGCACTCTGTGACTTCGTCGACCGAGAAATCTTGTTGCTGGGAGAGGAAAGGGAACAACTGCAGTGCCGTAAGCCGTACTCCGGGATCGAGAGAGGTCAGCTTTTGCTGGATTCTATTCGGCTCGCGAGCAACCCGCCGCCTCTTGCGTGGCTGTTCTTCCTCTGGCGACTGTTGCGCGCGGCTCCTTTGAAGATTGCGCGAATATAGCGCCTCTAAGTTGGCAAGACTCTCTAAGAGAGCCCAATTCTGCTCGGCCGCTTGATTATATGGTCGCAGACGGAAGATGTTAGTTCCTGGGTGATCTTCTGGTAGGCGCATTGATGTGAAGGTCAGGTCGTCAAGTTGAAGGCGGGCTCGGTCTTCACGTTTAGAATACTCTGACCACAGCGCATCCAACAAGTCTTCTAGGTCCTGTAGGAGGGACCCTTGTGAAGTTTCTTGCATTAGGCTTTCGAGGAACAAGTGTATTCCATATAACGTCTTGAGCATCTCGTCTCGGATGGCATTTGACATGGCATCCCTCAAAAGGGCTCGTGGTGGCCACCAGTGGGTAATCAGGGGAACGAGATCTCTGGCCAAGGATTTTGCTAAGGATACATTATCCGCTTGGATGTATGAGAGGACACTATTTATCGTGGCGAAAGCAACCTGGTGTACGGTGTTCAGCTTCGCATGGCGGGCTTGCAGGACTTGAAGCGCAATGCTCGACACCTCCTTGGCCCGTTCCCGGAATGGCGCGTGAGGAGCAGACAACAGAAGGTTAAGACCTGACAGGTAGTTTTCAGCCATCTGACTGCCCGCCTGGCGCGGGTTTCGGTGCACGGAGCTTGACCCGGACCGTCCCGTAGAGAATGCAACCGACATGGTCTGGCCGCTCCCGGGCGCCGGGGACGCACGGGAGATGGGCCCTGAAGTTCGGTCGCCTGCATCTAAGAATCGAGACACTGCCAAAAGGCAGAAGTCGACACATAATAGCCATGGCTCGCCGTCTGCTGCGGCGAAGCTCTCGACATTGGCTGGGTGATCGAGAAGGGCTACGAAAGCCTTGGTGTAGTTCTGGAGAAGCGGTTCGACAAAGTCTTCGTCCGGGCCGGGAAGAACCTGAGTGATGTGGTCGATGATAGCCCTTGCCGTCTTGCGCTTGATCTTGGATGCTCCATGAGAAACGACGACCTTCAACGCCTCTGCGCATTTCTCTAGTCTAGCACTCGAAGTGGCTTTAGAGCTCTTCTTGACACTGAAGTAACTCTGTTTCTCCAGTAACGTACAGGAGAACAGTGCCTCGATTAGGCTGTGGTACTCCTTGTCGGTGAGAGGTTTCCTTCGGAAATGTCAGATGGCTTTATCTCAGATTGTTAGGGGGATGGCTCTCACTGGGCTGAGTTTTGAGATCTCTTGTCAATTTTGCTGAAGTAAAACAGCAATTCTTAAGAGCTTGGTTAGCTAACGGAGCAAACACACGCATACTCAACACCTAACATACTCTCGAGCGCATCTTTGCGTTCGTTGACGGTTCCACTTCTCAGGGAGGCTAACGTTCCGGTGTTAGTTAAGACGACCGAGTGTGTAACAACAGAGCGCGCATACCCCCGATGATGTTGAGATTGTACTCTTCACCTGCAACACCACTCCACTTGCTCGGCGCCATACTGTGTGTGGCTTTCCCAGAAATTATTCATTTGAACGCCGTGGAAGTCGGGGATGAGAGCGGTTTCTGGGGATTGGGAATTTTGGTATTAAATTTATGCTTGGCGGAGAATCCGGCGTTGGTAGAAGTCGTGGGTTGAGAGGTTGACCTTTAAAAGTACCAATGGTAAGGCAGAGCAGGTACTGGAACGTCGAAATCGCTTTGCTTCAATAGGCGGGCAGGCATAAACACAGAACAGGCAGAACTTGACGATGCCTACAACCTCTAAAGAGGCCGGTCGTACACCTGGGAACTCTGCTTCACCCGCTAGAATATCGTGAGAGCCTCGGTCACAGGAGTCGGGCTGGATGTTGCCTAAAAAGGTCCAAGAATCGGTCTTTCCACCAGCTCGTCGAGCTTCTTCATCCCAGGCGGGCAGGGCCGTTGAAGGCAGGTACCCAGGTTTCGCTGCGAGGGTACCTCATTGGTCGTTTGTTGACTTCGGAACGGAACAATAGGCGTCCTGGACAACGGAACGGGCGGGCCAGGTATTATGTATCCCTGCCCCATGTGCAGGCCCCACATTAGCACCTGGCACTGGGCAGAACAAATGCCAAGCTCCAGCGCGGGACGCCTTGTCGTCGACTAACATTGAAATCGCGTCTGAAGATCAAAATCGACCAAAAAAATACCCAACAAACTCCCACAAACCCGCCGGGTCTCCAGAGCTATTGCCAGTTCTCCCACGCTCTACACTACTAGCCACCCCCGGTCGACATATATGCGGCCCAGCTTTAGTCGCATTCCTCCCACGATGCGCTGAGGCCCTCGTCGCCGACCATGTCCGAACCTGGCAAGCTGGAGTCGCTCCAGGCTCTGCATGCGGAGCTTGTCCCGGCTTGCGAACACCACTTCGAAAATGTCCAATTTCTAGAGCAGTCTCTGCTGGCGCATGCCGATGCGTTCAAGAGGCTTCTTGATAAGCCAGCGAGAGACTCGAAAAACCGGGCTGCTGTACAAACAGGTGTGTGCCCCCGTTCCGCCCCATCCCCGCGACAGAGTTCATGATGCTAACTAGGTGCGGCGCAGGGAAGATAACGGTGGACGATGAAGAATACTCACTCAACCAGGATTTCGTAGACAACACCCTGAAAGTCGCCGACGAACTAGAGCTGGACGAAATCGAGACTGCCAAGCTCCTCCTCGAAGCGCAAGCAGCCCGGGAACTCCTCGACCGCTCGTTGTTTGAGCGCGGCATCATACGGTTCCACCAACAACGGAAATACCTGCTGGATTGCGTGCGACTGTGCATCCAGCTAGCAAACGACGATGAGCTCGAGGACGGCTTCCAGGACTTCTTCGGAGCCTTCGTCACCGAGACGATATACGGCGCTGCGGTTCCCGGCGGCCAGGCACCTCGAGAAGAGGAGAAGATCGTCCCGAGATGCATGGCGGCTATGCAAGATATCAAAGTGTGGCTACAGAGGATCACGGAGAAGGTGGCCACAACAAATCTCATGTATCAAACCCAGCCAGCCATCCCTCCCGAGTTCCAAGAAGCAATCGAGTTCTCCCGCGTCAGTCTTGTCCAGCAGCATGAGCTACTAGCCGTTATATTGTGTTCTGCGATAGAAAAACATCAGGCTAGCGTGAAGGACTTCAGGGCGTTCTTCCAACTCCTGAAGAGAATCGACAGATACGACCATTTACTCGGTGAGCTTCGGTGCTGCAGTCAGGGGTTATCAAGTTAAGGGGTATGCTAACAAACCCCTTTAGTTCACCTGTTCCCCGCCGTGGGCGCATTCATCAGCATATTCGGGTCAACAGAGGGCGTTGGCGATCTTCGACAAGCTCGTGAACTGAACACGCTCATCTGCAAGCAGTCAGACGATGATTACTGGTTGCTAGCATACCTTGGCGCAACCGTACGAGCATGGTGGATCGCCGAGTATAGTGGATGGTACCTGGATGACCCAATAGGCTCGCCTGTCCAAGGAGTCGACCTAGACGAGGAGGATATGGAGCGATCAAAACAGTTCCTAGAATCCTTGAAGGAAGGGTCTTTCGATTTCATGCTTTCCGTCGCCGCTGACTGCAACGCCCCGGATTGGCAGGATCCTGCGCGCTCGGGCATGAGGCAATGGCTGCAGCGAAAGGCCCCACCCCTCGCATCCGACCCCGTCCCATTTTCCGACTTCTTCCAGCGAAGCCTTATGGTTCAGCTCGAGGTCTTCATCGATGCATTTATATCGAATCTCCCTGACGTCTTACGGAAACTCCGAGTCGAGGAGGATGAGCAGCGGCAACTTAGCCACACCCACGAGCAGGACCTGGATCTAGAGAAGTTCCTTGTCATCATCGCCTACTCGTACGAAGGTCGGCCGGATGCCGCAGACGCCTTCTGGTCCGACCCAGATAGCAATCTAGCGGGTTTCCTGCACTGGGCGTCTAGGAGGGCGTCCACGCCCCTGGTCAGCGCATTCTGCGAAATGCTACAGGCCATTTCAGACAACGAGCAGTGTGCTACCGCCGCCCACGAGTTCCTCTTAGACGAGGGCCATCACTCTTCGGGGAAGATGAGACGGACCCAGTCTTTGACCTGGGGTCAAATCTTCAAGGAGCTGGTCTTTTTCACAAACAAAATCCGCGAGCGCCCAAGTCCAGCACAATCTAACGTCTATCGCGGCGGAAAGGCCCTCAATGAGCATGCGGAGACTGAGCCCGAGTCAGCTATGATGCTAGAATGCTATCTGCGGCTGATCACGAAGCTCTCGACGAGGAGCGAAACTGCCAGGCAGATGTTGTTGCGGGACCCCAACTTTAACCTCGTCGAGGTCCTCTACCAGCTGGCCAGTAGCACGATCCCCCCTCGTCTCAGGGCATGGGTCTTCTACTCGCTCCAAGCACTGCTTTCTCGCAAGACCCAGGAGGAGGGCTACATCATGTGGCGGTGCGTTGACTCATGGATGACCGGAGGCTACGCCGTGCAATCAAGCCCCCACAGGGGTACCGGGCATGTGCCGAATCAGAATCCCACGTCGCATATGGAAGCTATTTTTCAGGAGATTGGCGAGGGCTTTGACGAACCTAATGCCTTTATTCGGCTTCTGATAGCTCTTGTCTCGCCGATCGATGCGGCCGAACAGCTGAATGACACGCTACCCTTCCCAGAGGACCTGGGCTCCTCAGTCCGGATGCCTGGCATTGAGCTCTATGTTGATTACGCACTCGGGCACGTCTTCGGGTACAGGTCTAAAGACCTACAGGATGTGCACCAGCTTCGGACTCTGCGTCTTAGCTCTCTTGAATTTGCCTTAACTTGCCTATCAACCTTCAACGAGGACTTGATCGTCATCGGTAACGAGAGCAACATCGCCATTGACACTGCCATATCCACCACCGATTTGGCTACCTATGTCCGACTCCATCCCTTCGGCCGGGTCATGGAATGGATGTTTAATGACAAGGTCATGGAGGCACTTTTCAGCACAATACACCAGGACCCGGCCGAGGTCGGGAATGCGGCCCCGGACTCTGCGCTCATCCTCGGAATTTTGCGAGGCGTAGAGGTTATCACCAGGGTTCTCGAGCTGCAGAGCACCTACCTCGATCTTGTACGGCCTATCATCAAACTCCAAGGAGGACAGCAACGGCAGACCGTCGCCAACGCGGCCTACGCCTCTTTTGAGGATGGACTCATGAACCATTTGGACCTCGTGGTTGACTTGGGTCGATTTTGCGGTATAGGATACCCATCCTTGACCCTCGCCTGCTTAAAGTTACTGGAAAAGATCTCAATGTCCTCGAAGATTATCTCAGCGTGGAATCCCGAGTCGGGACGTCATGGACATCGAAACAAGGCCATCGTCGCTCTCGAATCCGACGGCGAGGCGGAGGCCATGGCGCAGTCGCTCTCTGCGGAGCTAACAGCAACAATCGACTTTGCCCGCGGAGCGGACACGCCTAACTACATGGTCAAAGTATACATCCTCGACTTCCTCTACGAGTGCCTCAAGGCCAGCCCCGACCAACCGTCTATCGCGCATCTCCTGCTCGGATTTAGATGTGGAATCAATGCACTCGTCGTCGAGCCGCAGGGAGCAATTGATCTGCAAGATTCCCTATTCCACCACCTCCTCAGCCTGGTACTTGAAGTCCCCTACTGGGAGAATGAAGGCGACGGAATCCTGGGCTGGCTGGTCGAGCTCAAATCAAAGGTCCTACGCATCCTCCAAGTGCTGTGGAATTCCCCCCTTTCCTCTGCTCTCGTAATGGGTGAGCTGAGGTCGCTCAAATTCCCTTTCCATCTTCTCCTTCGCGAGGTTCCGATACAACCACATCTCAGATGGGATGGCCAGGAGTCGGGTGTACCCGAGTTTCTCCTTACCGACTCCTCCACAGCCTATCTCGGCTTCCTCTCGATGAGAGCAATAGCCTTTGAATACATTGGCATGGAATTGTGCAGTGTAGCTCAGAGCCAGATGCCTACACTGAAGCGGGAGCTCCTGAGTGCCCTTCTCGCTGGGCAGATTAAGGGGGACGAAAACGAACCGATCAGCGCCCCTAATGCCTTTGATTTATACGATTTCATGGTCACAGATGGCCAATGGGACATTCCGCCGCCTGAGTTTAAGTACCTCAAGGACCTCGATCTGAGGGCTTGCGTGGAAGAGTCTGATTCTATCGTGGTCTATGACATTGTTAGAGTTCGAGAGGTCCTTCTCTTAAAGCATAACGAGTCGCGGAATGCCGGCCAACTAGTCTCTGAAACCGACCTGGAGGCTATGGAAAGGGAGGAAGTGTTGCTATTGGAGTATCTCCTCTACTCTAACCGTGCAAAGACAATCGCAACGTGCAGGCGAAAGGTTCTCCGGGCGTGGACTAAGTTGGTTCTGGTCATGGTCGAAACAAACGACTTCAAGGGAACAGACAAGACTTCATTCCTCCAGCAAGCCCTCCAAACCATCCTCCCGAGCTTAGATAGCTTAACCGCGGACGGTCAACCCGAGGCTTTCGAGTTAGCCAAGCTTGCCAATGTCTTGCTCTTCAAGACGGACTTTTCTCTTGAAGGTGGCCCTGCTGGCCTCGACAGCGGTTCCCTGACGAAAGGCACCCCTATCAGCGACAAGCTATTCCAGCTGTTCCAAATCTGCCTGAATGCGATTGGCAGGTGGGCTGGAGACACAGAACTGAGGTCTGTCTACTACAGCATATGCTACCGATATCTTACAGGGGTCGTCAATCGCGGCCAAGGATTCGTCCCGGACCGGCAGAAGGCGATCAAGGCTATCAAGGGCTACGGCGAAAAGCTCCTCAACATCATTTGCGACGACGCATACGGGAGCGATACGGGCTGTCAGACAGCAGCCATGGTCTTGTTGGGCGGGTTGGTGAATCTGGAGAGGAACGAGGCCGACGCCAACGTTGTCGAGACGCTCAACCGGTTAAACTTCATCGGGATCCTCGTTGACAGCCTCAAGTCGCTCCTCCAGGAGTCATTAGAGGTCATCAGCAAGGGTAACACCCCCGCGGAGCATTACACCAACGCTAAGCTCTCGCTCCTCCTCCAGCTCTGCCAGTCCCGCCCGGGAGCCAAGTACGTGCTGCATTCCAACCTCTTCCGCGCCGTCGAACTGTCGAGGCTATTCGCCGCGGATCCGGAGCTGGAGATCAACCCCGCCGACACGGCCGCGCTGGAGAAACACTACGGCCTCCTCGTGCGCGTCGCCCGCGTCATCGCCGCCGCCGTCCTAGGTAGAGGAAACCACGGCGTGCCGCAGGGCCGCCGGTTCCTGACCCAGCACAGGCTGTTGGTCGTGCACACCCTCAAGAGGAGTGCGGGGATAGGGACGGTTGGGAATCACGGTGCGACAGGGGGCGGAGGCGTGGGCCGCCCGATAGCGGTAGGGAAGGCCGGGGAGACACAGCTCGAATTAGAGGACAGGATCGAGGAGCTCTCAGATGCGTTTATGGCCCTCATCGCGGCGGCTGGGTTTGTGGAGGTGAGTTCCCCCCCCCCCCCCCCCCCCCCCTCTCCTTTGTTGGGTTCGTGTGTCGAAACCCACTACGTCTCGGAGGTGTGGAGGGGGTTGTGCACCCAATCCGCGCGCACGGGG
>Ga0164242_10004631_pt1 | contig 15422 bp, 15 predicted proteins | sample OricomgcompostMG_FD_108783 | JGI IMG/M metagenome (GOLD analysis project Ga0164242, IMG submission 108783) | Miracle-Growth compost microbial communities from Emeryville, California, USA - Original compost - Miracle growth compost (MG) ... | reverse complement strand
TGCCGCACTTGCTCGGTGAATTCAAGGATTTGTACGTGGTGCATGGCACCGGACGGGCCAATGAAGCCGAGACGAAACAGCTGTACGAATCGTCGCTCGGCGAGGCGGAACAGGGAAGGGTGCGGGTGTACGGCTATATTGACGACGTTTCTCGCTATAGCGGAGCAGCTGATGTAATTATTACAAGAGCTGGCGCGACCAATCTGGCGGAATTCGCCCGGCAAGGGAAGGCCTGCATCGTTATCCCAAGTCCCTTCCTGACCGGCGGCCATCAGCTTAAAAACGCGCAGTATCTGGCCGATAAAGGCGCCGCTTTGGTGTTGAACGAGGCGGAACTGACGGATGATCCGAACCGTTTGGCCAAACAAGTCAGTACGCTGCTGGCCGACCCGGCCCGGCAACGTCAGCTCGGTGCGAACCTGATAAAATTCTCCCGGCCCGGTGCCGCCGAAGACCTGGCCAAGCTATTGTTGGAGCGCGCTAACAGTTACCGGATGGAACAAAATCGTGGCGCTGTTTCGTAAAAAACCGTCGACGCCGGCCGGTCGCCGACGTCCGCCAGCCGCTGGCGCTCCGGCCAGAGGCTTTTCATATCGGGCAAGCGCCAGTAACCGCCTGGATGCCGAGCTTAACACCGGCCGGCAGTCCGCCGATCATCGGGCGACACAGAGGCCGTCGGCGTCAAAACTGAACACCCGCGCCGTCAAGCGGTTCTGGTGCAGAGATTCGGTCTGATTATTTTTTGCACGGTGCTTTTGATCGCCCTGATCAACATACTCAGCCTGTCCACGCACGCCGAAATCATGCCGCTCAAGTCCAGTGACAAGGGCTCGTTCCTGCGCGATCAAGCGGTTTATCAGGCGGCGGCCGATAAGTTGTTGGCCGGCTCACTCTGGAACCGCAACAAAATCACCATCGACACCGGCGCCTTCAGCAAGCAGATGATGAAGCAGTTCCCGGAGCTCTCCAGCGTCAGTGTGACATTGCCATTGCTGGCGCACCGGCCGGTGGTCTATCTGCAGCCGTCCCAGCCGGCGCTGGTGTTGTCGACCGATAGCGGCTCGTTCGTGGTCGACGACCGCGGCAAGGCGCTGCTCGCGGCCGATGGCTCGGCTGCTGAATCGAAATTACCACAGGTGGTCGACCAGAGCGGCCTGCGCGTCCAGCTTAATCATCAAGTGTTATCGAGCCAAAGCGTCACGTTCATCCAAACGGTGGTGGCTCAGCTGGCCGCCAAGCACATGACCGTCAGTTCGATGGTATTGCCGGCCGGCAGCAGCGAATTGGATGTGCACCTGGCCGGCCAAACCTATTTCGTAAAGTTCAATTTGCGCGATGATTCCGCCGCCCGCCAGCAAGTCGGTACTTTCCTGGCTACCATCGCCCAACTGCAGAAGAATAATACGCCGCCCGCCAAGTATATCGACGTCCGCGTTCTCGGGCGCGCCTACTACCAGTAGTCAGAACTAAAAGCACGCGCTAGCTAAACCTCATCAGGATGTCGGCGAGGGAAGGAGGGTCGCCGAAGATCGCTTGGCCGGCGCGAACAGTGCGCCATCGGTAGTGAGGCCGGGGCCCCTGAGCGCCGTGGTGCTCAGGGGCCATCATAAAACCCCCTCTTCCACCACCCCGTTAGTTCGCTATTTGTTCAGTATTCTATTTACGAGCGATGCGCGGAAAAAACTATATAAACATACAGCAATAGGCAAATGTCAAATTTTTTTAAAAATATAGGAAAAGGTAGGGGAGTAATATTTTTCAATCAGACTGTGGAAAAAGCAATATTTTCACGACAGAATTGTGGAAAAGTCAAATTGTGTCCTATATCACATCCGGACACTAGAGCCGAGCATCTGTGCGAAGCCTACATGCGGGTGCTGCACGTCGGGTCATGGCGGCGGGGTTACATGTGTGCAGTAAGCGTATTGGCAGAGCGGCATTCAAACGCCGGATAGGCACATTATGCCAATAACTCCCCTGCAGACGGGGTATCAGTTTACCTCATGTAGCTCTAATATATGAGTCGTAAAATATACATTGTGCGACATCATGTCTATGGCTCGGTTTGGTGCTCTGCCACCCCACATCCCCAACATATTTTTGTCATTCGCCCACGTTTTTATTTTTAATTTTGATTCTGTCCTGCTCCGCCGGCCCATTGTAAGATTTTAGACTCCACGACGTAAGCTATTGCCCGTAACTAACTCCACCCCAATGTTCGTATTTTGTTTAATTAAAAAGCGAACGGGCTGTAACGATTAATTGAGCCGGGGGGGCTGCTATTCGGCGTCTTCGAGGGTGTAGGTAGCCTTGGCAACGCGCTTGAACTGCGGTTTGCCCTGGAGATTCAGGAGAATGGTGGTTTCTTTGACGAAGCGGCTCTTGAGCACGCGCTTGACGATCTCGTCGCGGTGCAGCGGCTCGCCGGCTTCTTGCAGGACCTGGGTGATCACGTCGGCGACGGTGCCCTTTTCGTAACCCCATTCTTTGAGGGCGTAGATGCCACGGCCGATCAGAACGAAGCGCTTGTCTTTGATCAGTTCGTTGTGGATGGCCTGAGTGGTGACGTCTTTACGCTTGAAATCGCTGTCTTTGATGGCGGCCGCGATCTCATTGAAGTGCATCTGCTTGCCGTTTTCTTTCAGGATGACGTAGATTTTGTCGCGGATGTTCTTGGGGTTGACCATCGGCCATTTTACCAGGCCCCAGCGGCCGTTCAGGGTGGCTAGTTTCTTCGAGGTGCTGGCCAGCGCGGCGGCCTGCTTCGGATCGTCGATACTGTCGGCTTTGGCGACTTCTTCGATGGTTTTGGGTTCGCCGAGCTGCTTGACGGCGTCGATCAGTTTGGCGACGGCGTCTTTCAGGGCTTTCTCGTCGTAGCCACCCTTTACGCTAACACTGTTGTAAAAATTATCATCCTCGTTGACGACGGCTAATTTGGGGCATAATTGGCTCAAAAAGGCTACCCGGGCCTGCTCTTCGCGGTTCGGTTCATCGCTGAGCTCGGCGGCCAGCTCGCTGACGCGGGCGACTTGGCCGGTGGCTTCGAGCAGCTCCAGGACTTTGGCCTGGAAATCGGCGATGTGGGGCAGCTTGCCCTGCTCCGCGCTGGACTTCAACTTGGCAACGACGGATTTTTCCAATTGGCGGACGCGCTCACGAGTGATACCGAGCATTTCGCCGATCTGTTCCAGCGTCTCCTTCCGATCGAAGAGACCAAAACGCCGTGCCACGATCTCACGCTCACGCTCACGGTCGATAGTCGCCAGGACATCGGTCACCAGTTTCTCTGTCACTAATTGGTTGGTGGTCGCGTTTTGCGCCATAATTGTTACTTCTTCCCTGTTAGCTTACACTGTTTGATAGTATTATAATACTATAATTATTAAAAGTCAATAACTCTCACGCTACAAAAATATTCTAGCATATTCATGACAGTGTTGCGTAGTCGATGTTGTAAAAATACTACTTATCCACAACTTTCACAGAGGTGCAAGTATGCGGTCTATTTTTTGACGGCGGCGCGTTTGGCGCGACGGCCGCGAGCCTTGCGGGCCGGCGCCTCATCGAGGATTTTTTTGGCCTCGGCCTCCGTTAGCTTGGCCGGATCTTGGTCTTTGGCAATGCGGGCGTTCTTCTTGCCGTCGGTTACATAGGGACCGTAGGGGCCGTTCAGCACCTTGAGGCCGCTCTTGAATGCCTTGATGTGTTTGGCGGCGTCTTTGGCAAGCTTTTCCTCGTACAGCTGACGGGCCTCAACTTCCGTTATTTCGTGCGGATCGCGCGGTTTGATGGAGACGAAGGTCTTGCCGACCTGGATGTAGGGGCCGAAGCGGCCGATATTGGCTTTGATTTCGTCGCCGTCCTTCGTTTTGCCGACGGTGCGTGGCAGCTTGAACATCTCGAGCGCCTGCTCCAAGGTGACGGTATCGATAGTGGCGCCGGCGGGCATGGGCGCGAAAGTCGGTTTCTTGTCTTCGTCTTCGGTGCGCCCCTTGAGCAGCATCGGGCCGTAGCGGCCGTAACGGGCGTAGATCGGCTCGCCTGACCCCGGGTCGACGCCTAGTTCGCGGGCCTGCGAGACCTCGTTGCGCGGGATATCCTCCGATTTTTCGACCAGCGGATGGAAATCTTTATAAAAGTCTTTGATCATCTCACTCCAGCGCTGGTGGCCGTCGGCGATGTTGTCGAAATCGTCCTCTACTCTTTTGGTGAAGTCGTAGTCGACGATCGACGGAAAATACTTCACCAGGAAGTCGGTGGTGACTTCGGCGATGCCGGTCGGTACTAATTTACCCCTGTCGGCACCCGTTATGACGGTGTTTTTGGAGCGGACGGGCGCGCCTTTTTCCAGTGTAAATTCGATGATTTCCCGCTCCGCGCCTTCCAGGTCGGTCTTTTCGACGTAACCGCGGGTCTGGATGGTGGAGATGGTCGGCGCGTAGGTGCTCGGCCGGCCGATGCCCAGCTCTTCGAGCTTGCGCACCAGCGTGGCCTCGGAATAGCGGGCCGGCGGCCGCGTAAAGGTCTCTATGGCGTTCATGGACTGCAGGTCAAGGGCCTGGCCCTGTTTGAGCGCCGGCAACAGCACGTCGTCCTTGGTGCCGCCGTAGACCTTCAGGAAGCCGTCGAATTGTAGGATCTCGCCCTTGGCCAGGAAGGTTTCCGGCTGGCTGCTGACGCTGATCGTGATCTCGGTGCGTTCCAGCTGGGCGGGTGCCATCTGCGAGGCCAGCGCTCGCTGCCAGATCAACTGATAAAGCTTTTTCTGTTGATTGTCGCCGCCGGCAACCGTTTTGGTAAAGCTGGTCGGCCGGATGGCTTCGTGGGCCTCCTGGGCACTCTGGTTCTTAGTCTTGTACTGCCGCACTTGGTGGTATTTGTCGCCGTATTCCTTCTTTATGTATGTCTCGGCAGCTTTTATGGCTTGGCCGGACAGGATGGTGCTATCGGTGCGCATGTAGGTGATGTGGCCGGCTTCGTAGAGGCGCTGGGCCAGCGTCATGGTCTGGCGGACGCTGAAGCCTAACCGGCGGGAGGCTTCCTGCTGCAGCGTGCTGGTAGTGAACGGCGCGCTCGGACTGCGGCTGCCGGGTTTTTTATCGATGTTTTCGACCTTGAAGGTGGCCGGAGCGGCTTTTTCGAGCCATTTTTCGGTGGTGTCGGCATCTCCCAGCTTAACCTGCAGTTCGGCAGGTACTTCGTTTTTATTGGAGGTGAAGATTGCCGTGACTTTGAACGAGCTCTCGGCCTCGTGGGCTTTGATTTCGCGCTCGCGCTCCACGATCAAGCGGACGGCGACCGATTGGACGCGGCCGGCGCTCAGGCCGGTGCGGACTTTCTTCCATAACACCGGTGATAATTCATAACCGACCAGCCGGTCGAGGACGCGGCGGGCTTGCTGGGCGTCTACCAGCTTAATGTCTACCGTGCGCGGCTTTTCGATGGCGGCCTCGATGGCCGGCTTGGTAATCTCGTGGAAAACGATGCGTTTGGTTTTCTTGGGGTCGAGCCCGAGCGCCTGCGTGAGGTGCCAGGCTATCGCCTCGCCTTCGCGGTCTTCGTCGGAAGCCAGCCAGACGTCGCTGCCTTTGGCGGCTTTCTTAAGTTCGCTGATCACTTTCTTTTTGTCGGCCGGTACCTCGTATTTCGGCTCGAAACCATGCTCCACGTCGATATTCAGCCCTTTTTTAGGCAAATCACGAATATGGCCGAAGCTGCTTTTCACCGAATAATCTTTTCCGAGGAACTGTTCGATGGTCTTGGCTTTGGCCGGACTCTCAACTATGACGAGATTTTTGGCAGGCATATAACGTCCTATACTTAAGCGCATTTGCCCGCGGAATGCAACTAAATATATCGCAACAATATAATAAAGAGTGTTTACTCGAAGTATTGACCGGCTTTGTAGCCCGCCCAAATACCGAACAGCGAGCCGACGGTGCCGATCAGAATGCTGGCCGCGCCGAACCAGTTGCCGTGATCCATGGCGGCGCCCAGCCAGCCGCCGAGCGTGCCGAAGATGGTGATGCCCAGGAAGATCATCAGTTTCATGCCGTTAGTGTAGCATGAGCGGTTTAGGCTTTTTCGCTTTCGTCCTTTCGGACTCGTCAGCACGAACACGCATTCATGGAGCGAAAAATGACAAGCAGGCAACGTGGGAGAAAGAGGTGGTAGCGCAGGCCACCGTAACATGTTACGGTGGCCTGCTAGGCACCACTCATCGCTTCAGTGACCTCCGGGGGTCTCTCTCGTCTATGCAGTCGCTGAGGGACCCACTGGGAGAAATGTGACGCGGCTCCTCTAGCTCCAGGTTGCGTAGTAAGAATCTCGTGTGCCCTGGATAGGACGGTCTAGAGTCATCAAAGAGCCCGGGGAATGGAGGCGTGTCGTAGAGTCCTCCAAAGAGGAGGGTGCGGTAGTGCAGCTGTCGCACGGCACCGTCTTTGGTCAGCTCTAGCTTGACGCGGATATATTTGTCGGAGCTTTGGCTCATGGTGAGCGCGTAGTCCTGGCCGGTCTTGATCTCGCCCGTTTGCATGTCGAGCCGTAGCTCTAGTGCGCCGCTTGAGATTCGTGCGATCGTGGGTGATGCCCACCAAATCTGTACCGGACTCGTCAGGAGGGGCCGTTTCGGGGCCTCGACGAAGAGGTTGCCGTCTTTGAAGTTGACTTTGACGAGCGACCTGTCTTCGATTGAGATCTCCATGATCTCCGGCAAACTGCTCGGGATAACACCGTTTGAGTCGTCAGGAAACATCATATTCTCTCTCCTCATGTGGCGGGAAGCCACCCAAGCCGATACTTGGCTGTATTTCTCCAGTTAGAAACACAAAGTGAGGGACAAGATTACCCTTATAGATAAGCTTGCCGCTCACTTTGTGTCTGCCTGCTTGTCAAAGTACCTTCGGAGACTCCAGAAGCCTCGACGAAGATTTATATTTTAGCATAAAGTCTATGATAGTCAAATAGCGTTAGCGTAATGACCACTGGTTGGCGCCGAGCGGACGGACCGTGCCGCCGAGTTCCAGCATGGTCAGGACTTGGTTGAATTCGCTCGGGCTTAAACCGCTCCGTTTAAGGAGTTGTTCGCCATCAGCTACGCCGTTCAGCATCAAATCCAGGACTATTTGCTCATGCTGGTTGCGGCCGCGGATTTCGCCGGTCGGCATGGTGTGGCCTTCGAGGCCAAGGACGTGGAGCACGTCGGTATATGAAGTGACCGGCGTGGCGCCGGCCTTGATAAGATTATTCGTGCCGACCGAGGTTTTTGAGGTGATGTTTCCCGGTACGGCCAATACCTCCTTGCCCTGCTCGAGCGCGAAGCGGGCGGTGTGCAGGCTGCCGCTCTTCTCTGCCGCCTCGGTGATTAGCACGGTCTGTGCGAGTCCTGCGACCAGCCTGTTACGGGCGATGAAATTTTGCTTGAAGGCGAACTCGTCCGTGACGTACTCGCTGATCAATGCGCCGCCTTTGGTCAAAATTTCCTCGGCCAACGCCGTGTTTGTAGCCGGATAAATCTTATCGACCGGTCCGGGCAAGACGGCTATGGTGAGGCCGCCGGCATCCAGTGCGCTCCGGTGCGCGGCGGCGTCAACCCCGAGAGCCAGGCCGCTGATGATGACCACGCCTCGCTCCGCCAGCTTGCCGGCCAGCTCTTCCGTTACGCGGCGTCCGTATATCGAAACGCCGCGGCTGCCCACGATGGCTACTCGCGGCCGTTTCATTAAGTCGCTTAAAGCGGCGCCCCGGCAATACACCTGCCGCGGCGGGCTTGGTATGTGCCTGAGGGCGTCAGGAAAGGACGGCGAGCGAGAGGTGGCGCTCCGGATGGTGAAGGCTGGATCGTGCTGCACTACCCCTCAGTATGACGATTTGATGTTAACTTTTTCTGAATTCTCGTGATTTCGTAATCACCTGCTTTTATAACCGTAAGCTTGTTGATTTTGCAATAAAAATGTTACAAAGTATTGACACAATGACATTCTTTTGCTAAAATAGCAATTTGTGAGTTCAAAAATGTGAACTCTAGCACCTTTTACCCCCAATTCTAACGCCTCCGCCCCTTATGGCGAAGGCATACGTTAGATTGTTTTAGAGCGTGCCATAGAAAGTTGTTACCCTCCACTTATCTCTGGCTTCCGGCTTCAAACCGGGAGCGCTCTAAAACATACTAACCCCTTTAACTAGATGCTTGTCGGGTTTCGATCCGAGCAAGCTCCCCGATCAATGCGAGCCTGAATGGTTCCGGCCGGTTCGCCGGCGGGAGACACGCGTCACCATAACTTTGATAGACGACGATGTTTCGCCGGGGTGGGTTGAAGGGCTGAGGCGGAGCTTCGGCTTCTCCTCCGCAGGACTTACGCACTTGCTGCATATCGACGTAAACGCGTAATGGTCCGCCTCACTGCGGAAGGTCTGTTATTTGTCCTTTGAAATGTGCAGATGAGTGCGAAAGTCCTGCGCCAAAATGGGTCGACGAGCGGTGCCCACCCCCTCTCGTCGGCCTTTTTTGTTTGCTTAGTTTCACTAAGGACGCTTCGCTCGCGTCTACAAAAGGCCAAGACCTTGGTCTTTTGCCCTCTCGTCGGCCTTTTTTAGTATCTGAAATATCTGCTAGAATGAGGCATTATGATTTTTAACGGTGACGGGATCCATTTGACTGCCTCCGACTGTCAGACCCTGGAATACGACGGCAAATCGTCGCTCGACTGGGGTCAGTTCCATCGGCTTCACCGCATCGTTACCGAAATGTTCGCGGCGGAATGGGCGTGCGAGTGGCGATACTGGGACAACACTCGCCAGGGAGAAGACAGCTTTCACTTCTCTTTCATGAGCGAATGCTTACCGGAATTTACCACGCATCGGCTCGGCCAGATGGCGGTCAGCCTGGATAGCATCGCGGGAGTACAATAGGATTATGCGACGCGAGGGCGATCTTATAAGTTTCGACGAGGTTGACAGGTCCCGCTATGCGGGGCTGGAAGGCTGGTTGCCAATCGAGGCGACACCGGGGCTGTTTGAAGAGCTGACAGAAGAACAGGTGCGGCTGCGGCTAGAGCTGAGCAAACTTCGAACCCTGGACGAACCTTCGCGTGCCGAGCAGAACCGACTGGTCGAGACGAACCGCCAGCTATGCGATCTGGACATGGTGAAAAAACAGCTCGGCATGCTTGCCTGCGACGAGATCGCGGCCGGCTTTACGGTGGAAGAAATGCTGGACGGCGTTCCTGGGGTCGACTTTCTGCATTTATACGAGAAATGAGCGGGTTTCGTGTGGCAGCTGCTGAGTGCCGTAAAGATGTTCGGTGATGATGGCGATAGTTTCGCGGGTCAAATTCGGTAGCTGTTTTTGCTCCTCGCTTGAGAACTTCTGGAGCACGAAATCGCTGCTGTCGATTTCCGGCGGCCGTTTCGGGCCGATGCCGATGCGCAGGCGGCCGTAATTTTCGCCAATATGCCGGGTAACCGATTTGATGCCGTTGTGACCGGCGCTGCTGCCGCCGACGCGGGTGCGGATCTGGCCGAAATCGATGTCCAATTCGTCGTGGAGCACGAGCACCTGGTCGACGGACAGCTTATAAAAATCCATAACGGCCCGTACGGCCTCACCGCTGAGGTTCATAAAAGTGGTCGGCTTGACGGCCAGGACGCGCTGGTCGCCTAGCTGGCCGGTGCTTAAGAGACACTTGAGATCCTTCTTGTTGATCCATTCGCCCATTTCATCGGTTTTCCTGACGAATTCGTCGAGACAGAGAAAGCCTACGTTATGACGGGTCAGATCGTACTTAGCACCGGGGTTACCAAGTCCAACTATTAGCGTTGTCTTGTTCATTCCCACGGTATAAAAATTAGTCGGATCGCTGACCTGCGGCCGCCGCTGTAACCATGCCATTATTTGACCTCCTTGGTTTTAGTCGGGCTCTCGCCGTGTTTGTGGGTGAGGTGTTTTTCGATGAACCAGAGCTGGATCGGCGTGCCGGTGTAATCGTAGGCGTCGCGGAGGCGTTTTTCCAGGTAGCGGCGGTAGCTCCAGTGGAGGAATTTGGTGTGGCTGCCGAATATTTTGAAGGCCGGCGTCGGGTTGTCGGTCTCCTGAACCATGTAGTTTAGCTTCGGCGAACGGTTTTTGAGGCCGGCCGGTGGGTGGGCGTCTATGGCCTGGCGTAGCCAGCGGTTGAGTTCGGCGGTGGGGATGCGACGGGCGCGCTCCCCGTCGATTTCCAGGGCCAGGTCGAACAGTTTAGTAACATTTTGGCCGCTGACGGCGCTGGTGAATATCAGCGGCGCCCAGGGCACGAAATCGTAGTTGGCGGCGATTTGCGGCGCCAGTTCGTCTCTGGTGTAAGCGTCCTTATCTTTGACGGCGTCCCATTTGCTCACGACCAGTACGAGCCCTTTGCCGGCGTCTTTGATCAGGCCGGCGATCTTCTGGTCCAGCTGCACGTTCAGTTCGTTCACGTCCATCAGCAGCAGGCAGACATCGGCCTGCTCGATGGCACTCAAAGCGCGGATAACGCTGAAGCGCTCGATGCCGGTGCCGATTTTGCCGCTGCGGCGGATGCCGGCGGTGTCGAGCAGTTCGATCTCCCTGCCCTTGTAACGGATGACGCTGCGGTTGATATCACGGGTGGTGCCGGCGCGGTCGGCGACGATCGCCTGCTGCTTTTTGGATAAGGTATTGAACAGATAGGATTTGCCGACGTTTGGCCGGCCCAAGAGGGCGATACGCAGGCGGTCGTCATCTTCCTGCTGCACGGCTTTCGGGATGGTATCGACGAGTCTGTCCAGCAGCTGCTCGATGCCCCGCCCCTGCTTGGCACTGGTCGGCATGATCGGTTTGATACCGAGCCGCTCGAAGGCGGTCAGATCATCGCCCTTGCGGGCTTTATCTATCTTGTTGATTACCAAAAAGACCGGCTTACGGCTTTTGAGTGCCATCTTGGCTACCCGGCGGTCCTCTTCGGTGATCGGCACGTTGGCCTCGACCATCACCCAGATGACGTCGGCACTGTCGGCGGCCTGCGTGATTTGTTCCTGGATGGTGAACTCGAATTCGTCTTCCGGGTCTTTGATGCCGGCCGTGTCGACCAGCCAGAAGTTCTGACCCCTGTATTCAGCTTTGGCGGTAACGCTGTCGCGGGTGGTGCCGGCCTCGCGGGCCACGATGGCCTCGCGCCGTTCCAAGACGGCGTTGAACAGGCTGGACTTGCCCACGTTAGCCCGGCCGACGATAGCCACGATTGGTAATTTCTTGCTCATTTACAAGCATTATAACAGATACGGAGCATTGACGAAAGTATAATTTTATGCTAATATTTTTAATAGTTCGTGTAGATTGTTCTTTTCAATAAGGAGTGCTCATGAAGAAGAAGTGCGGTTTTGCGGTTTTTCTGATTGCGGTGGGTTTCGCCCTTTTGACGTTTGCCCTCACGATGCTCGTCACGATGACGGCGTACGCGGCTCGCAATGGCGGCGTCGGTTTTTGGACGGTAGCCGCTGCCAGCGCAGTCGCAGTTTTCGCGCTGCTTTACGGCGGCTTTCTCATCATCCTAGGAATAGTTGGGATTGATGACACCCTGTTCAAGGGAGAAACCGAGTACTTTCCGAGGGCATAGCAGCCTGCTTCCATCCACGAACGCCCCTCGGGTAAAGAAGTCTACGAAAGTAGAGGCCCGAGGGGAACCGGTTTTGTGAAATATAGAAAGTAAATAAGAAAGTTTTAGAGCTTTATCGCTCCTTCCGCCTGCTTTCTATCACTTTCACAAAACTATTTCGCTCTAGAATTGTGCGATTCTACTGACGAGTCCGAAAGGACGAAAGCGAAATTATTCCACCAGCGTTTCGGCGGGACGCAGATCCCGCGCTATGAGTTCCGGGGTTTCGGCGGCCAGCGTGACCATTCGCGGCCAGATTTCGGTGCGAACGAGGTGCATCATAGGGCACTTATCATTTACCGTGTAAGCGGTCATCGGGCTCTCTAGTTCGGCCTCTTGGACCGCTCTGTAAAAAGCCTCGTCGTTGGCGATAAAAAGCGTGCCGCGCCCGGTGCCGGGTTCGAATGAGTAAAGTTCGGCGGCACCGTCCGGTACGGTGTCTGTCCGCAGGCCGAAATAGGCTTCTACGACGCGGTTCATGCCATTCGGCATATTGGCGAACCGCACAGGAGTGTCCATGCTATTAAGCAAGATATTTTCCAAAGCTTCTGTCTCGAGCGGCTCGTCATTCGCTTCCGCGTACTCCGGATAGAGGCTGGCGGCGCAGCGTATCAATCGGGCGATTACGTTGAAGCCGTGGCGCACGCCGCCTGATTGCAGACGGTCATGCTGAGCGCTAAAAGCCAGAAAACAGAAGGCCGCGAGATGCGAATAGGCGTCCTTGGCGTATTCACGGTCTACGTCCGTAGGGTTTCGCAGGTATGCCGAAAAGTCGGCGGCGCTAAGCTCGGGCCTTTTCAATTTGATTATTCCTTGGCAATCCAGATACCAATGCCGGGCTCGATGCTGGGATGGGGTCCGGTGACGAAACGAGTTGATTCATCCGGAGTGTTAGGAACACCTATCGCGTCGTAGCGGGCTTCTCTGTCGAGATCACCCACGGTAGCGCTATTTGATCCGGCGCAGCCGGCGATACAGATATAACCGGTCTCTTGCAGCAATTCGAGGCAGAACTCGCGGTGGCCGACCTCTATCACGCCGACTTCAAGCTGAGGCTCGTAAAACAACTCGATCATCGAGGGAACTTTTTGCTGCTCTAAGTTGGACATGAGCTAAACTATATCATAAATATTGTTTTTGAACAGATACCTCTTGGTACTTCCCTTTGGGAAGTTCGCCTAGATTGTAGCCGCCGAAGTTGGTTCGATAGAGGCCTGCGACGGTGTAGCCGCGGGCGGCGAAAGTGCGGCGGATTTGGCGGTTGCGGCCCTCGCTCATGACGACTTGCCAGCTTTTTTGATTGCTCTCGAGAGCCTTTAGCTGGAGCGCGCTTGGGCCGTCTTCCAGTTCGACTCCCTGCTCGATCGCCTTTTTATCGGCCACGGTAAGCGGTTTGTCGAGCTCGACTTCGTAGAGCTTGGTTTTGTTGTAACGCGGATGGGTCAGCTGATTGGCCAGCTGCCCGTCGCTGGTGAGCAGCAAAAGACCGGAGGAGTCTTTATCGAGCCGGCCGACGGGTTTTAGACGGTGATATTCGGCCGGCAAGAGATCGTAAATAGTTCGGCTGCCCTGCCCGGCTCGCGACACCACGTAGCCGGCCGGCTTATTGAGCATGATCGTCATGGCTCGATCCGAGCCAGAGACCGGCCGGCCGTCGAGCGTGATGGTATCGGCGCTTGAAACCTGCTGGCCGGCCTCGGCGCGGCGGCCATTTGCGGCGACGCGCCCTTCAAGGATAGCCTGATCGGCGGCCCGGCGACTCAGACCTGTCGCCTTAGCGATAAATACATTGATACGCATGACGTTAGTGTAGCGGCTGAAGATGTCCGGCGCTAGAGGGCGATGGTGTTGGGGTCGGGCGGCGTGTTGTTATCGCCGGCGGCCGAGGGTACCCCGGGGTTACCGGAAAGATTGCCGGCCGGTGCGCCGGAAGGCGCGTCCTCGTCGCTCACTACGGTCGGCTGGGCGCCGGGCTCCGTAGCTGCGGCCGGCGCGTGGATCTCGGGCGATGGAGTTGCCGGCGCGGCTTGGGGGGCGGACTGGTTGGCTTCTGCGGGAGCTTCGGCTGGTTTCTCGGCGGCCGTTTCGGCTGGCGACGCCGGGTCTGGAGTGTTTGATTCATCGCCGGGCGCTTGGGTCGGGGCGTCGGGCTCGGTGCTGGCGCCGGCTACGAAATCCTCGATCTTGGCGTCAACGGCCGCTTCTTCGGCGGCGGTGCTCTCGGCGGCTTGGTCGCCGGCGTTGGTCGCGGGCTCGGTGACGTGGCCGGCCGCGGTGGCGGTTTCTTTGGCTTCCTCTTCGGCGAGTAATTGATTAATGTCTTTTTCGGGGCCGCTATCGATGGGGTTGATCACTTTCTTGTTGGCGATTTTGACATGGCTGTTACTGGGGTCTTCGTTGCCGGCTTTGTCGTCGGCCTGATCACTTTCTGTGCCCTGCTCTTGTTTTTGGTCATCGCCGGGCTTGTCTTGGTCGGGGGCGTCGGTTGGCTCGGCCGGCTTTGCGGCGGCCGCCTCCGGGTTCGGTGCCGGTTGGTTGGTGTCGGCGATCAGTTTATCGACGGCATCGGCCATGACCTTATCGTCGGCGGCCGTGGTGTCGGTGACGGGCGGCGCACTGGCCGGTTGACCGGCTCCGGGGTTCGTGGGAGTGGCGGCCGGCTCCGATGCGGCGGGCGGCTGTGGCGCGGCTGTTGGCGCGGCGGCCTCGGGCGCTGGTGCTGCTGCGACTTGGGTCGGTGCGGCATCGGTTGTCGGCGTTGCTACAGGTGCGGGTGGAGCTGGTGCGGCTGGGGGTGTTGGCTCGGCGGGAGCCGGCGCGGGCGCTGGTTCGGGAGCTGTCTCGGCGGCCGGCGGAGTTGCGGGCGCGGTCTCCGGTGAGGCTTCGGGCGTAGCAGCCGCGGCCTCCGGCCCAGCCGGTTCAGCCGCACCGCCGTCACCCAGGAGCTCGTGGGCCGCCTTGACGATATCTTCCAGGGTAACTTGTGACTTTACGAGGTAACGGTCGGCGCCGAGCTTATTGGCGCGCTGCTGGTCATCGCTTTGGCCGAGGGCGGTCAGCATGATTACCTTGACGTCTTTCAGGCCGTCGGTGTTGCGCAGAATGTCGAGCATCTCGAAGCCGCTGATCTTGGGCATCATGACGTCCGAAATCACCAGGTCGGGCTTTTCGGCTTTGGCGACTACCAGGGCTTCTTCGCCGTCGTGCGCCGAAACGATGGTGTAACCTTCGGCTTGCAGACGGGCTTCGTAAATCTCGCGCAGGTTGTTATCGTCCTCGACGAGCATTACTTTTGCCATGATCGCTATTCCCTCTTATTTCCTTGCTTATGTTGCTTATGTTTTGATTGACTTCATTGTATCACGACGCGGCTCAAGAGTTAATCGGTTTGGCCTCGGTGTTTTTGGCGGCCTCGGCGGCTTGCAGCCCGGCGGCTTTTTCGGTGCTCAGGCGTGGCAGGTTGATGTAAAAGGTGCTGCCCTTGCCGAGCTCGCTTTCCACCCAGATGCGGCCGTTGTACAGCTCGACGATCTTACGGCAGATGAACAGGCCGAGCCCGGTGCCGCCGATGGTACGAGTGGCTGAATTATCGACCCGATAAAACTTTTGGAACAGATGCGGCACGTCTTCGGCCGGAATGCCGGCGCCGGTATCCTGCACGTAGCACTGCACCACTTGATCGTCACCGGTCAGGCCGATGCTCACCTTACCCTCCGGCGTGTACTTGACGGCATTGTCGAACAGGTTGGTGATGACTTCGCGCAG
>Ga0164242_10004630_pt1 | contig 15422 bp, 17 predicted proteins | sample OricomgcompostMG_FD_108783 | JGI IMG/M metagenome (GOLD analysis project Ga0164242, IMG submission 108783) | Miracle-Growth compost microbial communities from Emeryville, California, USA - Original compost - Miracle growth compost (MG) ... | reverse complement strand
CGGGCGACGCGCGTCTTCTTCAGCAGCTTGCGGTGCTTCTTCTTGGCCATCCGCTTGCGACGCTTCTTGATGACAGAACCCACGGGTCAACCTTTCGACTCCACCGGCGACCTTCGCCGAGGTACCGGCGGACGAATCCGCCGGTCGGGCTAGCCTAACGAACCGGGTGAAGCCTCGCGGAATCGGTGCATGAAGCGAGACGGCACCCGAGCGGGTGCCGTCTCGCGTCAGCGGCTTGGCGAGGCGCTCAGCCGGCGTTGTAGAAGGAGTTCTTCAGGTAGTCGTTCGCGTCCTCCTCGCGGACGCGGAACGATCGGCCGACCCGTACGGCGGCGAGCTCGCCGCTGTGGACGAGGCGGTAGACGGTCATCTTGGAGACGCGCATCATCGCCGCCACCTCGGCGACGGTCAGGAACGTGCTGTCAGAGATGTCACCGGGCTTGTTGGCGTCCATCGTGTCCACGCTTTCATTCGGGCTTCCCAGCACGCCATCGGCTTCCCCACCGATGCTTCACGCGCTGGTGCTGTCCGCGAGATTAGTGCCCCCTGTGACTGATGGGGAAGAGGAAACCTGTGGGAATTTCGTGCATCCGGCGTGTCGGCTTGCTTTTCCTAAGGCAGAGGGTCGAGTCCGTGCAGCGGAAAGACCGCGTTGCGGGTGGCGTTGACCTGTCGGTCGAGCCACGTGTTGGGGTCGTACCCGCTCCTCCAGTCACGGTACGCCGGCACCTTCCCGTCAGTCATCCTGATCGGCGCCTCCAGCCCGGCGATCTCCCGCACGTGTTCCCGCCAGGAGCCCGGGACCTCGGTCGACGGGTCGACGGGCGTGCCGCTGACGACCGCTAGCAGGTGCGTCCAGGCACGGGGCACCACATCGACCACGGCGTACCCGCCGCCGCCGAAGGCGACCCACTTCCCGTGCGTGACCTCGTGGGCGAGATCGTGCAGGGCGACGTAGGCGGCCCGCTGGCCGTCGACGCTCAGCATGAGGTCGGCGAGCGGGTCATCGGCATGGGAATCGCAACCCTGCTGGGTCACCAGGATCTCGGGCCGGAACTCGCGGACCAGATCGGGCACGACCGCGTGGAAGGCGCGCAGCCAGCCATGGTCGGCGGTGCCCGGCGGCAGCGCGACGTTGGCGGCGCTGCCTTCGGCGTCGGGACCTCCGGTGTCTTCGGCGAAGCCGGTGCCGGGGAAGAGCATCTGCCCGGTCTCGTGCAGGCTGATGGTCAGCACGCGCGGGTCGTCGTAGAAGGCCCGCTCGACACCGTCGCCGTGATGCACATCCAAGTCGACGTACGCGATCCGCTCGGCGCCGTGGTCGAGCAGCCACCGGATGCCGACCGCCACATCGTTGTAGATGCAGAAGCCGCTGGCCCGGTCGGGCATCGCATGGTGCAGGCCGCCCATCGGGTTGGCCGCATGGATGTTCTCCCCCTGCCAAACCCGCCGGCAGGCCTCGATGCTGGCACCGACGATGTGGGCGCTGGCATGGTGGATCTGCGGGAACAGCGGGTTGTCGTCCGTGCCGAGCCCGTGCACTACGTCCGGGGTCATCGTCGCCCCGGCCTTCTCCACCGCCTCGATGAAAGCGGGGTCGTGCACCGTCACCAGCTGGTCGAGGGACGCCGTGGGCGCGGCGACCACCTCGAGCCGATCGAGTACGCCGAGGTCCCCGGCGAGCCGCATCGTCAACGCGACCCGCATCGGCGCCATCGGGTGGTGCGGACCGAAGTCGTACTCCCCCATGCTGGAGTCGTAGACGACCGCCGACCGCCCGGAGCACGCATCCATGGGGCTGACGCTACCTGCCGGCTGTGCCAGACTGTGCCCGTGCTCACGAAGAAGACCTGCCAGTGGTGGCCCGCCTGATCGGCGGCCCCTCCGACTAGAGCACCTCACCCATCGGCCGCCCACGGGCGGCCGAACGCGATTTCACGTCCCTCCTGTGGGCTCACACCCAGGAGATCGACATGAACACCTCCACACGGATCAACCTCTCGCTCATCACGCCGTCCGGCCGGCTCACCCTGGGCAACCTGCTCGGTGCGCTGCGGCCGATGGCAGGCGCCGCCGGTCCCTCGTCGTACTTCGGCGTCGCCGACCTGCACGCCCTGACCACACCGCACTCCCCCGCGCTGCTGCGCTCCCACGTGACGGAGATGCGGACGCTGCTGCTCGCCTGCGGGCTCGACGGAGCGACGCTGTTCCTCCAGTCGCAGGTGCCGGCGCACCGCTCGCTCGCCTACCTGCTCGAGTGCGTGGCGAGGACCGGTGAACTGGGCCGGATGATCCAGTTCAAGGAGAAGGGAATGGCCGGCGCGCGGGCATCGCTGTTCACCTATCCGGCTCTGATGGCCGCCGACATCCTGCTGTACGGCGCCGCCGAGGTGCCGGTCGGCGAGGACCAGCGACAGCACGTCGAGCTCACCCGCGACCTGGCGCTGCGGTTCAACCGGGAGTACGGCGAGGTGTTCACCGTCCCCAGGGCGGTGCATCCACCGCACGGCGCGCGGGTGATGGACCTGCTCACGCCGACCCGGAAGATGTCGAAGTCGGCGGGCGACGACCACGCCGGCTCGATCTTCCTGCTGGATCCGCCGGACGTCGTGCGTCGCAAGGTGCTTCGGGCCGTCACCGACTCCGACGTGGGGGCGGACGCGGTGCGGGTAGATCGGGAGGCCAAGCCGGGGGTCACGAACCTGCTCGACATCCTCGAGGCCTGCGGCGGGTCGGCCGAGGCCATCTCGACGTACGGAGCGTTGAAGAAGTCCGTCGTCGATGCCGTCGTGGCCGAGCTCGAGCCGGTGCAGAAGCGCTACCGCGATCTCGCTGCCGACCCGGGTCATGTGGCAAGGGTCTATGCGGCTGGCGCAGCGACGTGCCGCGAGGTCACCGCGCCGGTGCTGGCTGCTGCGGAGGCGGCGGTGGGGTTGGGGTAACACGCTGTCGGGGCCTGGGGTAACACGCTGTCGGCTGCGGTACACGGTCGATACGTCGACCTTCTACCGCGTGTAACAGCGTGTTACCCCTCCCCGCGGGCGATCTCCCGCGACCGATCCCGGTTGGCGCGCGTGGCATCCAGCAGCGTGCCACGCAGGCCGGCCGCCTCGAGGACACGCAGGGCGGCGGCAGTCGTGCCACCGGGGGAAGTCACATTCTCCCGGAGTACGGCGGGGTGCTCGCCGGTCTCGCGCAGCATCAGCGACGACCCGACCAGAGTCTGGTTGACCAGCTGTGTGGAGACCGCGCGGGTCATCCCCAGGTGGACGCCGGCCTCGATCAGCGCCTCGGCGACAAGGAAGACGTAGGCCGGGCCGGAGCCGCTGATCGCGGCCGCAGCATCGATCTGCGACTCCGGCACCACCACGACGTCGCCGATCGCCCGCAGCAATTCCTCGGTCTGCGCGACGTCGTCGTCGGATGCCGTCGTGCCGGCCGAGATCACCGACATGCCCTCGCCGAGCAGCGACGGCGTGTTCGGCATGACCCGGACGACGCCGACACCGGCCGGCACCGCCGCCTCGATCGAGGAGGTGGTGAGACCGGCGGCCAGCGAGACGACGAGCTGACCGGCCCGCAGCGGAAGGCCGGAGAGCACGGTGACCACCTGGTACGGCTTCACGCCGAGCACCAGCACATCGGCCTGCGCTGCCGCATCGGACGGCGACAGCGCCGCCACGCCGTGTGTCTCGGTCAGCTCAGTGGCCTGCTCGGGTCGGCGTACACCGGCGATGACCGACTCCGCAGCGTGACCGGCCTTGAGGAGGCCGGTCAGGACCGCTCCGCCCATGTTGCCGACGCCGATGATCGCGATCTTTCCCGTGGAGCTCACGGAGGAAGGCTAGCCGCGCTACGGCCGGAAGTGCTTCCGGGCGAACTCCAGCGATTCGCTCAGATCGGCCTCCCGGTCGGCCTTGGTGGCGGCCTTGCGGGTGTTGATCTCCAGCACGATCTCGCCGTCGAAGCCGCTGGCGGCCAGATGGCGCAGGAAAGCAGCCGCGTTCATGTCGCCACGGCCGGGCACCAGGTGCTGGTCCTTGGCGCCGTCGGTGCCGTCGGTGAGGTGGATGTGGCGCAGTCGCGAGCCGAGCCGCTTCGCCATCTCGATCACGTCGTCCTGCGCGATCGCGGCGTGGGACAGGTCGATCGTGGTGGACGCATAGTCCTCGGTCGAGGGATCCCAGTGTGGGAGGTACATCTGCATCGAGCGACGCGAGGCGCGCCAGGGATACATGTTCTCGACAGCGAAGAAGAGCCCGGTGTTGGCCTCGATCTTGGCGATGCCCTCCACGAAGCCGGCGGCGTACTCCCGCTGCCAGCGGAAGGGCGGGTGCACCACGACGGTGCCGGCGCCGACCGCGTGCGCCATCTCGGCCGACCGCTCGAGCTTGCCCCACGGATCGGTCCCCCAGACGCGCTGGGTGAAGAGCAGGCACGGCGCGTGTATCGCGGAGATCGGGATCTCATGATGCTCGCTGAGCTGCTGCACCGCCGCGGTCTGCTGCGAGAGGGCATCGACGCCGACCATCACCTCGACCGCGTCGTAGCCCACGGCCTTGGCATAGCCGAAGGCATGGGCGGTCGACTCGGGATAGACCGAGACGGTGGACAGGCCGATGCGAGTCATCCCGCTGCGCTCCTCCGGTGGGGCCTCATCGTTGGCGGACGCTCATCTGGTCGAGCCGCTCGAGGATCACACCCTCGCGCAGTGCCCACGGGCAGATCTCAAGCTCCGGGAGGTCGAAGATGTCCATGCATGCCTCGGCCACGAACGCGCCCGGCACGATCTGGTGGGCACGGTCCGCACTCACGCCCGGCAGCCCGGCCAGCTCCTCGCGGGTCATCGCGGCCAGCTTGGGGATCCAGCGGCGCAGCTCCGCCAACGGCAGCGCCCGCGGCACCCGAGGCCCCTCGCTGCTGGGGGCGGCGCCGCAGATCCTGGCCAGGCTGCGGAACGTCTTCGACGTGGCGACCGCCTTGTCACAGGCGCCGGAGCGGATGAGATAGCCGGCGTCCTGGGCGATGTCGGCGCGGATCCGCTTGCGCAGCTCCTTGATCACGTCCTCGGCCGGCACCTGGGCCGAGTCGGTGAAGTAGGTGCTCGCCAGCCGGGCGGCACCCAACGGTAGCGACCACGCCACGTCGGGGGCCTCATCGTTGCCGCCGGCGATCTCGAGCGAGCCGCCGCCGATGTCGAAGACCGCCAGCCGGCCGGCGGACCAGCCGAACCAGCGGCGTACCGCCAGGAACGTCAGCCGCGCCTCATCCTCACCGGCCAGGACCTCGATCTCGACCCCGGTCTCGGCGCGCACGCGCTCCAACACCTCGTCTGAGTTGACCGCGTCCCGTACCGCCGAGGTGGCGAAGGGGAGCATCCCCGCGCAGCCCTTCTCGTCGGCCACGTGGAGCGCATCTGCAGTGAACCGGCTCAGCGCCTGGATCCCATGCTCGGTGACGGCACCGGTTGCGTCGAGATGCTCGGCCAGCCGCAGCGGCTGCTTGTAGGAGTACGCCGGAAGCGGCGCCGCGCCACCGTGTGCATCCACCACCAGTAGGTGACCGGTGTTGGAGCCGATGTCGAGTACGCCCAGCCGCATGACTCCACGCTACCGGGCGGCATGGCACTCGCACCGCTGACCCGCGACGTACGCTTCAGCGCATGCCCGAAGTGCCGCTCGACTTCCCCCGGGCGTGGGTGGAGTTCGTCAATCCCGCTGACGCCGATGAGGTGTTCCGCTGCGATCTCACCTGGCTGACCTCCAGCTATCACTGCATCTTCGGGCAGGGCTGCGCCGGGATCTACTCCTCGTCCCCCGACGTCGGCTGCTGCACGCTCGGCGCGCACTTCGCCGATGAGGACGACGAGACACGGGTCGCTGGGTACGTCGACCAGCTGACCCCGGAGCTGTGGCAGCAGATGCCGACCGGCCGGAAGGTGAAGCGGAGCGACTGGGTCGAGAAGGACGACGAGGGCGAGCGCAAGACCCTGGTCACCGAGGTCGGCGGCCAGCAGGCGTGCGTCTTCCACAACCGCGTCGGCTTCTCTGGCGGCGCCGGCTGTGCACTGCACATCCTCGCCCTGCGGCAGGGCGCCGAACCCCTGGAGACCAAGCCCGACGTCTGCTGGCAGCTGCCGCTGCGGCGGACCTTCCGCGACGTCGAGCGCACCGACGGGTCGACGTACACGGAGGTCAGCATCGGCGAATACGACCGGCGCGGATGGGGGCCGGGTGGGCACGACCTCGACTGGTACTGCACCGGCAACCCCGTCGCGCACGCGGCGCCCGAACCGCTCTATGTCACCAGCCGCGCCGAGCTGGTCGCGCTGATGGGCGAGGCCGGGTACGCCGAGCTGGCCGAGCACTGCGACGAGCACGTCCGTTCGCGGTCGCGACTCGCCATCCATCCGGCCGATCCGCACTGACACGGTCGGCCGCGTGTCTCGACGTCAAGACACATGGACCCCCGTGTTGGTGGCTGCTCAGGGAGTGTTCAGAATCTAGGCATGCGCCTGGACCACCTTTCCTATGCCGCCGGATCCGACGGCCTGATCAGCACCGCGAAGCGGCTCGGCGAGCTGCTCGGTCAGGACTTCGTCGATGGCGGTGTGCACCCCCGCTTCGGCACGCGGAACATGACGCTTCCGCTGCGCGGCGGCATCTACCTCGAGGTGGTCGAGGCACTCGAGCACCCGGCCTCCGACAAGGCCCCCTTCGGCCAAGCGGTCAAGGCCCGCTCGGCCCTCGGCGGCGGCTGGATGGGTTGGGTCGTCTCGGTCGAGGACATGGCCCCGGTCGAGGAGCGACTCGGCCGCCCGTGGGTCGACGGCAACCGTCACCTGCCCGACGGCACCGAGCTGCTGTGGAAGCAGATCGGCATCAACGGTCTGATCGCCGACCCGCAGCTCCCCTACTTCATCCACTGGCTGACCCCGGACCTCCACCCGGGCAACGCCGGCTCCGACGTCACACTGACCTGCATCGAGATCTCCGGCGAGAAGGAGCGCGTCAAGGACTACCTCGGTGACGAGTTCAAGGAGCGCACCGACCCCTACACCGGTCGCCCCGCCGAGGACGTCCAGATGCGCTGGGTCGCCGAGCACGGCACCCCGGGCCTGATCGCTGCGCAGTTCACCACGCCCAACGGCGACGTCCGGATCTGAGCCAGACACCACCGGGAGCGGTGCCGAGCCCGAACATCTGGCACCACACCGCCACCTACGAACTGGAGAACCGCGCCGCCGATCCCGACGGCCGGCTCTGGTCGGCGCTGCGGGCGCTCGCCCCCTGGGAGGGGCGCGACGTGCTCGACCTCGGCTGTGGCAGTGGCTTCCATCTGCCGCTCTTCGCGACGACTGCGCGCACCGTCGTCGGAGTCGAGCCGCATCCCGACCTGGTCGCACTCGCCCGTCGTCGTACTCGCCGATCGGGCAACGTCTCCGTGCTCCAGGGCGTTGCCCAGGCAATCCCGATGCCGGACGCGTCCGTCGACGTCGTGCACGTGCGTTGGGCCTACTTCTTCGGTCCCGGGAGCGACCCCGGTCTGGCCGAACTCGATCGCGTCGTACGCCGCGGCGGCACCGCGCTGGTGATCGACAACGATGCAACCCGATCGACGTTCGGCGGCTGGTTCCGCCGGGGGTATCCCGAGATCGACCCGAGCGCGGTCGAACGGTTCTGGTCGACTCGCGGCTGGACCCGCACGCCCATCGACATGGGCTGGCGATTCTCGTCCCGTGCCGACCTGGAGGCGGTGACGCGGATCGAATTCACGCCTGAGGTCGCCGACGCCGTACTGGCCGACCACTCTGGCCTGGAGGTGGACTACGCGGTCAACGTGTGGTCGAAGCGACTCTAGCCACAGGTGTCATATCCCTAGTCCGCGCGCTTCTGCTCCCACGGTGGGCGCATGCTGGCCGCAAGCCCGTAGACCCGGTCGTCGAGTCGGCCGATGTCGGCCTTGAGCTCCGTGCGCAACTCGGTCATGTCCTGCTTGAGCTCCGTGCGCAACTCCGTCATGTCCTGCCTGAGCTCCGTGCGGACCGAGCTGATCTCGCTCCTGAGGTCCACGAACCCGGACCGCATCTCCGTGCGGAGGCCGCCGATGTCGGTGCGCAACTCCCGCCGCAGCGCGGCGTACATCCCGGCGAGCCCGGCCGCGAGCGTGGCCAGTGAGACCCAGGTATCGAGTGACAGCGCGATCACCTTCTCAGTGTGGGGGACGCGGGAGCGATTGACCAGACGATAGGCGTCGTGACCGGCACTCAGTGGCCGCCAGCGTTCTCCTGTGGAGAAACCGACCAGCACCGGCGCCTGTGGACGGAATCGGCTTAGATACGACGCAACCGGAAGATCCGCAGCTGCCGCCCGCTGACCCGCTCATAGCCGCGGTAGCCGGGCCACTGCCGCTCGATGAACGCCCACGTGGCCTCCCGCTCGTCGTCACCCACGAGCCGGGCCGTCACGGCGATCCGGCGGCCACGGTAGGTGACCGCCGCCTCTGGATGCCTGATCAGGTTGTACGTCCAGGCGGGGTGCTTCTGGCCCGCGAAGTTCGACCCGGTCACCAGCCAGCCGTCCCCGTCGGGCACGCACATCAGCTCGGTGGATCGCGGCAGGCCGCTCCTCGCACCGGTGGAGTGCAGTGTCAGCGCCGGCACGATCAGCCCGGCGACGGTGAGCCGACCCCCGGTGAGCCGTCGCATCGCCGCCTCCAGGCGCGGGACGAACCGCGGACCGTGAGCACGGAACCAAGCGGTGCGCGAGGCCCAAGCGATCACGGCGCGCACCCAACGCAGCGGGCTCACGTCAGGAGGTGCCGCGGACGATCAGCTCGGGCCGCAGCATCACGCCGTCGGCGGCGTGGGGCGGACTGCCGAGAAGGCCCTCGAGTGCCCTGACCAGCTCGGCCGCGGCCTGTTCGAGCGGCTGACGCACCGAGGTCAATCCCGGCGGCACGGTCTGGGCGACCTGGGAGTCATCGAAGCCCGTCACCGCGATGTCCTCACCGGGCCGCAGACCGCGCGCGTAGAGCTCATGCAGGACGCCCATCGCGAGGGTGTCGGAGGCACAGACGAAGGCGGTCGGGTGCGCCTCGTCGAGCAGTGCCACCGTCGCAGCGCGGCCGGAGGCGATGGTGTCCTCGACCCGTGACGCCAGACCGGTGGTCGGGATGCCGTGCCCGCGCATCGTGCTGATCCAGCCGGAGCGGCGCTCCTCCCCTACCACCGAGTCCTTCCGCCAGCCGATCCAGGCGATCCGGGTGTGACCACGCTCGACGAGGTGCTCGGTGGCCATCGCCGCACCTGCAGCGCTGTCGATCTCGACCCACGGGTGGGTGGCGTTGTCCTCGTCCCAGGGCCGGCCGAAGGCGACGAACGGGGCCCGACGCGAGCGCAGCCAGCTCGCCGCCCGGTTGCCCAGGTAGGTGTCGGTGACGATGAAGGCGTCGACGGCGGTCGAACGCAACAGGTCGTCGTACCCGCCCATCGGATCGTCGGCCTCGCCCGTGAACAGCAGGATGTGGTAGCCGGCCTCGCGCGAGGTGTCGACCAGCGCGTGCACGAAGCGGTCCATCAGTGCGTTGGCGGTGCCCTCCTGCGCCGGGGCGATGCGCAGCCCGATCAGGCGCGAAGAGCGCGTACGCAGGCTGCGGGCCGCCCGATTGGGCTGGTAGCCGAGCTGCTCGATCGCTGCCTGCACGCGCGCCAGAGTGTCCTCGCGCAGCAGGTCGGGGTTGTTGACGGCATTGGAGACCGTCTGCCGGGAGACGCCGGCGAGCTCGGCGACGTCGGCGAGGGTCGGAGGCGCTGACAGCCGACCGATCACTCGGTTCACCCGCACCTCCTGCGCTCTGGATCGATCCAACCCTTTGACCCCGCACAGCATAACGACGTGGGTCCGGCGCCGCGCGAGCGCGTGGTCACGCAGGTTCTGTCAGTGGTCTCGCCTAGCGTTACCGCCATGCCAGCCCGCACCGCGACCAAGCCGCCCCGTCCTGCCTACCGCTGCAGCGAGTGCGGCTGGGAGACCGGCAAGTGGGTGGGCCGTTGCGGCGAGTGTCAGTCCTGGGGGTCGGTCGCCGAGGCCGCAGCCCCCTCCGGACGCACGGCGGCCGCGCCGGTCTCCACCGCGGCCGTCCCGATCGGGAAGGTGTCGACCACCGAGTCCGGCTTCCGGGCCAGCGGGGTGCCCGAGCTCGATCGGGTGCTCGGCGGAGGTCTGGTGCCCGGTGCGGTCATCCTGCTGGCCGGCGAGCCCGGCGTGGGGAAGTCAACGCTGCTGCTCGAGGTCGCCGCCCAGACGGCCAAGACCAGGCGCCGCACGCTCTACATCACCGGCGAGGAGTCGGCCTCGCAGGTGCGGCTGCGCGCCGACCGCACCAACGCGATCCAGGACGAGCTCTACCTCGCAGCCGAGACCGACCTCGGCGCCGTGCTGACCCACATCGAGGAAGTCCGGCCCGACCTGCTCGTGGTCGACTCGGTCCAGACCATCGGCGCAGCCGACACCGATGGCGTCCCTGGCGGTGTCACCCAGGTGAAAGAGGTGGCGGCCGCGCTGATCCGGATGGCCAAGACCCGCAACATCACCACGATGCTCGTCGGCCACGTGACCAAGGACGGCTCGATCGCCGGCCCACGGGTGCTCGAGCACCTCGTCGACGTGGTCCTGCACTTCGAGGGTGAGCGCGACTCCCGCTTCCGGATGGTGCGAGCGATGAAGAACCGGTTCGGCCCGGTCGACGAGGTGGGCTGCTTCGACCTCTCCTCGGAGGGCATCGTCGCGGTCACCGACCCGACCGGGCTCTTTCTCGAGACCCAGCACGTCCAGGTTCCCGGCACCTGCGTGGCGGTCACGCTCGAGGGCCGCAGACCACTGCTCGCCGAGGTACAAGCGCTGGTGGCGCCGATGATCTCCGAGCGCCCACGACGTACCACCTCGGGAGTGGACGGATCCCGGCTGGCGATGATCCTTGCCGTTCTCCAGCGCCATGCCCGGATCGCGCTGCACCAGCGCGACATCTTCGTCTCCACCGTCGGCGGTGCGAAGCTCATCGACCCGGCCAGCGACCTGGCGATCGCCGTCGCCATCGCTTCCGCGACATGCGGCAGGCCGACCCCGAGCGGCGTGGTGGCGATGGGCGAGATCGGCCTGGCCGGCGAGCTGCGACGTGTCCGCGGCCTGGAGGCCCGGCTCGCCGAGGCAGCGAGACTCGGATTCGAGGTAGCGGTGGTCCCCACCCCCGAGCGCACCCGACCGGGCGGCTGGATCCGGCCGACCGAGCGGACCGTCGACGGCATGAAGGTCTACGAGGTGCACGACCTCGCGACCAGCATCGCGATCATGCGTCTGACCGGAACCGAGGGCTGACCACCGGCCGGATCGCTAGACTCGTCGCCTGTCCGCCTACGCTCTGCAGGCCAACGAAGGGATCACCGTGGCCAACGATCGCCCCGAAGAGTCTCTGCGCCTGCGCGAGACCCTGGCGCTGATCGCGCCCGGCACGCTGCTTCGTGACGGCCTCGAACGCATCCTGCGCGGACGTACCGGCGCACTCATCGTGCTCGGCTTCGATCGGATCGTGGACGGCATCTCGACGGGTGGCTTCGAGCTCAATGTGCCGTTCACCGCCACCGGCCTGCGCGAGCTGGCCAAGATGGACGGCGCGATCATCATCGACGGCGGCATCACCAAGATCATCAAGGCTGCAGTCCACCTGATGCCGGACCACACCATTCCCTCGACCGAGACCGGCACCCGGCATCGCACCGCCGACCGGGTCGCCAAGCAGACCGGCTTTCCGGTCATCTCCGTCTCGCAGTCGATGCAGATCATCGCCGCGTACGTCGGCGAGACCCGACATGTGCTGGAGGACTCCGGACAGATCCTGTCGCGCGCCAACCAGGCGCTGGCGACTCTCGAGCGCTACAAGATGCGCCTGGACGAGGTCGCCTCCACCCTCTCCGCCCTGGAGATCGAGGATCTCGTCACCGTCCGCGACGTCGCGGTGGTGGCCCAGCGGTTGGAGATGGTCACCCGCATCGCCCGTGAGATCGAGGACTACATCGTCGAGCTCGGTACCGATGGCCGGCTGCTCGCTCTCCAGCTCGAGGAGCTCGTGACCGGAGTCGACGCGGAGCGCGAGCTCGTCATCCGTGACTACCTCCCCCGCGGCCGCAGGGCCAAGACTCCCGAGGAGCTGCTCGCCCAGCTCGAAGCGCTGTCCTCGACCGAGCTGGTCGACCCGGCGGCAGCGGCCCGGGTGCTAGGCCTGTCCAGCGGGGATGCGCTCGACGGAGCTGTCACCCCGCGCGGGTACCGGCTGCTGGCCAAGGTGCCGCGTCTTCCGGGAGCCGTCGTCGACCGCCTGGTCGACCACTTCGGCACGCTGCAGAAGCTGCTCTCCGCCTCGATCGATGACCTCCAGGCCGTCGAGGGCGTTGGCGAACTCCGCGCCCGATCGGTCCGCGAAGGCCTGTCCCGTCTGGCCGAGTCGACGATCCTCGAGCGCTACGTCTGACGCCAGACGGTTCTTCGCCGCCCGTCCGCCAGCGTGTCGCCGTGCGAAGGCCAGGTACGGCGGGTCAGTCGATGCTCCGCTGCTTCTTGTGCTTCTTCGGCTTGTCCAAGGGAGTGGCGGACGGACTGGTGCTCGGGCCTGCCGAGCTCGTAGTCGCCGTACCCGTCGACGTGACACTCGGCGACGCCGTCTGGGTCGGAGCCGTGGTGGTCGTCGGCGCTGCCGGGACCGGAGGACCGAGGGTGAAGGACTCCTGGTCCGGCACACCACCGAGGGCCACCGCTGTGACGCTGTACTTGCCGGCCTTGGCCCAGCCGGTGTGGCTCGAGCAGGTGGCATCGGAGAGCTTGGTGGACCAGGTCACTGTCACCGGCGTGACCGTGTCCTTGTAGACCGTGATGTCGCTCGGGACCAGCGCGGCCGGGCACTGGATCGTCGACCAGACGTCGCTGCCCCCGGCGGTGGAGATGCTGACCTGCATGGTCTTGTGGCTGACCTGCCAGGTGCAGGCCGGAGTGGAGAAGGTCTGGAGGTTGAGCACGATGGCGACGTCGGACCCACGGGCAGCGTTCGCGACCGAGGGACTGACCGACACGTCACTCGGCGGGCATGCACCGGTCGGGGTCGGCAGCGCCGTCGGTGTCGGGGCCGTCGTCGCCGTCGGAGTGGTGCCCACCAACGGCGCCGTGGCGCCGGCCGAGAGGCTCGTCGATGCGGTGGCGGAAGGATCGGCGGACGGATCCGCCGATGGGTCGGCCGATGGTGTGGCACCCACCGACTGCTTGGCCGAAGTCAGGTCCGCGGTCGAGTCGGCCTTCGGCGTACTCCCGCCGCCGCTGACCAGGTGGATCAGGCTCCACAAGACGACCAGCGCCGCGGTCAGGAGGATGAGCCGACGGCGCCAGTAGACCGAAGGAGGAAGCGGTCCACGGGTCAGCGCTGGCATAGGCCAACCGTAATGAGCACACACGTCCGGATCCGGACGCCACTCCGACCGTCCAAAAACGCCTGAGGGACAATCGTCACGATGAGCGACACTTCGACAGGCTCGGCACAGCGACTGCACGAGCCCCTGTTGCGCTGGTACGACGAGAACGCCCGCGATCTGCCCTGGCGCGCCGAATCGGCGACGCCGTGGTCGGTCATGGTCAGCGAGTTCATGCTGCAGCAGACACCCGTCTCGCGCGTGCTGCCGGTGCACGAGGCCTGGTTGCGGCGCTGGCCGACGCCCGCCTCGCTCGCGACCGAGCCCCCCGGCGAGGCGGTCCGCGCCTGGGGGCGGCTGGGCTACCCCCGCCGGGCACTGCGACTGCACGCTGCCGCTACGGCGATAGTGGACCGGCACGGTGGCGAGGTGCCAGCGGTGCACGCCGACCTCTTGGCCCTACCAGGTGTGGGCGACTACACCGCAGCCGCGATCGCCGCCTTCGCCTTCGGGCAACGCCAGGTCGTGCTCGACACGAACGTGCGCCGGGTCTTCGCCCGGGCGGTCTCCGGCATCGAGTTCCCCAGCGCCTCGGTCACCCGTGCCGAACGCAACCTCGGTGCCGAGCTGTTGCCGCTCGACGAGCCGACGGCTGCGACCTGGTCGGTGGCGGTGATGGAGCTGGGCGCCCTGGTGTGCACGGCCGCGGCGCCGGCCTGCAAGGCATGCCCGATCGCCACCACCTGCGCTTGGGCCGCGGCCGGTCGGCCCGCCTACGCAGGCCCGCCGCGCAAGGCGCAGACCTGGGCGGGGACGGACCGGCAGTGCCGCGGGCGGCTGCTCGCCGTACTCCGGGATGCCGATGAGCCCGTCCACCGCAGCAGGCTCGATCTGGTCTGGTCCGACGACACCCAGCGGGATCGGTCGCTGGCCGGGCTGCTCGCGGATGGGCTGGCCGAGCAGGTCGGGCCGGACATGTTCGCTCTGCCGGGGTAGTCCGGGGTGAAAGCGACCCCCTTACTGACGAGTAAGGGGTCCATATCACCCCGGACTACCCCGACCAGGCTCGATAACAGGCGCCCCGGCCCACTTTCGTGTGGACCGGGGCGCCGTGTGTCAGTGCCTCAGGCGATCACTCGCCGGACGGGGTGTCACCCTCGTCGGCGGAGCTGGCGCTTGGGCTGGAGTCCTGGTCGCTGACGCCGGCTGCCTCGAACGGAGGTACGTCGGGCAGCGACTCCACCTTCTGACCCTTGAAGGTGAAACTCGCACTTGCGCCCTCGCCCTCGACGTCGACCAGCACGATCTGGCCAGGGCCGACCTCGCCGTAAAGCATCTTCTCGGCCAGGACGTCCTCGATCTCGCGCTGGACCGTCCGGCGGAGCGGGCGGGCGCCCAGCACGGGGTCGAAGCCACGCTCGGCAAGCAGCTTCTTCGCTGCCGCGGTGAGTTCGATGCCCATGTCGCGGTCCTTCAGACGGGACTCCACCGATCCGACCATGTTGTCGACCATCGAGATGATCTGCTCCTGCGACAGCGGCGGGAACACGATGATCTCGTCGACACGGTTGAGGAACTCGGGGCGGAAGTGCTGCTTGAGCTCCTCCGACACCTTGGACTTCATCCGCTCGTAGGAACCGGCCGCGTCACCCGCGTTGCCGAAGCCGAGGCTGACGCCCTTGCTGATATCCCGCGAGCCGAGGTTCGTCGTCATGATGATGACGGTGTTCTTGAAGTCCACGACTCGGCCTTGAGAGTCAGTGAGTCGGCCCTCTTCAAGGATCTGCAGCAGGCTGTTGAAGATATCCGGGTGGGCCTTCTCGACCTCGTCGAAGAGGACGACTGAGAACGGCTTGCGGCGCACCTTCTCGGTGAGCTGGCCACCCTCCTCGTAGCCGACATATCCCGGCGGCGAGCCGAAGAGCCGCGAGACGGTGTGCTTCTCGCCGAACTCGGACATGTCGAGCTGGAT
>Ga0164242_10004629_pt1 | contig 15423 bp, 14 predicted proteins | sample OricomgcompostMG_FD_108783 | JGI IMG/M metagenome (GOLD analysis project Ga0164242, IMG submission 108783) | Miracle-Growth compost microbial communities from Emeryville, California, USA - Original compost - Miracle growth compost (MG) ... | reverse complement strand
GCGAAGATGGCAGTGATAGACTGGGACAAACAGGGGCATTGGCGACTGGACTTCGGACAGCATCGCCCATCTACCCTGTGCGTAGTAGTCTATACTGGATCAGTATAGATCTGACAACAGGGGGCAGGGAGTTGACAGGGGCAACGTCAGGTTTGACCCGGGACGGCATCGGTGCCGGTCATCAGGGCCACTTCTCATGGTTCGGTGTTATTAGCCGGTTCCGGATGCACTCGGCTAGCACAGCAGTGCCCGTCAGAACGTGGCAGAGGGGGCTGTCAACTGCAGTGACACGTCCTGTCAGGACACTCCACCAAACTCAGTCCCACAAGAAACCAAAGCGGGATTGAGATGAAGAAACCTGAGCACGACACGCTGGCCTTTCGGCTGGCCACGATTCTGTTGAAGCTGAACCAGGACGAGTCCTTCAGTCCACAGGAACTCGCGGATGAGTTTGGCGTCCATGAGCGCACGGTCTATCGTGACCTGATCCGCTTGGCGGGCATCGTCGAGCGGTCGCCGGAAGGAAAGTACCGGATCGTTTCCGAGTACCGGGGTAAGTTGCGGCCCAAGGATCTGGAAACCTTTGCCAGACTCGTGGGCGTGGATGAACTGTTTCCCCAGAGTGGCCCACGGTTCCTGGTCGCGTTGCTCGATACCATCAGCCAAGGCAGTTTTCTCGTCAGGGGGCAACGCTACGAGAAGCTGAAGCCGCACGATGCGCAATTCCAGCAGCTTGACGAGGCCATCCGCGATCGGAAGCGCTGCCTCCTGACCTACGCAGACAAGCGCCGCACACTGGAGCCCTATCGACTCGTCAACAACAAGGGCATCTGGTACCTGGTGGCCATGGACGGAGGGCAACTCAAGTCCTTCTCGCTGAGCCGCATCAGTCAGTTGCAGGTTGGCGACGATATCTTCGAGCCCCAAGCCGGCATCCATCGGCAAATCGAAGAAGAGGATGACGTCTGGTTCAGTGAGGAGAAGACCGAAGTCCTGCTGACCGTCGCGCCCCAGGTTGCCTACTACTTCAAGCGGCGCAAGCTGCTGCCGCAGCAGACCGTCGACAAGGAACTGGAAAGCGGCGGCCTGATTGTCAGCAGTCGCGTCAGCGACGAAAACCAGATTCTTCCTCTTGTGAGGTACTGGATTCCGCATGTGCGGATTCTGGAGCCTGGATGGTTGAAGAATCGACTGGAAAGCAGCCTGCGGACTTTCTTGACATAGCGAGCTTTAGCTAGGCCCGCTCCAATCTATGACAGTAACCTGAAGGGGAGCTTGGATGAGTGATTTTCTTTCGGCCATCAAAGACAAGGCCACTGCGGAAAAAATTCTTGAACACCTCAAGTCCACGAAGATCAACGTGCTGTTGATTGGCGGAACGGGTGTCGGCAAGAGCTCGACGATTGACGCTCTTTTCCGCAGCAATGATCGTCGTGTGGATGTGAGGATCGGAGACAAGGCCTCTCCTGAAACTATGGAGATCACCCAGTACGAAATGGAAAATCTTGTTATCTGGGACTCTCCGGGGCTCGGCGATAGCACAGAAAAGGACAAGGTGCACAAAAGCAAGATCATCAACAAATTGCATGAAAAAGATACCAACGGGCAGCCTCTGATTGATCTGGTTTTTCTGATCCTTGATGCCAGCAATCGTGATTTTGGCTCGGCCTACACCTTGATCAAGGACGTTGTCTTGCCCAATGTGCATGACGATGACCGTGGTCGTTTGTTGGTCGGCATCAATCAGGCAGATCAAGCGATGAAGGGGCGCTACTGGAACCAGAAAGAAAATAGGCCCGAGCCCAGGCTTGCAGACTGGCTTGACGAGCTTGCGAAGAAGGTCAAGGAACGCATTCGAGCGGATACTGGCCTGGAGATCGAGCCAATCTACTACTCAGCGGGTTGCATCTTGGATGGCGAAGTGCTGTCGCATCCCTACAACTTGCAAAAGTTGCTCAGCTTCATCATGGATCGGCTGCCAAAGAAGAAGCGGGCAGCAGTTGCCATGCACATCAATGAGAACGAGCAGAATTTCCGCTCCAATGACGACAAGGAAGACTACACGCAGAAGGTGGAGTTTTCCATCTGGGAGTCCATTAAAGCTGCGGTAATCGAAGTGCTTGGGGCTGCTGGAAAGGTGTTGAAGGATCACGCTACTGATCCGGACAACATAAAGGCAGCCATTGGTTTCATTGTCAAATTTTTCGTGAAGAAATGAGGGCGTAAGTCATGGCTTACCGTGAAGACGAAGATTTGAAGTTCCTTGGTGAAATGGATAGCAAAGACCTGCACGACCTCGTGGAGTGCTTGGTCAAGGACAAGGACGGTAGTACGCGCATGACGGAGGAGTTGACGGCACGCGATTCCTATAAAACGCATTATCCCAAGCATGCGATGTATTGGCGGGAGATCGCTGCCGAAATTCAGTGCTTCGGTGCGAACAGCTTCGCGACCGTGGTTCGAGGCGGCAAGGGTGTTCCTTACCGCGAGGTGCTGACAGATGTGTGCAGCAAGATTGGCGTCAAGTACGACAAGAAGAGCAAAACTCAGGACATCGAAAATGCACTTCTGATCAAGATCCTTGAAAGTACGCTGGAAAAGATGCCCGAGACTGATCGTGAGGAGTTCGCCAAGGCTGTTGGCATCAGTAGTCTCAAGACCTTCACGCCAGCAGGCATCACAGCCGCGTTCCTTTATGCCTTCAAGGCTGGGGGATTCCAGTCCTACAAATTGACCTTGATCATCGCCAACGCTGTTAGTCGTGCGATTCTGGGAGAGGGCTTGCGTTTTGCTACAAATGCAACGCTTGCGCGATCCGTTTCGCTTCTGGCGGGCCCCGTGGGCTGGGCTTTGACGGGTGTGTGGACTGCGGTGGACATTGCTGGCCCTGCCTATCGTGTCACCATGCCAGCCGTTATTCAGGTGGCGCTACTCCGCAGGAAGCATGCCGCCGAACTGGAAGGTTACAAGAAGCAAATTGACGAGGAACTGGGTGGGTTGTGATCAACTTGAACCACGCAATTTTACAAGACACCGTATCTGCCAAGGTTCACTAGATGGCTAACTGGTTGAAAGAAGAGCTGGCCCAGTCTGAGGAGATTCTCAAGAATTCAATCAAGCTGGCTAGCTCTGAAATCAATACCACCATCGAAAAGGTGGGGCGTGAACTTTCCGAGCAAAGAAGGTTCACGAAGGATGACCTTAAGGAGCTCGTTGACTACGCGATGACCTCACTCGATGAGGTCATCGACAGAAGAGTGAGCAAGGCAAGGAAAGAGATAACTCTTTTGATTCTTGTGTCTTTCGCTGTTGTGATGGCTGGCATTGTTGTTGCCTGGATCATTTTCCGTGCGAAGGAGTGATGTCTTTTCGTAAGGCAGCCTCTCTGGAGTTCCCGCATGACTTTCAAAGCACCGCCTGTGACTGATCTGTGTGAAAAGTGTGGATGGAAACAGACCATCGTCCCCCAGGGGGACGTGATACAACGCCTTCCTTCATGCCTCAAATGTGGGCATCACCCGCTGGTGCACCGAATGGCGACCAAGAGCGAGGTCATGGTAGCGAAGCTCAAGGGGCTGTTAGGGGATTAAGTTGCCATGCGAAAACGAGTTCGTTCGGGCACGTATGCAGTCACGACGCAGTGTTCAAACAACCGGATAGGCAACCTCGCCAAAGTCTTCCTCTCCGCGCATCATCAACTCGGTGAGTATCGGCAGCAGCGTGCCGAGAATGGCGGCCCCATCTTTCACCTGTGCCCTGTTGGCACTGCCGTTCCACGTAGCGCCGCCATGAATCAACTGGTTGCGCAGCACGTAGAGACGATCCAGCACGATGGAGAGCAGCATGGCGGTGTCCTTGCTCATCACGGCATCCAGCGCACGCTTCTTTGCAGCAGCGAAGCTTGTTTCCCAGGTGTTGCTGGCATCGTGTTCGCGCATGGCCCGCCAGAACGGCTCGAACACGAAACGGTTGTCGATCAGCGTGCGGATCGGCCCGCTGAACTGGTGGAACAGCGCGTCATGTAGCCGATGCTCCTGATCGAGTTGCAGCAAGCGTTCGATGAATTGCCGAACCTGCTCGCGTTCCTTCTGCTCGAATCCGAACTCGCTGGCGTAGGCCGCGTTGAAGGCAATCCAGAGGAAGATGTAGCGGGCATCCAGGTCGCCCTTTTCCTGCTCTGCCCTCGACAGCCAGCTGATGGCGCGATGAATCCGCACGCGCAGCGCTTCCGGCTGGCCATCGCGGATACGGCGATGCTGTTCCTTGAGTGCTCTGGCATCCATGGTTTCCCCTTGCATAGAGCACTTCAACCCTTCGATGGTCACGCGCGGGTGCGTGGATGACTTGATCGTACCGAAGTGCGGTAGCGCCGGATAGGCGGTTGTTGCATGTCGCGCGATGGCATTTGCGATTCGATGGTTTTGCGCTGACACGACCTGTCAAACCCCCTCGCTAGGATTTCTTCCATGCCGATCCACCGGGTCGGTGGGAAGTCTGCATCTGCGCGCCGAATCTGCTTTTGGCTCCGGGTGCGGAAGGCTCAAATCAGAGGAGTGGAGTCATGCTCAAGATTATCGGTGCCGTCGTCGTTTACGGCTTTGCCTTGTTTGGCCTCGCAAAGTACTTCGAGACCACGTCGAACGAACCGGATCACGCCGCCCCCGCTTCCGACGCCAGTGAAGCCTAAGCCTGGCGCTTTGCTTTCTACGCAATAAACGTTCGCTGCCGCCGTGCCATGGCCCGGTCCTGCTGCATGCGCCATGGCGCATGCAGCAGGACCGGAGCGGGCTTCGGTAGGGCGATGTCATGTCCAACACGGTGAAGGAACAGGGGTCATCACGTGAATCGAATCTATCGTCTCGTCTGGAACCACGCGTTGCATGTGTGGCAGGTGGCCTCCGAGCTGGCGCATTTGCCGCAGGGGTGTGGAGTATCGGGTGGTGCCAGGTGGTTGGGACGGCAGCGTGCGCTGGCGCTGGCGTGTGCGGTCGCGCTCGGAACCGGCGTGGTGCCGATGGCCCATGCGCAGGCCACGGGCACGGCAGGTGCCAGTGGCAGCAATGCCACGACAACGACATCGGCGACGGATGGCTCGGCAGGTGGCACCGCCCTGACGCTGAGCGGTACTGATGGCGCGGTCAACAATGACAGCACAGTGACGGGCGGCGCGGGCGGTGCCGGTGGCCATGTTGCTGGCGGCCTCAGCGGCAACGGTGGCACTGGCGGTGCTGGTGGCGCGGGCGTGACAGGTACGGGTTTCACCCTCACCAACAGCGGCCAGTTGTCCGGTGGTTACGGCGGACAGGGCGGCTACGCCGTACAGGGCACCGGCGGTAACGGTGGCAACGGCGGCGCGGGTGTCAGTGGTACCGGCTTCACACTCACGAACAACACGGACGCGCTCGTCTTGGGGGGGCACGGTGGTGCCGGGGGCGGTAGTTCCACCTCCAACGATACGGAAGGCTCGGGCCAGGTACCTGGAACGGGCGGCCAAGCCGGTGCCGGTGTGACAGGCACCGGCTTCACGCTGACGAACAAGGGTGTGATCGCTGGCGGCTGGGGTTTCTTCGGCAACCCTTTCTCGGGTCCTGGTGCAGGCTCCTATGACGGCACGGCGGGTGGCGATGGCGTGTACGTGGGCAGTGGATCGACCCCGACCACGATTAGTAATAGTGGCCAGATTGCCGGTGGTGATGGCGGCATCAGCGGCACGGGCAACGATGTCCAGGCGTTGGACGGCGGTGCAGGCATTCGTGGCACCGGCTTCGCGCTGACTAACGGTGGTTACATCACGGGTGGACCTAGTGGCAACCTGGGTAGCGGCAACAGCGGTGCGGGTGGCCTGGGCGTCACCGGGGCGGATTTCACGGTGATCAACGCGGCCACGGGCACGATCGTCGGTGGCATGGGGGGCACCGGTGGCGCGGGTGTCGGCGGCGCTGGCTTCACGCTCACGAACGCCGGTTCCGTGACCGGCGGGCGCGGTGGCTTCGGCGATATCGTCGATGGTCAGGCCGAGGACAGCGGGGCCGGCGGCGCAGCGGTCAGCGGGAGCGGCTTCACCGCCAGCAACAGCGGCACGATCACGGGAGGCATGGGGGGCCGTGGGCAGTGGATTCAGCCCCAGTATGCAAACCCATGGGGAAACATCGCCCAGGGTGGTGCCGGCGGTGATGGTGGTGCGGGCGTCACCGGCACAGGCTTCACGCTGACCAATAGCGGCACGATCGCAGGCGGCTATGGCCGTTACGGCGGCAGTGCCCGTTGGGATGGTACGACGGGTAGCGCGTCGAGTGGTGCAGGGATTTCCCTTGACGGTGGTGCTGGTGGAACCGGTGGCGTGGGTGTGGGTGGCACAGGGTTCACCATGACCAACGACGGCACGATCACCGGCGGCAACGGTGGTGCCGGTGGCGGCGCGTTCTATGTGGGCAGCGATCTTTCCGGAGTCAGCTTTGTTCTTCCGGGGGCGGGAGCCGGTGGTGCCGGCGTCGATGGTTCGGCCTTCACCCTGGTCAACAACGGCACGATCCAGGGCGGCAACGGTGCCTATGGCGGCCAGGGTAACCAGGAGCAGGCTATCGGTGCGGGCCAGTACCAGGTCGTCGGCGTGCCTGCGGTGGGACCGGGCGGCAGTGCGGGGGGCGCCGGTGTCTATGTCAGTAGTGCTTCCGCGTCGACCTCGATCGCCAACCATGCTGGGGCGACGATCATTGGTGGTAACGGTAACGGTAACTACGGCTGGGGTACCCAGGGAGGCGCCGGCGGTGCCGGCATCAGCGGCACTGGCTTCACGTTGGCCAATAGCGGCAGCGTCATGGGTGGTTATGGAGGCACGGCCGGCAGCCTGTTCGAGGCGGTGCCAGACAATCCTTCGCCCAACAAGGCGGGCGCCGGTGGCGCCGGCGGTGCGGGCATCGCCGGGACACACTTCACCGTGACCAACCAGGCCGGAGGGGCCATCGCGGGCGGAACGGGCAGCCATGGCGGTTATGGCTACATCACCAGCGACAATAGCGGTGCCGGTGCCGGTGCCGGTGCCGGTGGCGATGGCGGAGCGGGTATCAGTGGCGCTGACTTCACCCTGACCAACGCGGGTCAGGTGACTGGCGGCAACGGTGGGGCGGGTGGCGCGCTCGGAACGCATGCCGATACGGGAAATGCCGCAGGTCATGCCGGCCTCATGGGAGCGGGTGGCGTGGGTGTCGTGGCGACCGGTCACGCCGCCATCCTCGATGCCGGCGACATCAGTGGTGGCCTGGCTGGTGACGGCACGACACGCGCCGACGCCGTGGATCTGTCCGGTGGCGGCAACACACTCACGCTGGAAGCGGGCTACAGCTTTACGGGCAACGTCGTCAGCACCAGCGGCACGACGAACGGCGGCGATACGTTGGCGCTGGGTGGTTCGGCCGACGCGACGTTCAACGTTTCGCAGATCGTGACGACGGCGCCGACGGCCTACTCCGGCACGCCGCAGTTCTACGGTTTCACTACCTACGAAAAGACGGGTAGCAGCACCTGGGCACTTACGGGTACGCCTCCAATAACGATCGACTGGATCGTCGATCAGGGCACGCTGGACTTCTCTGGCATGACGGGTAGCGTGACGGCGAGCAGTCTCTCCGGTACCGGGGGCAGTCTCGACTTGGGCGCCAATACGCTCACGCTCGATACGTCGGCCAGCAGCACGTTCACGGGATCGGTGAGTGGCAAAGCTTTGACGCTGCAGGGCAGCGGCACGCAGATCCTGGATGGCCAGGCCACCTTTGCGACAAGTACCACCGTCGCCGGCGGCACACTGGAGATCGGCGACAGCGACTCGCCTTCCGCCACGCTCACCAGTCCCCAGGTTCTCGTGCAAAGCGGCGGCACGCTGCGAGGTCATGGCGCGGTGGTCGGCAACGTCGTCAATGGGGGCGCCGTCTGGCCGGGTGGTTCGGTCGGCGTGCTGACCGTCCACGGCGACTATGCCCAGAATGCCAGCGGCATCCTGACTATCGACGTGACGCCGACCCAGGCATCCGAACTGAAGGTCGATGGCCACGCCAGTCTGGCGGGCACGCTCAACCTGGTCTATGCGCCGGGCACCTATGCCGAGCACACCTACACGCTGGTACAGGCCGATGCGTTGAGCGGCCACTTTGCGACCACGACCGCCACCGGTACCACGCCCGCGGCGCTGATCCCTGACGTGGTGTACAGCCCCACGGCGGTCTACCTGGCACTGGCCACGGTTCATCCCGCGGATGGCGCGCTCTACGGCAATCTGCAACGGGCCGCCCATCTGGCGGACCAGCAAACGCTGGGCACGGTGCTCAACACCGCCTTGGGGGCGGCTGATGGGATGGGCGACTCCGCCGCCCTTTCGTCAGGTGTGGCTCGGGATGCCCACCAGCCGGGCGTATGGGTGCAGGCCATCGGCAACAGCCTGTCGTTGGATGGCTCGCCGGGTCTCGACAGCACGGGCTTCGGCCTGCTCGGTGGTTTCGACGCCGTGGTGACTGGGTCGCTGCATGTCGGCGTGGAAGCCGGCGTGAACCAGCTCAATGCCCACGATGACCTCGGTGGCGACGGCCGCATACGAAGTGCCCATGCCGGCCTGTATGCCTTCGCCTACGCGGGACCGCTGGTGGTCTCGGCGACGGTGGACGGGCAGCACCAGAGTGACCGGATCGAGCGTGTGACGGGTGTCGGACAGGCTGCGTCCTCGCCGGCGGGGCATGCCCTATCGGGTGGCCTGCAGGTCGCTTGGCCGCTGCAAGCCGGTGGCTGGCAGTTCATCCCGAAGCTCGGGGCGCTGTACCAGCACCAGGTGCTCGATGCCTTCGCCGAGACGATCGCGAGTGACAGCCCGGTGGCCTCGGCCTACGGCGTGGCGGGGGCACGTAGCACCTACAACGCATTGCAGCCCTATGCCTTGGTGACCCTGGCGCATGCGTTCCAGGTGTGGGGCGTGCGCTACGTACCGCAGATCGACGTGGGCTACCGCGACGACGTGCGTGGCGAGGTGCCGACGGTGATGGCTACAGCGGCGGACGGTACGGTCTTCGCGTTGCCGGGCAATACGACGTCGCGTGGCATGGCGACGGTCGATGCGCGCATGACCGCCGAAGCGGGCCGCAACTGGAGCTTGTCCCTGGACTATCAGGGACAGTTCGCCCGGCATCTGCACGACAACGCCTTGAGCGTGGGTTTCACCAAGCACTTCTGACGCCGCCCATTCCCGTTTCCTCCGGGCCAGGGACGGCCCACCTTGACGTCGTGGTTCGACGCAGGGGGCGGTGGCGGGAGACGGGGGCACCGGTAAAGACGATTATTCCAGGGCAACCCAGGTTATCCATGTCCCCTCGCATCCATTTCCTCTCGGGCCTGCCGCGCTCGGGTTCCACGCTCCTGGCCGCCCTGCTGCGCCAGAATCCCTGCTTCCACGCCGGCATGAGCGGCCCGATGGCGGGGATGTTCGCCACGATGCTCGGCGAGATGAGCGGACGCAACGAGTTCTCGATGTTCATCGACGACGCACAACGCCAGCGGGTGTTGCGCGGCCTGTTCGAGAACTACTACGCCGACACGTCGCAGGAGGTCGTTTTCGACACCAACCGCGCCTGGTGCACGCGTCTGCCCGCGATCCGTCAACTCCTGCCTAACAGCCGGGTGATCGCCTGCGTGCGCCACGTGGGCTGGATTGTCGACAGCATCGAGCGGCTGGTGCGCAAGAATGCGTTCAGCCCTTCCGCGATCTTCAGCTACACGCCGGGCGGCACGGTCTATACCCGCGCCAATGGCCTGGCTGGCGGTGAGGGGATGGTGGGCTATGCCTACGATGCACTGAAGGAAGCGTTCTACGGCGAGGACGCCGACCGGCTGATGCTGGTGCAGTACGAGACTCTGGTGAGTGATCCGTCTCGGGTGATGGGAGCCATCTATGGCTTCCTCGGCGAGCCGGCTTTTGACCACGACTTCGAGCACGTCAGCTACGACGCCGAGGCGTTCGATCAACGCGCCGGCACGCCGGGGCTGCACATGGTGCGGTCCCGGGTGAAGGCGGTGGAGCGGGCCACGATCCTGCCACCAGATCTGTTCCGACGATTCGAGAACGATGCGTTCTGGCGGGATCCGCAAGCCAAGGTTCGTGGCGTGCGCGTGATCTAGGTGGGGGCGGCTTCTACTTCGGATGGGGCTAGGAAAGGTCAGGCGCGCAGTGCCGCTATACCATGGTGGGCGATGCTGAGCGCTGCCATGGTCGCGATGGATGCCTGTGCTCAGGGCACGTTGCCGGGGACGAATGGATGGGCCATAAGCTCGTGAAGCTTGGCTTCTCCGTAGGCGGCGTTGCGTTTGCCGCGAAGTAGCGTGGCCATGGAGAGTGGAGGCATGTTCCTCCCAACATCCGACACGACGGTGATCGATCGACACGTCCAGGTCGACGGCGATCGGTTGAAAACGTCCATGGCATGTTGGCAGGCCGCCAGGGAGGGGTAGGCATATCCGGTGGCATGAGGCACCGGATGCGTCAAGTTCACCATGACCCATACAAGCGCGGCGTACATGGGAATCTGCCTCACGTCTCAAATGCCGGGTGGTATTCCTCTCGGTCAGGCCGAACGTCCATGCCACGGCCTCGTGGGCTTGGGTCATGTCGGGCGGCACGCGAATCATGTACTCCTTGAAGCGCGCATTGGCAGGAGCGTGCAGCGCGGCCATGGCCGCTTCGCCAAAGATTCATGGCATCACTCCTCGTTGACCGTCACGCTGTCGAGGAACTTCGACAGGCCGAACAGAGCGAAGCCGTACACCACGGCGGCACCGATTACCTTGAACATTGCTGGAATCCTCTTCGTGAATGTGCTGCGGATGGCCTTGGTGAAGGTCACCGGGTCATCCACGCAAACCAGCCTACGCGCCGGCTCTGACAGGTGATGTCAGTGGGCGCAGGAGCAATGTGGGCGGCTGCCATCTCGTGTATTGAGACGAGCCGTTCCGGTGGCTGATGTGCTCGCGCCGGACGTGAGGCAAAGGATTCAGGTGGTCGGCGCCAAGGTGTATGCGCCTCTCTCGTTGGCGCTATGCAAGGCGCTGGTTTACTCGTCGAGGTCGATGAGTATCCGGTTGACGAGCGCCATGTCGTTCCCGTTCCTCCGTGGCGCACCGAGCTTGGACTGGGTTTCACCATCCATCTTGCCGCGCATGAGGTTCCGCTTGTGCCCAGTCATGACGTAACCGTCGCCCTTCACCATGTAGCGAATGGCCTCCCTGATGCCCATGAGCATTCGCCAGTCACCGAGGTGCACTGAGCCGAGCGCGTTGTACTTGTAGTGGTGACGCCGAACGTAGCAATTGAAGTAGCTGGCTCGCAGAGGTCCACACTTCTTGAGCCATTTCTCGCCCAGCAGTTGGGACATGTAACAGGCGTTCTTGTGCTTGTGCCCATCGAGGGCAACGAGCAGATGGTAATGCATGCCACGATCGAAGCCGCATTCCCGTTTACAGATCCTTCGCAGCATGTCGGGAACGATGCGATCCTCGTCCAGGTCACGCAGGTAACGTACAAGGCACTTCTCGGCCAGTCGAACATCAGCCATCGTGTGGTGCGTTGGTCGGATGTACAGGTCGACACGTAGAACAAGAAGCCGCGTATGCCCTTGGAAGCCTTCGGCCATATACCGGCAGCAGGAGAGCAAGTCCTTCTTTTCCAGATTGGTACGGGTTCTCTCCCTGCGCTTGAATCGCGTTGATCGGCAGCATCGGCGCACGAAGCGAGCAATCCACTCGATCCGCTTGCGCACCTTCTCGTTGCTCAGGTCGATGACCATGCCATCGGCACACCTGATCGCTGGCATGGTCTTCTGGCAGGCACGCAGCATAACCGTGATGTGCGGGTTGAACCGCGTGACCATGCTTTCGGTCTGCGCCAAGTCATCGTGCTTGGCGTGGTGTGCGGTTGGCCACGCATAGCGGCCTTTGTACCGACTGCTAGGGCTGGCCACCTCGATCATGGGAATGCCTGTGCGGCATAGTTGCCAAACTTCTTTGCCGAGCGACGTGAGGCTGTACGTGCGACTGACGTGCTTCCACGTAGGTCTCGAACGCCGATTGGCTTTGATCAATCTCTGCTCGCTGTTGCTGATACGCTTGGCGATGTGTTCCAGTTCTTTTATCCATCCCAGGCATTCGCTTTCGTCTGATATGGCCGTGTTGCCGTCAGCATCGTGCAGGCAGTGCTTCGAGGCGATGTGGTAGTTGCGTTCTGCTTTGGCGGTCTGACGTTCCATCTCCTTCATCTGGACGTCTATGTCATCTGTCGGCAGGTGGTCGCCTTCGGTATCCATGATGGTCGTCTCCTATGGCTTGCATTCGTTGGGTTCCATCCGTCCGGCCAGAGCTAGTTGGTGTTGCTAGCTGTCGCTAGGGCCATTACATATAGAACCGGAATTTCCCTTGGCTGCTGATGGCGCTATGGGACATCCAAAGCGATGGTTGGCCACGGGAGCGGGGGACGAACGGTGTTCGCCATAGGATTGGGGACTTGGTGATTTTTCCCGATCAACCAGTAGGTCGCGTGGATGTCCCTGTTGCACGCGATGTTGGTACTTCGCGTGCATGCCAGATGACCTGCGGATCAGCAGATGTTCGGCCACTGGAGGATAGATTGCATAGAGCTGTGGCGTGAGGCTTTGACGGGATCAGGAACAAACAGGGGTTGCCTTTGATCCAGTTGGAGACAGGCAGTTATTGCGTCTGCGTAGCTATCGGGGCCAAAGCAGCCAATTCCCGCAGTGTGATGGGCTGAATGTGGCTCGGGCTGTCGTAGCAACGTCGAGGACCGCTGTCTCGCGTACCGTGGGTCTGGGAGACCACGACACGGCCTGCCCCAAGGCCCACCCTCTCCCCAAAGTCCATGCGACGATGCGACAGTCGCATATGTCGCACGTAGGGTGAGGGGTGCCCCAAAAAAATCGCACTTCCAAAGGCAAGCCAAGTCGCCTTTGGAAGTGCGCAAGTAGAAGCTCTTGGTGCTGGCCTAGTCACCCCTGAGAAGGAATGACCAGACGTACTGCACCTCAGCCTGCCATGCGGATCAACGAGCTGAAGTCCACGTACTGCTTACCGTTGTTCTCGGGGGAGATCCAAATCTTCCTCTGCTGCCGAAGGCGAATAAGCGCAGGCATCAGGTACTTGTCGAGCTTCAAGTCGCCCGTCCTGTTGTTGTGGTGAAGACTACTCAGTGGAACTGTCATGTAACCGTGTTTCGCATGCTGGCGACGAAAGAACGTCTCGAGTTCCATGGCATCTTCCACGACACGCGGGATCGCCTTGGACAGCGAAAACTGATCGCGGTACGCCTCGATGTGGTAGCGGATGATGCTGATCGCGCGTTGCATCGTGTCCTGCGTGACCTTCGTGTTGCCACTGAAGTAGGCAAACACAGCGGCAAGACGTGCCGCGTGCATCGGAGCCTTGGCAGCGAACTCGCTGATGTCCAACAGATCCCCGGGTTCCCTGTCAGCGTTACCCTCAACGGTTCGATCCCGCATTTCCTGCACGAACTTGCTCCAGCAGTCGTTGGCATCGGCATCGAGTTCAACAACGTCCTGTTCTGTGATGCCGGCATTGACGCGCCGCTCGCATTCGGCGATCAGTTCGGTGATACGGGCCAAGAAAGCGTCGAGTGGCTCCGTAGTGGAGCCAAGATCGTCGCCCGATGTGAGCGGGCATTTCGGTTTGCCAGGCGCGCAGATCAGAAACCTGGCCCATGTGCCCATGTCCAGTGCGGTGCTGCCTTGCTTGGCGCAGAAGTCGTAGAACACCTTCGGTTGGGCAAGGATCAAGGTCATGATCCTTGCTTCGATGGCTGAGGTGACGCCAGTTTCAATGCGATGGCTGTCGATGTCGCCATGACTCCATGCTTGGCACAGATCTGCGAGGTACTGGTACAGGTACTTCAGTAGCTTTGCACCTTCATCGGTCGCCAAGCCAACCGACTGAGAGACGCCCTGCATGCGTTGGAGAAAAGCTGCGCCGGTCGTATCCGACATCAGCCACTTCTTGAGCCGAGGCCCCTCAGGTTTTTCGAGCTTGTCGAGTTCAGCCTGAAGGTGGTCGTATGGCTTGCCTTCCGCGCGCATCTTCCCGATCCGCTTGTTGATGTCGGCACGTTGCTTCTTGTAGTCGCTCAGCTTGTCAGGGTATTCCTTGATCGCCTTTGCGAAGACCGCTTCGGCAGCCTTGTCGCTAGCCAGGAACGGCGCAAGGAAGGTATAGAAACCCCGGGTCTTGCCCATGCCTGACATGGCAAGGATCAGGAAGTACATCGACAACGGAATCGTGCTGCCATCAGGCAGTTTCAACACCGCCAAGCCTTGTACCGCAAGCGATGCTGCTGCTTGAGCAACACATGCGTATAAGGCCGGGGAAAGCTGGTGCCGGACACAGGCGCACTCCACGGCTTCGCGAATCAGGCGCGGCTGATCCTCGAAGGGATACTTCGTTGTCGTCGGCGTGAAGTTCTCCATCTTCTCGCGGTAGAGGCCACGATTGAGCCCATAGTTCATGACACCACCTCCGCATTGATGTCCGCCATATCGGCCAACGAAGCGGATTCCTCGGCATGATGCGGTTCCTTGGCATGCAGCGGATGGCCGCACTTCTCGCAGTAAATGCGTTCACCGCGTTCGTCGCGTGCCTTCAACTCGGCGGTGCACAACTTGGCGTAAGTCTTGGTGTGGAGGGGGAGACCAAGATTGGCGAGGCAAGCAAGGATCTGCTGGTCAGAGCAGTTCTCCGCCCTCTTCCGAACGATGATGGGGAAGAGCTGGCCAAAGAGCATGGCACGCACAGTGTCAGGATCTGGCTTAAGGGCTTCGAGGGCCGCAATCATCTCGTCAGCCGTGGCCATCGATTTCGGCATCGCGGCCATGTTCTGCGGTTGTTCGATGTTGGTGCTCATGCTGCCACCTCCATGTGTTCGTTCGAGGCATCGGTGGCTCGGGCGCTTTCCGGGCCGTTGACGCGCATGTTCAGGCGGGCAATCCAATGATCAATGTCACGGGTGAGCCAAGCCTTCTTACCGACTTTGATGATCGGAGCAGGCAGGATTTCCCACGGCCACGGTGGCGTCTTGGTGTTCTTGATCTTCTGCCCACGCCTGTCGAACACCGGAACGAGGCCGTTTTCGTAGGCCCATGAGTTCGAGCGGTCGATGCGCTTAAGAATGTCGTCGAGCGCGCACAGGGCTTCAGGGAGATTGAACGTAGCAGCAACAGTGGAGTCGATCTGATCCATGCGGATCATGGAGTCGTGGGAGCGCACGGTCAGCGGGGTGAGAGCCGATGCAAGCGGGGCCAGAACCAAATGGGCCGTGTCTGGCTTGGCGGCGGTACGGTTGGGCATAGCGATATCCTTTTTCAGTACGGCGGTCGG
>Ga0164242_10004628_pt1 | contig 15425 bp, 10 predicted proteins | sample OricomgcompostMG_FD_108783 | JGI IMG/M metagenome (GOLD analysis project Ga0164242, IMG submission 108783) | Miracle-Growth compost microbial communities from Emeryville, California, USA - Original compost - Miracle growth compost (MG) ... | reverse complement strand
TTGACCACGAGAGCTTCGCGGCTTCTTGCCCGCTCGCCCTGCTCGGCAGCGCCTTCTATCCGATTCTTGTCCATCGGCTCGCAGTTTATGCTCCACGCTTCCTCCCCACGCTCGGTCACCCTTCCGCAGTTGCGCTTCGCTTCGCTCGCTGTGGTCAGCTCACGGCGGGACTTGCACCCGCAGGAGGGCGCCCATGCTGGGCGCACAAAAAAGGGGGCCGAAGCCCCCCGCCTTACAGCAGCCCTCGTTCGGCCATCGACACCGTGCTATTGCCGCCGACGACGACGTGATCCAGTACGCGCACCTCGATGAGAGCCAGCGCATCCCTGAGCTGGCGCGTAATCGTCCGGTCGGCCGTGCTCGGCTCGGGAACCCCGCTCGGATGCGGATGCGCCAAGATCACCGCCGCTGCGTTGAATCGCAATGCTTCCTTGGCCACTTCGCGCGGATGTACCGACGCGCCATCGAGAGTGCCGCGAAACATCTCCATGTATTCGATCAAACGATGACGGTTGTCGAGGAACAACACCGCAAACACTTCGTGGTTGAGGCCACCCAGCTTGGCGCACAGATATTCCTTGACCGTCGCCAGCGAAGTGAACGATGCACCCCGCTGCATCTTCTGGTCGATGACCTGGCGCGCAGCCTCAAGAATGTCGTCGGCCGATGCCGGCAGATAGCACCCGCGCGCATCGCGCACCAGCAGCGTGGAATCGAACGAGGGAAAGGACAGTTGCGACATGATCGTGCTCCGGTTGCTCGGGCGGAATTGCCCGGAACCGTAGCCAGCACGGCGCAGCGCAAGCAGTCACAGGGTCGAAGACGGCCGCCAGGACGCAAGCGCCAGGAGCGCGCAGCCCTTGACGGCGAGCACGCCGTGGTACGGTGAAGGGAACAGCAAGACCGCCTACACCTGCCCATTGCACATATCTGCTTGTCGGCAAGCGGAGCGCGCAGGCCCGGCTCAATGAGCACGGCCGGAGGCGTCAGGGGGCAAAGCCGGATGGCCGCGACTCGGCACGAGGCGCGGGGCGTAGCCCGCGAACCCGACGGCGGTACGCCGGGATGCCCCGCCTCAGCCTTCGAATTTTCTTTGGAGGAAACCACAAGCGACGTCTATAGTTGTGATCTGTCGACTGACCGTCGGGTCGCTGTCGTGTTGCCGTCGCTTCCGGATCTCATCGGCGGTTTTCCTGGGCTCACCTGACTTGACGTGGGGAATGAAGTAAGCCCCAGGCCCTAACCCCTCCTTTCCGCGAAGAAAACTCGCGTGGGCGACATTCTCTGGTACCGCCCCAGTGTGCTCGCCCCTCCGTCGAAGCTTGCAGAATCTAGGAAGCTGATTCGCCGTCAACCGCTGCAGTGTCATCGTCCAGCAACATCAATCCCCCCGGAGCGCAAAGTCCACCGCCGCCTGCGCATGCAGTGCCGTGGTGTCGAGCACGGGAAGCACACTGTGCTGCTGTTGGATCAGCAGCGTGATTTCGGTGCAACCCAGCACGACCGCCTGCGCGCCACGCGCCGCCAATGATGCGATGACGCGCTGGTACGTCTCGCGGGACGCATCGCTCACTACGCCGGCGCAAAGTTCTTCGTAGATGATCCGATGCACATCGGCACGGTCGGCTTCCGGCGGCACCAGGATTTCAAGACCATACTGGCGTTCCAGGCGCTCTCGCATGAACGGCTGCTCCATCGTAAACCGCGTGCCCAGCAGGCCCAGCACCGAGGTGCCCGCTTGCTTGGCGGCATGCCCCACGGGATCGGCAATGTGCAAGAACGGAATCGGGACCGCAGCCGCCACCCGATCCGCCACCTTGTGCATGGTGTTGGTGCAGAGCACGACGCAATCGGCGCCCCCACGATGCAGGCGCCGCGCCGCATCCTCCAGAATGGCCGCCGTGTCGTCCCAGCGCCCCTCATGCTGGGCTTGCTCGACAGGGCCGAAGTCCACGCTATATAAAAGCAGCTTGGCCGAGCGCAGCGGGCCAAGCCGCTCGCGCACTTCCCGATTGATCCGTTGATAGTATTCGGCGCTGGACTCCCAGCTCATGCCGCCGATGAGACCGATGACGCGGGTGATCTCATACCCTTGGTGTGCTGTTTTCATGCACACAGTGTCTCTGAGTGCAAAAAAAGCGTCTATCATAAAATTTCAGTCCAATCACACGCTCTTCATGTCGCCGTGAAAATACCTAGCCCAGCCGTCACCGATGAGATTCGGGGTGTTCAAATCGGCTTGTTAGCACGGGTCGCTTACAGCTCCCGAGATCCTGTGTGCATGCATACTCTGGGCATTGCCCTGGAGCGCCAACAAGGTGTTCATGCCATCGGATCGGATCACCGGATGGACTTTGATGCCTGGCCGGGCACCCTGGCCTATACACCGCCTGGTGTGGAAGTTTTTTCAGAATCCGAGGCTGGTGGGGAATACCTGGTGTTGCGCTGGCAGTCCGATGCCTACGCCGAAATCCAAGGGAATACCCAGACTCGTCGCCAATGGATGGGCCAGCGCCACAAACTTCAAGCGGCACACAGCCTTCGCCGCCTTTTGCTGAGTCCGGTACGCGATAATATGGCCATTGAGCAGGCCGCGCTCGTATTCATGCAACAAGAGCACCAGGAAATACCCACTCCCTCGCCGCGAATGCGAGCCACTTACGCTCGCGTGCTGGATCGTATCCGGGCCGAATTCGATCAGCAGATCACCATCACGCAGCTGGCGACCGCTGAAGGAAAGACGCCAGTTCGTTTTCTACGCGAATTCACTCAATTAGTGGGCATGACACCGCATGCGTTTATTGTGGAAACCCGATTGCAAGCTGCCCGTGACATGATGCAGCGCGGTGCTTCGTCGTTAGCTACGGTTGCAATGGATTGTGGATTCACGCACCAATCGCATATGGGGTCTGCCTTTCGCAAAATGCTAGGACAAACACCGAGGCAATACCTTGCAATGCTGGATCGGAGGCGAGGTTCTGGAGTAACCCGTGGCCATTGGCCAGGGGCAACCGGTGTTGTCCATCGGTAATAAGCACACGCAATCCTTAACGTCGGGCATGCCGCGACACGGTGAAAGGACCAGCAAGACCGCCCACTCCCCCGCCGCCGCTTGTCGGAAAGCGGAGCGCGTAGGCCCGGACCAACGAGCAGAGCCGGAGGCGTCAGGGGAAAAAGCCGGAGGCCGTGACTCGGCACGAGGCGCGGGGCGTAGCCCTCGGCCCCGACAGCACATCGCGTCGGGACGCCGGCCTTATCCCAAGGACCCAGATCCATCAGAATGGGAAGGATTCAAGCACATAGATGTCAGAAACCAGTGTAAGATTCTTACTTCGTAAGAAGCCGACATGAACACGTTGCCAGAGTCTATCTTGTTACATGCGCACTCCCTCGTGGAGGGCGGCATCCTTGCGCCCAAGGAATTCCTCCACATGGGAAGCCGGGCGGCAGTCGACCAGGCCTTCTCTCGCCTCGCAAAGGAAGGCAAGCTGCTACGCGTGGCACGGGGTACATACGTTGCCCCTGTTGCTGGCCGGCATGGCACGCGCGCCCCCGCTCCCGACAAGGTCGTCAAGGCGATGGCCGAGCAAAACGGCGAGATGGTCACGCCGCATGGGGCCAACGCAGCCAACTTCCTTGGGCTAACGAAACAGGTGCCTACAAGTTCGGTCTACCTGACCTCCGGGCGCACCAGGAAATTGAAGTTGGGGCATGCGGAGATATCCATGAAGCACGCACCCTATTGGATGCTGGCACTTGGTAGCAGTCCAGCAGGTGCCGCGGTCAGGGCCCTAGCCTGGATAGGGCCAGCACACGCCGGCAAAGCGCTGACGGAGCTGCGGCGAACCTTGCCTTCGTCCGAATGGCACGCCCTGACCACCACACGCGCGATGCTCCCGTCCTGGATGGCACAAGCAATTGGAAGGGAATCCGCACGTGGCTGATCCCAGGGGAACCAGACGCCGTCGGACGGATTGCCCTGGGCACCCCGCAGGGGTACCCAATTGAACATGCATGCCCACGGCGCCCCGGCACCGAGAAGTCGATGCGACAGCCGCGTCGTGGTACCCCAGATCCTGGTCATGACCCGAGGCGGCGGCGTGACGACTATGCCCTGCCCCAATGCATCGTGCAACCAGAAGCCATGAACCCCACACAAAACATGCCCAAGTACGAATTCGTAGACCTCTTCTCGGGTTGCGGTGGCCTGTCACTGGGCCTCTCCATGGCTGGGCTTCGGGGCCGGTTTGCCGTGGAGCGGGATCCCATGGCATTCGATACATTCTCGGATAACCTCCTCGGCGATCGCAAGGTACCCGTCGACAAGTTCGACTGGCCGTCCTGGCTGGAGAAGCGGGCATGGGGTATCGACGACCTACTGAACAAGCACCGTGGCGACCTCGCCAAGTTGAAGGGCGGTATCCAAGTACTCGCCGGAGGCCCCCCGTGCCAGGGGTTCAGCTTCGCCGGTCGGCGACGAGAGGACGACCCACGCAACCAACTCTTCGAGAAATACGTCCAGGTCGTAGACACCATTAGGCCATCCATCCTGGTACTCGAGAACGTACCGGGAATGAAGGTTGCGCACTCTAGCAAGCGAGGGGGAGAAGGGGCCTGCGGGCAAGTCGCCGAATCGTATTACGACAAGCTCAAGCGAAGCCTCGAGGCCATCGACTACGAGGTCCATGGCCAGATCGTCGACGCGTCCCGCTTCGGCGTACCCCAGCGCCGCTCGCGGTTGATCGTCATTGGCATCGAGAAGCACTTGGCCTCCCAACTAGAAGGCGGCGTCATGTACGCCTTCCAGACGCTCGAGTCCATGCGAATCGAGGTGCTTGCCAGGCATGGCCTGCCCAAGACCAAGCCAGTCTCCGCGCAGGATGCGATATCGGACCTCTTGGTCCACGAGACGTCCACCCAACCTTGTACCGACCCCTTCTCGCGAGGGAGGTTCGAGGAGGCCTACTACCTCGGGCCACTGACCAACTACCAGCGGTTGATGCACAAGCAATGCCGCAACGATGCCATGGACAGCATGCGTCTGGCACGACATCGGGACGATGTCCGGGCACGCTTCAAGAAGATCATCAAAGAATGTGAGCAAGGAGTACGGATGAACGAGAAGAGCCGCGCGAGGTTCGGCCTCAAGAAGCATCGGATCTATGTAATGTCACCCTGGGAGCCGGCGCCTACGATCACGACCTTGCCGGACGACGTCCTCCACTACTCGGAACCCAGGATCCTCACTGTGCGGGAAAGCGCAAGGCTACAAAGTTTTCCAGACTGGTTCCGCTTCCGGGGCAAATTCACCACTGGCGGCAAGCTACGCACCAAGGAATGCCCCCGCTATACGCAGGTGGGCAATGCCGTGCCGCCCTTGCTCGCGGAGGCCGTTGGCCTTGCCGTCGCGTCCATCCTCAACGAACTGGAGCAAGTGTCCACGCAGCACGAAGAGGCTGCCGAGGCCGGTCGGCCAGGGCTTACAGCCGCCATGGCATAGTGAAGGACGAAGGGGACGAGGAAGATCATGGAAAGCCTGCCGGGGCCAAGCCCCATATTCCCGAAGGACCTCCTTGGATGGGCGGGGCACCACTCCGGCGGAGTCAAGCGGCTCTTCGATCCCACCAGTGGCCGACCTGGCAAGGAACTGCTGCGAACCCGCCTTATTTCGCGGCTTGAGTCCTGGGCCGACGAAGTGGCCTCCGGAGCCCCAGGCACGCCCCGGATATTGCTGCTTGTCGGCGGACCTGGAAACGGGAAGACCGAGGCAATCGAGCACACCATCCAATGCCTGGACAAGGGATTGGCGGCCGGTGGCAAGTTACTGGAAAGGTTGGCTGCCTCATTCCACCCACCTGCTGGGCAAGCCGTCGCCCGGGTCGTCAATGTCGACGTGGGTCGCATTGCCTCCGTGCCACGGCCGATGGAACTCTCCATCGTGCAGGACGCCTCTGCCACGGCCGGACAGGAAGGACACTCAGCGCGCGAGCTACTAGTCGAGGAACTGCTTTCGCTGCTAGGTAACCCCGGCGGACGCTACTACCTGTGCTGCGTCAACCGCGGCGTCCTCGACGACGCATTGATCCATGCGCTCGACCACAGCCTTGATGCCGCGCGTGACTTGCTCGAGGCGATTACCCGCGCAGTCAGCCTTTCATCTACTGCCCCCTCATGCTGGCCACTCGACGGGTTCCCGGAAATCGCCGTCTGGCCAATGGACGCCGAGTCGCTGCTAGTGAGCCCCGGCGATGAGCAGCCTTCTCCCGCGTCCACCCTCCTGGCCTATGCCACTAGCCCTGCACATTGGCCAGGCCCAGGCGAATGCCCCGCCGGCGAGGACTGTCCCTTCTGCCATAGCCAGGCACTGCTCGCGCGTGAGGAAAACCGCGTGGCGTTGCTGCAAATCCTTCGCTGGTACGAGCTGGCAAGCGGCAAGCGCTGGAGCTTCCGGGACCTGTTCTCCCTGGTCTCCTACTTGCTAGCGGGCAACCAATCATCCGGGCAGGATCAACAAGGCGATCCATGCCAGTGGGCCGCGTACCTGATAGAGCAAGACAAAGCCGGGGAACAGGCACGCAACCCACGACGACAGCAGTTGAGCGCTGCATTCCACCTAGTGATGTCCAGCTACCAGCACGCGCTGTTCCACCGCTGGGACCCGGAAGCTGCAAGCACGTTGCGACAAGGCATCAAGGAACTTGGGCTTGGCAAGGACACGAGCGAGGCACGCATCCTGCTCGGACTCCAGCACTTCCTCCAGGAACGCAAGGATTCGTACCTGCCCGCAACGATCGCGTCGCTGCTAGAAAGCCTGGTGGACCTCCTGGACCCGGCCATGGCCAGCCCAGACATCGAGGTAGCGGTCAGCGGGCGGAGCAAGGTGCTACTGGGCGAACTGGATACGAGGTTCAGCCGCTCCATCGCGGGTGGCATCGACTTCGTTCGCAAGTACCAGGTGCTGGCAAAGATCGAGCTCGACCTACTACGCAAGCTGGCCAAGGCGGACAACCTGCTTTCATCGCCGGTTCGTCGAAGGAATCCCGCCGCGGCCAGTCGCCTCCAGCGGATCCTCCGCGACTTCGCCTGCCGCCTGGTCCGGCGCAGTATCTGCACCCGCTCGGCCGTGGTAGCGGACGTCCAAGTGCTGGAAGCCTTCCAGCAAGTAGCAGAGGACGACGACAAGGGCCAGCGCCTCTTCGAGGTTGCCAAGCAGGTAAAGAACCTGTTGAACAACGGCCAGGACTTCGAGGTCTCCCTTACGACCACGTTCGGGCAACCGCTCCCGCCGCAACGAAGGCAAGCCATCCTCGTCGTGCCAGTCCGGCAGGTCAGGATGCGCCGCCTTCCCACGGCAGGTCGGCCACGATCTCCCATCTGCTTCCTCGAGGTAGGAAGCGGCCAATCCCTGCAGCCCATTGCCCTGACGTACGAGCTATTCAAGGCGGTCAAGGAACTGGAGCACGGGCTGTCCCCGGCGTCGCTGCCACGCACCGTCGTCGCCTTGCTTGACACCACCAAGGCCAGGCTGTCCGGCCCGATCGTGAGGGACCCCGACGTGCTCACGGACGCCAGGATCAGGATAGGCGCGGATGGCACCGAGGTCGGAAGTTCCTGGGACGGCAGTTTCGTCTCGATCGAGGGGGAGAAGCAAGCATGACGTTGGCCGAATTCAGGCAGTCACCCTGGAAGACTTCCCACCCGGCATACAAGGATTCCTCGCTCGCCATCAGCCCCGCGCCGGAATATGCAAGCTCCGAGGTACTGGTGGCATCCCTCTACCGCACCATCGGACTCGAGTCCGTCAGCGAGGGTAGTGTCCCGCAAGCTGGTCGCGACCTCGAGCAAAGGCTGCAAAAGCGAAGGGACAAGCGGCAAGCCCCGCCCGACGGTACGACGCTTGGCGTGGAGGACTGGAACGCTGTCCTGCACGGGGTACTCGAGAGCCCGAAGCTGCCCAACCAATCCGCCAAGCGGTTCCTCCAGGTGACACCGCTCGTTCCGTCCCTTGCGCTCTTTTCCGGCTCGGCCCGCCTGAGTAGCAACTCGTGGCCCGCCGGGAGCCTCGTGCGTCGCATGGTCTGGCTTGGCTCCCAGGACCACGAAGCTGCGCAGGCCCTATGGGAAGACCTCTTCGCAGCGCTGGGTGTCGATGGGCACGACGGCGTCTTCGCTCGTTGGCTAGAGCAAGAAACGGCGGCCTGGGGCAACCAAGCGCCATGGTAACTCGCACCGGTGCCCAGGTCGGAGGTCGCCAATCTCCCGAGCGACGACTTCTACAATCTCCGGTTCATGCCTGCCAGGCAATTCGCCAAGGATCTGTGCGCGCTCATCCAGGCCAAGCAAGCAATGACCCGCCGGCAATGGACGAGCCTGCTGGAGGCCATCCTCCGGCTCGCCGCCGTAGCCCATGTGACATGGCTGTGCGACGTTCAAGCACGGATCTGGCGCTGCCTGTCCGATGCCCTCGCTGGCGGCGGACCCATCGGGACCGAGGCCGCCCGGGAGGCCGCCTTCCCGGGCGAGGCCCAGTACATGACGTATGGCGGCAAGGCCCTACACGGATTGAAGGACAAGGCTTCCAGCTACCTGTCGGCACGTCTGGGGATGAATGCGCTCCTATGGTCGCTGTCGGATGCAGGCACTCCCTACCAGGGGGACATCTCCTCGAGCGAAGACATCGCCCATCTATGCCAGCACATCCGCGACAACCGGCAGGCCATGGAAGAAGCCGGGATCAGGGGCGTACTCGCGGATATCCGGGAACAGGAAGCTCGCGCGCTGAACTGCAGGAAAGGCATAGGCGCCAACCTGCTCGAGTTCGCGCGCCACGCCCTGGGCCAGCGCCAGACGGCCATCCAATTGCTCAGGGGATACGACCAGGGCTATGTGCTCAAGAAAAAGGGCAATAGCGCCTCCAGCCCCTGGGTCGTGTCCTTGGGGCCAGTCGCCGTGCTCGCGCTCGTCCACTGCGCCCTCGCTGGCATGGGCGGGCCACGCTCGATCCACCGACTGGGCCAGCACCTGGCTTCCTACGGAATCGTCGTGGATCGGCAAGACATTGCGCGCAACGACCTCGGGCACCAGCTCAGGATGCTTGGCCTCGTGCTCGACAGCCCGGATGCAGAGAGCGGGATGCTGCTGTTGCCCCCCTTCCCAGCCAACTCGGCCATGGACAAGGAAGAATGAATAGACTCATACAAACCCTCGCCGACATTGTTCGCAGCAAGGTCCAGGAAGCGGCACGCGAGCAGGTAGGCGACAGGCACGAGTCCCGCTTCGTCTTCCACGGGCCATCGCTGGCCATCCTCGAGAAGGTCTTCGACGAGCTTGCCGCCGCTGGCGGGATAAGCGTGGTGCACGGCCCGGATGGCGCCGTGACCATGCTGCCCGTACTGCTACAACTGCCACAAGGCCAAGCTACGGGTCCAAACCCGGGCATCGGCGCATCCGGCAAGTGCGACGAGAACCACCTACTGCACATCCGCAACGATCCCAACATGGCCAGCTTCGTAGCGCTCATGCCGCCGGGGCAGCACAGCAACCGATCGGTGGCGTCAACGACGGAGGAGTTCGGCATGAACGCTTCCAACAACACCGGCCACGCGACGTTCGAGGCATGGTGGGAAGACGGCTTCATCCGGCAACTGGTCACCAAGGGGCTCGTGGACGCGGGCATCGGCGAGGACTACCTCGACGATGCAAGGCTGCTTGTCGAACGCGCGGCAGCGGCGCTCGACGATGTATCCCCCGGCGAGAGTGCGTGGCGGTTGTTGTCGCGCGTCTACTCGATCCATGACGATGCGCTGGGATTGCCACCGGGCTCGGCGCTGTCGCTCGCCTGCGGCCTGCCTCCCCTGCAGGATGGCGGCATCGTCGCCAAGACGCAGCTTGGTATCCTGGAAAAGATCGCAGACGAGATGGCCGATGGCTTCAAGACCGGCATCGACCGGCTGGCAATCGTGGCCACGACCGAGTCGTCCAGGCAGGCGCTTCCCGCTTTCCTAGCGCATGTGCAGGAGAAGTGTGACGTGCCAACGGCCTTCGAGCGCGCCGCGCCCGCCTTCTATCTCCCATCGGATGCCCTCGAGCTCCAGCCACCTCCACCGTGGTGGCTGGCCTTGACAAGCGAGTGCTGGGTCGAGCTCCTCGCAGAGGAGCCCGACGGGCAAGCCGACGACCTCTCGATCACATGCACGAATGCCATCCTCCCGGTTACCCGCAGAATGCCAGCCATCGTGCGCGCCGAGGCCGAGCTTTCCATATCCGTCGGCCCATCGGCGGGAGGGGATCCCATCGAGGTGTCCCTCACGGGGGGATCGCACGGGAGGACCGCCTTCCCGGTCCAAGTCGAGGGAACGACATCGCACCGGGATACTCCGCCGTCCAGCGGGCAACGCTCCCCCGTTAGCTACAAGGCGACTGCCACCGGGAGGAAGACTGCCACGACGCGGGTTATCTCGCTCGCGAGCTGGCTTCCTGGCATCGTCGTCACCTCCCGGATGGCGACCAAGCTGTCGTTGCCGAAGAAGTCACGCAAAGGCAGCGCCCGGGCCAACTGGGAAACCGCGCTCTCGGTACCTGGCTCGGGACGCTACGAGCTCCTCCTCCTCGCGTCGCCCGGCGTCACCGTCACGCAAGTGGAGCGAGTGCCCGACGACGCGACCGAGCAAGCCACGGAGGCTTCCCAGCCTCTCGCGCTGCACCCCGTCAGGGACGAGGGCTACCAGGTAGAGATAGAAGCCGACGGCAACTACCAGCTCGACGTGTCCTTCCAAGTGCCAGGCCGCGGCGCGGAAACCTGCAGGGTCTACGTCACCTGCGAGGAAGCCAGGGAGGAAGGGTGCAGGAGCGAGTTCGAGCGCCTCATCAAGCTCAACCGCCGCCACCTGGAGAAATTCGATACCAAGGCGGTCGTGCAGCTTGACCGCCATGCCCGTTCATCCAGCCTGCAGGCATGGATGCTCGAGGAGCAGAACGTAGGCAGGTCCTTTATCCCCCTGGTGCTCTCCGACGACTACGCGGCCAAGTGGACGTCGCCAGACTGGGAGGCGGCCGCCGGCCCGATCCTTTCCCAGGCACACTTCCTCCACGACCCAAGGCCCGAGGCCGCGTTGTTCGTGCCCCCGCCTGGGTTCGTGGACGCGCGAAGGGAGATTGCCAGCCGGGTAAGGGAGACCAGCGACCAAGCAGGCCTCATCGAGTCCGCTCCGCTCGGCAAGTGGCTTGCCCAGGATCCTGGCTTCCGTACCTTGGTGGAAAAGTATCTCGACACCTACACCGCATGGCTCGCCGCCGATCGCGACATCGCCTGCTGGGTGGACGTCGTCGCGGTATGCCCGAGGGAGGCCGATGGCCGCACGCTTGCACGGGTGCCCGAAGCGATCATGCTATCCCCGTTGCATCCCCTGCGCCTGGCCTGGCACTGCCTGGCACAAGGGGTGCTACACGACGCCGTGGAGGGCCAAGAGCCGCTACCCTGCCCTGCAGCCAGCATCCTGGATCCCGACTGCGTACCCGACCTGCTGGTCATGTCCCTGCAGACCCCCGGCGGACCGACCGGCGTCGATCTGGTCCCCTTCCTGTCCGTCGAGTGCAATTCCGACTACTGGTCGGTGCTCTGGAATGGGTCGCACCTCGGCCAGGTTGCCGACAAGTCGCGGCAACCGCCATTCGACAATACCTTCGGGCTGGTCGTGGGTGGTATCTCGAGCGGCTTCAGTCCCGCCCAAGTCGCACGCGCCCTCGGCGACGTCTCCGACCTCCTGGCTGCCAAGCCGATCGTCAGCCTCGTGGTATCCAGCGGTGGTGGTGCCACGGATGCCTGCAACGAGGGACTGGCGACCTGGTGCACTCGGCGGTTCGGCAATGGCGAGGCCGCCACATCCGGACATGGTGTAGGCCCGAGGATACTCGAGGTCTTCGACACCAGGCCTCCCGGCTCACGCCCCGATCAGGCCACGATCGCCAACCTGTCCGAGGATACCGGCAACCATGTCCGCTGGTTCGACAAGCAACCACCGGGGACCAAGCCGGACCTCGGCATCATTGCCCAGCTCGACGCGGCACAACCCGAGTCCGCTGCAGTCGGCATGCGTTCCCCATTGGGGACGGGGGGCCTGATCCGGCACAGGATCAGGCGCCAATTGCATGGGGCGTTCCTCAGCGAGTCGCGACAAGCCCTGCCCCTGGCTCCCTCGGGCGAGGTGTTCGCAGATAAGGTAGCCCACTGCATCAGCGCGCTGGAAGGCGGGCACGACAATACGACCGGGCTCCAGTTCGCGCCCAACGTGCATGCCGTTGCCAGCATGCTCGAGGAGAAGAAGGCTGGCTTCGTCGCGGTATCGTCCTCGGCGATCGACCCGGCTTGCTTCCTGGGAGGATGGATCAAGGGCACGTACCTCTGGGACTATGACTTGCCGTCCTACTCCCACCGGGCCGGCGACACCAGCGGCTACTACCTGCTATCCCAGGTGAGGGACGCCGACCGCGATGCCCTGGGGAGGGTGCTTCGCCCCCTGCCAGGATGCAGCGAGCTAGGCGAGAACCAGATCGAGCAAGTCCTGCTCGAGGTGGCACGACGCGGCATCCCAACGATACGTGGCCTTTCCGGCGACGATTCTGGCGCGACTGGCGACCTTGGCCTGTTCCTCGCGGTCCGGCTCCTGCAGGACCAGTTCCGGACCTCTGGCAACCTGGACAGCATACTGCCCGTACTGGCCGGTTCGCCAGGAGATGCATCCATCGCGATCATCATTCCCGTCGATCCCTTCCGGGGCTACCTCGCAGACCTGGCTAGGTCGCTAGGGAAGGAACGCAAGGACGCGTCACTCTCGCGCCCGGACCTCCTAGTCGTCGGTGTCCGCGCCAGCGAAGGGTCGATCCGCATCCACCTCACCCCGATCGAGGTGAAATGCCGGCAACAAGGCAGCACACTTAGCCCAGGCGATGCCAGGGACGCGCTTGGCCAGGCCAGGGCACTCTCCACGCTGCTCAAGGCAATGGAGGAACGTGCTACCAAGTCCCTGGCGTGGAAGCTCGCGTACCAGCACCTTCTGCTGTCGATGATCGGATTCGGGTTGCGCGTCTACAGCCAGCATGGGCTCGTCAAGGAGCAGGCCGGACGCTGGGCCGGCTACCACGAGCGCATCGCCGCCGCGATATTAGGACCCGCCCCCGACATCACCATAGACGGTCGTGGCCGGCTCGTCGTGGTGGATGGGTCCGCGACCAGTGACGCGCATGACCATGATGGGGACGGCTTCAGCGAGAGCATAACGCTCTCCCCCAGGGACGCGGGGCGGGTCGTGGGCGGCGATGCACAGGGACTCTACGATGTCGTGCGCGCCAAGGTCGGCGACTGGCGGCTATTGCCCCCTCCGATCGACGACAGCGGCACGCCTACCCGCGATACCACGCCCGACCGTCCTCCTATCCGCGGGGGAAACCCGGAAAGCGGGGCTGGTAGCGAGGATCCCTTGCCAGTGACTGGCGAGCCGGACGTCGGGCCCATTGAACCGGAACCCACCGCGCAAGGCCAGCTTCCCGTCGTGCCAGGGCCTGTAGCGGTGGGCACACCGGCTGGTGAAGACAGGACGGGTATCGTGCTTTCCGTCGGCAGGACCGTCGATGGCTTCGAGCCTCGTCCGCTCACCCTGGATATATCGGACACCCGGCTCAACCACCTCAACATCGGCGTCGTGGGCGACCTCGGCACCGGCAAGACCCAACTGCTGAAGTCGCTCATATTCCAAATCGCCAAGGCAAGGCAGCAGAACCGAGACATCAAGCCAAGGTTCCTGGTATTCGACTACAAGCGTGACTACAGCAGCCCCGAGTTCGTCGAGGCAACCGGGGCACATGTAGTCAGGCCTACGCGCCTACCGCTCAACCTATTCGATACCTCTTCACTGGGCGAATCGCTGGCTCCCTGGCTGGATAGGTTCCGCTTCTTCACCGATGTCCTCGACAAGGTGTATTCCGGCATCGGCCCCGTGCAACGCGACAAGCTCAAGGGAGCAGTACGGAATGCGTACGAGGCATGCGCGGCACAAGGGCGTCAACCCACGATCTACGACATCCATGCGGAGTACCGCGAGCTACTGGGCGGGAAGTCGGATTCGCCAATGGCGATCATCGACGATCTCGTGGACATGGGGGTATTCGAGAAGGACCCTGCCAAGACCAGGCCATTCAACGAATTCCTCGATGGCATCGTCGTGGTATCGCTCGACGCGATGGGCCAGGACGACCGCAGCAAGAACATGCTAGTTGCCATCATGTTGAACATGTTCTACGAGAACATGCTCAGGACGCCCAAGCGCCCCTTCCTCGGCACCGATCCGCAATTGCGGGTGATCGACTCGTACCTGCTAGTCGACGAGGCCGACAACATCATGCGATACGAGTTCGACGTACTGCGCAAGTTGCTCCTGCAAGGACGGGAGTTTGGCACCGGCGTGATCCTGGCCTCGCAATACCTAAGGCACTTCAAGACGAGTACCACCGACTACCGGGATCCACTACTCACCTGGTTCATCCACAAGGTGCCCAACGTTACTCCGGCGGAACTCGGGGCGCTTGGTTTCACGTCGGACCTCGGCGACCTATCCGAGCGTGTGAAGACGCTGCCCAACCACCACTGCCTCTACAAGACATCCGGTGTCGCTGGAGAGGTGATCCGGGGGCTACCTTTCTACGAGCTGGAAAAAGGCCGGCCCCGGGGGACTTAGGAGGTAGCGTGGTCGACTTCCTCTCCCCCCGCGAGCGCTCCGAACGGATGTCCCGGATCCGGGGCAAGGACACCCAGCCCGAGCTTGCGCTCCGTAGGGTCCTGCATGGCTTGGGACTTCGCTACCGGTTGTATGGAACAGGGCTCCCCGGCAAGCCGGATCTCGTATTCCCCCGCTACAAGGCGGTCGTATTCGTCCACGGCTGCTTTTGGCACCGACACCCTGGATGTAGCATCGCGACGACGCCGAAGAGCAACACCGCTTTCTGGCTGGAAAAGTTCGAGAAGAATGTGGCGAGGGACGCGCGCGTGGCAACACAGCTTGGCGAACAGGGCTGGAGAGTCTTTCTCGCCTGGGAATGCGAGCTCTCCACACCAGCAAAGGCCGCCCAGGTGGGGGAAAGACTTGCGGCCCTAATCAAGGATCAAAGCGCACCGGGTACGCTGCCCCACGCCGCAGCAAGTTGTCCGAATAGGTATTGAACGCCACCATGTCTCCATGCAAGGTCCTCATGGAGTCCGAGGTGGAGCAATTACCGCAAGCATTCGATGCAGCCGGCGCCAACGCCGACCAGCCCATCCCCTTACCTGGCACGGAAGCCTACGACGCACTACCGCAGTTCCCGAAGCGCGGTGTCCTCCCCTTTCGACGCACCATCCGTCGCCAGGAACTGCGGCAGATCGTCCCTCTGGCCGA